>Ga0153928_1001051_pt1 | contig 12918 bp, 11 predicted proteins | sample TSNJ012MetaG_FD_106656 | JGI IMG/M metagenome (GOLD analysis project Ga0153928, IMG submission 106656) | Attine ant fungus gardens microbial communities from New Jersey, USA - TSNJ012 MetaG | ecosystem: Host-associated > Fungi > Mycelium > Unclassified | place: USA: New Jersey, Wharton State... | reverse complement strand
ATTTTAGGGACTACTACAGCGGGGGACACGGCAGCAGTCACCGCACCCATTATAGCAGCTTCAAGCACTGAGATACCAAGCAGCCTCGGTGCAATCAATACCATTCCCATCATCTCAAAACAAGCGGGTACAAAACACATCAAAACAGCGGGTCGCCCCACCTTTTTCAGGTCGTTTAAATCAAGTGCAAGACCGGCGCGGGTTAAGATGATAATCAATGCGAGTTTGCGAAGATCTTGTGAGATAGTAAGGATTGAGTTGTCGAGAAGATTTAGTGCATATGGTCCCAATATAATTCCGGTTATCAACATACCAAGCAGGCTTGGCAAACGAAGCTTTTGGAATATAGAGCCTAAACACAATCCACATAGAAAAATTAAAGCAAGACTTGTTAACATATAATACCTCCAAATGTTTTTTGCAGAGGTCATTTTCGAATCTACGCTCTGCAAGGGCGAAAAAAAAGCTGATACCACTGCAAAATTGCAGAAGTCATCAGCTAATAAGCGGTTTTGGCGTATGCCCTGGGGGAACTTCATCCCCATTACTTCCATTAGTATATCTTATGCCGGGCTTATTGTCAAACGAAATCCAACGCCCTTAAAATAATTCCGGATTTTTATATTTTATCAATAAAGCGATTGACTGCACCCCTGGTGATGGGTGTATCATATACTTGAAGAGATAAATTGATTTCTGATACTGGAGAGTGAAAATGGATAATACAGACAAAAAACGAACGGCCGGAATTATTGTAGCTGCTAGCCATAAAGGAAAGCTCAGACCGCTTTTACAGATGGGGTCTATTTCCGTGATTAAAAGAATTGTACTTACGTATCAGCATGCAGGTGTATCACCGATTGTTGTTATTACGGGACATCAGGCCGGAGATATTGAACATGAACTGGCAGATTATAATATTATTTTTTTACACAATCCAGATTATGAGGAAACGGATATGTTTAGCTCTGCTAAAATAGGCTTGGAATTTCTCCAGGATAAATGTGAGCAGATTATTTTTACACCTGTACATATTCCGATGTTCTCTCCGGATACGATCCGCCGGCTCATGGCGTCGGGAGAAGCATTGATATCGCCATCTTATAGAAAAAAAGCGGGACACCCCCTTTTGCTTTCTGCTGATTTTATTCCCCAAATACTAGAATATCAAGGGAATCAGGGTTTGCGCGGAGCGATAGACACCTTAGGGATTAAACGCAAATATATGGAAGTAGAGGATGCGTGCGTTCTCCATAATATGGATGAGTTGGAACAGATGGATGAGCTGATTAAGCAGCATAATGAATATATCCTTCATCCATTTCTAAAAATCAGCATTGAAAAGGAAAAGTTATTTTTCAACTCGCGGACAAAATTTTTGCTTATATTGATACAGGAAACCGGCTCTGTGAAAAGTGCCTGTAAGCATATGGCGCTGTCGTATAGCAATGCCTGGAATATGTTAAATGAACTGGAAAAAGAACTCGGTTATGCGGTGATAAAACGCCGGCGTGGAGGAAAATATGGAGGAAAGACAGATTTAACCGCAGAAGGGATAGATTTTCTTGAAAAGTATCAGGAGTTTGAAGTTGGTGTACGACAATATGCAAGAGAAGCGTTTGCTAGAATTTTTCAAAGAAAATGATAGATGACAGAAAGTAAGTTCATCTTAGGATAAGCGAGTTCTTTTGACAAAGAATTTGCCATGGATAGCTTTTGATTTTATAATAATAGTACATTGTTAATGGTGGGTAAAATCTAGAGTTACACAGGAGGAAATGAGATGAATGTAAAAAAAGAAGTCAGCTTATCTAAATTACAAAAAGATGCCGAGGATTTATTTAGGGGAGGTTTTTTCTGTTCTGAGGCAGTCGTGAGTGCGGTCCGGTCAAATTTTGAATTGGATATACCGGAAGAGGTTATTGCGATGGCTTCCGGATTTCCGGTAGGAATTGGCCGCGCTAAGTGTTTATGCGGTGCTGTATCTGGTGGGGTTATGGCATTGGGTATATTTTTTGGACGTACGAAACAGGGGGATCCCAAGGTTGAGAAAAATCTTGCTGTTTCAAAGGAACTTCACGATTATTTTAAGGAAGCTAATGGAAAGGGTGTGTTGTGCTGCCGTACCCTGACGAAAGAATTTGATATGGGAAAAGGAGAGCATAAAGAACAGTGCATTCACTATACCGGTTTAGTTGCTCATAAGGTAGGGGAAATAGTCGTCAGAGAATTCAACCTTACAAATATTGATGGGGAATAGGGGGCTTAGTCATGAAGAGAATTATAAAAAAAGTACCTATTCCGCTATCAGGGGTGATGCTCGGTACAGCTGCTCTGGGAAATTTATTGCAGAGTTATTCAGAAGGGGCTCGTTATATATGTGGAGGGATAGCATTTATATTGCTTGGGTTATTGCTATTGAAATTAGTTTTGTACCCGGAGAATGTCAAAGAGGAGCTGAAGCAGCCGATACCGGCAAGTATTTCGGCAACCTTTCCTATGGGAATAATGCTATTGTCTGTGTATGCCAAGCCCTTTTTAGGAAATATCAGCCTTTTCATATGGTATGGGGCAATTGTTTTACATATTGTAATCATCTTATACTTCACTTATAAGTTTATGCTGAAACCAGATATAAAGAAAGTGTTTGCCAGTTACTTCATAGTGTATGTCGGCATTGCCGTTGCCGGGATAAGCGCACCGGCTTATGGGCAGGAGACAATCGGTACGGCTGCCTTTATATTTGGTTTTGTGAGTCTATTAGTGATGCTTTTACTGATTGGCTATCGCTATATAAAGTATCCGGATATACCAGAACCGGCAAAGCCAATTGCCTGTATATTTGCAGCACTGGCCAGTTTGTGTCTTGCTGCTTATTTGCAGTCCGTGTCTGATAAGATGGCAGGGATGGTGATCTTTATGGTAGTGTTGGCAGGTGTGCTGTATGTGTTTGCCGTTATTCAATTGATTTCATGTTTGAAATTGAAATTTTATCCAAGCTTTTCGGCATTCACCTTTCCCTTTGTAATCAGTGCAATCGCTATGAAACAGACAGCAGCATGGCTTGCGAATATGAGTATGGCTCAGCCTTATCTGCCTTATATTGTCCTGATTCAAACGATTATAGCAGCAGTGCTTGTCATATATACTCTGATTCGGTATGTTCTGTTCTTATCAGTTTCCCGTTAATATGTGGATTGGCACATAAAAAGGTGGGTTACCTCATGTGTAGGGAATTTGCATATTCTTTAGGGGTCATTCCTACCTTTTTTTTAAAAAGCTTAAAAAAATAATTATAATTATAAAAACCGCACTCGGAAACGATTTCATGGAAATTTTTATTCCCATTTTCTATCAGCATTTTTGCTTTGCTTAAGCGATAATTGGTAAGATATTCTGTAAATCCTATCTGTAAATCTGATTTGAACAGACTGCTTAAATAATTAGAGCTGATTCCTATTTGCTGTGCAAGCTCTGATTGAGAAATGTTCTTGCTGTAATTCTTTTTTATCAGAGTAATCGCTTCTTTGACATAGGGGGAAGTCGTATCTTCTTTAGCAACGTTTAGCTGTTCTACTAAATTGCAGAAGGTATGATAAAACCAATGATGTATTTCCTTTAATGTTTCAAACTGATGAATCATATAACGGGGATAAATCTTATTATAATAGATGGTATCATAATCCAAATTCTCGGATTTGCAAAAACGAGTAATCATACTCACCATATCATTAAAAATCATCTGCGCATCATTTGGAATCAATTTTCTTTCATTGATATCCGCAAATATTTCTGATAGTACTGAAATTACTAAGTGGGAGTCCCCCAATGTAAGATTTTGGACTAACTTCTTCTCCAGTTCGGAACTTAACCCGGTAATTGCTTCATTGTGAGTAGTGACCGAAGCATCGATGATAAGCGAGTCACTAGTGGAGTAGAACTTATTTTTTCTACTTTTGTTGGCTAACTTAAAGCTTTCTCTTAATTCTTCTACGGAAGAACACGAACTGCCAATCGAAAAGCTAACGGAAATATTAAGAAATTTTTTTAGTGCTGCTTTTATATGAGAAATAATTTGTGTGATATAGTCTATTCTTTTTTTGGTACTTCTTAAATGGTCAAAGGATAAAATAAGGGCATAGGTGTTGGCGGATATTAAACAAATAGTACCAACAAAGGATTCTGTCAGTAATTCATTGCAAATATTTTGAATGGAAAATTCCAATACACTGATTTTTTCCAAATCATTTATTATGCTGAAACTTTGATAGTGATCAACTTCCATAACAATGGGAATCAGATTGGTCAGTGGGAGGTCAATGGAAAGAATTTTAAACTGACTTTCGATTCTTTTTTTATCCGTATAAAATCCGCTTAATAAACCAATAAAAAAATCCTTTCTTAAAGCTTCCATATTATTTGGAGTTCTAGACAGCGCATTGTTTTTCTGATCAGTACTATCTATAATTTCTTCTACTGCTCTTTTTAATACCTTTGTGATGGAATCTTGCGTCAAATCATTTTTTAGCAGATAATCCACGGCACCTAATTTCAATACCCCACGAACATATTGATAATCATCATAATTACTCAAGGCGATAAACTGAATACGGGGATATTTCTCATGGAGGATGCTGCATAATTGCAGACCATCCATCACAGGCATATCCATATCACAAATGATGATATCAGGGGGATTGTTTTGTATTAGGGATAATGCAATTTCTCCATTAGAGGCTTCTCCTGATAGTGAAAGATGTTCTGCCTCCCATGGAATCAATAGTTTTAATTGCGTTTTTACTAATATTTCATCATCAACAATAAATAACTTATACGTATTGGTCAACCTCCTCTGCTGTAATCAATGGGATTGTAATTTCTATATTGGTGTATAATCCCTTTTCACTTTCTATGGTTAATCCATAATCAGAACCGAAATAAAGAAGAATTCGCTGATTGATATTATACAAACCGATATGATCTGCGGAAACTCTAAACAATTGAATATTTTCAGGCATTCCGATGCCATTATCAGAAATTTTAATATACACCTTGGCATCACTTTGATATATTTTTATTAAGATGATGCCATCGTTTTTGTTTGCGATTCCATGTTTTAAAGAATTCTCTACAATTGGCTGAATCAGCAGCTTTGGTATAAAAAAAGAATCTAATCCTTCTTCACAAATAATATTGGAAGTAAAACGGTTTATATAGCGGTAAGCCTGTATTTCTAAATATTGATTCAAATAAGAGATTTCTTCCTTTAGGGAAATCATGGTGCGGTTATCCATATTGATTCGCAGCATATTGGAAAGGTTGTCCGAAATCTCTTTGATATTCTCTGCACCTTGCAGAGTAGCAAGAAATTTGATGGTATTTAATGTATTATGTAAAAAATGCGGATTGATTTGAGCTTGAAGCGCCCGCATTTCAAATTGATGCTTCTGAAGCTCCGTCGTTTTTATATCCGATATCAGATAATGGATTCTTTCTACCATAAACTGAAATTGCTGCTGTAAATCATTGATTTCATCATTAGAATTTATTACAACATCAAAGGCCAAATGGTCTTTGTTGATTGACTTTACTGCTGCAGTTAATTTTAAAATATTATGGGTTAAAAGGGAAGATACAAAGTAAATAACGGCAAGTGCGGCAACCCAAATGATAATTGTGATAAAGATAACTTTTTGATTTGTCTTATAGAAATCAGACATCATTTCGCTTTTTGATATTCTGCCGATGGTAGTCCATCCGGTTACGGGTGAGGTATAGGAAACAGTTATCATGTTATCATTATCAGATGAAAATTCCTGTCTAATATCAATATTTTTTTCGTCCAGGCAAAGTATAATTTCATTGGAGGAGGAGTCAAGTATCAATAAGCTGATATTGGAATTCGGACTGATATTAAAATAGTCATCAAATATTTTATAGCTGATATGAGCCATTACAAAGCCGATTGTTTTGCTGCCGGATTTTACCGGTCTTACCATGGTAAAGGTATTATGGTAATTGTTGTTTTCCTGTGTCGATTCAGCCGGAATAAACATCAGACCGTTAGAACTGTCAGCTTGAATTTCCCGGAACCATTCTTCTTGTTTGATTTCGTTGTACGATTCTGTGACACCGTATGTAATATCATTTCCGGAGAAATCACTGATGGATAGGCCCAATAAATAACTTTTAAAAGAACAAAGACCGGAAATGTAATTTTTGGCAGTCCGGCGAAAAGTGACATACTCGGCATCTGTCAAATCAGAATCAGACAATATTTTTATAATATTTGCATTTAAATCGGAACCGGTATCAAGAGAAATCAACGTCATGATGTTATTGATGTCTTTTAGATAGGTTTCAAAAGTGGTATTCGAAGCGGTAACAATCGTTTCAATATTTTCAATGGATGAAGTCGTGGCTGCTCGGTAAAAATTGTGATACCATATGCGGAAGGACAGAATTGTGAATACAGAAAATAGAAGCATGGTGACAATTAAATATTTACTTCGTATTGTAAGTTTTAAGCGTTTCATATGAATCACCTTCCTTAATTGTAAGTATATATTCATAAAAGGAAAGAGACAAGCGGATATGAAAAAATAGCTATACATTTAAAAAAATTACCATGATTTTTCAAGGAAAATAACGATATAATGAAACGGTATCTTAATAAGAAAATTGGAGGAGACAAAATGAAGAAGAAAATGAAAAAATTTGGAGCATTATTGTTGGCAATCATTACTGTATTTTCTATAACAGGCTGCGGCGGTTCATCCGGAGACGGCAAAAGTGCTAGTGACAGTGGCGGCAAAGATAGCAGTGATATTCCTACGGCAACTATTTTAATGTACACAGATTGGTATAAGGAAGGCTGGAAAGCTTTGGAAGAACACATCAATGCCAATGCAGAGGAAGTGGGTTTTAAGCTTGAGATTCAGACAGTAGCCGGTGGAGATCAAGGAGATCAATTGATAAAAGTGAAATTTGCCAGTGATGATCTTCCCGATTTAGTTAAAACCTATGGGCCTAAATGGATCGATGCGGCTGCTAGTTCGCTTGACAAAGTAGTTGATTTGACAGATATTATTGATACTTCAGATTACGATCAGGATTTACTGGATACATTTTGTATCATGGATGGCAAGCTTTTGGCAATGCCTGTTGACACCTCTTCTTTAACCGGTGTTTTATATAATAAAGAAGTTTTTGAAAATCTTAATTTGGAGATTCCGACTGACTGGGCATCTTTCTTAACCGTATGTGAAGCAATTAAACAAGCAGGAATCACGCCGGTTTATTGCACCTATAAAGATACTTGGACATCTCAATTATTCCCATTAAACGGTATGAGCATGGATATCGCAGAAAAGGGAGGGGATTTTGCTGCGTTTTTAGAAGGACTGGATACCAATCAAATCCAATATGAGGATTGTACTAATTTTATAGAAGCAATCGGGCGTTCCAAAGAACTGATCGAATCGGGATACATCAACGAAACTTATTTATCAGACAGTTATGACAATGGGCAGGAGGCGCTGATTAACGGAGATGCAGCAATGATTATCAATGCAACCTGGACAGCGGAAACCATGGCTGGTAAGTTTCCGGATCAAATTGATAACATAGGCGGATTTGCATTGCCAACTCCTAATGGAGAAAATTATATTTGTAAAACGATTCCCTTTGCGGTTTCAGTTCCAACTTGTGCGCCAGATCAAGAACTTTCTATTAAAGTGCTGCAGTACGTATCATCAACCGAAGCACAACAAATCTATGCGAGTGCACAACCTGGAATTTATGCGAATACAAAAGTAGAGTGTGATTTGCTGGTAGCGCAGCAAGAGTTGAAAGCAGCAGCTGAAACGGGAAATTCAATGACTGATTTTGAAGAACTGGTTGCTTATAAATATGGAAGTCTTGCAGAATACTTACTAAATTACTATACCGGTACCTACAGCAGTCCGGAGGATGTAGTAAAGGCCATGGATGAGGAAGTGGCTAAAAATGCAGCGGCGAAAGAAGATTCTAACTGGAATTAGGTGGTGGAGACATGAGTCATAATGCACAAAAAATATACGGTTATCGATTTTTAATACCAGGAATTATTGTGTTTGGTGTGTTTTTCGTATTACCTACTATCTTAGGATTGATTTTATCCTTTAGTAATATAAGAGGATTTGATATCAGTACATTGAGTTTTGCAGGTATTACTAACTATAAGAACATTTTTACCGATCAGTCGATGAATACTGCACTGGGCAACTCGTTTCTTTTTGCAATTGTGACTACGATTGGCAAAATGGGATTCGGATTACTTTTGGCTGTATTCTTAAACAGAAAGATAAAGTCGGCAAATGTGCTGAGGGCAATTTATTTTCTGCCGGCAATCATCAATCCGGTGGCTGTTGGTTTGATCTTTACATCATTGATGCACCCGACTACAGGTCTGATTAACAAATTTTTAAATGGCGTTGGTCTGGGGTTTCTGGCACAAAACTGGCTGACAGATACAAAACTGGCTATTTGGTCGGTTATCGCAATTGAAATATGGAAATGGACCGGTTTTACGATGTCGATTTTATTAGCCGGGCTGCAAAGTATTCCGAGGGATTATTATGAAGCGGCGACTATTGATGGCGCTAACGCTTTTCAATGTTTCCGAAATATTACGATTCCGCTGCTAATGCCGTCAATCAATAATACGTTGATTCTTAGCATTGTTGGCGGTTTAAAGATATTTGACTTGGTTCAAGCGACTACCGGTGGGGGACCGGGATCCGCAACTCAGGTTTTTGGAACCTTGATCTATAAAGCCTTTGGTTCGGGTCGATTTAGCGAAGGCTGTGCGGCAGGTATTGCTTTAGCTATTATTATAGCGGTCATTGTATTACCTTTGAATCGATTCATATCCAGAAAAGAGGTAGAAGTATAATGAAAAAAGCAAAACGCAGTGACAAGCTTATCACCATACTGTTATGGGTTTTGAGTTTACTGATCATAATCCCCATTTATATGGTTGTGGTGAATTCTTTTAAAGATAAGGCTTCTGCAGCAAAAATGAATCTATCTTTACCAAAGATATTCCAGGCATTTGAGAATTACAAGACGATGATAGAACGTGGCAATATAGTGAACGGATTTACCAATAGCTGTATTGTCGCTGCAATCAGTGTTAGCATGATTATTTTGATCGCTGCAATGACTGCTTATATCCTGCAAAGAAGAAAGAATAGGGCTACCGGTTTTATGCATACCGTCGTTTTACTGGGACTTGTATTTCCGGTTCAAATTATACCATCTTACTTTTTATGCAATGCCCTTCACTTGCCAAAGTACGCTTCTGCAATATTGATGTTAGTAGTTACGAACTTACCATTTGCAGTGATTACCTATATGGGATTTTTGAAAGGAATCTCAAGGCAGATTGATGAAGCCGCAATAATCGATGGGGCAGGACCGCTGCGGATGTTTTTTAAGATACTCTTTCCGCTGTTACAGCCGGCAACGATTACGAATATTATTGTGGCATTTATGGCAGTTTGGAATGATTTTGGAATAACAATCTATTTCTTGAATAATAACCAAAACTCAACTTTGCCATTATCGATCTATACATTCTTTGGCAATTTCAATTCCGATTGGCAATTGGTATTTGCAAATGTAGTGGTTACATCACTGCCGGTCGTTATTATTTACTTGCTATTACAAAAATATATTATTTCGGGAATGACAGCCGGATCAGTGAAAGGTTAGAAAATGTTGAAACTATCAGATATTAGAATACGTGATCCGTTTATTTTACCGGTAGTATCTGAAAAAACATATTACTTGTATGGAACAACCGATACGAATACATGGAGTGGAAGTGGCGTTGGTTTTTTTGCATACCGAAGTCTTGACTTAGAAAATTGGGAGGGTCCTTATCAAGTATTTGAACCTCCGGTCGGATTTTGGGCAGATGAAAACTTTTGGGCACCGGAAGTTTTTATTTATCAAGGAAGGTATATAATGATCGCATCTTTCAAAGGCAAAGGAATATGTAGGGGAATTCAGACACTTGGTTCTGGATCCCCTATGGGTCCTTTTTTACCATGTACTGATGGACCGGTTACGCCTGCATCATGGGAATGTCTGGATGGGACGTTATATGTGGAAGAGGGGACCCCGTGGTTGGTTTTCTCCCATGAATGGACACAAATAATAGATGGAGAAATCTGTGCGGTACCTTTATCTGTGGATTTAAAAGAGATGATGGGAGCGGTCCGTGTTCTTTTTCGGGCAACTTCCGCAAAGTGGGTAAGGAAAAATACCGGAACAATAACAAACGAGGCAGGAGAAAGCGGATATGTTACCGATGGTCCCTTTCTTTATAAAAATGTGGATGGGAAATTATGTATGATATGGTCAAGCTATACCAAAGATTCTTATGCAATAGGAGAAGCAGTATCTTCAAATGGTAAAATCACAGGGAAATGGATACAAGGAGAGAGACCTATATATGAAAAAGACGGTGGTCACGGCATGATATTTGAAACATTTGCTGGGAGGCGATGTTTAGTATTTCATAGTCCTAACGATTTCCCGAATGAAAGAACTGTGTTAATAGAAGACTATTTATACAGCAACGAATAGTGTTATATTTTCGCGGTTGCAATAAATTTTAAGATTTGCTAAAATAAGTATATAAATTTTATATACTTATTTTATTGCTCCAATATGAGCATAATCGGGCGGGGAGAATGAAATTAACATGAAAGCAAACATAAAGCAAATTAGTGAGATAACCGGATTTTCTGCGGCAACGATATCAAACGCATTGAATCATAAAAAGGGTGTAAATGCCCAGACGGCCGCAAAGATTCTTCAAGTAGCAAAAGAACTGGGATATATCAGTGAGACAAGGATAACGAAGATTAAATTTGTGATTTACAAAAGGAATGGACTCATTATAGATGATACCCCGTTTTTCTCTCTGCTAATTGATGGTATTGAAAAAGAGTGCAGAGAATCGGGATTTGAAATAGTGTTAGGACATTTGAACCGGAATGATGCAGATTATGAGCAGCAAGTGAAGCGCTTGATTCATGACAGAAGTGCTGCGGTGATTCTACTGGGTACAGAACTTTTAGAAGAAGATGTGGAAATATATAAAGATGCCAGCTGCTTATTTTTGATGTTGGACTATTGGTGTTGGGATATGTCCTTTAATGGCGTGTTAATTAATAACGCAGATTCTGCACGTATGGCTGTAGACTATTTAATCAAGAAGGGACATAAAGAAATCGGATACCTGAGGGGAGACTTCCGGATAAAGGCTTTTCGTTCAAGAGAAGCGGGGTACGGAATAGCCCTGAAGAAAGCAGGTCTGCCTGCTAAAAGGGAATATGTATTTAATCTTTCAACGACATTAAATGGTGCAAGACAAGATATGTTCGCTTATTTAGAAAAAAAACCGGTATTACCTACGGCTTTTTTTGCGGATAATGATATGATTGCCCTGGGAGCAATGAAGGCGTTTAGGGAAATGGGATATCGAATACCGGAGGACATTTCGATTATTGGATTTGATGATCTGCCGTTTAGTGAAATTGCCTCACCGCCACTGACAACGATCAGAGTGCCAAATCAGGAGATGGGTGCGTTGGCGGTAAAGCATATTGTTAAAATGATTAAAGAAAATAATCAGATAAAGACGAAAACACAAGTATGCACCAATTTTATTGAGCGGGAGAGCGTACGCGATTTGCAAAATGGTGAGGTGGGATATGAAAATTAAAGCCAGACAAATCGCACATGACCTGGGTGTTTCTACAGCTACGGTTTCTTTGGCGGTCAATGATAAACCGGGTGTGAATGAGGCAACAAAAAGAAAAATCTTAGATTATATTGAGCAATTGGAAAGGGAATATGGTGCAAAGGAGCAGAAAGATAAGTTTGTAAAAATGCTGCTGTATGTAGGGACGAACCGGTATAAGGAAGCAATGGAGCAAAAATTTATTTCAGATACTTTTGTAGAAATATCAGCCTTACTACAGAAAAAAGGAATGGAACTGCGAATGTATAGCGTCAATGGCTCAGATGAGGTTTTAAAGGCACTGAAGGAAAGTTGTGATGATGGAACTTCGGGCATCATTTTCCTGGCAGATGATTTGCCGGAAAAGGATCTTGAGCTGCTTAATGATTGTTATTTGCCGCTTGTAGTTTGCGATAATATGCTCCATGACGGTCATTGGGATGCTGTCAATATGCATAACCAGAGGGCTATATATAGTGGAATGCGGCATTTGGAAAAGTGTGGCTGCAAAGACATTGTCTATGTACAAAACTCTGAAGACATATATAATTTCCGAGAACGAAGAAAGAGTTTCAGGCGTTATGCCAATGAGGAAATGAAAGAAGGAATCACTGTCCAGATGATTGAGGCTGGAAATGAAGCTGTCTTAATCAGTCATCATCTTATCGGATGTTTAAAAGAACGTTCCAAATTTCCGGATGCCATTTTTGCTGAAAATTTTACGGTTACTGTAGGTGTGGTAAGGGCTCTGGAAAACTTAAAGGTGAAGATACCGGAAGATATTTCGGTGATAGGTATTGATGAAGTTCCGGGAATGGCTCTTTTGCCCGTTGAATTAACCTGTTTTTCGCCGCCTCATGCAAGCAGGGCGGCACACGTAGTCAAGCGGTTGTTTGACAAGATGGAATTTAAGGGAACAAATGCAGTGGAGGTTTTAGTGGGAATGGAATTTGTAAAAGGCGAAAGTGTTAAATGGTGATGTCGGGAAATAGATAACCTAAAACAGGGGACGTTGTGATTCGCATGAGTCATAACGTCCCCTGTTTTAGGTTAAGCATAGCCAGTACGGTCACTCCGAATTCTGGGGAAATATGGTTGAAAAGGGATAAGAATTACTATAT
>Ga0153928_1001050_pt1 | contig 12923 bp, 13 predicted proteins | sample TSNJ012MetaG_FD_106656 | JGI IMG/M metagenome (GOLD analysis project Ga0153928, IMG submission 106656) | Attine ant fungus gardens microbial communities from New Jersey, USA - TSNJ012 MetaG | ecosystem: Host-associated > Fungi > Mycelium > Unclassified | place: USA: New Jersey, Wharton State... | reverse complement strand
TTGTTGGCGAGTCGGGTTCAGGGAAAAGCACACTTTTGAACATGATCGGGGCGCTTGATACGCCTACTTCCGGGAATGTCCTAATTGACGGCAACGAGATATTCCGCATGAACGACGAAAAACTTACCATATTCCGTCGCCGCAATATCGGCTTTATCTTTCAGGCATATAACCTTATTCCCGAACTGAATGTCGAGCAAAACATTACGTTTCCCGTGTTGTTGGACTACAAAAAGCCTGATAAGACTTATGTAGAGGAAATATTGACGGTTCTTTCCTTGCAGGACAGGCGCGGCCATCTGCCCCGGCAGTTATCCGGCGGGCAGCAGCAGCGCGTGGCGATTGGCCGCGCCCTGATAACCCGCCCCATGCTGATACTTGCCGACGAACCGACCGGCAATCTGGACAGTCAAAACAGCAATGAAGTCATTTCGCTTCTGAAAACCGCGTCCAAACGCTATCAGCAGACAATCATTATGATTACGCACAATCGAAGTATCGCGTCCACGGCTGACCGGGTGCTGCAAGTATCGGACGGCGTTTTAACCGATTTGGGGGGATACACCGAATGAATTGTTATCTTGGTCTTGTTTCAGAATACGCGAAAGTACACAAAAAGAAAAATAGTCTTACGGTGATTTGCATTGCCTTGTCCGTCATGCTGATAACTGCGATTTTCGGCATGGCAGATATGAGCCTGAAATCGCAAACGGAAGAAGCGATCCGCCGCTATGGTAACTGGCATGTTATTTTTTCGGATATATCAGACAGCACAGCCGGGGAAATCGCGGGACGCAACGACGTAAACGTATCAAGCTGGCTTGGCATGGTTGATGATACAACCTATCAAGGAAAAGAATTGGTGGTGCAGAGTAGTACTGAAGAACTTGCAGAGCAGATGAACATGGTTGTGAGCGACGGCCATTATCCCGTTGCCCCAAACGAAGCGTTGCTGGACAGGCAGGGACTTGAACAATTCGGTCTTTCCATCGGGGACACGATAGAAGTTATCTTTTCCGACGGTGGGGTGCGGCAGTATACGATTACCGGGACTTTCGGAGACTACTCCACTCTGAAAGGGTCTGACGCTCACGGTCTGCAATTATCCACAGAGGGTATGCGCGCGCTTCCCGCCGATCTATACAGGGAATATTATTACGTTCAATTCAGTAATGGCGTAAATATCAACGGCGCGATAGCGGATATTCAGGCAAAGTACGGCTTGAGTGATGAACAGGTTTCCACAAACGTAATGCTTCTTGGGCTGATGGGTCAATCCACCGATACGACCATGCTTGAAATATACCTTACGGCTGGAATACTGTTTATTCTCGTTGCTATGGCCGGTACTTTTATGATTGCAAGCAGCTTCAATATGAGCGTTTTGGAACGGACACAATTTTTCGGCCTGTTGCGCTGTCTTGGAGCTACGAAAAAGCAGGTGAAACGGTATATCCGGCGGGAGGGCTTGTTGTATTGCGTGAAAGCAATTCCTTTTGGACTGCTGGCGGGGTCTATCGTGCAATGGGCGGCTATGTTTGTCTTAAACAAACTCAATTCGCAGTATCTTCCTGTCATGCCCTCGTATCAGATAAGCTGGCTTGGCGTTGCAGCGGGGGCGGTGATAGGGGTCTTGGTGGTGATGATAGCTTCCGGCTCTCCCGCGAAACGGGCGGCAAAGGTATCCCCACAGGCCGCTATTACGGGAAATATCGGTCAAACGAATAATCAGGCGGTGGGTAAAGCGTCCAATACAAAGCTATTCCATGTAGATACGGCTATGGGGCTTCGTCACGCCTTTTCCAATAAAAAGAGTATGGTACTGATTGCCGGGTCTTTCGCCACAAGCATTATCCTGTTCCTATGCTTTTCCATTCTGCTAACCTTTATGAACCATGCGTTAAGCCCTCTTAAATCTTACACGCCGGACTTGTCCATAGAGGGAGCGCGGGAAGATGTATTGTTAGAATCCGGTTTGCTGGAAGAAATAAAAACGTTATCGGGCGTGAAAGAAGTGTACGGAAGAATGTACCTTGCGAATATTCCGGCAAGCATAGACCGAGCCGCAAGTACGGCTACTCTAATTTCCTATGATGCTCCACAATTTGAATGGGCCGAAAATGCCCTGATTACAGGGCGCGTACAGAGCGTACAAAACAGCGGCGGTGTGTTAGCCTACTATGGCTATTCACAGGAAAACAACTGGCAGATTGGCGACACAATTACCCTTACTATCGACGGTCAGCCCCATGAGGTACAGGTTGCCGGTATCGTTTCCGATGTTCCGATTGATACCGCAAGCGACGAATGGATTATCATTTGTTCTGAAAGCACATTTACCGCGCTGACCGGCATAGCTGATTACAAAGTGATTGATATGCAGGTAAATAGCGATATTTCCGAGCAGGTGAGAAATCTGCTTACATTTGAAATGAAGCTGCTTGACTTGCAGCAGCATAACAACGAAGTACGAACCGGCTATTATGCTATGGCGGTATTCGTCTACGGCTTTTTGATAATCATTGCCTTTGTCGCCCTGATAAATATTATTAACACCGTCAACGCAAGCGTTTCCAGCAGAATGAATAACTATGGTGTCATGCGGGCGGTGGGAATGTCCGGCAAGCAGCTTAAAAATATCATCACAGCCGAAGCCGCCGCCTACGCCATAACCGGCTGCATTACGGGTAGTGTTTTAGGGCTTCTGCTGCACCGCATCTTTTATGGCCTTTTGGTTACGTCAAACTGGGGCGCAATCTGGCAACCGCCGTTTGCTGTTTTAGCCGTTATCATTCTGGCCGCGCTTCTGACTACGTTTGTTTCCGTCCTTTCCCCGGCAAAGAAGATAGAAGAAATGAGCATAGTAACCGTAGTGAACGCGGGGTGAGCAGGTGGAAGTGATGAAGAAAATTCTAATCATAGAGGACGATAACACTATTCGCTCCGTCCTATCGTACGTTCTATCCCAAAAGGGCTTTGCAGTATCGGACTGTATGTTGCTCCGCGATGCGGAGGCATTACTGGCAGCAGAAACCTTTGACCTGATTATAAGTGATATAGGATTGCCTGATGGCAACGGTCTTGATTTTTGCAGCCAGCATAAGAAAATCCCGTTTGTTATTATGAGCGGGATGGAGTGTTCTGATCTGGCAAAGGCAAGCGGCGCAAAAGCATACATCCAGAAACCTTTTCATGTTGATGATGTACTGACTACCATAACAATAGACTGGTAAATTGGTTTTAAAACTCTAACACAGCGAATGTATATAATGGATAGTGAAAAAATGGGGAGAAATCAACTCAAATGGAGTGATGGTAGTGTTAAAAATAGGTGTCTTTTCTATGCTGTCAAAAATCAGTATTCATATGTTGCGCCATTATGATGAAATAGATTTACTAAAGCCCGCCGAAGTAGATCAATTCACAAATTACCGCTACTATAGCGAAAAACAACAACCTATAGCAAATAGGATACAAGCATTAAAGGATATGGGATTTAACTTGACTTTAATTAAGGAGATAATTTCAAAGTGTGATAGCGATTTGAAATTAAAGGAATATCTTATTCATCAGGCTAATCAACAACGCAAAGAAATAATATCTATGCAACAAAGGCTTTTGTTAATCGAGAATACAATAAACAGTTTAAATGATAAAACCGCTTTACCACAATGCAATATTATTAAAAAGGAAATTCCAGCAAGAATGGTAGTTAGCCATAGGGGGGAAATTCAACAAAGAAGCCGAGAAGGTGTTTAATGGGGAAAATTGACCCAAGAAACGACAAAACAAAATGTTCAATTTGCAATTCCTCCATATAATATCGCTGATTTGGTGGAGTGGAAAGATACTTGCTATTAGTTTTCGCATTTGTTTCCGAAAGCGCAATAAAGCGATAATGTGCGATAAGGCGCACGAAATTATTAGGAGGTCGTGGGAAATGTTTGATATTCCATTTGAATATGGCGAAATCTTTACAATCATTATGTATTTTGCTCCGGCGTTAATATCTCTTGTTCCTTAGTGGATGAGCAGTACGCAATCGACATCAGCAAGAAAACTCAATATGTTCTTAATAACTATATCAAGGACGGTAAGTTTGTTGCTCCTCGTGCTCCATACGGGTATAATAAATCGGAAAACGACTGCCATGTGCTTGTTCCCGATATAGAAGCAGCCGCTGTCATAAAAGAAATTTTCCGAATGGCTTCCCAAAAGATAAGCACCAACGAGATTGTCCGGCGGTTGAATGCGGCGGGAATCCCCACCCCTATCAATTATGCTATTGCCCACGGACTTGAGGGCAACTACAGTAAGGGGAACGGCTTGTGGAGCAGCCGCACCGTAAAAGACATTTTGACCAACCGGGTCTATGTTGGCGATTTAGAGCAAGGCAAAGACAAATATCTTGTTCAAAACACGCATGAGCCTTTGGTGAGCCGGGATATATTCGACGATGTGCAGAAGTTAATTGTCGCAAATACCGTTGCTGGCTCAAGCAAAACCAATACACCACGTCAGGACAATGTATTGAGGGGCAAGGTCATTTGTGGCTGCTGTGGAGGCAAAATGCAGCGCCGCAAAGGCAGTGGCAATGCAGATTGGCACTTCTTCACCTGCATCAGCAACAATCGAATGGGCACTGGCCACTGCACAGGCATGTATATCCGGGAATCTGATATTATGGACGCAATCTTCCGCGAGGTTAGGGCTTGTGTTCAAGCCAATACCAATGCCGCCTCAACATATAAAAATGAGATAGCCTCATTGACGGCCAAAGCGAAACAGTTGGATAGCAAAATCAATCAGCTTATGGAAACGAACAAGGGCAGATATGAGGATTTTGTCATGGGGATAGCCGATAAAGATGATTTGCAGCAATGTCGTAACGAACGCGAGGCGCTTCAGGCAGAGCTTCAGAACATCAACAGTCGCATTGCTGTGCTAGATCGAAAGAATCAGCAATATCAGCTATTCTGTGAGGCGCTCAATAATAAAGAAAGGATTGGGCAACTGGCGGCAGATCATCTGCAAAACGTCACAGTTTTTACTGGAGGACGAGTTGATATTCAATTTCTAATAGAAGCAGTATGCGAAAAATAGCCGCGATGCTTGCATTTAACATTGACACATCTATTTTTTCTGGTAAGATTATGTTAAAAAGAATTTGAAAATACCTCTTGACATTACGCGATTCTTCGCCATATTCATTCGTGTTCCGGTTAAATTCAAGCAGCACCGGAATTTTTGGTTAGACAATATTAAGGGAGGGCCAAAACATGGGTTCAGCAGGTTCAGGGAAATTTGGCACATACCGCGTTGGAAATGGCCAAACAACAGGTGGAACGGGAACTGGAAGCGGCGGCGCTGGTGCTGGCGGCGGCCTTGGCGGAGGAACGGGTGAAATCGAATGCCCATCTGTCATTGAGAATATCCGTTTAGAGGACGTTGCCATTTCAGATTATTATGTTAATCATCAATCCTTACCCTCTCGCGGAGACCCGGTAGAGCTTAACAATAACGTTTACAAGGGCCGATTGGTTGTTAAGGCTACTTTAACAGGAGAGTTTTTGGGGAATCTGCCAACGCAATACAACCACTTGATAAATTGCATCAAAAAAGGTATGCAATATTCAGGTGCAATTGTTGCATCAGGCATAACACCGGTGCCGTTCGTGGTGGTGACACTCCATGCCTGAACAAACGGTTCTTGTTATTGGTGAGGTTTTCATAGATACGCACCTCGATATCATTGATGAAAACGGCCCGTTAGTGAGACTTGGCGGAGTATTTCACGCAGCACGAGCCTTTGCTTCGTTAGACTTAAATTATGCGTTAGCCTACTACGCCCCCGCGTATCTTGATGATGATATTAATGAGTGGTCGCTTTACTTGAATACAAGGGGGTGTTATAAACTCGGAAATATCAATAGAGCACCCAACATTATGTTAGTCAATGAGTCAAAAGAGGCTGGAGATCAGGGATATTACAATATCATAAAGGATCAAGCTGAATATACAGACTTAGAAAGCATTACGAATATAGTAGATATTGTCAATCCTACTGACATCTTACTTTTTCCTGGTCGATATGATACCTCAAAAATCATACGGAGCCTCCATGATTTCGCTGGGAAAATACATATTGATTTTCATTATGATATTGATTGTATACTCAATGACATTGATAGAAGAATCGAGAGCATCATTCTATCGACTTCATCGGCTTTCTACAAGGAGACTTGTGGTGGGACATTAGCGGGATTACTTGAACATTTTAGCGACAAAGAAATATACCAATTCTTAGTAAAGGAAAACCGAGGCGGTTCATTTTGCTATATTCCCTCAGAAGATAGGCAGTATGAATCAGCCTCCTACTATGTTCCTACCATGCATTCGGTTGGCGTTGGAGATGTCTACAATTCCATTTTTATAAGCACATTATTTGAAGCTGATGTGGCAAAAAGAATGCGGTTAGCTGCTTTGTGTGCGGCTAAATATGCGGAAACTATGAGTTACGAGAAATTCAAAGAAAACGCTCAATTGGTTTACGCCAACATCAACGAAATTAATGAACTGGTTGGCATCCGATTGCCGTGGACTGAAAGAAAACTTATCAATATCTATTTGGCAGCGCCTGATTTTCCCGATGTTGACACAAGTTTGTTGGATCGGCTAAATGAATGCTTGCTTTATCATAACTTTGCTCCACGACTTCCTATCCGAGAGAATGGAATTGCAAGTAAAGCCCTGCGTTATGAAGATGAATTGTCCATCTACCAAAAGGATGTCGTTCTATTAGATGAATGTGATCTCTTGATTGCCGTTTTGCTTTACAATGATCCTGGAACACTGGTTGAACTTGGCATGTTTAAGCAGGCTGGCAAGCAGACAATTATTTTTGACCCATTTAACTATTGTGAAAATATGTTTGTCCGTCACACTCCAGATTATCTTTGCAAGAATATTGCAGAGGTAATCGGTGCGGTATACCTATGCATGGGAAAGAGGGGTTAACTATATGGCAGATTATGATGGTGTATTGTTAGCTTCCGGCGGAATGGATTCAACTGTTTTAGCATATGATTTGGCGCAGAAAGGCGAGAAAATTATACTGATCTTTTTAGATTATGGTCAGCATTGTGTTGATAAAGAGTTGGAGACACTAAGAATGGTTTTGCCAGAAATTTATAAGGATAACATAAGGATTATAAAAATAGGTGACATTTATAGGGAATCCAACTCTCGCATGATCATAGAGGCGAATTTATGGGCCGATAACGTAGTGGCAGATGATTTGTATCTTCCGTATAGGAACTTGCTCTTTTTATCAATTGCTTCTGCATATGCACAATCTTTGGGAGCGAAAAACGTTTATTCGGCTTTCATCAATAGCAATCACGCCAAAGAAATAGATTGTTCTATGGAGTTCTTTACTAAGCTCGAAACCCTGCTGGAGTCTTATGGGTCTGTAAAAATCAACATGCCTTATCGTGAATTGTCGAAAACTGAGGTGGCACGGTTGGGAGTGAGATTAGGAGCACCTATAGCCTCAACCTATTCTTGCCAAGTTAATTCGCAAAATCCTTGTGGGGCATGTCCGAATTGTGTCGATAGAATTGATGCCATGAATGCTCTTGTTGAGGGGGAATAAATTGTGTTTGATACCAAGCTATACAATTATGCAGAAACCCTCGCCAGTTTTGTCCAGCAAAAAGAATTTGCACCTGTTACTCAAAGAACACCATACTATCATATGGGCGCAACAATAACCGATGCTATACTACAGGCGGGTTTGAACTATCGCCATGTAGTCTATCCGCGTGTTCTCAGACTTCTCACAAAATTCCCCGATTATAGAACAACTTGTGATTTCATTATTCTGATGCAAGCGGTTCCTCTCACGAAACTCGTAGATTGGAAAAATTCGAAGAAGCTACAATGCATTAGTGATTTAAGCTGGTTCTTATTTAATGAGGGGATTGAAAATGAGGATCAGCTTGCAAAATGGCTTGATACTGAAAAAAACATAAGTCAGCTAAGAAAGATTAGTGGTATCGGTCCTAAGACTGTCGATTACTTGAAAATGCTTTCTGGAAACCAAGCGATTGCTATAGATCGTCATTTATTCGCCTTTTTGGAGTTGGCAGGAATTTTTATCAAGACATATCAGGAAGCCAGTTCAATATATAGTAAAGCCTCTGAATTGTTGGGAATAAGCAATTATGAATTGGATCGAAAAGTTTGGATATATATGTCAAAAATCTAAGTTCAACACAAAAATTCCAGAAGGGTATGGATGCGAAAAGGTCATATATGTGGTATAATTAAGTCTTAGTTAGGAGTGAATACTTATGGCAAAAATGGAGTGGGACAGATTACTCTCTCCTGAAAGGGAGAGACAAAGCACTACACCTGAAATACCTTTTCGCAATGCCTTTGACAAAGACTATGAAAGGGTTATTAGTTCTTCATCTGTTCGCCGTCTTCAAGATAAAGCACAAGTATTTCCATTGCAAGAAAATGACTTTACTCGTACACGTCTCACTCATTCTCTGGAAGTTTCTTCCATAGGACGCTCCCTCGGAAAGCGTGTAGGTTTTCACTTAAAAGAATCTGGGGCTATGAAAAACACACAAGATGAGGAATTAGCATCGTTACTTGCTGTAGCAGGCTTAGTTCATGATCTTGGCAACCCTCCATTTGGGCATTACGGTGAAGACATCATAAAAGATTGGTTTGAGATAAATTTGAAGTCTTTTGGCGCTGCCGAATGGGTGAAAGATTATCTATATTTTGATGGAAATGCGCAGACGATTCGTATTCTGTCGCGGTTACAATTTCTGCAAGATCGACATGGGATGAATTTTTCTTATGGAACTCTAGGAACTTTGATTAAGTATCCTTGGGAATCGACAACAGAAAAAGCAAAAGAGAGTGGCAAAACGGGGTATTTTATATCTGAGAAGGATCTTGCTGATAAGATTTTTGCGGCAACTGGTATGCGTGATGAAAGCGGAACAGTTCGTCGGCATCCTGCGACGTACCTTTTAGAAGCTGCTGATGATATAGCATACTTATTTGCCGACTTAGAGGATACTGCAAAAAAAGGATATTTGCCGTGGGATGGCCCAGAAGGTGCGAAAGAAAAGATTTTAAGTTTTACAGATGAAATAAAAGTATTTAGTGAGCTTCGTAAGAGACTTGCCAATACTGCCAAGAGTAATACTGACAATAAGATACCTTTTGAAGAAAGAATCCTAAATGAAGTTATGACCTTTCGCGTATTTTGTCAAGGTATCTGTATTGAACAGGTTTGTGATGAGTTTATAACAAATTATGATTCTATCATGGATGGTACATATAACAATACTCTTTCAAATGGGAAGTGTAGTAATGCACTTTTAGACGGGGTGTCGACAGAAAAAATGATCTCTGCTATAAGAGAGATATGTATTGAATATGCATACAGGAACAATGAAGTATTGTCTTTGGAGTTAATTGCAAAAAGTGTTTTAACCTCTTTGCTGGATAAGTTCATTAGTGCAGTATCAGACGAGAAGAATTATTCGAAACCAAAGCATGAAAATGGGAAACTCTATCGGCTTATTTCAACAAATTTCAAATATGTACAGCATTTGGATAAAAAAAGTAAGTTCAATGAAAAGAAAGTATTAAGCGAACATGAGAGAGTTCAGTTAGTTATTGATTATATTTCATGTATGACTGATTCTTATGCATTAAACTTGCACAAAACATTATTGGGGATGAAATTGCCATGAACAAACATCTATCAAAAGCAATCATAGAAAAATTTAGATGCGATGATTCCGCGCATACTTTTTTAGATAGCATTATGTCTGATGCAACTGTCTATCTTTTCGGTGGAGCAATTCGTGATTTTTTGGACGGAAAATTGGATTCATCGCGAGATATTGATTTTGTAATTGAGGCAAACACCGCTAACAATCTCAATATAGAGGAGTACCTGAAACCGCTCAACAATATTACTTACAAAAAAAACAGATATGATGGATATAAAATTATCTTCAATAATCAGCTTATAGTTGACATATGGAATTTGAGTGACACATGGGCTTTTAAGACGAATAGGTTAGCACCGTCAGCAGAAAACTTAATGAAATCAGTGTATCTTAACGTTGATGCATTAGTCTATTCCTTGAATAGCGGCTCCTTTTTGGATAATTGTCATGTTACATATATTGATACAATAAAGAATCATCTATTAGATATTGTATTTGATGAAACACCTTTTGAGGATTTGAACTTACTACGTGCTCTTGTCTTCAAAAAAAAGTACTCACTAGAGTTATCATCAAAACTTAGTCATCGCTTAATGTATTACATTGAAAATGACAAGACGTCAATCGTGGATAGCTTTATTAATTTGCAGATAGCACATTATAATCAAGTGCTATTAGATCAGACGGAACTTTCTCACATGTTCCATCATTTAGAGATATGTTAAGTCCAATGTTCAAAAATATGGGCAGAAGATTCGAACAAATCTTCTGCCCATATTTTTTGTCGCGTGCTTGACATACGGGTGTCTGAGATCATGAAAACGTATCTTCCGCAAGCCTTTGTTCTCCAGCAGAATAGCGAAATGCTGGGTGATGAAATTGGGCCGGATAAGCTCGCCAAGGTCATTCACGAAGATATAGCCGCTATCCGTATAAGCCGTTTTGCAAAGCTTGCGGTTCCGGTTTTGCCGCTCCTTCTCCGCCAGCAGCCGCCGCTCGACCTCCGCGAACAGGGGCATCGTCCGGTGACTGGATTTGGTTTTGAGCTTATCCTTAGCGATCAGCACCAGCTTTTTGTCCACGGTGGATTCCGTAACCTTGTGCCGGATGGTGACGGTCTTGTTGCGGAAATCGACCGCGTCCCATTTGAGTCCGACCACCTCGCTGCGCCGCAAACCGTAGAAAGCGGTGATATAGATGATCAACTCCAACGGATCGCCCTTGCTGGTCTCGAACAGCGCGTTCAATTCATCTTTATCATAATAGCTTGCAACGAATTTATCCTTTTTGGGGCGGTCGACCTTGTCCGCGACATTCTCGTAAACAAGCCCGTTTTTGAACGCCTGATTCAGCGCCTTGCGGATGCAGGCGTGATAATGGACTAGCGTGTTCCCCGTGAGGTTTCTACTGCGCATCCAAGCGTAAAAGTCCTGTAAGTGCTGCGGAGAAAAATCGGTCAACAGCGGATTTTCTTCCTGAAAGTATTCGGTGAGCCGTGATCTTACGGAAACATCATAACTCGTCCAAGTAGTATCCTCGATGCTGCCGCGAATGGATTTCAGCCATTGGCTCATGTAGGCGAGAAACGTGAGGTCGCAGGTTTTCTTTTTCGGAGTGATTTTCTGAATCTGTTCAGCTTCCTCATACTCCGCGATGATTGCCTTGAGCCGCTGCTGGGCCGCCCGCTTGTTGCCTTTTTCCGGCAGTCCAGTGTTGATCCATTTCTGCTTGCGTTTATCGTTCTCGTCGTAAATATTGAGAACAGCATAATATTTGCCCTTTTGAATTTGCAGACTTCCTGTCATGATAAATCCCTGCCTTTCTTCGTAATAACGATAGAAAGCCTGCCACTGACGCTTGTATGTTACCATGATAAAAGCATGATTGCAACACAATTGTTAGATGGCAGTCACCTTTTTTCTTGTGTCCGTTGCGTGAGATACGCGATTACATTAGCCTTGGGGATTTTGTATGTGCGTCCGATTTGCAGGGTTTCGATTTTACCATCCTGTATCAAACGATAGGCCAGTTTCCGGCCTATGCCGAGCATTGCTTGCAATTCCCCGACTCCGACAACGTCGGAGTAGTCCGCGAACATCAGGCGGTAGGCTTCGCGGGGTTTTAGTGTCATATTCTTCAAATGAATCCTCCCCAACATGATAAAATAAAAAACCGCCTGTGCTATCAAACGATAGCCAGGCGGCCTTGGTGCATCTAATTATGTAGATTTTATCTTGATAATTCTGTCATGTAGTAAACCAGTTGTCTGGCATAGAAATCGAAATCGTCTGGATTTGCGGCAAGCTCATTATAGTATTGCGGCAGCTCGTAACCTTTCCTTCTGCAATATCCCAGTATCTTGCAATACACCGCGACTTCGTTGTGCTCCATGCACCATTTAGCGAATATGCATATCACGCCTAAAATATTGATATTATCATCCGCTTCGAAAATGTTTAGCAGATACTCCGCCGAATCGCGTGCGATTTCTTTGATCATTGTCTCGCTAAATGTGATTTTATCCAATACGATAATGTTGTCCATTTTATGATTATTCCTTTCACACAGCTGAAGGCACAGAGCGGAATTAAACCGGAGTGCCGACGCCACAGCTTTATTTTTTGCAATAATCTGATAGGCGAATGCAATAGCATCGCTAATCAACGAAAAATCCTCACGAAGTACGCTAGACAGAACCATTGTCCCAACCCTGTGTTTTTCATTGGCAACGGTTACAGCGGAACAAGTTTTGAACGGCTCTGTTTCCAAAGAGATATTATAATATTTTCCTAAAATAGCTGCATGATACTGGGTTCCCATGCCCAGTGAGCGGCACCGTAAATGAGAAAATCCTCCCATGTGTGCATTGTTACGACACACAAGGGAGGACATCTATAATCATAAATTGGGGATTGTTCTTAAGCCTTATGATTACCCAATGGACTTGTAGCCCGATATCAATTTTTCCAACTTGCTTCCCGGGATTGCAGCGCGGGTTTTTTGGATTGCTTTGTTATAGTATTCTTCTGCAATTACTGGTGTGCCTAATTGAAAACGGGCAGCTAATTGGTCAAATTCCATAGGTTCTGCAATCGCCAGTCCACAACGCAAAAAGATCATCTGCCTCTCTTTCGGCAGCAGTTCTTTTATCATAATCTG
>Ga0153928_1001048_pt1 | contig 12936 bp, 7 predicted proteins | sample TSNJ012MetaG_FD_106656 | JGI IMG/M metagenome (GOLD analysis project Ga0153928, IMG submission 106656) | Attine ant fungus gardens microbial communities from New Jersey, USA - TSNJ012 MetaG | ecosystem: Host-associated > Fungi > Mycelium > Unclassified | place: USA: New Jersey, Wharton State... | reverse complement strand
CTGGCAAGCACCTCCATCACAGCAGGGAGAATGACCTGTTTCATAATCTGTTGATATCTCACTGCACCTATCGCTGATACCGTTTTTCTTTTACAATTAAGGCTCCTGAACTCTTTTACAATGATGTAAAAAGCTGACTTCGTGTATATCTCATAGCCACATCCAAGGCATGAAGCTCTGTCCGCATTAACGCATCTATCCCCAGATGCTATCCTTAAACAAAGGTAATCCGGTTGTTTAGCAGGTGCACTGTCACCTACCAGTTTTTGCAATATGGTTTCAACTGCTTTTTTTGATGTAATACCTTCACGCATAATCAGCCCGGCGCACTCCCTTACATGGAGAAGTGCTCTGTCCACCATTGCTGTGATATCTTCAATCTGGCATGCAGTCAGACCTAATTCTTTGATTATGCTTGTCTGCTGTGCCACATCCAGCTTCAGATAGTCTTCTTCCTCATATATTTTCATCAACATGTCCGGAATGAAACCGAAAATGCCTCTTTCAAACATCTCCCTGAGTATGAATTCCGGCTTATATCCGCTAAAGGTTTCATCTCTAAGATACACATCTGTGCTTTCCGGCAGGCTTCCTATTCCACCTTTATGACTTCTTGCCAATGCTGCCAGCATATATCCTTTCGCATTCTGCCCATTCTCGCCTATCGCTTCGATTCCTTGTAAATATGATTTATTTGCACGTCTTGATGAAAATCTTTTTTTACCACAAGCATCTAAAAATCTCTCTCCAAAGAATTCCTTCAGGATACCGTACTCATTTCGGACTTCGAAAAATGGACTGCCTTCTGTATGATGTAAAACAACCGTCAGCAGAATAATCCCCACCGTGATTCTAAGCGTTTCCGGAATAAACACTTTTATCTGTGGAACATCACAATACCCTTTCGTCTTTGATGGAACTGCCTGCCACATCCTAAGTCTGTAACTCCATTCATCTGCAATCTTTTTTGCAAGCTCATCCGCTTCACCCTTTAAAATACAAGCTTTTACTTCTTTGGGTTCAGCCGGCAGGGATGGAATTGGAAGCCTGGTCATATCTGTTCTTCTAAGTGCACAAATAAAATGAAGTGCTATAAAAACCCATACATCTGCATATTTTTTTGCCTTAACAGCTTTTGGGATCATGTCCTGTTGATTCCAGTTATTTGCATTAAACACACAATAAGCCATTGCAGCATAATCATTCATTTCATACGCATCATTGGTTCCCTCGGCTATTTTTCTGCGCCCAAATGTATATCGCCACTGAATATTTCCTTTTCTGGTTGCAGTGATATATGATGTCAGGAATTTCATACCGCTGATGGATAACTCCAAAGATGCCTGCTCCAGAATTTCATGGGACTTTTTTTCAGAATAGATATCTAAATCGCTTTTCATCACATAGAATAAGAAATCCAATGCCTGCCATATGCAGGATCTGCTCCAACACCCTTCCCTTGAAAGAAACTGTTTCAGAGATGCACAGGTATTTGGATGGGATACTTCGTGTGCATCCAATAAAATCTGTATCTTTTCTTCCGGTTTGCGGGCATAGCCGGACAGCCACACTCTAATGGAATCAACTGCTTTCTCCTGCAAACAAACCTCTGTGTCCATGCCTTTTACCCTGTAATCCATACCAAACCACTCATTGATATCCAGGAACTCCAAGAGGTTGTCCCTGCATGTTTGGTTATTTTTATATTTAGATTCAGTTTCCAATGCCAGTTGGCTTACCCTTTCAAAAAGGAATTCATAATTACGCTTCATATGCTTCCTCCCCGATATCCATCAGTAATTCTGCCAGTCTGTCATTCGCATTCTCCAATTCCTTATTCAGATCACCTTTGTTCTGTAGATAGGTAAAAGAACTCTGTGGGCTTTTATCACCACGCCAAAACTGTAAGTTTCCGATATCTTCCCCTTTTAAAACAAGCTGCACCGTAAACCAATGTCTCAATGCGTGCGGAGCCAGCTTATTTTCATACAGCAACTGCCCATACAATCTAAGTTCCGGATCCTCACATTTCAATAATTCCTGCCTAAAATGTTCCTCTATAAATCGGTCAAACGCCTCTTTATAATTTTTATAGGTCATAGCCATCCCTCTGGCATTCACAAACATCGGACAATACTCAGACTCTGCTTTTCTTGTTGCAAGATACTCCTTATGGAGTTCATATGCCTTCATAAAGGCATTAATAAAAACGGGATATACACACTGTTTTCGTTCCTTCTTAATATCTCCAACCTTAACGCCATCCGATCTTAGATTCATTTCTCTGGTCAGATCTAATTCTATCTTCGCAGCTCGTCCGGCAACTTCTGTTATAACGATTCCCGGTCCAAGTGGACTATTCGCCTGCCTTACGTTACAAGTCTCCCCAGGTCTTAATCCTGCAAAAGCCTGCAGACACATGGCAAACGCTATCCCTCTTGCATATCTGAATGCCAGTGGAATCATAATCTCAAATGCCTTCGTAGGAATATTCCTAAAGATACTTACAACTTCGGGCACACCCACCACTTGGAAATCCGGCACTCTGATTTTCTTCTGATGTCCTTTTCTGTCATAGATGAGCTTGTCCTGATATAAGGATGACCTGTCCACTTTCATAAAGCCGCCAAACTTCCATGATAGATTTGCCATAAATCCGGTAACTGTCGAAATGCACACCTCAATGCTGCTTTGTCCTTTGTGTCTTCCATCTGCCTTCGTCTCAAGTGCATACGCATAGAAGAACTGCTCCAGCATTTCTTTTGTAATCTGGAATATATGACGGATTCCCAGTTCTGCACCATGGTCAACCAGCAGATAATTCAGCATACTTGTGATGTAATACAGTTTCGGTCCAGGGTCAGCGCCTATTGGCTTATAGGTTTTGTAACTGTAAAACCCCACATACTCCTCAAGTCTTGTGAATTTGACAATCAATCCATACCCATTTCTGATGACTATGAATGACCTCGTAATTGCCTGACCTGTATCAAGCACTCCCTGTACTGCATACACTCCGTATCGCATGTTTTTCTCAGGATTCTCCTCCTGAATCTCTTTCTCTAACATATCTTTCTCCTTTCTGGCATCTGCCATAATCAGAGTAAAATATGCCGGACTAATATGCGACAAAAACTTCCATGTACAAAACTCATTCTGTACATTTTTCTTTTCATTCCCACTGAATTATTTTGTACATTTCATTGTTTTGTATATTTGTTATAAGGATGTACAAAACCACAAAAAGCTGATTTTGTAAGGCTTTAAAGCTTGTTTTGGGTTTTGTACGGCAATCGTCACTTTTTTGTAACCGGAAAAATTTTTTGTTTCGGTGAAATTTTCTTGTTCACCCGTTTTCCGGTATTCTCCTTTCTGTTATTTGCTATTCGTTTGTAGTGTCAAATTCATATATATTTACCGGTTCCTCCGGTTTTAAAACCAGCCGGGTACTTAGATATCTCTCAATATCAAAGGTGTTCTTTTTATCGTAGTCCGATAAATATTTATATTTTGGATGTCTGGTAATATCGTATTTGTCGGATAAAAAAGGACGAACACCCCTTACCTGAAGGATACATTTGCCGCCATCCATGACGGCAAGCTCGTCCTGGCTCATGAGTTCCTTACCAACTTTTTGATAGTTCAGCCCGTGTGAAAGCTCCCGCCCACGGGTTTCGCTGGTATTAAATAAGTCTATCGTTTCTTTGCCAAGGACTTCGCTCATTTCTTTGAGTGTCGTTTTTTCCTTCCCTCCTAGAAACAAGGTTGTGTCCATGTTGCCGATGATCGTATCCGCATTATCTTTGTAAATTGCCTTTAACTGGCTTTGTGCCTGTAGGATGACACAGGCAGATATTTCCCTACTCCGTATGGTTGCGATTAATTTCTCAAACTTTGGTATCTGTCCTATATTTGCAAATTCGTCCAAAAGGCAGCGGACATGTATCGGCAGCCTGCCGCCGTACACATCATCCGCACGGTCACAAAGCAGGTTGAACATTTGGGAATACATCATGGCAACAACAAAATTGAATGTATCATCCGTATCGCTGATTATGACGAACAGGGCGGTTTTCCTGTCTCCAAGCAAATCCAGCTCCAGTTCGTCATATGCCATCAAGTCCCTTAGCTCTTTAATATCAAATGGTGCTAACCTCGCCCCACAACTAATAAGTATTGATTTTGCAGTTTTCCCCGCCGCTAATTTGTATTTCTTATACTGACGAACAGCAAAGTGCTCCGGTTCCTTTTCTTCCAGTTTGTCAAACAGCAGATCCACGGCATTTTTAAAGTCCTCATCATCTTCACGGGCTTCACTGGCATTAATAAGTTCCAGAAGGGTAAGGAAATTCTTTTCTTCCTCCGGCGCTTCATACCAGATGTAGCCAATCAGGGCGGCATAGTACAGCCGTTCTGCCTTCACCCAAAAATCCTCGCCGGATTTTTCACCTTCCCCTTTGGTATTTTGGATAATGGTGTTTGTCAGTTTCAAAATATCCTTTTCAGAACGGATATAAACAAACGGGTTATAATGCATGGACTTCTTGAAGTTAATGGTGTTGAGGACTTTAATTTTGTACTTTGCACGCTGTAATAACTGACCGCACTCAATCAGGACAGTTCCCTTCGGGTCGGTTACAACGTAGCTGCTATGTAACTGCATCAGGTTCGGCTTTAGCCAGAACCGGGTCTTGCCGCTGCCAGAACCACCAATGACAAGAATGTTTTTGTTTCTTGCATACTTTGGCTGTTTGGGACGGCTGTTCATGGTCAGTTTTTCCGTTTCAGTCAGAAGGATATTGTTTTCCTGCTTCTTATCCATGAATGGGGCAATATCTTTGGCTACTCCCCAACGAGCGCTGCCATATTCAATCCCTTTACGGAATTTTTTTGCGTTTTTGCCTTTCAGGTAAATGACGGCTTTTAGCCCGCAGGCAGCTAGCACTCCAAAGAGCAGGTCATAGGTATACAGGCTTAAAATCGGATTTGTGCCAATGTAAGAAAGATTCATCACGGTATTGGACAACTTAAATATCATATTTTCACCACCAACCAGACGGTAAATTCGGGACAGAAGATTAGCTAAATAAAAAACGAACAAATACGGAAAATTTAAAAGAATCAGTTTTTTTATCTTTGGATTCATGCTAACGGCTCCTGTTCTGATTTCTATTTTTTGTTTTGTCTGTCACCTGATTTTTGATAGCTGTCTTCAGCTTCGTCAATTGTTTCAGGACAGACGGTTTCCCTGTCTGCTTTACTTTCTTATTGGCATATTCTTTAAATGCGCTGTCAATGGCATCTAAATCCCGTCCTTTAAAAAAGACATAATATTTCGCAGGTTTTGTTCCTCTGGCTTTCTTCACGGCAAAGTCAACACCGTATTTCTTAGCAATACGTTCAAAGCCTTTAATATTCTTATCCGTAATCTCAATGTTGGATAGCCCGGCATTTTGTTCTGCCAATTGTTTAACGGTCTGTTTTCCTTGATAGGGATGGGTATCCGTCCTCTGCATATTCTTTTGGTTCCGTTTATGCTCCAGATACTTGCGTATCATTGCCTTTAGTGCAGAAGCAGTCAGTTTCCCGCCTTTGAGGACAAAACCAATGCTTTCTTTGCTTATTTCGTCATTCATGTGTACCTCCTTTTTTTGATTTATGAGTGTGACGTGGTGCTACGGCGGGACACCAGACAGATATAAAACATTCATAGACCACCTTCTTTCCATTTTTCTAATCTATTCCATAAAAAATGACAATCCAATCGGACTGCCCGGAATGGTTTTACTCACTGAACAAATCATGGTTTACTTGTGACTGGTAATAATGCCCCATCGTAGCCGGTGCATTATACAATACGGTCAGCAGATAATTCTTAATATTACGGACTGCGGCGGTATTTCTGTTCATGCATTCAAACACATACTCTACATGGAACTGATTGATTTTCATCATCCGGTTTTTGACAACCTCGGCTGGAAAGTCCGTTTTCTCTATGCGGAATGTCTTTTTCGGTGAACAGATCACTTCCAGCATTAATTCGATAATCTCATCCAGCCGTTCCACATCATAAGACTGGCTGAGACAGTCATACTCAATGTTTTCCTCGATAATCTGTCTGTAGACATCTACCGCATCCATCGAAACTGAGAAAGCAGGTTGTGATAGTTCAGCATCAGCATGAGAGATAGATTGATTCGTACTTGATGCATCTGTCTTTAATTCCTCTTTATTTAATTCTTTAGTATTTAATTGCACCGGATTTTCCTGTTCAGGATATTCCAAGATTGGTTTTCCCAAGACTGGATATTCCAAGATTGGGTTTTCCGGTTTAGGTAAATTATCCGGTGTTTCCTGGGTTTTTGGATATTCAAGAATGGTATATTCCGTTTCCGTAAGATGCCCTTTCGTATTGCGGAGCCGCCTGCGTATGACATACCCATTCTTCTCTAGCTCTTTGACCGTAGAACAAATGGAATCAATCCCGTCTTTACAGATTGCTGCCAGTCCTTTCGTGGTATAATCCCAATTTTCAGGTAAACTCAGCATCAGGGATAACATGCCTTTTGCTTTTAATGACAGAGCGGTATTTCTAAGGTGATGGTTGGACATTACCGTGTAATCCCTGGTCTTTTCTATGCGGAATACAGCCATCATTCATCAACTCCTTTCCCGTCAGCGGCGAATTTACAGGTCATGGTCTTTGTGGTCGTAGCGGAGATGGCCGGACACTACTTTGGCGTGATTTCGGATTTTAATATGTCCAAGCCGTTCATTCTCCAATGACCGCTTATAGCCTTTGTCGGTCAGAAATGCACGTGTCTTTTCTCCCTTGAAGCCGATGGGGGAATCGTGGGTAAGTACGTCAAAGACAATCATATGCCGTGTATCAGGGTCAAAACGTTCTAAATCCATAATGTTGTGTCCTGCCAGTTTCGCAGCGCCGGATTTTTGCCGTGCTTCCTCTAACATTTCACCGAAGGTTTTACTATTACTCATGTGAAACTCCTTTCCTGGTAATAGAAAAAGGTATCCATGACGGATACCCTGTATTTCTCCTATTTTTTCTTTTTCAATTTCCTGAACCAGCCCTTTTGATAGGCAGTATAGCCGCCAAGTATCAGGATTCCTGCAAGGGAAGTAAAGAGCAGGATATAGGGAAGCTGCCTGTCATCACCTGTTTTGGGTGAATCGCCGGATTTTGGCGTTTCTGATGCTGCGGCAGTGGTTTTGGTTTCTTTCTCTGCCTTTAATTTGTTATGGAACGTTAATTCTGCTGTTTCATTTGCCTTAATTTTTATCTCCTGTTTATCCGGCAGAATGTATCCGGCAGTGGCATCATTGGATATTTCTGAAACGGTATAGGTGCCTATGCGCAGGTTTTCAATCTCAATTTTCCCCTTTTCATCGGTTGTATACGTTTCGGAAAATTTATCCCCAATGGCAGTTGTTCCTTCCACCAGAAAGCTGAAGCCCTTAATGTTATCGTCATCAGAAGTCTTAGTAATTCTTAAAGCACCGGATTGCGCAGCATTAAAAAATCCGGCACCTGCCTTTGTTTCTACCACAACGATTTCGCCGTCATTCTCAATAGAAAAATAATATGGTGTTTCATCCAGTTCAAAATACTCAGGGGCAGTAATTTCCTTGACAAAATATCCGCCATAGAGCAGGTCATCCAGTTGGTAAATGCCTTCCTTGCCTTCCTTTAATTTGCCAACCAGTCCATCAGCTTCATCCAACTCTTTGTTGCCATTTGTATCCGTATAAACTTCAAATTCGGCTCCGGTCAAAAGATGATCGGGATAATCAGCATCCACTTTTGTAAGCTGGACAGTGCCACGGATCAAGCTGTTTTCTATCTCTATTTCAATGCGTTGTTTGTTTTTCGAGATGATGGCAGGATAAGATTTCTCATTCAATACATAGCCGGTTGGCGATTTGATCTCACGCACAACCCATTCCCCATAAACAACATTGGCAAAGGAAAAACTGCCATCTTCGGCAGAGGTAGCAGTCATCAGGGCATTTTTATCTGTAAATTCGGTTTCATCAGCTTTAAACAAACCGATTAACGCACCTTCCAGTGCATTCCCTTCCCCATCCACCTTTTTACCTTCAATATCACCACGGATAAGCTGGTTTTCAATGGTTTCACCATCATTGACAGCAATTGTTACCAAGGCTGTATCCTGTCCGGCATAGGCAAATGTTACGGGGTACTGCTCACCGGAAAGAATATAATGGTTATCCGTTGTGATTTCCTTTACATAATAACTGCCAAGGGGCAAATCAGAGGTAAAAGAACCATTGCCATCTTCATCAACGTAAAGAATTTCTATCAGCCCGTCAGAGGGAATGGCTGTACCATCTGCGGCAGTCAATTCTTCGGCGGCATAAAGACCAAAACTGACATTCCTGATTTCATTGTCTGTACCAACCGCAAAGGATTCCTCCTGTTCCAGCATTTTTGTGAGTTCAATCAGGACTTTTTGACGCTCATTATAAAAAACGGAAGATAAGCCGGTGACTTCTATTTCCTGCCCGGCATAAGTCAATTCCACTTTTTTTGCTTCACTATCAAGCGTGTAAGCATCCGGTGCGGTGACTTCCTGTATATAATAACTTCCAAGATATAATAGGTCTGTGACAGCAACGCCGCCGCTGTCGGTTGTGACCGTATCCACAACTTCGCCCTCGGCTGCTCTTAAAGTTCCGTCAAGGGTGTAGATATTTTCTGCCGCAATGATTTCATATACGGCACCTCCAAGTCCTTCCATCGTATATATCGGTTGATAAATACCATCGCTTTCCTTGACCGTGCTAAAAACTTCACCTGTTTTCACAACTGTGATTTTCCCTTTTTGGGGTGTGTCCTGTTTTGTGACAGTTACGGTTGCATCGTTTCCATCTACCGTAAATTCAATCAAGCCGGAATTTAAGATATAACCATGGGGAGCCTGTACTTCTTCAAGATAATAATTTCCGTAGTCCAGGGACTCAGGCAGCATGAGCCAGCCTTCATCATTGGTAAAAAAGGTGTCTATGGTGGTTGGTGTAGGATAGTCATAACTCATGGAAATATAATTCTTGCTGCTGTCTAAAATTTTAAACCCTGCACCTTCGGCGGCAATTAATTCACCTGTCTCGGTATCCCGCTTTTCAATTCTAATCTTAGCCGTAATTGCCGTATTGTTAAGGATATAATAATAAGTCTGTCCGTTTTGGGCGATATATACGGAGAAATCCGGGACAAAGGCTTGCCCTTCCATGCCGGATACCTGATGGACAATATAGATTCCATAGGGCAGGTCTTTGGTCTTGGCATACCCGTTTTCATCTGTGACCAGGGTATCCTTTTCACTTTCCTTTGCGTCAGAAAAAGAGCCGGCGGATTTTAGATAGACCTCAAACATGGCACCGGCTTCCGGCTGTTCAATTATTCCAACATTTCCATCAGAGGAATCTCCGCTACTTTCTACATCTTCATTATCTTTATCAATATGTTTCACAAGCTGGATATTGCCTTTGATGACCTGCTCCATTACGTCATTGGCAGTGGAATTGTATTCCACAGTGTAGTTTTTTGCTTCTGCACCGATATGACAGGATTCCGGATTGAGCAGATATCCTTCGGATTCTGTGATTTCCCTGATTGACCAGTTGTCACCGCAAATATAATAGGAAGTTGTAAACTGCCCGTGTGCGTCAGTGGTATAGGCATCTATCAATTCATCACCTTTATAGATTCCATAAGTTGCGCCCGCAAGGGTAGCATTACCCTGTGCATTACCTGTTTCTATATCACGTTTGGTTACGGTGACATTCCACTTTTTCAGGACATTGGAAAAACTCACGGTAGAGGTTTTTCCACCGGTAATCGTTACCGTCTGTGATTTTTGCGGCATATAACGGTCATAGGAAGCTTCTGTTACCGTATAAGTACCGGGAAACAGACCATCTATGGAGAGGGTTCCGTCACTTCCTGTTTTGACGGTCTTTTCAAAGTTATCACCGGTAATGGTAAACTGTATGCCGGATATGGCACCGTCCTCGGAAGTTTTTTTCAAGGCTAATGTGCCCGTGGGTGTTTCGATATTGATATATGCCACAACGCTGTCGGCATTTTCCACACCGGTTACAACGTCCTGTAAATTGGCATCACCATAGGCGATCAGTTTTGCGCTTTCACTTACGGTTGGCACATTATTTCTTGTTGCTGTAATCCTGGCAGAGCCGTCGATGGCAGCCGCAACGCTGACCGTCAGCTTGTTACCTGATTTTGTAATGCTCACATTCTTATCAACGCAGGAAAGGGTGTAATCAGAAAGTGCCCCATTGCTATCGGTCAGGGTAATGGTATACTTGCCGCCGCTGTATGAAAGCTCCTTTGTAATACCTGTCTTACTCTCTGACATAAAGCTCGGTATGGTATCATGTTCTGTCAGCAGTCCCACAATCTGGTCATAAGCTGCTTTTGCACCGCTGTTGGCATAATTGGAGCCAAAATGAAGCTGGTACACGGTGGTGCTTGTCTGTTTGTATGAGCCTGTTGCCTGCCTGCATCCTGTCGCAAACTCCCAGACAAGGGTTTGTGTCGCAAGCCATTTCTCATCATCGCTTCCCGTCAGGTTTCCCTTATTGCCCTGATACCCATATAAAAGGGCAAGACCAACCGCTTTTTTCTGAGCAGTGGAAAGGGCATTCCAGGTAGCTGAAGAACTTTCTTTTAACGTATCGCCTGTATGAAGGGGGACACCCGGCTGAATGCAAAAGGCAGCTTCTCCGTCCACATACATGCGGTATTTATAATCTCCTGTGCCGCCTGCCGTATAGCCGTTAATGACAGCACTCGAATTGTATCTCATGGCATTTCCGCCTGAGTCATAGGTGAAGTCGAATGAAATCGTGCCGATATCACCTGTTGCCGCCAGCACTGCACTTGTAGGGAACAGTGATAGAACTGTGATTAGCACCAGGGCAAGGGCAATTACTTGTTTAAAAAATCTTGTAAACATTTGTTTTTTACCTCCTGAAAATTATTTTAAATATAGAAAATCCCCTGTGATACACAGAGGATGAAAATAGGTATTATTACATGTTGACTGAATCAAAAACCCGTTGAACATCAATATCGTAAATCGCACAAATATGACTTAGATTAAAGTACACCCTGCCTTTGTCGAGGGCGCTGAAAAAGGAGCATTTAGAAATTGTAAATGCTCCTTCCTCCCATAAAATATCAAAATATTCTACCACCTAAATAACAGAACATAAAAAAAGAACCTTTTTACTATACTAAGGTTCCTGCTATTTCCTTTTTATTTGAAAGCAATGCGACAATTCGTTTACAGTTTGTTACAAAAGCTGCCGTGTATATTTGCATACGCATACCAAATAGACCTGCATATTTACAGGTTCCTAAACCGTGTGATTGTTTCAATTCAGCATTTTTTGCCTCTATTTTATATCTTTCTTTGATTCGTTCTTCAAAATATTCACTATTTTCAAATTCAAGTTGCTCCGTATGGGGTTCTGATAGGATTGTTATACTATGTGTTTTACTCTTCGCTCCATCTTTGTAGCACCCTTCTCTAAATGGACATTTCTGACATCTGTTCACATCGAAGTAATAGACCATACGTTGATTTTTATTGCTTCCTTTTCTTCCCTGTTTCACCTTTTTGGTACTTAAATTTCCGGCGGGGCACTGATACATATCCGCATCTTTGTTATATTCAAACGCATTCCCCTCGTTCTCTTTTTTTGCTGCCGCATCTGAGATTACAGGGTTTAATCTGGATACTAATTTTATCTCCGCTTTTTTTGTGTATTCTAGGTTTTCTTTTCCTGAATAGGCTCTGTCTCCTAATACTTCTTTGACTTCCATTCCATTGATTTCACTCTTTTTTATTAATGTTTCCAGATATTTTCCATCCGGAGCTTCACCCGTTGTCACTTCTACTGCAGTGATCAGACGTTCATCGTTTATTGCCAAATGACTTTTATATCCGAAAAAATCGTTGCTTTCTGATTTGTAGCCGGTCTTTGCATCCTGATCGCTTTCGCTTTGTATCTCCTTTATTTTCCCGCTTTCTAACAGTTCCTTTAAGCTCTCATATTTTTGCTTTATTTTTTTATCTTCCTGCTCTTCTATGTATTCTTGCATATTTGCAACCAACTTTTTACTATACTCTATTTCCTCCTCTAAATCCGCTGTTTCCAGCGGTTTCTCTGGAAATTGTTTGGACATTTCATAATTCTTCTTGTAGATTTCTTTCCTGAATTCTTTGCTCTTCCTTCTCAATATCTGCGTTGGCGTTTCTTTCTGTCCTTTACTTTGTGTATGCGTTGCATCTACTATGATTGCCGTGGATTTTATTAATCCCTTTTCGATTGCTTGTTTTATGCTTTCCCCAAGCATTTCTTCCAGTAGTTCTTCTTTTTTTATCCTTGTCTTCCTGAATTTAGTCAATAAACTGGAATCCGGCACTTCATCTTCCGGATTCATATCCAAAAAATATTTGTATGCCATGTTGCACATGGCTTCCTGCATTAATTTTTCATCTGACAGGTCATACATTGATTTCAAAAATAACAACTTAAACATTCTTTCTGGTTCTTTTGCCGGTCTTCCAAATGTTTCACAATAACTTTTTTTAAGCATGGGATTGACAAAACTAAAATCTATATTTTCCTTGATTTTTCTCAATATATGGTCTTTTGTTACTACTTTATCATATAAGCCTACGTATTCTGATAGTCTCATTTGTTCTTCAAATTTTAGCATTTTCATCCCCCTTTTTTCTTTAATTATACCAAAAAATCCGCTAAATTACTACCTTTTAGCGGATTTTTACCAGCTTCTTGCGCTTGTCGGAGCAAGTATCTTCGCCCACTTGTTATGCATTTTTCTTGGACTTTTTCAGTGCCCTT
>Ga0153928_1001047_pt1 | contig 12951 bp, 11 predicted proteins | sample TSNJ012MetaG_FD_106656 | JGI IMG/M metagenome (GOLD analysis project Ga0153928, IMG submission 106656) | Attine ant fungus gardens microbial communities from New Jersey, USA - TSNJ012 MetaG | ecosystem: Host-associated > Fungi > Mycelium > Unclassified | place: USA: New Jersey, Wharton State... | reverse complement strand
CATTCAGCTGTGAGCGAGCTCCCATCTGAACGTCTTTAAAACGGCTTAGCGCTGTCGCGCTTGAAAATCTGTTTTCGTGAATTTTCAAGGTTTTTCATTGTTCAATTATCAAGGTTCTGTTTTTCAGTCAGCTTTTAAATATTATCATATTTGTCTATAATTGTCAACATAATTTGAAAAATTTTAAATGCGACTACCGGAGAAGGAGGGATTTGAACCCTCGCGCCGCTATTAACGACCTACTCCCTTTCCAGGGGAGCCCCTTCGGCCAGCTTGGGTACTTCTCCATACTGCTTATTCTATAAAAGCTATTCAATTTACTAAATCAATTTTCCTCTATCGGTTTTTTGATTTCAGAAAGGAGTGTTTTTGTACAAGCTCAATTATCGCTTCACTCTGTCTGCTTTATGGATTATAGCAGAGGGATTTTAATATGTCAATCATCTTTTTCGTTTTTTACCCCAAAGATTTTTTCATCAGAAATTATCAGAAATTATAGTCCAAAGATTTTACCGCTATCCAGCCATACAAGGTATATACCTTCACAACAAAAATTAACAGAATACCCGATGTTGCTGTTTTACATATTGGAAACATCTGACCGTCCCTTTAATAACGGGGACAGTCAATATTTCCTAATAATCGAATCACTAAATTCTCTGAGATAAATCAATCCGCTCCTCTCTATTTTCTACGTTGCCTTTTCCCTTAGTCATAACAAGTGATAAGACATTTTTTATACCTAAAGGATTTTTTTTACTTTCGCTGATTTAGGGATACCTTTTTTACGAAGCATCTTCTCATATTTTGAAACTTTTCCTTTTGGTACGTAAATCACCGCTTTTTTGCTAATTCCTTTAAACGCATTCTTTCCTATTGTCTTTACGTTCCTGGAAGTGATTTTAATCTTTCTGAGTTTTATGCATTTTTCAAAAGCTTTCGTGCCAATACTTTTCACGTTCTTTCCAATTGTAATACTAACGAGCTTATTATTTTTATAAAGTGCCTTTTTACCAAGCGCAGTCACCTTAAAAATAATCCCGTCAATCGTCACCTGTGACGGTATTGTTAAATTTTTAAAGGTTTTCTTAACTGGTTTTTTTACTTCAACCGTTCCGTTTCTCAGGTTCGATTTTGTTATTTTATAATAAAAATTTTTGACCTTATGCACAGAGTTTTTCTTTGGCAGTGGTGTAGAATCTTTTATGATTACCGTCTTAGCCAGCCCGGCCTCTCTGAACATTTTCTGATATGCAGCGCATTTTTCTTTTGGCACCGTGATTACCGCATTATTATTAATGCCTTTAAAAGCATTTTGACCGACTGTTACAATATTCTTAGATTGGATGATAATCTCTTTAAGAGCCTTGCAGTTGGTAAATGCCTCCGTACCGATCCGGGTCACCTGATTACCGATTTCAATCTTTTCAACAGTTGGATGCTGATAAAAGGCCCGATCATCGATTTCCGTCACTTTAAAGACATAGCCATTAATCATTACGGTATCCGGAATCTTTAGCACCTTCACTGTATTGCTCTCTGTTTTGCAGACAGAGACGGTACCTTCATTTACGTGAGATTTAGTTACCTGGTAATAGATATTCCCTATTTTGTGTACTGACTTCAAAGCCGGCAATGGTTCCGTAATAGGCTTTAATATTAGATTGTTAATCGCTGTTTTTAGAGCCAACATCGCACTGTCGACCTCAGTCTGCCTGGCCTCTTTATTTTCTTTCACTGTTGTGGCAGCCTGCAGCGCTGCAAGAAAGGCTTCTTTTCCTGCCGCCTCATATAGATCCAGTTTCTTGTTAATCTCCTGCGCATCCTTTAACTGTGTATCCAGTGCACGTTTATCAACAATATAATTAAGCGCTTCGAGTGCTTCACCCAGAAATGTTGCCGCTTCATCAACCTGATGCTGGAGCGCAGCCTCATTCGCCCGAATTAATTCACCCGCTATCTTTGCATTTAACAGATTCTCAAAAGATGTCGCTTCATAATTCTCCGCCACTTTATTTTCTGCTTCTGATAATAGTTGATCTAACTTCTGCCAATCGATCTGCGGAAGTCTAAAGACACTATCATCAAGATTTTGCTTTGTTCCACCATCTTTTGACCAATACAACTGTGCCGCCGAGCCACCGTTAATTTCCAGAAAATTATAAGTGAATGTACAGATTTGACCTTTCTCAAGATAAATACTCCTGGTTTGATTTTCTTTTTCCCAGTCATATACCCACCAATTGATCAGTTCTTCGCCATCTAAATAGAACTGAACGCCATTATCAGTGTAAGTGGTGAAAATATAATTTCCGCTTTCAGGTACTTCAATACGCCCTTCCCAAACTACTGCAACATGATCATTTGCACCAGCGTGTTGTGAAAGTTCTCCTTCCATATTAGCAAAATTGATATTTTTCTGAATCAAGATTTTTTTTAGTGTTCCATCCTTGATATGATATGGATAAGCATCGCCTCTCGTATAGTCATTGACATTGATCGTCGGCATCTCATAGTACTTAGCCTGAATTCCATTTATATAGACCATGTTATTGATTGCTTTAATCAGTTGTTTGCTGACTTCTAAAATTTGTTCCTGATTTGCCCCACCATCAGCAAATAGTTCGAGCGCTTTATCATAAACGGTCTGTAATTCTTTTTTGGTTTTTTCACTGCCTTGTTTTTTAAGCGCCTGTTCCGCTTGCCGAATTGCTAAAAATAATTCAGTTTTATCCGTAACAGGTTCTCCAAAGCGAAACCAGTCAAGTGCTACATCACCCTTTAACACTATGAATACATCATGTTCTCCCTGAATTTGGGGACTAATAGAACCAGTATAAGCCAGCATTTCACCACCAGTTCCGTCCATCTCAAATGCTCCCAGTAATGGGCCATTTAACTGATCCATATGAAACTCAATACTTCCACCTGTCTGACCGCTTGCAGCCTTTATTTGCATCTCCTCTGCACCGCTTCCCAAATTCACATTTTGGTATTCGATATGTCCGCTCTCAGTTGAATTAGCAACTTGCAGTCCTCTGAACGCATTTATTGTCACGTCAGCACCTGCCATATCATGAAAGCTTTCTGCTTCGAAAACTCTTCCCAGATCATCGCCCTGGTTTTCACCAAATACCTTAAATTCAAACATACTTAGAGCATTCTGGGCATTTAGCGGATCTCTGTCATCTGCGGTATTCGGCATTCCCTTCTGACCAGTGATGGTGATTTTAACATACCGTCCATTGACACTTCCGCCGCCGTGATACAAGTCTTCAATAGGTGACGCTGCTGCTCCTGATATGGTTTTATCGATATAAAGTTCCCAGTCTGATACCTGGCAGGCCTGCTCAATCGTATTTGCTCGTGCTGCTGATAAATATTCGATTTTATACTGATAGGTTACACTGATAAATTCAAAGGTACTTTCAATCGAATCAATCCTGCTGTCACGGCCTAAGTCAACTGCCAGCCAGGGATTTTCTTCATCCAGACCAGCATCCCAGTGCGTTCCCAGATTTTCATCTACCGCAAAATTGCCTTCATAGCGCAGTTCCTTATTTGTTGTCTCTGATGGATGATAATATCTCGCCGAAGACGCCAGGGTTTGCTTGCCAAGAGCAATATTTTTCTTGCTGCTATCAACACGTCGGCTTTCAATGACAACCCCTTTGTGGGTTGGGGAAAGCGGTTCAATACTGTTATCTACGTCAAAGACAATTTCATCGATTGCAGTCTGGCGCTTACTGTCAACAAACGGATAGTGCTGACGATGATAAGCAATATAGTATCTTCCTTCAAATTCAAATACCGAATGGTGTCCGGTTCCCAGGATATTCTTTTGTTGATCGGACTGCAATGTCGGAGTAGTCATCGAACCGCTGATTTCCCGGTAAGGACCTGTTACTGAATCAGCCACAGCATAGTTAACATGATAATTTGCGCCGCCGCTTCCCGACCACATCAAATAGTAGAGACCCTCTCGTTCAAAGATTACGGCTGCCTCATTAAATTCCCCGGTATAATCAAGGATCTGTTTATACTTAAATTGTCCGGCAACAGCAGTTCCAGTCAGATTAAATTCCGGATCCGAATTATCAATAAACACTTTACCATTCCCGTCAAAATCCAGTTTCACTAATTTAAGGTGATTTGTGGAGTATGCCATATACATAGTTCCATCAAGATCCAGAAACAGTTGGGCATCCATATCGGGAACTAATGGTTGATCTTTTGCATAAAGATTTGCATCCGTCCACGGTCCCAGTGGTCCATCAGATACAGCGATCATTGTTTTGGCATGAACGCTGTAAATCAAATAATATTTACCGTTATTGGGATTTCTTTGAATGCTCGGAGCCCAGAAACACTCTTTATTTCCTTCCCATTCTTTAGGCAGATTGACATCCTCATGCTGCCAGTTTTTTAGATCATCTGAATACCAGGCCTGCGTCGGATAGACATTGCGAATACCGTTTCCGTCATTTGTTCCATACGCATAAAACTTATCGGTTGCTTCATCATAATATACAGACACATCAGCCAGATAACCAGGAATCGCCGGATTACCGGTACCCTGTGCAAAGATATTCTGATCTTTCGTGACAGCCTCATTTACTTTAGCAATCACGGTAACAGTAAAATCTTTTTCAGCGCGCTCACTTCCACTGGTGATCACTGCTGTGAGCTTTACGTTCTGATTCGGGCTACCCTTTGCCGGTCTGGTAATCCGTCCATTTTTATCAACGACATCGGATTTGTCAGAACTCCATGTTATCGTGCTTCCGTATACACCTTCTGTCGGAAGTTTGATATCCCGAATGATATATTCCGCATTTTCAATCTCTAACAACGCTTTGTCTGCACTGACTCTGTCCTTATCATTTTTAGATACTGATACCCGGCGGACCTCTTCCTCGGTGAGCGCTCGGTCATATATCAACATCTCATCCACATTTCCGACCATTCCGGGGTCAGGCCAAACGGATTTGCCAATGTAATTCTTAGTGGTATATCCGTTATTTCCCATATCGGAAAGCTTAATGGTAAAATCATTTTTCTCAGCAACCAACTCACCGTTAACATAGAGTTTTCCAACGCTTCCACTCATCGTATAAGTGACATTACACCAGGTGCCGACAGGCAGTTCACCAGCGGCATTTCCAACTGTGATACGTTCCTCTTTTCCTTTCGCTTTGATAACCCATCCGAGCCCCAGATTCTTACCGTCCGGTACGGATCTGGATTGCAGGATCGCATATTCTGATTCATCATTTCCAAAAGTATAGATCGTCTGCCAGTCTGCCTGGCGATCTAAACAGACCCACATTGAGGTCGTAAAATCATTGATATCGGCAATTATCCCTTCCGGCATTGTGACATAGCTGTTTTGCTGCAGTGCAATACCGCCGCCGTGATATCCCGTTCCCCAGATTACTCCGTCATCTGAGAAAGTGCCATTCCACTGTACTCCTGCGGTACCGCTATTCAGTATGGTCATTCCACTGCCTTCCTCAAACCGGTAATGAACAAATGCATCTTCTTGACTTTCCGCCTGCACCGTTACTGTGTTACCTAGTATCAAAAAACTAAATATTGCCGTGACGAAGTAAGTCGCTAACCCTTTTTTAAACATGCTTTTCCTCCTCATTATTTTGGACGTTTATAAGTTAATAGTCCTATCACAGGACACTAAATGAATCAGTAAAAAATGAGCTGACTTTTAGACGCTCAAATCATAGACTGATATTATTGTAACTGATATTATCTTCCAGGTATTTACAATATCTCGATAAAAGTTTGTAATTTTTTAATATCCCAAATAAAGTTGCTTTTGTAGGGGCTATCGCGATAGACAGATAAAGCCGAATTACTATATTAGTAATTCGGCTTTATCTGTCTCATATTTGCCTTGAATAAATCTTATCCAAGGGATTCTGCTAAATTCTTAACGGAGAGGGTGGGATTCGAACCCACGTGCCCTCGCGGACAAACGGTTTTCAAGACCGCCTCGTTATGACCACTTCGATACCTCTCCATAATTATATGTTTCGTTTAATTCTTACTCAAACGCAAGGAATATATTAACATCAATAACTTTATCTGTCAACACTATTTTCTATATATTTTTTGTTTTATTTTTGTTTTTTTCAAACCATTTACATATTGCTTGAGAATACTACAAATTTCTGCAAAAAAGTTCCGCTATTTTCAAATCCTCCGGTGTCGTGATCTTGATATTGGAGTAACTTCCGGACACTAATTTCACCTTTTTTCCTTCCATACGTTCTACCACCATGGCGTCATCCGTAATTCCCTGAATTTCATGCAGCATCAGTTTATCGTATGCATTTTTTATCAGATTATATTGAAATACCTGTGGAGTCTGTATCATCCATACCAGGTCTCTGGCAGGGGTATGCTCGGCGTAACCTTCATGATTGCAGATTTTAATTGTATCTTTTACAGGCATTCCTACTACACAGGCCTGATAATTTCGTACCGCATCGCACGCACGTATCAGCATCTCCTGTTCTATAAAGGGTCTTGCTCCATCATGAATATAGACATAATCACAGGATGAGATGCTTTTCAGTCCTTCATATACGGAATGACAGCGTTCTTTACCGCCCGGTATAATATTTTTTACTTTTGTAAATCCGTACCGTCTAATAATCTCATCTCTGCAATAATCCACCTCTTCCTGTCCGGTAACCAGCACGATTTCATCAATAAACGGACACTTCTGAAACTCCGCCAGAGAATAATATAAAACCGGTTTCCCTTTTAATAGTAAGTATTGTTTCTGTATATTCGATTGCATACGTGTGCCTCTGCCTGCTGCCAGAACGATTGCCGCATGTTTTTCTAAACTCATCAGCGTTCTCCTAATTTTAAATTTGGAACTGCATTCAAATCAAGTCCATGCCTGGTCCCTTTGATAAATTCATAATAGGCTGCCACTCCAATCATGGCTGCATTATCCGTGCAAAAAATCGGCGATGGATGATATAATTGAATATTATTTTTTTCACAGGATGCTGCCATAGCTGAACGTAATGCTGAATTCGAAGCCACTCCTCCTGCCAGCGCCAATTTTTTGTATCCGTATTCTTTTGCTGCTAAGATGGAATGCTCTATCAAAACATCAATGACTGCTTTCTGAAAGGATGCTGCCACATCGGCTGTAATAATCTGTTCGTTTTTCATTTTACAACCATTCAGATAGTTTAAAACTGCTGATTTTAATCCACTGAAACTAAAATCATACGGAGCACCTTCTATACGCGCTTTGGGAAACTTTATAGCATCTGCATTCCCTTCTTTTGATAATTTATCAATCTTCGGTCCTCCGGGATATCCAAGACCAATAGACCTCGCAACTTTGTCGAAGGCTTCTCCCGCCGCATCATCTCTCGTTCTGCCAATAATTTTATACACTCCATAATCCTGTACTGCAACGAGATGGGTATGACCTCCCGATACTATCAAACACATGAATGGCGGCTCAAGATCTATATTTTCTATATAATTAGCGGATATATGACCTTCAATATGATGAACGCCTACAAGGGGAATGTTTCTGGCATAGCTGATTGCTTTTGCCTCTGCGACTCCCACCAGTAATGCTCCCACCAGTCCCGGACCGTAAGTGACCCCGATTGCATCCAGTTCATCCAGCGTTACATCCGCAGCAGACAGTGCCTCTTCAATCACTTGATTTATTTTCTCTATATGTTTTCTGGAGGCAATTTCCGGCACCACACCGCCATATAATTTATGAAGCTCTATCTGAGAAGAAATAACATTGGATAGTACTTCTCTGCCGTTCTTAACTACAGCTGCTGCCGTTTCGTCACAGGAACTTTCAATTGATAATATTAATATATCTTTTTTTTGCATGTTCATTCCTCTTTAAAATTAAGTTCCATTGATTTACAGTCTTTACCCGGATATGATTGAGGGAAAATCTCTCTTACGCTTTTCATATACTCCTCCGGCCTTATCAGGGATGGGCTGTAATGTGTCAGCCAAAGTTCTGAAACTTCAGCCTCTGCTGCCAACTGCGCTGCTTCCTGAAACGTCATATGCTTGTACTCTTTTGCTTTTTGTACTTTATCCGGCTCACCATACATTCCTTCACAAATAAACAAATCCGAATTTCCGGCATTTTCTACTATTGATCTTACCGGTCTGGTGTCCGTGCAATACGTCAGTTTTATTCCTTTTCTGGGCGGACCAAGTACCATGTCCGGTGTATAACACTTGCTTTCGTACTCCACAATCTGCCCTTTCTGCAGCAAATTCCAGCATTTCATAGGAACTCCGGCTGATTTGGCACGTTCTACATCGAACCTTCCTGCTCTATGGATTTCCAAAGTATAACCGTAGCAAATAATGTTGTGGTTTACTTTGAATGCTTTTATTTGATAACCGTCAAATTCTATTGTTTCTTCTGAATTTGAGAGTTCTATAAATTTCAACTCAAACGGCAGCTCCGGTGCGATCACACGCAGGGCGTTTACTACCCGTTCCAGACCTCTGGGACCTATTAACGTCAGTGGTTCCTGCCGCTGCGCATTTCCCATTGTCAGCAGAAGCCCCGGAAGACCGCTAATATGGTCTCCATGATAATGGGTAAAACAAATAACATCAATCGGCTTGAAACTCCATCCTTTTTCCTTTATGGCAATCTGAGTTCCCTCACCGCAATCTATTAATATGCTGCTGCCGTTATAACGCATCATCAATGCAGTCAGCCATCTGCCCGGCAGCGGCATCATGCCGCCGGTTCCTAATAAGCATACTTCTAACATTCTATTTCCTCATTTCTATTATCAAGCTTTCTAATTATTATATACAGTGTCATAATTTCTGTATTATGGCACTCTATGCGCTGATTTCAAGTGTATGAAACAGGCCTGTGGATTATTCTAGCACAAAACCCGCTGCTTTCGCAACGGGTTTTGGCCTTAAATCTTAAATCAGTTCATTTTCCTCACTCACCTCAGGGGGAATGGCAAACCCCTTGATCCATTTATCATAGCATTCCTCACATAAGTTCAATGAATGCTTCTCTCCATCTTTGTCCGAAAAATATCCCCATATTTTCTCTATCCTTATCGTATCCTCTTGTACGATTTCCTGCTCTGCCTGAATTCTCCTGCCACACATATTACAATAAATTTCTTTTGATTTATTCATATGCTTCCTCCCTTGAATACTGACTGCGTATGCCTGCTATCACATTATAACGAAAAATTCTCCCTTCGTATAGTGGAAAAAGAAGGCAGTCATCCATGTTTCCACATAATGACTGCATCTTCTGTTGGTTTTTCGTAAAAATTCTTTCGAATACCTGCTGAGACAAATCCTGATTTTTCATATAAACGGATTGCCGGTTTATTACTTTTGCGTACTTCCAATGTAAATGCTGAAATACCCTGCTGTTTTCCCAATTTTATCAAATTCTCCAACATCCGTTCGGCTACCCCTAGATTTCTGTAATTTTTTTCTACTGCCACATTTGTAATATATGCTTCATTTAGAACATGCAGAAATCCGCAATATCCAACCAGTCTGCTATTCATTACTGCTACGAGGTATAATGTGTCTGCTCTGGCAAGCGCTTCCTCAAAACCGTCTTTTGTCCAGGGTACAGAAAAAGTTTCCTTTTCCAGTATGCTGACGGCTTCCAGATCTTTCCTTGTCATATTCCGTACTTCTAACATACTTTCCCCTTTTTTGCACGCTCCCGCTCTGCCTGTGGGAGTCGGATATAATCCGGCCGGTGTTCTGCCGCTGTTTCTATCTGATCTTTTTGCATATATTGAATGCCCAATACTGCTACCGCTCCGGCTCGCTGCTTATTCATATGGGCAGGAGCTATGACGTAGGGCACTCTTACCGCTTCTGTAATCATATCCTGATAAACGCTTACTCCGTCTCCAAGAAATATAACAGCCCTGCCAAGTGCATTTAATTTTTCAAGGATCTCCTGCACGTAAACTGCCATCTGAGGCTCTATTACATGCAGAACCTCTCCCTGAAATTCATAAATACCGGTATAGACCTGACTTCTCCTTGCGTCCATGAAAGGACATATGATACGGTCTGTCCCATAGAGATTGCAGGCTAATGCATCTACCGTAGGAACGGAAATCAATGGTTTTTTCAGCGCCAGTCCCAATCCCTTTGCAGTTGCGGAGCCTATACGCAGTCCTGTAAATGAGCCCGGTCCTGCAGATACTGCTATGGCATCTATTGTATTCAAATCCAGTTCCGTCATTTTCACAATCTCATCCAGCATGGGAAGCAAGGTCTGGGAATGTGTTTTCTTATAATTTACCGTATACTCTGCAAGCATAACATCGTCTTCCACCACTGCTACGGAGGCAACCAGTCCGGAACTTTCAATCCCTAATATTTTCATGCTTTCTCCTCACCAATCATTATTTTACGGTAATCAAATCCCTGCTCTAAGTCTTTTTCCAAAACAATACGGATCACATCGTCCGGCAGTATTTCTTCAATTTGGTCTGCCCATTCAATCATACAGACGCCATTTCCATAAAAGTAGTCTTCATATCCGATTTCATCCATTTCTTCTATATCTCCAATACGGTAAACATCAAAATGATAAAACGGAATCCTTCCTTCCTTATATATCTGTACTATGGTAAACGTCGGGCTGCTGACTGGTTCCAGAATACCCAGACCCTTTGCAAATCCCTGTGTAAACAGGGTCTTCCCTACCCCTAAATCTCCCAGTAGTGTATAAACTTGTCCGGGTTTCGCCTGTTCTCCCATGCTTACTCCCAGTTCAAATGTTTCTTTGGCATTCTTTGTATTCACAATCATTCTGATCTCACTCACCTTTTCTATTACCGCCTAATTATAACATACTGCTTTCCTTCTTACAACAATACAAATGTGAGATATCAGGCTACACAAAGAATGCAAATGGCTCTTCATATTTCAAAAAATGCATCAGCATATAAGCGCACTTTATAGAAACCCGTTCTTCCTTTAAAATTCTTTTGACTTCGGTTCGATCGGCAAGAACTACTTCAATATCTTCATTATCTTCCAATCCATCACCGGTGATCTGTCCGGACGCATAACCATAAACAGTGGCACAACATTCATCCGTCAATCCGATGGTAGTAAAATAAGGCTTCTGATACATGTCATCTACTATTAAAGGCTGAAAATCCAGTCCGGTTTCCTCCTTCATCTCCCTGGTTCCAGCCATGTGATAATCCTCTCCCTCATCTACCAGCCCTGCCGGGAATTCATAGATATAGCTGTCAATTGAAAACCGATACTGTCTCACCAAAACTACCCTGTCCCTTTTTTCTCCATAGAGACTGTAGATGATGACCCCATCCGGCTTTAAATCTTTGGTATATATCTTCATTTCTTTTTCTTCTTTCACTCTGGAAGCAATGTAATAATTTACATTACCGCCCTTGCGGTTTTCCCCATTTAGTTCATACAGGTTTAAATATGGGTTGTCTGTTAATTTTTTTACCTTTTTTATTCTGCTCATTCATCTTATTTCCCTTCAAGCTAATTTATTACTACCTGCACCATTATACCAAAAAAATTCGGAGAAGAAAATGCTTTTGGCACTTCTTTCTCCGAATGTTGTTACAGTTCAGCCATGCAAATTTTTAATGACATATGCAGGAGAAAGCTTGCTTTCGTATGCATATGTCGTTGGAAATTTATTTGGCGCTCTGCCAAAGCGAGATGCAGCGAAGCGAAATCGAGCTTATGGCTGAACTGTAACTGAATGTTTAAAATTTCATTTACATTGGATTTCCTTTCAGAATGGGGCTTACATATTTATATAAACCATAGGTAATGACTGATACAACTACACCTTTCAGTAAATTAAACGGGGCAACTGCAAGGAGAATAAATGTTGTTACATTCGTAATCGCAGGATTCACCGCACTCCCCATTCCCACAAGCGTCTCCATGGGCAGGCCAAATGCTTTTGCATAAACCGGCAGTAATACGAATGCATTTAAAAAGCTGCCTATTGTAATCAAAATCAAAGTGCCTGTTGCCATCCCGATTAAGGCACCTTTTCTGGTTTTTATTCTTTTGTATATAATTCCCGCCGGCAATATGAGTGAGCATCCGATCAAAAAGTTTGCCGCATCGCCCAAACCTGCCGTAGTTGATCCTTTGAGAAGCAAATGCAGTATTACTTTGATAAGTTCAATCATAACTCCTGCCACCGGTCCCATTGCAAAGGTTCCAATCAATACCGGTACTTCACTCAAATCAATTTTATAAAATCCCGGCGCAAACCATAAGGGAAACTCAAACATCATCAATACCACCGATACTGCCCCCAGCATGCCTATCTGTACCATCGTTCTTATGTTGCTTCTGCTTGATGTACTGCCTATTACATTTGTGTTTGAACTCATTGTTCATCTCTCCTTTTCTTTTTGAAATCTTCCGACAATCCGGCTCATCGCCATTGCGCAAAAAGAGAACCCCGGATAACTCAAATATCCGGGGTTATAGCATACTAAACAGTATTACAATCTCTTCTATCATCCAGACTTTACTGTCGGTTATGGAATTGCACCATATCAGCCGCCAAAGCGGGTCGCGGACTATACCGCCGGTAGGGAATTTCACCCTGCCCCGAAGAATTCATTATTAATTTTTATGTTATTATAACTCTTTATATGCCTTTATGCAAGTAATTTTTTAGTGCCGGGTGCATATTTTTTAGTGCCGGGTGCATATTTTAAAAGTGGGAGTTTATATATGTTGGCAATTAGGACGCCACCGCGGGAGGCGATATGCTTCACGCAAACAGGGCAACGCTCTGGCGAACTAACGGCTAACTACGACTAAATCAGCGCCCAGGAACGCCTGGGCGCCGAAGTCTGGTGTGCCCGGTGGGCACACGTTCTAACGGGT
>Ga0153928_1001045_pt1 | contig 12962 bp, 13 predicted proteins | sample TSNJ012MetaG_FD_106656 | JGI IMG/M metagenome (GOLD analysis project Ga0153928, IMG submission 106656) | Attine ant fungus gardens microbial communities from New Jersey, USA - TSNJ012 MetaG | ecosystem: Host-associated > Fungi > Mycelium > Unclassified | place: USA: New Jersey, Wharton State... | reverse complement strand
TGATCGCTTTGAGACGTTTTTGGTACCGTTTGAAAGGTCTTCTTAAGGGCTTTTGGTGGCCATTTAGATCGTCAAAATCGGTCAAGTATTCCTGGAGTTATGGTCTGAATGAAGTTTGTGACACTTGCACTAACAGTATGCATTATAAGATAAGATCCACTAGATAGATTGCAAATCAGATACTTAGCTAAGCCCTACCCTAGGGTGACCACTGTTCCCTTACATGGACCTAGGTCTGAATGAAGTTTGTAGTAGTAGGGTCTATTTACAATTTATCTCTCCCATACTACTCTGACACGGTACTAGTACTCTACTTTGCAGACTTCAACTGTTATAACCTTAAGGTTTGATTCAAGTTGTAACTTGGCTAAAAACTTGAGTTCTAGTTGCTGGTAACAAATCTTCAGTAGGGCTTGACACAAGCAGTGAGCAAAGTAAACTGTCTGTCACAGTTGTACTATAGACCAGTAGTCACATACTGTATGGTTTACCACTACACCAGAAGGGCAACATTAGCAAGACTACTTGCTGATGAGGGTCCAGCTATTTATGTAGTTCTTTGAACAGGTATTTTGTTATACCTCTATGTCACTATTTAGTAGTCACTTTTTGTGACACTGTCTATGACTGTTATGAGACCTCCAAAAGGGAAAGAGTTTCCTGCACATTTGAACATCTAATCCAAAACCTCAAGACATACAATGGAGTCAAGATATAAATAGTATAGGAACTTAGGAAATCAAGTCATGTGACAAGGTCAGGTGATCATAGAACATTCTGGAACAACATGTGATTGTGGACTAATAGTAGTACAGCCACTATAAAGTAGTATAAGTAGTAGTCCAATCCAACAAAGAACTCCATCAAGTTCTTCTTGAACATCCACCTAGGGTGATCACTAAGGGCATTCACTGTCTATCAATAACAATGACACAACAAGATGGAAGAATACAATATGAATATACTCAGTACCATTCAAAATTAGTACAGGTTGGAGGCCAAGCTAAAGGCATAGTGAAAGCCTTGTTTCACAGATTGAGGCAAACTCAATACTTATCAAAAATATATGATTATTCAGGTTCTAATAAGCATTGTCATTATTTGTTGATCTTACAAATGATATTTTGATATTTTTGAAATAGGAGTTGTTTTCCCACACAACTTATCAGAACATTGATTCATGATGGTGTGCGAAAAACATGAATGGGTACCCAGGGAAGTCTCAAAGATGGTCTCATGGTTTTCCTACACGTCAATATCTAGAACTACCTGGGAAACCTGTTGTATCTAGCATCTCGGCACTGATCATTTTGAGAAAATCTAGGGTCCCAGATTTTCTCTAACTGCTGATGAGTCATGTCGTGTACTTTTTTTCACAAATACTGATATGTGTCTTTTCAGCTGACCATCTTGACATGTTTTGAGAATGTTCTTCAGGAGGGATGATTTAATGTCAAGATGGTGGAGTACTTTGATGTGGGGAATTCTTCCAATTCTCATCGTTAATTGTCCAAGCCATCTAAACGACGATGAACTGATATAGGAATACTCATGTAGAACACGAGGTTAAGAAGGCAGGTAGGTGGCATGACCTTGCAATTTGACCGTGAGATATGGAGATATAACGCTCATTACTGAGAGACGAGAAGTTGCATCATCAAATTCCAAGATTGGAGAAGCTATATCAAGAGAAATGAACTTACAGATGTAGAAATTTTTTCTGGCGCCGAAAAACAACTTCAGGGAGGTAATCTGATCAGCGAGAAGCCTGTTGTTGGGAACGCCCTGGACACATTAAATGGCTTGAATATGGTATAAAATGTGTACTGGAACCTATTATCGTTAACTTGCTAGCTTGATATTCTCTGGGATGGTGAATTCTTCTGTAACTCGGCCGCTGGTGACGCTTGCCTTGCTGTGCTCTCAGGTTTCGTTGGCAGCAGTCGTACACCAGAATATAAATGCACTGCCTACGGACATCAGATTTGATTTCATCGTCGCTGGAGGTCAACACAGCCTTTTAATATTTAGAAATTTGTCAAACTCATGTCGTAATCAGGTGGTACAGGTGGCACACTAGTCGCATCCCGACTCGCCGAAAACCTCAACTGGACAGTACTGCTAGTTGAAGCCGGAGGCTCGTAAGTATGCCTTAAAGGATGTCTGACAATTGAGCTATTGGGCATAAATTTTCTAATAGGAATGATGATGTCTGGGAAACACGCGTACCTGGACTTTGGAAAAATCTTACCAAAACACGCGTAGACTGGAATTTCACGACAGTACCCCAGATTGGCCTCAACAATCGACCGGTAGAATATCCGAGGGCTAAAATGTTAGGTGGATGTAGCTCCCACAGTAAGTTCGAAGAACTTGTTTGTATATAGACATATTGAACGATGTGCCGAGATTCTATGATATACACCCGAGGATCGAAGGGTGAATGGGATCGCTATGCGGAGATTGGCGGGAGTGATGGTCTGAGATGGGATAACATGTTGCAAATGCTAAAGAAAGTATGTCCTATCGAGAAGTACGAATAATTCTCACCATGAAAAATAGGAAGAGAGATTCACACATGGTCGACAAAATTATCGCGATGCGGGTCATTATAGCCCGACGTTCCATGGGACAAAAGGGCAACTTTTCACACAGGCGCCATATTCCGACCATCCATTTAATGATCTGATCATTCAAGCCTCTCAGGAATTGAGCAAGGAATTTCCTTTCGACCCTGATTGGAATGATGGTTCGACCGTTGGGATAGGTAGGGAAATTCTATCACTTGTCATGTTTTTTGACAGAGATTTTCGCCCACAGGCTGGACCCAGTGTACCATCGATTCAAATTCCGAGCGCAGTAGTGGGGTAACTGCATTTTTGAGTCATACAGGCGAAAACGTACACATACTTCTCAATACCCAGGTGACTAGAGTGATGCCCATCAGACCGAATACCAATGAGTTCCGAGTGGTCGAAGTTGGCTCTGAAGCTGGAAGTCAACGCAAGAATATCATAGCCGAGAAGGAAGTGATTATTTCGGGTGGCGTAGTCGGAACGCCTCACATCCTTCTGCACTCTGGTATCGGGGACAAGGAAGAGCTCGAGGCGGTAGGTGTCAAAACCCTGGTCAACAACCCGAGTGTAGGGAAGAACTTGTCCGACCATGTGTCGGTGGCATTATTATTTTCCACCAGCATGCCAAAGACAAGGTGCGATAATGTCTCTCGTGTGTCTGATAGTCCATGTAGCTCAGTATCATTCAGTTTTGACCAGGATGCGGCTCTGAAGGAATGGAACACGATGCGTACTGGGCCGCTTAGTCGACCCTTCGAAATGGACCACTTGACTTTCGTCCGACTTCCGAAAGATGCACCACCGTTCAAGAAAGAAGGATTTCAAGATCCATCACCACCAGAAGGCTCGGCTCATATTGAGTTCTCCTTTCACATGATAGGTGATCTAGGTCAAGGTTCTGCCGATAGTAGGTCTGGTCTGCAGGCAGATGCCGTGAACCTTCATCCCATCTCCCGTGAGTATCTGTGTATTGGTCAGAGGCTCTCATCTCATATCGCGGAGGCGGCTCTATAACAATCAATAGCTCGAATCCGTTCAACTATCCCTTGATCAACCTCGGTCTCCTTGAAGAGAAGATAGATGTTTCAATATTGCGCGAAGGAGTTCGTAGCATTCGCAGGTTACTCTCTGGTCCTGCCTTCAAAGGATCCGTTTTTGGTTCCGTCATCCCACCCGTGAATGTGACGTCTGATGAAGACTTGGAAAACTTCTTAAGAAACGCGGGAACTACTTTCTCCCATGCAGTTGGTTCTGCTTCTATGTCCCCTCAAGATGCAAAATGGGGAGTCGTTGACCCAGATTTCAGGGTCAAAGGTACGAGTGGACTAAGAGCGGTCGATGCATCGGTCATTGTAAGCTTCTTACGATCCTCGAAAGAGTTACTGCTCAACGACGTTTGATAGCCCTTGCTCCCGAGCGGACATACGCAAGTGCCTGTGTACGGATTTGCAGAGTGGGCTAGTATTGTCATTGCTCGAGATTATGCATGAAAAACATTTTGGATGTTTGGGTAGTTTGCGGTTTGTCCCCTTTACTGTTCTCCCTATTTGTTGAGCAGTTGACCGTGTAGTTTCGGATATGTTGAAATATGACCTGCTACTTGTTGCTGTCAATGAACATTTGGTCGCACACAGCGATCGACTGAGCAATCAACGCGTCTGAATCTCTGGAATGTACTCTAGGCATGCTCGTCCTGCTGTCGGACGACTTCCTAATGGGGATTAAGTAACGTTACCACGTGAGAAATGAGATGACATAATACATAATCGGTTGTGATAGGCACGCATTATTACTTCTCTCGTCTGCGAGAATGGCGAGCTGTGTGTATGTTTTTCCAAGACAATGGACAGCGCTGACACTTTTTTACAGCATCTTCGGGTTCTCTGTATGTTATATATATGTTTTTTTTTATCTGATGCTGAAGCCTATCCAGGCCGACAGAGTCATCGCCAATAATATCTCTCCCACCGTCCTCCGTTCCTCCAACCACAACCTCAGCCTCGAGTCCAGATCCTCCTCCTCCGTCGACTACAACATCGTCGACCAGTCCTCCCACTCTTTTGCCACCGACTACCACAACCAGCTCAACAACTCTAGCTCCTCCTCCCATCGACACCTCCACTTCTTCTTCCACCGACACCTCCACTTCCTTCACCTCCACTACTACCACCACCACCCCGTCCACTTCTTCCTCTACAGGTATCCCCGTTACACCTATCACTTCACCCACAGCTACAACGCCTTCCACCCCGATAACCAATCCCAGTATTATCACAGTTATCACGCAAGTATCCTCAAATAGTGCAGTTACCACTACATCCGTACTTGTCGTAGGCCCTTCTTCCGCTGTACCATCAAACTCGCCTCAGAGCTCGAATAGTGGTAGCGGGTAAGTATCTACTGCTTCAATTGCAACTCCCTACCCATTGTTTTTTATCCTAGATTCTTTCACAACAAAGGTGCAGTAGCAGGTGTATTTACTGTCGTTGGCTTGATTGTCTTTGCCGTCCTCATCGCCCTCATCACGAACTGTATCCGTCGTCGCCGCGCCAAGAAATTTGATGACGAAATAGCTGCTGCCGCCCATGATGCCGCCAATGCCCAAGTACCTAACTTTGGCTACGAAGACGAGTTCCAGCCAGGCGGCGGTGCCTCTTACGGCACTAATAATGGAGCAAAATACTCGGATATTTCTCATGGAACGTACACTCAACCACCGATGGCCATCCCTGAGAGCTATGGCATGCGTGAATTACCACATGGACATGGACCTGCACCTGCACCCGGTGAATATCTTGATCCAGGAAGGCTAGGGTACGGTGCTGATGCAGCAGCCGCAGGGGCTGCTGGCATTGGTGTTGCCCGGGCCCGAAGCATGCGCGACGGTTCTTACGCGGCTGGTTTACAGGAGGGTGCCTCGCCTTACGTTGCATTCGCATATCCCAATACTCGTAATAACCCTGACAATGGGCCTCAATATCCCCCCGGTATGATTCGAGGCACTGGAGGGCCCGAGTTTGATCTTCAAAGACGACCCTCACAGTATACCCAGCAATCCGGATCGGACTATTCTTCAACTGTATTTTCGAAGACTAAATCATTAACTGGAACATTACCTACCTCGACGCACTCGCATCATTCGGAACCCTCACATCTTGTTCCTAACAACACAGGAGTCGATGAATACCAGGGATATCCCAGTAGCTTCAGAATCTATGGGAATAAAGTTGCTACTTATTCTGGTGGCGTCACGGGTGGAGATAGCCATTTACCACCGATACCTTCGGAAGAGAATTTAAACTCAGCCTATGATGGGTATGTCGCTGACGAGTCCGACCAACCGAAGAATTCCCATCAGGCAAACACAGCGCATCCTGTACCCGATCAATTGCCAAACCCATTTTCAGCGAATGATCAGTACGATGATGAGACGGATGAGGATGAAGCTGAACAGCCAAAAAGAATTCTCAAAGTCGGTTTGATTTCGAGACCTATTTCATTTGTTTGACGACTGATTTGGTGATAGGTTGCGAATGAGTGAACAAGTGTCGATCATCAATTTAAAGGCTGTGCAATCCTCCTTTCTATAAGTACAGTCTGACTCGAGTTTCGCGTGGATCCACCTTTCTCTACATTTGGTCACTTATTTGACATTGCAATCCATCTGTGATTGCTCGTTTCTCTTTCCTTATAATACTTAAATCTTTCTGTAACCGTCCACTCTTTTCTCCACTGGTAAACCGCTGTGCGGACGTTGCCCCACCTTCCTTTTCTTATCTGTGTGTCTCTCATATCTGTTATTCATATCTCGCTGCTGCTTATGCCTAGGCTTTTTTGCTGTTTTCCGTTCCCTTGTCGAGAATTTCTTTTTCTCATGATTATAGGGAAACTTGGTATTTTTTTCATTCAGAAATGCTTCTTGTGATTTAGTTTGGAACCTGGATTTGTATATTTCATCATAATGAAACCTGTTTTGTGTCGCGCAATTTTGCGCCTAGAAGAGCAGCACTCCAGTTTCTAAAAGTCATTGTCCCTGTACTGGTCCTCCAGATAATTGGAGATGTTCCATAAGGAGGGATATTGACCATGCCACTCTTGCTAGCATCACGGTTAGAGACAGGCAGCTTATGGATATGCTGGGACTGTGCAGAGTTCACTATGATATGGGAGGGATGCATGGCTACTGAATTCCATGATATGCCAGTTCTATCAAACTTGCGGATTCGAAGGGGAAATTTTAGTGTGCAAATGAGAAGAATGATTATCTGATTTTCATTGCGGAATACGAGCAGGTATCTTGCAGTCAAAACATATGTTTTCCCTACAATGCGTACACAGGTCTGTAGTACATCATCTTTCTAATTTCTACACCTTACTGTCTCTCCACTACTTCTGCACGAGACTGTGTTATCTCTTGGGCCTCCCACTGCACCGCCTGGTTGTGTTACCCTCTAATGAACTTTCTGCTAATAGATTGACTTCACCTCGCGACTCCCTCGACACCCCACACAATCAAGAGCGATAGTCTAAGACATCTGTAGATAGATTTGATCTTACGGTCCACTAGTTCAAAAGTAAGGACGACTGTCATATGCATTGATAGCCACACTCAGGCTGAACACTTCAGCTTTTCTTCATGCACCTACCCCTTTGACTGAGATACCTTCAGATCCTCTCTATTGAATACAATTGTCCAATTAATTTCCTACCAAGGTCTTCCATGGCTTAAATGACTCCTTTACACTGTTCTACTCAAATGCCTGTCCACTCAAACCCTTTACTAATCGTGAACTTTCCGAGAATCTCCTGGCCTTCATCTGCACCTTCCTCGCTCGAAAATGCCACTCGGACATTATAGGTTCCATCTTCTACAACCCACGCCTTTTCCCAATACGAGACACTCAATCTGTCCAAGACCAGTGTGATATAACGGCTTTCGCCAGGTCGCATGTCTCTAACTTTCTCAAAGGCACGGAGTTGCCAACGTGGATGAGTGAACTCAGAGATATCGGGAAGGCCAATATATAGCTGGATAACTTGGGAGCCGGCAATGGAGCCAGTGTTCGTGAGGGTGACAATGACCGTCGCGTTAAATTGGTCACCAGAAACAGTAGGCTCGGGGATTTTCAGGTTAGAAAGCATGAAAGAAGTATAAGATAGGCCATGGCTAATGGACAATGTTCAGCAAAAAATGTATATATTCAAATCATGGGGAGCATACCCGAAGGGGAATGAGGGCTTGATGTTACGGTGGTGGTAGTGTTTGTAGCCCTGTACTCAAATTGAGAAAGGCAAGAACAACCCAGAATCTGTCTGTACGTACCACGAAGATACCCTCGGAGTAATGGACCCTTCCGTTCTCTGAGTGGAAATACCCATGTGCAGGAACGTCCTCTAGTCTCTTGGGCAAAGTTAAGGAAAGCTTGCCGGAGGGGTTATGTTTGCCAATTACAACGTCGGCAATAGCATCTCCAGTGGCATTTCCGAGATACCATGCATGAACTAAGGTAGATACTTCGTCTGCCCAAGGAAGAGTGATGGATGAACCCTGTATAATTTGTCGTTGAAAAGATCAGGATTCAATGGTAGAAAAACTTACGGATTGAGTAACAACGACCGTACGAGGGTTTACAGCAGAAACCTTGGAGATAAGCTCATCAGTGCGACCAGGGAGCGCAAGGGTGGTACGGTCATAGCCTTCGGATTCAAAGTCGGCACTGAGACCAACTACAGCGATGACCGCATCGGCATCCTTGGCAAGTGAGACAGCAGAGTTCATGAGCTCATCCGGATCTCGAACTTCAGCACCACCGAGGCGAATACCAGGGTTGCTAGCCAAGAAACCATTGAGCTGCTGAAAGAGTTTCGTGTATATCAATTACCTGTCCATGACGGCTTCGTTTTCATCACCATCAGCAGGTCCACGAATATTGCAGTACTCAACATAGACACGATGCTTGATGCCGGCCTTCAGCTGAACGATACCTTTTTCTTCTTTGCTTCCATTACCAAAGAAGGCTTCACCACGACTTTGGCGCGTCCAATTATCAATCACGAGCTCGCCGTCAACATGCAACTGGTAAGGATGTGGCTCAATTTATTTTGTTTGCTGTCACGGTGTCAACGGTCGTACCTTTGCTCTGCCCGCAGCGATCAATCCAAATTCGAACTTGCAGTCATATTCACGCGGTTTTAGATAACCATTCAAACGAAGACTCCACTTCTTGGTGATTCCTTCAGGATAGGAAGCGCTGATGAACATTTGGGTCTCGTCAATATATTGAGTCTTGACTGGCGCTTCAATAGGGACGAGACTATCGTCACTTTCATGGGCATGCCATGTTCCCATCCAACCACGTTCGCCAGACTCAGTGAATATGTCATAGTCGAGGGTGGGCGTCGTCTTGAATGCTAGAAGTATCATTTGAGTGAACGCGACCGCAAATAACATGAATTACTGAGATTGACCTCTGGCGCCCTCACTGTAAGTGATATCAATTTCGGGATTAATTTCCTTCAACGCTCTGACGAGTCCATCGTAGGGGGTAACGAAATAGGAAGGTTTTAATGCAGCTGATCCTCCACCAGACAAGACAACTGCCTTTGCGTTACCACCGACGATCGCAATCTTGTTTAAATTCTTGGGGTTAAGTGGAAGAACCTGTTTTTCATTCTTGAGAAGAACAATGGTCTCTGCTGCGAACTTGCGCATGAGAGATTTATCTTCATCGGAGTCATCAGTTCTTTCGACACCATCCCCATCGATAATCTATTGAAGTAATTATATCATGAGTTACATCAATCCTTTCATCCGAAGTCAACCTACCTCAGGTGCATTCTTGGCACATTTCTGGACAAATTCTAAGACTTTGCGAGCACGTTGTTTAATGGTCTTCGTAGTTACTTTTCGGGCTTGGATAGATCGATTGACAAGCTCGAGGGTGCGCCACTTGTTGAGACCGGGCATCTCAAGATCTACACCGGCGTTCAGGCCAACATCGACACTGTAGGTTCCAAACCTGATACTACTGATTGGTCATGTGGGTGACGGCTGAGTGAAGCTATTTACCAGTCACTCATCACCTAAAAATGTCAGAAAAGACTTTTTAGTTGAAGATCAAGTGGACGTATCCGGAGCATACCATTGCGTCGGACTTCCACTCTTCACGGAGGATTTTCTGAATTATCTCAGGGTTTTCCGCAACATGGATGCCATTGACACGATTGTAGCTTACATGTATGAACTATTTTAGTATATACTAGTTCAAATTTGATGTTCACATACCATGTCATCACGGACCAAGGTGAAGACAGCTTTTGGGCGAGCATGAAAGGAAGCAGATAAATCTCCCTCAAAGACCTTTCATCGATGATACTGTTGTATCCAAGCCTGTCATTTTCTTTGTCGTTACCACTGTATTGGCAGCGTCAGAGATGAAGTAATTTATAGAGACATAAACCGTACACGAAGTGTTTGATAGTTGCTCCAATACCCCCTTTTTGAACACCGTCGATGTAAGCGCCAGAGAGAATGCCAGACAAGTAAGGATCTTCTGAAAAACTTTCAAAACTCTTTGAGAAGTTAGGACCATTTGTAATCGGTACGATTCAAAGTGCTCACCCTTCCGCCGAGCGGATTCTATGGTTATTGCTTTGAGGAAATATTTCTAGCTCACAGGTCTCAAAAGAAAAACTCACGCGTTGAATATTACAAGTAGGGGCAAGAACAACCGAAGCTGCTCGTAACTTGGCTTCGCGTGCGAGAAGCTTAAGGCCGACTTGCTCCATCAATTCGCGATCGAAGGTCGCACCCATGGCCGTAGAAGACTGTTAATTAAGACCACTGACGTTTCAGGGACTAAATGTCGTTGTAGATGTGTGCACGAACCGGCAAACATTTGGCTGGTGTTCCCATAAAGAAATGGTTTCCTCGGATACCATTTGGACCATCGCTAACCTAGATCGTATTGATCTCTGAAGTTGGAGAGAAGAATGAGATTATAACCTTTATAGCAGGGACACCCAATCGTTCGACGGGATGTGTGTGCCAGAATCCGACACCAGCAGTCAGAAGAATAGCTTCGTCGGTGGTTAGTGCATCAACGACCTTGTCGATATCGGCATTCGCAAAATCAGAAAGAGGCATGACACAGTATTCTTCCAAGATAGAGTGGAATATTGAAACTGAAATACGACTTCCGCATTTTTATAATGGTAGAGTAGGTTGAGGAGATCTCCCGAGGATTAAGCGTGTGAGAATCATCCGAGTTTTTTCCGTAATCACCTGGTAACTTGAGTTAGAAGATGACGTCGTTGTGGATATCTGTGCAGATGGCGAAAGTCAAGTCTGGGATGGCTTCGCTGGACGTTGCAATTGGGTGACTTCCCGTAAGGATCTGGAAAATTCTGAGGATGTAGTGCACGTGTGAAACTCCAGTCTGGGATGAATTTGATTCCTGTAACGAGTTTCTAGGTGTGATGTCACGCCGTGTTGAATGCAACACAATAATATCATGTCTTGAAGACAGGTCACTGCTTACATGTTGTGCAACAGCTCTTTGTGGTAGATTTTTTTTTGAAGCCTCCCTCTGATTTTGTCATACAACCTTCGGCAGCTCATGTAAGAAAAACAATTAATTCAACTTCATTCTATATTGGAGACAACATATGTAATATGGTATGTGACCTTGATCTGTAATGGAGAGGATATGGTATAGCACTCTGATATCTCTAACTAACTAGGGAAGTCTAGGAGAGGGTCTGGCGTTTTTCTCAGATCACATGGGACGCCCTGAAATGCTCGGCATCTCGTGACTTCAGATTTTCTTAGATTGCTTACGCGAAGTCAATCTCAGCCGAGGACAGTCCACGGGTTGCCGAGAAAGGAAAGAGCATGACCGTGGCAATGATGCTAAAGAAAAATAAAGACAGGTTCAACCTGGTTCCCCCCTCTACCTCCATCTTCAGATGATCTTCAACAACTACTTCGTGGTAATCTCTCTTGCCGCCATTGCTGCTGCTCAGAGCTCTGTCTCTTTCAGTGTTTCTGGGACTAATTCCGCGAGCGGTCCTCTGCCCTCTATCAGTACCTGTATCCTCAATTGCACTGAACCTGCTGCTACTGCTGCTGGTTGCACTTCCATGTAGGCCTTTTCTCCAATTCCAGTCACCTAATTTACTAATACTCTTCATGCAGTACTGATCTCGCTTGTATCTGCAACTCTACCCAATTCCAACAGGCAGCTACAACCTGTCTCCAGGCCAATTGTACAAGCTCTGAGGTAACTTCTGCTCTTGGCCTTCAGGCAGCCGAGTGTGCTAGCGGTATGACCCTTTTTCTTTTGAGCTACTTGAGTTCTTAAACTAAGTTATTAACAGGTGGAGCTGTCTCTAGCTTGGCTTCTACATCAGCCTTGCCCTCCTCTTCCCTGTCGCCCTCCGTGTCGCTCTCCTCCTCTCGCCCAGTCTCTGTTTCTTCAACTTCTGCTTCCGGAACCAGCGTCTTGAACACCCTCAGTTCACCTGTTACACGTTCCACTACTGCAGTCAGTACTAGCGCTTCACCTGCTAGCACAAGCACGGGCGCGGCATCTTCTACTGTTGCCAACATCTGGGGTGTCGCCATTGGTCTTGTGGGCGCTGCTGCGGCTGCGGCTCTCTAATAATACTTGTATTTATAAATGGGTATTTTGTGATGGGGATTTCTGCGCGAAAATATTATTTTGAAAATGTCTGAGCTAGACTCGTACCAGAAATGGGATGTAATTATGTTTGCCTGTCGCGCCACCTTTTCTCAGTTTGATATTTGAAGGCACACTCAACATTGGATCTTCCATCTAGCCTTTCCGGAGACACGCAAGTAGCAGCTGAAGTGCAAGATGTTTTACTGACCCTCGAGGGTAAATATTTTCTCAGGTTTGACAGCGGGCCGTGTTCTCAGGATGGTATGCGCTATGGGTGAAAATTTACCCCTCTTGTTGGCTTAGACCTATAGAAACTTGAATCAATGACTTCCCCTAGGAAATTCTGAGGATGTAGTGCATGTGTAAAATTCTAGTCTGAGGAAATCTTTATTCTAAATCGGAGACAACATCTGTATGTAATGTGCGACCTTGATCTGTAATGGAAAGGACATACCACATATAAATGGCACTCCCATTGATCTAACTGAAAAAGGGAAGTCTGGGAGACATCTGAGAAAGTGACACCCTAAAATTCATGCTCCGCATCTCGGTTCAGACTGCTTGCGGGAACGGATACGCTCTCGAAAACTTGCCGCGTCCTTCCCCCGGCTCATTGCCGTCATTCCAAGGAACAAAATACAAGTTGTTGAGTCCTCGTCTATTCTAAACACTCTAGTAATTTTGAGGACATGAGGTGTATAAT
>Ga0153928_1001044_pt1 | contig 12963 bp, 10 predicted proteins | sample TSNJ012MetaG_FD_106656 | JGI IMG/M metagenome (GOLD analysis project Ga0153928, IMG submission 106656) | Attine ant fungus gardens microbial communities from New Jersey, USA - TSNJ012 MetaG | ecosystem: Host-associated > Fungi > Mycelium > Unclassified | place: USA: New Jersey, Wharton State... | reverse complement strand
TTTGCTGATATCTTCCGATATCTCGGAAAGCTGCTTTCCGGATAAGGCAATCATCTCAACCAGAAGTGTCGCCGCGTAGATTCCATCCTTGCCGTGGATATGCCCTTTTACAGTCAGTCCGCCGGAGGATTCGCCGCCGATCACAGCACCGGTCTCCTGCATCTTGGCCGAGATATGTTTAAATCCCACCGGCACCTCATAGCAGGTCTCGCCAAAGCTTTCCGCTACCTTATCAAGCATATGGGTGGTGCTGATATTTCTAACCGCCGGCCCTTTGATTCCCTTATACTTCAGCAGATAGTAGTACAGCATTACCAGAATATCATTGGGATGAAGAAACTTCCCCTGATCATCAATTACCCCTAACCGGTCGGCATCACCGTCTGTGGCGATTCCGATATCACAAAAGCGGTCAAGAACATAATTCTGCAGATTGCGAAGGGTATCCTCGGTTGGCGACGGCATCTTTCCGCCAAACAACGTATCATGCTGGGAATTGATTGTTTCAATCGTACAACGGGCTTCTGACAGAACGGTGTTAAGGGCAATTAAGCTTACGCCGTACATCGGGTCAATCGCCACCCGCAGATCCCGGTTGCGGATTGCCTCCATATCGACCGTGCTGATAATATTATCCAGATACTCATTTAATGGATGAATGATCTTCACCATCCCGCTCTTGATCGATTCCATATAGAAGGTGGAGGGTATCTTTCCTTTTTCTGTATTATCACAGACATAGAGCTTTTCCGCCTCCGCCAGATACCGTTCAATATCAGCCGTCTGTCCTTCATCCGCATCTCTGCCGCCGTATGTAAATACTTTAATACCATTGTAAATCGCCGGATTATGACTGGCCGTAACCATCATGCCGTAATGCAGCTTATGCTTCATGACGTAGAACATAATCAGCGGCGTGGGTGAACTGCGGTCAATGAACTCTACCCTGATCCCTTGCTTCGTAAAGATCTCGCATGCCCACATGACGGCCTCCTTCGATAAGAACCGACGGTCATAACCGGCCACAATACCTTCCTTTGCCACCCCTTCGGCTTTCATTTTAAGGCACAGGGCCAATGCCAGCCGCTGTATATTTTCTTTCGTAAATTCCTCTCCGATAATGGCTCTCCAGCCACCTGTTCCAAACTGTATCATCTGTATCCTCCTGGTCTGCATTTACACTACTGATACTTTTCCCTTGCTGACTTTGAGGAATATCAGCAGCGATACTACTGTACTCACAGTCAGAATCGAGGCCAAAGCGGCGGCGGTACCATAACTGTTACGGACAACTTCCGTATAAATAGCAACCGATATCGTACTGGTTCTTCCGCTATATAGCATAACGCTGGAGGACAACTCATTAATACAGGTAATCCAGCTTAATATTGCCCCTGACAATATCCCCGGCGCCATCAGTCTGGCGGTTACCTTAAAGAAGGTTTGCATCGGCGACACGCCTAAATTAACCGACGCTTCTTCCACACTTGGATCCATCTGGTGCAGGAAAGCGCTTCCTGACCTGACGGTATAGGGCAGCTTTCTGACAATATAAGCTATGATCATGATAATCGGTGTACCGGTTAAAATCAATGGCGGCTTATTAAATGCAACGATCAGGCTGATACCAAGAACCGCACCCGGAATAACAAATGGGAACATAATCAGCAAATCCATAACCTGGGCAAACCAGCCCTTTTGTCTTACCACGATATAAGAAATCAGCATTCCGATAATTACGATAAAGACAATCGCAATACTGGAATAAGTAAAGGTATTGCGGATATTCGTTGCCAGACGGTTGAAAATGGTAATATAACTGTTGAAACTGAAGCCTTTCTGGAAACCGGTAAAATCAGTTCTGATAAAGCTGGTAACAACTACTACGATCTGCGGCAGAATCCCAATCAGAGTCACTAGACAGACCGGCAGGGTGATTAAAAACCGCTTAATCCCTTTTAGTTCAATTTCCTTCGGCGGGCGCATTGCTGTCATCATATAGTTCTTTCTTGATACGTAATACTTTTGGATCAGCAGAACCGTTGTCGAACATAATACCACCACCACCGACAAGGCACTGGCCAGGTGGGCATTGCCGCCCATTTCACTCATATATTCATTATATACAAGTACCGGCAGTACCATATAGCCCTCACCAATCAGCATCGGCGTGCCAAAGTCGGCCAGACTGGTCATAAATACCATCACCGCACCGGCTAAAATAGAAGGAATCACTACCGGAATCGTTATGGTAAACAAGCGCCGCAGCTTACTGCTGCCCAGATTCTCTGCTGCTTCTTCCAGACTGGAATCAATGCTGCCCATGGCTCCCGATGTATAAAGATAAACATACGGAAACAATTTAAAGGTAAAGACCAGAATAATCCCCAGGCGTCCATAAATACTCGGCAATACAATCCCCAGACTGCTTTCAAACAGCTTGGTTATAAAACCGGAGCGGCCAAATAAGGTAATCCAGCTGTATGCACCGATAAACGGCGGACTCATCAGACTCATAATAATGAAAATATGGAGGAATCTTTTTCCCCACACATTGTAACGGTTCATCACATATGCCATCGGAACACCTACGATCAGGGTCGTAATCATGGCAATGCTGGAAACCTGAAGGCTTCGTCCCAGCGCCGAATAATAATATTTCTTTGTAAAAAACCGTTCATAGTTTGCTAACGTAAACCCGGTCTCTTTTACGGAAAAAAAGCTTCGGGTGATCAAAGTAAAGAACGGATAAATGAGGAACAGCAACATAAACACGACAACGATTGCCTTTATCCAAAACCAGAAATCCAGCTTCCTGTTTTTTAGCATGAAATCACCTCCAGAGTTTCGGAATTATAAACGCTTACCGCATCGGTATCAAAATTAACTTTTACCTTTTCTCCGTCTCCCCTTACGTCATGAGTATCTTTTGTATATTCATTCAGCTGCAATGTCTGGCCATTGTCCAGTTCAATCTCATATTCAATAAAGTCCCCCAGGAACGTAGAAATCGTAATGGTTCCGGAAAGTCCCTGCTGATCATCGAAGTACAACTGCTCCGGCCTGGCTGAAATAATCCCTTTGCCGCTGTAGGGCGCTGCCAGTGTTACCGGCAGGCTGTACTCCCCGTTCATATCTAAGGTTGCCATATCGCCCTGGCCGCCATGAACCTCGCACTCAATAAAATTTGATACGCCGATAAATCCGGCCACAAAGGTGTTTTCCGGTTTTCTGTAGATTTGTTTCGGCGTGCCGACCTGCATAATGTTGCCGTCCTTCATAACCGCAATACGATCTGAAATCGCCAGGGCCTCTTCCTGGTCATGAGTTACATAAATGGTGGTGATGCCCAGGCGCCTCTGAAGCTTTTTGATAATGGTTCTCATCTGCACCCGCAGCTTGGCGTCCAGATTGGAAAGCGGTTCGTCCATCAGCAGGACACTGGGTTCAATCACAAAAGCTCTTGCCAGCGCCACCCGCTGCTGCTGCCCGCCGGATAATTCATTGGGCTTGCGGTTCTTCAACGGTTTGATCTGGACCAGATCCAGCGCCTCGTCCACCCGTCTTTCAATCTCACTCTTCGGTACTTTTTTGGCTTTCAGGCCATAGGCAACATTTTCGCCAACCGTCAGATGGGGAAAGATGGCATAATTCTGAAATACCATGCCAATGTCACGTTTGTGTGCCTCCACACGATTAATTACTTTATCATCAAAGCAGATCTCACCGCCTTCAATGCTGTTAAAACCTGCTATCATTCTCAAAAGTGTCGTTTTACCACAGCCAGAAGGACCTAATAAGGTAAAAAATTCTCCCGGCTGCATTTCCAGATCCACCCCGTTTAATGCAACAAAATCCCCGTATTTTTTTACTGCCTTTTTTACTACCACCGCATGACTCATATTTTGTCCTCCTTTTCAATAAGGACAGAAGCATTTTATGCCTCTGTCCCCTGTCGTGTTTAATTATTTACCATAATTTCATTAAATTGGTCAATAATTTCTTCTTTGTTGTTCGCTGCCCAGTCAAAGTCATAATCCACTAATTTCAGGTCGCTTAATTTTGCCATGCCTGTGCCTGCTTCCACATCATTACGAACCGGACGGCGGCCCCAGTTCTGGCTCTGCTCAATCTGGCATTCCTGGGAAGTTACAAAATCAATAAACAATTTGGCATTCTCTTCATTCGGACAGCCTTTTACCAGTGCTACACCATCGGGAACGGCCGAGGTTCCGTCCTGCGGATACACAAAACCGACCTTCGTATTCTCTTTGTACTGAACTGCTGATTTTTCCAGCGTAAGTCCAACATGGAATTCGCCGTCAGATACCATCTTGTGGCATTTTCCGGAAGAATCCACGATCTTTCCATCCAGATTCTGGTACAGTTTCTCCACAAATTCCCATCCATCCTCTTTACCGCCGTGTCCTAACAGCATGGTACACAACTGGGTATAGGCGGAGCCTGATTTGGAAGGCAGACAGTAGGCAATCTTGCCTTTCCACTCTGGTGCCAGCAAATCTTCCCAGGTCTCGGGAGCAGTCATGCCGTCTTTCTCAATCAGCTCGATATTATAGAATAATACCATCGGCAATGGGCTTTCACCGATCCAATAGCCGTCGGGATCTTTATATGCCGCATCAATCGCATCGTCATTGGCACAAACATATGGCTGGAAATGCGCTTTAAAGGATGCCAGGGAATCGGCACCGCCGCCCCATAATACGTCGGCAATCGGATTCGCCGATTCTGCCGCAATACGGTTACAGAGCTCACCGGTTCCGGCCGCTACGATTTCAACTTTTACATTGGGATATTTCTTCATGAACAGATTCACACCTGCATTCAAAGGATCTGCATCATGAGGAGAATACACAACAACGGTTCCGGTATAATCCTCCGGCGCTTTTTCACCTGCTTCTGCCGCCTGTGTTTCCGGTGCAGCTGCCTCGGTTGCTGCCTGTGTTTCTGCAGGGGCTGCCGTTGTGGGCGCGTTTGTCGCCGCAGTCTGACTGCCGCCGCAGGCTGTCAGACTCACCGCCATCATGGTTGCCAAAGATAAACTCAATACTTTTTTCATAAGATACCCTCTCCTTTTCTTTGATTGTCAACTTGTTGCAGTTATATTATAATTTGCATACAGGCAGAGCTCAATAAAGATTCCTTACTTTTCATTAAATATTCTGACCTTTTGCATAAACTTTCCTGTTCATTTCATTTTTTTCTATGCATATTGACGTTAAATCTGATATTCTCTTTTGCTTTATGGCGTTTTATGGTATTCTTATCTTATGTAAATAGAGAGGACATCATCTTTATGAAGCGAAAATTCCTTGCTGTTTTACTGCTATGCCCAGGTTTGCTGACCGGGTGCAGCCAATACCGGACTCCGGAACCGGAACCGGTCATTGCCGACCTGGTGGTTTATACTTACCAGGAAGAAATGGTATGCAGCCCGATTATAAAAGAATATCAGGAGCGGACCGGACTAACTGTCCAGGTAATTAACGGTACTTATGAGGAGCTCCGGGAGCAGGTTCTGGCCGGAACGCTGCCAGAGATCTGCGATGTGGTCTTCGGTGCGGATGCCGCATTGTTAGAATCGGCTCCGGAGTGCTGGGAACCTTATGCCAGTCCCGAGGCTTCAGCGATTGCCAATGGCTTTTCTTCCGCCGGCAAACTGTGGACCGGTTTTTCCGCCAGACCGCTGGTCATTATGTACAATACCCGTGTTGTCACTTACCGCGAACTGCCGGAAGGCTGGAACAGCCTCCTGGAGCCCCGGTGGCACGGCCGGATTGCCTTTATGAAGCCGACTTTATCCGATGTCTATGCCTGCGCATTGACTGCTGCCATACACGCTCCGGCAGCGCCGGATCATTATGTGGAACAATTAGCCGCAAACACCGATTATACTGCCTTTGATTCCTTATCCGACTTAAATCAGGCCATTGCCGAAGGCCGCCATTTTGTTGGCGTTACGACGGAAGAAAATGCTGTATCGCTGATCTCGGAAGGTGCTGATATTGACTATATTTATCCCCAGGAAGGGATGTGTGTTCTGATTGACGCAACGGCAATTGTGGCCGGCAGCAGCAATTCTGACCAGGCCAAAGCTTTTATTGATTTTACGGTCGGTATTGATGTCCAGTATTTCCTTACTTCAGCCATCAGCCGCCGCTCTGTCCGGACCGATATCCTGCCGCCCTCGGGTTTAAGTCCGCTGAACACGCTTTCTTATACTTCTGTCTCTTTGCAGGACGAGTATGAAAAAACAATTAAAATCTGGAACGAAGTGTTTCCATCCACGTCAGAAGAAAGGAAGTAGCATATGAGAGAATTCTTCCGCAATCTTCCCTTTAAATTCCGGATCCTTTTCGGCTGTCTGGCGGTGGCATTGATACCGCTTTTATTTTCCGGTGTTTTTATGGTCCGGATCTTCGACGCATCACTCCGGCGGCAGTCAACGATGGAGCTGACAAGCCAGTTAAATGAAATACAGAACCGGCTGGACCAGTTATTTCTTTCCTGTGATGCCGCATGTCTTAAACTGGCTGCCGATGAATCCGTTTACCGGGTTATGATCGACAATACCAGAATGGAATTCCAAAAAGACCTCTACCTCTTACTTTACCAGATGATCCAGGAAACTTACAGTTATGCCGGTTTCAGCATCTATGATATCGGCGGCAAACTGCGTTTTACCACAGATAACAACAGCACTACGGAAGATCTTCCGCCGCACTGGGGGATTATCCGCAAGGCTTCTCATCACGACGACATTGTCTATTATCACACGGACCCTTATCTGACAGCTAATCCTGATATTGTGCTGCAGGCGGCCTGTTCACTGGAAAGCCGTCAGGGGGCCAGAGCCGGTTACATTGTGCTGGATTTTACCAAAGACAGCTTCCATCGCCTGTTCAGCAGCAACTATAATGACAGTGATGTGATTATTCTGCTGGATTCCCTGGGCAAACCTTTTTATTGCTCCCGGCCCGAGTATAATGAAGCGGATATTGCGCCGATCCTTAAGCAGGCGGCCAGTTCCGGACAAACCAGCGGCTTTTTATATGCCAGCACAAGCAATCCTGATTACGGCTATACCGCAATTCTGCAAAAAAGCACGCAGATCAGCTCACCGGCAATCAAGACCATGAATACCATCAGTTTTTTTATTGCCCTTTTCGGCCTGTCTCTTTGCCTGTTCATTTCCCTGGCTCTGAGCCGGGGGATATCCCAGCCCATCAGCGAACTGGATCTTGCGATGCGCAAGGTTCGTGACGGTGATCTGAGTGTCCGGATTTTCACCAACCGGAAGGATGAACTGGGACGGTTAAGCAACAGCTTTAACCGCATGACAAAAGACCTGGATGAACAACTGCACACCGCGGTTCAGAAACAAAAAGATTTAAATGAAACGAATTTAAAACTGTATCAAACCCAGCTCAATCCTCATTTTCTATACAATACGCTGGATACGATCAAATGGAGTGCAAAGATTAATGAAAATCCGGAAATCCCGGTGCTTGCGGAAAATCTGGCCCAGATTTTAAGACGCAGTATTTCGTCGGAGCCGTTTATCACCTTAAGCCAGGAGCTGGAAACAATTCGTTATTATATCCAGATTCAAAAAATACGTTTTACCGGACGTTTTCTGTATGAAGAGGAAATCCCCTATCAGCTGGAGGACTGTCTGGTTCCTAAAATGATTTTACAGCCACTGGTGGAAAATGCCATTCTTCATGGCCTGGACGGTTATGAACACGGATATATCTGCATTTATGCCACAACTTTCAAAAATACGGCCGGGACGGAAATTCTTCGCGTTTCGGTTACTGACGACGGTTGTGGTATCAATCCGGAAATGATGGACTGGATCAATAGTCCCGGCCCGCAAAAACGCCCGGGGCATTTGGGTCTTTACAACATTATCCAGATATTGAAATTATACTACGGAAAAGAATACGGACTGCACGCCGAACGAAATCCCGAAGGCGGTACTGCTGTAACCATTTCTCTTCCTGTTGAACGGAGGTAGCGATATGTATCGAGTCATCATTGTTGAAGACGAATCAACTGTCCGCCGCGGCATTGTCCTGACTATGAACTGGGCCGCTCTTGACTGTGTCATTGTCGGAGAAGCCGCCAACGGCGAAGAAGGAAAAGAACAGGCCCTGCGTCTGTCGCCGGATATTATTATTACGGATGTGAAAATGCCCCGGATGGATGGGGTGGAAATGATTCGAACATTAAAAGAAGCTGGCTGTAAATCAGAATTTATCCTTCTTACTGCTTACAGTGATTTTAAATATGCCCGGAGTGCTCTGCGGCTGGGGGTTAAGGATTATCTGCTTAAGCCGCTGCAGGAAGGAGATCTGGAGGCATCGATACGAAATATTTTAAATCCGCTGAAGAAATCAGGTGCCGATGGGGATGCCGGTGACCTGCCGACAGCAATTCCTTCGCTGTCCCAAGCGCAGAATACTTTGAATAAGTATGTATCGGAAGCAATTCAGTTTATTTATGAACATTACAATGAAGATATTACGATTACTACGGTTGCAAGAAGTCTGGATATCAGCGAAGGTTATCTAAGCCGGATTTTCAAGAAGGAAACCAGCTATACGTTTACGAATTATCTGATTTTATATCGGATCAATCTGGCAATGAATCTGCTTAGAAATCACCGCGTGAAGGTGTATGAGGTGGCGGATCAGGTTGGGTATTCCGATACTACTTATTTTAGTTCGCAGTTTAAGAAGGTGGTGGGGATGTCGCCTTCGGAGTATCAGGAGCGGTGTTGACGGACAGGTGTTAGCTGCTGATACTCCCATCTTGCAGAGAAAAAACCGGTTTCCACATATTTACTTTTCCATTTTCTTATTGAAACCGAAGCACCAGGTCAGAACAAATGCTACGGCGAAAGAAATTACATTTACAATGATGTACAGTGGTAACTGTTCATTCAAATATAATAATGTTCCTGGAATTCCTGTGATAGACATTCCTGTTGCTCTTAAGTGCAAAAAGGATGCAAGGAATCCTCCCACACCGCCACCGATCATGGACATGATAAATGGTTTTACAAATTTCAGGTTTACACCAAATACTGCTGGCTCCGTAATTCCTAAAAGTGCAGATAAGCAGGCAGGATAAGCCACCTGTTTTGTTTTATTAGATGCTGTTTTGATGGCAACTGCAAGTACTGCACCAGCCTGCGCAACATTTCCACAAGTTCCAATTGGATTCAGATAATTCCATCCATCCTGCGCCAGCATACTGATTTCTAAAAAATTCAACACATGATGAATACCGAAAATACCAAGTAACTGTCCAAAACATCCATATAAAAAACCGCCGATTCCCAATGGAAGGAACAATAGCTTTTCTACAACAAACAATACGCCGGATTCTACCCAGTGAAGGATTGGTCCTAATACAAAAAGTGCAAGTAAGCTGCCCACTAATAAGGTTAAAAATGGGGTTACAATTAAATCAATGGCATCCGGAATTTTCTTGCGAAGCCATTTTTCAAATTTGGATGCTACAATACCTGTTATGAATGCAGGAAGCACAGACCCCTGATATCCTACAACTTTGATGAATCCGAAAAAAATCAATGGTTCTGCTGCGCCCGATCCAACAGCATATGCACTTGGCAAAGCTCCGTTTACCAGCATCAGTCCAAGAACAATTCCGATTACAGGGCTTCCGCCAAAATTGCGGAAAGCAGACCAACATACTAAAGCAGGTAAAAATGCAAATGCAGTGTCAGTTAATACCTGGGTGAACAGCAATAAATTCTGTGGTATACTTTCTGGTGTCATGCCAAATACAGCCAGAACGGCCTCCTGTGTCAGCAAACCTCTTAGTCCCATAAATAGTCCTGTTGCAACCAGCACCGGAATAATTGGCACAAATACATCTGAGAACATCCGAACTGCCCTCTGGAATTTGTTGCCATACACAACATCCTTCTTCTCTTCTGATTTATGATCTGTTTCATCATCTAAACCGGTAAGCCTTACTGCTTCATCATAGATTCGATTAACTAATCCTGTTCCAAGAATAATCTGGTATTGACCTGAATTAAAAAAACATCCTTTGACTTTATCTAAGTTCTCAACCTCCTTTTCCTTAATCTGCTCTTTGTCAGAAACAACAATACGTAATCTCGTTGCACAATGTCTGAGGCAAAAAGAATTCTCCGCCCATCGGGTGCAATAAATGTCTGCGGAGCATAAAAATCGAACCCATACTCCATGACGTTCCGGTTTTGATCCAGGTTAGTATCTTCAAGAACTCCTTTTTCTTCATCAAATGATACCACCTTGTATGCAGCATAGCCCGAAACCGGGGTATCCTTCTCATTATCCCTATGCTGCAGACAATAGATGAGGATATACTTTGAGCCTAATCGAAATAAATCCGGACATTCAATCATCTCATATGTTTCTGATACTGCAAGAGCATTTTTGTAATTCCAGACTTCTCCGTCCTGCGAAGTACATAATGCAATTGCACCCTTGCCATTTTTTCTCTGCGCACCTACTGCCATATAGTATCCAAGTTCTGATTTCCAGACTTTCGGATCACGAAAATGTTCTGTATATTCATTTGGTGTTGAAAGAATAATTCCTTTTTTTATGAAGGTTTTTCCATTTCCAGTAACTGCAAGACACTGACTGCTCTTTCTCTTCCCGCTGCTTCTATCATTACCCGTATAAAACAAACATAACTGGTTTCCTCTCACATAAGCACTCCCGGAATATACCCCATTCTGATCATAGGCCTGATCTGGCATAATCGCACTCCCATCAAACTTCCATCCCGTAAGATTCTCCGATGAAAAATGCCCCCATTCTTTATAAGAATGATTTTTTTTAAACCGATTCCATTGGAAAAAAACATGGTATTTTCCCTGGAAATATACTAATCCATTGGGATCATTTAAAAGACCTGTCCAAGGTTCCAGATGGAATCTCTGTTTTTTTTCAACTTTCAATCAATGACCTCCTCTATTTCTTGGCGCCTATGTATATTAAACTACATTGCTCACAAAAAAAATATAGTATTTTAAAAAATATATATGGAAAAAACTAACCTTTTCGTCTATAATATTCATATGATAGAATATAAAGAAACCCAGTATACTATGATGTATAAATCAAACAGCGATTTATCACTTTATAGTTCTGGCTTTGAAAAATGTAATGCAGGACATAGCTATGGTCCAATCATCAGATCTTACCATGTCATACATTTTGTGCTTAGTGGGGAAGGAGAATTTCGAATTAATGAGCACGTATTTCATCTGAAAGCTGGAGACACCTTTCTTATTCCTGCAGGAAAAATCGCCTATTATGAATCTTCCATAACGAATCCATGGACTTACACATGGATTAATTTTCTTGGAATCAATTCAGAAATGTACTTATATCAGATTATGACACATATTGAAGACGTATATGTGATCCACGGACTTGACACAGAGAAGTATTATCATTCTATACAACAGATCATGAAATTAAAATACACAACCACCAGCCAATACTTTGAGGGAAACAGTATCCTGTTTCACATCATGGCTTTGTTATTTGAGGATATCCATTTTGAAAAAAATATCTGGCAGAATACATCGATTATTGATGAAATAAAATTCTATATAGACATAAATTATGCGGAGAATTTAAAGCTTAAAGAAATTGCTGCACATTTTGGTATTCATCAAAACTATCTTACCCGAAGCTTTCATGATAAATTTGGAATATCACCAAAGAAATATTTAACGAACCTGAAACTAAAAAAAGCTGCAAGACTTTTATCTACCACAGAGCTGTCTATTTTCATAATCGCAAGTTCCCTGGGTTTTGATGACCAGCTCGCCTTTTCCAAAATATTTAAAACCTGCTATAACCTGTCTCCCTCGGAATATCGAAAAAAACAGAAAGGCACGAATACCGGGCACACCATATAAAAGAATCGGGGTAAAGCCCCGATTCCTTAGCCCGTTTTGGTGGGGTCTTTAATCCCTAGTTTTTTATAGATATCCTGATGGACATCTTCTGGTTTGCTGGTAACACGGTGATGATAGACGTTGCCGTCTCTGTCTTTCATGACAACGGTGATGCGTGAGTGCGTACCGAGCACCTCGCGGATCGTCTGCCATTGCCGGGTGTCAAGGTGTTGTTCCAGACGACGCTCTATTGAGGACAGAATGTGGTATGCTAATACGGTGATAAACAAATGCGCAGAAGTACGTTCCTCGTTTTGATGGTAGACCGGACGCATCCCCAATTCACCCTTCATGGATCGAAATGCACCTTCTACATGGACCTGTGTCATGTAGAGCCTCCATGTTTCAACTGCATCCAATTCTTTATGCGTACTCTCAATAACATAGCAGCCGGCGAGCGGATCTGGCTCACTGGATTTTGGCATCACTTCTATACGGAGAGCTTTCCTTTTTAGCGGCAATGGCGTTCTCTTTATGGGACTTCCCTTCGCTGAGACACAGTATCCTGCATATGTCCTCTTCGTCCCTGCTGATTTTCTTTACATAAACATGGTTTTCGTCGCCATAGGCGGTGTGTTTATGGCTCAATTCATCAATTCGGGTAAAGGTACCCCTGGCTGTTTCGAACTCGGCAAGATACCTTTCGCATTGGTCTTCACGGGTGATGTCAACGTATGGGTACTTACGCTCCCGCAAAAGTTCTATGTTTTCCGTGGTCGCAATACCACGATCCATAATGACGGTCGGTTTTTCAAGAACCATCTGCGGCGAATCATACCCGAGCATGATTTCATGTAGGTGTTCGTAAGGTCATAAAGAAGGATCGTGTGGTCGCCTGGTGGAAAAAGATTCTGCTGCCTTTGAAACAGAAACGCTTCTATCTGATCCTTGTTTTCGTAGAGCCTGTCGCCGATTTCATAAAACACATCCTTCCCAAAACCGGT
>Ga0153928_1001041_pt1 | contig 12967 bp, 9 predicted proteins | sample TSNJ012MetaG_FD_106656 | JGI IMG/M metagenome (GOLD analysis project Ga0153928, IMG submission 106656) | Attine ant fungus gardens microbial communities from New Jersey, USA - TSNJ012 MetaG | ecosystem: Host-associated > Fungi > Mycelium > Unclassified | place: USA: New Jersey, Wharton State... | reverse complement strand
TTTTCTGAAAATCTGTGAAAACTAGAGAACCGCCGCATACCGAACGGTACGTGCGGTGGTGTGGGAGGTCGGCTAATCAATTAATGGTTAGCCTCCTACCCGATCGTAAGCAGTGGATTTCGCAGCCGCTAAAGGCACCCTTTGATTTTTGCGTGAAGCATATCGCCTCCCACGGTGGCTGTTTTTTGGCAGTGTTTAAGTTCTATGCGAATCAGTTCTGCGCGTCGTTGTTTTGTTTTTATCTACTTGACATAACTCAAATAGTAATATATATTCTAATTTATAAGAAATCTACAATTAAAAAGAAATGGAGTTGAAAGGATGATTAATCTTTCTTGCTAATTACTTAAATAAGTTCATAACGTGCAAAGATAGCAGCAGTAGAAACTGTTTTTCTTATTGCACATAAGCAGGAAAGTAATCCATCTATAAACTTCAATTAAGAATACCGTATATTTCGAATATACGTATCATACATGATATCTGTATTTTTGTGGAGCCGCAGGGAATAACTTTCTTGCGGTTTTTTGTTTACTCATTTTTAATGATCAGGAGGTAAATTTTATGTCGCTTATTAATATTTCTAATCTTACTTTCGCATATGACGGAAGTTATGACAACATCTTTGAGAATGTATCATTTCAAATAGACACTGACTGGAAACTTGGCTTCATAGGAAGAAATGGGAGAGGGAAGACAACTTTCCTGAAATTACTTATGAATCAATATGAATACAGTGGTATGATAACTTCCTCAGTACTATTTGACTATTTTCCATTTAAAGTTACAGATAAAAATCAAAATACAATAGATGTTATTTATAATATTCATAAAGATTTTGAACTATGGGAGCTAAAACGTGAATTGTCATTACTTGAGGTATCCGAGGAAATACTGTATCGACCTTTTCATACTTTAAGCAATGGTGAGCAGACAAAAGTATTGTTAGCAAGTCTTTTCCTGAAGGAAAACCATTTTCTTCTCATAGATGAGCCAACCAATCACCTTGATGCTATTGCCCGTAAGGTGGTCAGTGATTACTTAAAGCATAAAAAGGGATTTATTTTAGTATCACATGACAGAATATTTTTAGACCATTGCATCGACCATGTTCTTTCCATTAATAAAACAAATATTGAGATTCAAAAAGGCAGCTTTACATCCTGGTGGGACAATAAACAAATGCAAGATAATTTTGAGATTGCTGAAAATCAAAAATTACAAAAAGAAGTTAAGAAATTAACAACTTCCGCAAAACAAACTGCTTCCTGGTCAGACAAGGTGGAAAAAACGAAATTAGGCACCCGCAACGCAGGATTAAGACCGGACACAGGTCATATTGGGCACAAAGCAGCCAAAATGATGAAACGTTTAAAGGCCCTGGAGTCAAGAAAGCAAAATGCAATTGACGAAAAAGCAAAACTGCTTAAAAATATTGAAGATACCGACAGATTAATAATGAAACCACTGACCTATCATAACCACAGGCTAATCGAACTAAAAGAAGTTTCGATCTACTATGGCTCCAATTCCGTATGCAAAGATCTAAATCTTACAATAAACCAGGGAGACCGAATATCCCTAAAAGGCAAAAATGGCTCGGGCAAATCAAGCATACTAAAACTATTGAACGGTATGGACATAGTCTATACCGGAGAAATGAACACCGGAAGCAATCTCATTATATCCTATATAGCGCAAGATACTTCCCATTTAACAGGCAGCTTAAAAGAATTTATAAGAAAGAATGATCTGGACGAAAGCCTGTTTAAAGCAATCCTGCGAAAACTTGATTTTGCAAGGGTGCAATTTGATAAAGACATGCATGAATATAGTGAAGGGCAAAAGAAAAAAGCTCTGATAGCAAAAAGCCTTTGTGAAAAGGCACACCTGTATATTTGGGATGAACCCCTCAATTATATTGATATCATATCCCGCATGCAGATTGAAGATTTAATCCAAACTTATGCTCCGACTATGCTGTTTGTAGAACATGATATCGCATTTGCAGATAAAATCTCAACTAAGACGGTCACATTATAATGAGTCAAAATGTACCCAGTATCATTCAGTTATCATGTTTCTGATATTGGAATAAATACTTCCTCAAACACCTCGCTTGGAAAAGTGCGGCAAATACGCAGCTTACTGCCGGAAAGTGAGGTGTTTGGCGAAGAACATATAAAATTTCGATTCGCATAGGAACCTATAATTGCCTATAAAAACTTATAATATCTTCAAACTTCCCATCCTTCATTAAGAAACCGTTTGGAATTGTGCCGAGTCTAATAAACCCTAACTTTTCATATAGCCTAATAGCATTATAATTTGTTTTGACGACAGCGTTAAATTGCAAAATTTTAAATTCCAGTCCCCTTGCAGTATCTATAGAATGCATTACCAGTCGTGCTCCAATTTTAAGGCCTCTGGCCGCAGACCTGACCGCGTAGCTTGCATTTGCAATGTGACCGCAGCGGCCAATATTATTTGGATGTAAAATATATAGCCCAAGTATTTCACCCGTATTCACATTTTCCGCAACTCCCGTGAAAGACTGCTCCGAAAAGAAAACATTTGCATCACTTTCCGTCAACCCGTCAATCTGGGGAAATGCAATTCCAGAATCAACGACTTCGTTCCAAAGTTCAATCATTTGCGCCATGTCATTTTCCGCATATTCTCTTACAATAATATTCATTAAGTTTCCTCCAAAAAATAAACTTTCCTGCCAAACCAGCCAAAACCATACAGTGAAACTCATCAATCAATTCTATCACAAACGCCCCCCATATTCCAGCGTAACCTGTATATTTTAAAAGTACGAGTTTACAGATGTTGGCATTCGGGACGCCACTATGGGAGGGCGTTTTTCTTGTAAATTACTTGAAAAAACAGCGGCAGGAGGGCAAGGGACAGCTTACGTAAACAATTGGCAGGCGGTTTTAGCGGCGACGGAATCCACCATTTACGAAAACCCGGCGCGACGGCATCCGGAGCGTCGTTGGTTGTAGTTAATGGTTAGTCCGACAGAGCGTTGCCTGCGTTTACGTAAGCTGTCCCTTGCCCTCCTGCCGCGTCCGCCTGTAAATACCCCCCCCTGTAAATACCCCCCCCTCATACTTTTAAAATATGCCTTCCACTTTCAGGAATAAATAGACATTTTCCAAATCTTCCTGTACAATAGTAAAGAATCTAATAAATGAAACAAGGATGTGAACCAATGTATATTATTGTAGGACTTGGAAATCCCGGAAAACAGTATACTCATACAAGGCATAACGTAGGCTTTGATACGATAGATATACTGGCAGATAAATATAGAATCAGTATAAATGATAAAAAACATAAAGCCCTATATGGAAAAGGAACCATAGAAAATCAAAAAGTAATTCTGGTAAAACCCCAAACATTCATGAATTTAAGTGGAGAAAGTGTAAGAGCCTTCATAGACTATTATAAGGTAGATGAGCAGGAAGAACTCATCATCATCTATGACGATATCAGTCTGGAACCCGGACAGCTGCGGCTTCGTGTCAAAGGCAGTGCCGGTGGTCATAACGGCATAAAGAGCATCATCCGCCACCTGGGCGGTCAGGTATTTAAGCGGGTTAAAGTCGGAATCGGTGAAAAACCAAAATGCTATGATCTTGCAGATTATGTACTAAGCAGATTTTCCAAAGCCGAACGGGAACTCGTAGATGATTCCCTGGAACGTGCAGCGAATGCGGTAGTAAAAATGATAACCGGAAATATGGAAGCAGCAATGAACGAATATAACAAGAAGGTAGAACGATGAAGGCCTTTATAGAACCATTAAAAAAACTGAGGGAATTTGAAGAGATACAGACCAGCCTGAAAAGGAACAGAGGAATGGTACAGGTATCCGGCTGTATAGACGCACAAAAATCCCATTTTATCTATGCAGTGGGGAGTCACTTTCAATGTAAGATCATTGTAAGCTACAGTGAACTGAGAGCGAAAGAACTATATGAAAATTATAAATTCTTTCATAAGAAGGTTTTACTGTATCCCTCCAAAGACCTGATCTTTTACAGTGCGGATATTCGCGGCAACTTAATCGTGCAGCAGAGGATTGAGGTATTGAAAGCCATTTTGGAGGGTGATGAGGTAACCGTGATCACCACTATGGGGGGCTGCATGGATCATCTGATCCCGCTAAAATATTTTCAGTCCCATATTATAGTACTGGAAAATGACAGTACTATAGATATTGAAGAATTAAAAACAAAACTGGTTTCCATGGGCTATGAACGGGTATCACAGGTGGAAGGTACCGGTCAATTTGCTGTGCGCGGAGGAATTCTGGATATTTTTCCCTTAACGGATGAAAATCCAATTCGTATTGAACTATGGGGAGATGAGATCGATTCTATTCGCAGTTTTGATGTGGGAAGTCAGCGATCCATTGAAAATTTAGATAAAATATCCATATATCCTGCCAGTGAGATCATAATAGATGAGACGCAAATACTGACAGGTATAAAGAAGATGGAAAAAGAAGTAGAGAAATCTGTCAGCATATTGCGAAAGGAGATGAAGACGGAAGAGGCAGCCAGACTGCAAACCCTCCTGGAAGAAACCAAAGAGAAGCTTACAGACTATTGCGGGTCCATTGGACTTGACAGTTTTGTGAAATATTTCTATGGAAAAACCGTATCGTTTCTGGATTATTTTGACGTCAGTCAGACTTTAATTATATTGGATGAACCTCATCGTGTCATGCAGGAAGGACAGGCGATTGAGGAGGAATTTCGTGAGAGCATGTTCAACCGGCTGGAAAAAGGTTATGTACTGCCCGGTCAGACCGACATTCTCTACAGCTGCCAGGAAATCATCGGAAAAATGAACGATCATACCTGTCTGGGCTTAAGCACTCTGGAAGCGCCCAGAGGGCAGTGGAAAGTAGCAGAAAAATTCAGTGTGGATGTAAGGACAGTCAATTCCTATAACAATAGTTTTGAACTTCTGGTAAAAGACCTGAAGCGCTGGAAAAAGGAAGGGTATCAGGTTATTCTGCTGTCCGGATCCAGAACCAGAGCTAACCGGCTGGCAGCAGATTTGCGCGAACACGAATTGAACAGCTTTTATACCGATGACCTGGACCGGGAGGTATCACCGGGTGAAATTTTAGTCAGCTATGGGAATACGCATCGGGGATATGAATATCCGCTGATACGTTTTGTTGTTATTTCCGATAGTGATATCTTTGGAAAAGAAGCTAAGAAGAAAAGAAAAAGGAAGACTTATGAAGGGCAGCAGATACAAAGTTTTTCCGAACTGAGCATAGGTGATTATGTAGTTCATGAAAATCATGGACTGGGTGTATATAAGGGAATCGAAAAGGTTGAAGTAGACAGAGTCGGCAAGGACTACATGAAAATTGAATATGCCGGCGGCAGTAAACTCTATATTTTGGCTACTCAGCTGGATGTGATTCAGAAATATGCGGATTCTAACGCAAAGAAACCCAAACTGAATAAGCTGGGGACTCCGGAATGGAGGAAGACGAAGACAAAGGTACGGGGAGCTGTTCAGGAAATTGCCAAAGAACTGGTAGAACTTTATGCGGCAAGGCAGCAGAAAGAAGGATTTGTCTATGGTATGGATACCATATGGCAAAAGGAATTCGAAGAAACATTCTCTTTTGAAGAAACGGAGGATCAGCTGGCAGCCATAGAAGCGACAAAGCAGGATATGGAAAGCACGAAAATCATGGATCGACTGATCTGTGGAGACGTGGGATATGGGAAGACGGAGATCGCGATCAGGGCAGCATTTAAGGCAGTGCAGGAAAATAAACAGGTGGTTTATCTGGTACCCACCACGATACTGGCGCAGCAGCATTATAATACATTCGTACAGCGAATGAAGGATTTTCCTATACGAATTGATCTGCTCTGCCGTTTTCGGACCGCAAAGGAACAGCGAAAAACAATCACCGATCTGAAAAAAGGGTTGGTAGATATCGTGATAGGGACCCATCGGGTATTGTCCAAAGATGTGGCATTCAAAGACCTGGGAATGCTGGTGATAGATGAGGAACAGCGATTCGGGGTGACTCATAAAGAAAAGATCAAGAAATTAAAGGAAAACGTGGACGTGCTGACCCTGACGGCCACTCCAATCCCGCGTACGCTTCATATGAGCCTGATCGGGATCAGGGATATGAGCGTACTGGAAGAAGCGCCCATGGAACGCATGCCGATTCAGACTTATGTTATGGAATATAACGATGAAATGGTGAGGGAAGCGATCAGCCGTGAGCTGGCCAGAGACGGTCAGGTATACTACGTTTATAACCGGGTCAATACTATTGTGGAAATGACAAATACAATTTCCAGGCTGGTACCGGAAGCAAGCGTGGCCTTTGCCCATGGACAAATGAAGGAACGGGAACTGGAACGTATCATGTTTGACTTCATCAACGGGGAAATTGACGTATTGGTATCCACTACCATTATTGAAACCGGGCTTGATATTTCAAACGTTAATACGATGATCATACACGATGCCGACAATATGGGATTGTCTCAGCTTTATCAGCTGAGAGGGCGTGTAGGTCGTTCCAACAGAACAGCATATGCATTCCTGATGTATAAACGAAATAAGATGCTCAGGGAAGTAGCGGAAAAAAGACTGCATGCCATCCGGGAATTTACGGAACTGGGTTCCGGCATCAAGATTGCCATGCGTGACCTGGAAATCCGTGGTGCCGGGAATCTGTTAGGAGCTCAGCAGCATGGCCATATGGAAGCCGTGGGTTACGATCTTTACTGTAAGATGCTCAACGAGACCGTAAAGGAGCTTAAAGGAGAAAAGGATCCGGATAGTACCTACGATACGGCTATAGACCTGGATGTGGATGCATTTATTCCGGAAACATATATTAAAAGTGAATCACAGAAATTAGATATATATAAACGTATTGCGGGAATTGAAAATGAAGAAGAGTACGATGACATACTGGAAGAGTTGATGGACCGTTTTGGAGAACCTCCCAGATCGGTGCAGAATCTGCTTTCTATCACAAACTTAAAAGCAATGGCTCATCGTGCTTACGTCACAGATGTTTCACAAAAAGAGAATTTTATTAAGTTTACAATGTATGAATATGCAAAAGTAGATTCAACGAAAATTGAGGCATTGGTGAAACGGGGAAAAGGCAAAATTAAATTTGTGATAGATGTAAATCCTTACTTTTTGTATTCAAAACCGAGAAAAAATGCAAGAGATAACGATGATATACTTTTTGTAGTGCGTGAATTTTTAAATGAACTGAAACTGTTACATTAGGGTTGTTTGACTGAAAAATGCGAAAAATGTGAAATATGTGTTAATTTATATAAAGTGATTGCAGGAATAGAAAAAAAGGGCTATAATAAATAAGCGAATTAAATAGGTAGGAGGAAACTTATATATGAATAAGTTAAGTAAGAAACTGGCAGCAGTGGGAGTATGTGTTTGTATGGCAGCAACAACTCTGACAGGATGCGGCGCAAAAGCCGATACCACGGTTGCAACTTTAGATGGAGAGAATGTGGAGTATGGTGTAGCCAGCTTTATGGTTCGATATAGCCAGGCATCCATGCAGTCAATGTATGGGTCTTATATGGGCACTGATTATTGGCAGAATTACGGTGAACAAACGAAAACGAGTACGATGGATTCTCTGCAGCAGATGTTGATTCTGGAGAAGCATATGGATGAGTATAATGTGACGGTAAGCGATGAGGAAAAAGAAGCAATATCAGCAGCTGCGAAAGAATTCATGGAGACAAATGAAAAGTCCGTGACTAAGGCATTGGCAGTTACAGAAGAGACAGTTAACAGAGTGCTGACCTTATACACAATACAGAACAAGATGAGTGAAGCGATCGTTGTAGATGTGGATACAGAGGTTTCAGATGAGGAAGCAGCACAGAAAACCATTAAATATGGATTTTTCAGTACCGCTGACTCTAAAGATGCAGACGGAAATACGGCAGCATTGACAGATGATGAGAAAACCGCAATAAAAGAACAGGCGCAGCAGGTCCTGGATGCATTAAAAGCAGGCGATGATTTAAGTACGGCATTGACAGCAGTGGACAAAGAGAAAACGGTGAGTGAGGCTTCTTACGGAACGGATAATGGTGATTTGCCGGACGAGGTGAAAGAAGCTGCCGATAAACTGGAGGATGGAGAATATACTGACAGCGTGATCGAAACGGACACCGGATATTATGTAGTGCAGATGGTTTCCACGTTTGACAAGGAAGCAACTGAGAGCCGGAAAGAAACGATTGTATCGCAGAGAAAAAGTGATAAATTTGACGAAGTATATGAAGCCTGGAAAAAAGAAGTCACCTTTACTATTGATGATAAGGTTTTGGCAAAACTTACGTTTATTGATATATATGAAGTGAAAACTACAGAGGCAGAAACAGAGGCAGAGACAAGTGCTGAAACAAGCGCAGAGACAAGCTCTGAAACAAGCGCAGAGACAAGTACTGAAACAAGTTCGGAGACATCTGCGGAAGTGACTGAAGCGGGTACGGAGGCAACAACGGAATAGTGATGACAGGATATGCTGTATGAAGGCGGGAGCTTTGATATGGCATATTTTTTTGTATATAGGAAGGTTAAAAATTTGGATATACAGGTTTTGGAAGGGGGACGCCAAGAATCCCTGTAAAACTTCCTTATGCGAACCGGACTCCTTCGGCGGTCGTTCCAAGCCCCCGAAAGCAGTCATCACTCGGGAATGCCCTCGTGATTCCTTGGGTCTTCTCTCTCCCTTACGCTGCTCTGCAGCTACCCTCATACACCGGATTTTTCGCATAAGGAAGTTTTACAGGGATTCTTGGCTGGTTTTTAAAGCATTTCAAGTTTTCTAAAATACTAAAAATTGAGAAATATTTTCAGGCAGCTTTGCTCCAGTTTCAATAAGAGCCTGCACTCATAATGAAACAAGCAGATCCCACCTACCGCTTTCGCTTAGAAACGGCGTCCTGTTTTCCCTCCTATATGAAAAAAATATTGACAAGTACTGAAATAATGCTACAATAAAAATATAAATGGCTAGGGGAGCCCAACGGCTGAGAGAACGTGATTTACATGTTGACCCTCACTACTTGACCTGGATAATACCGGCGTAAGGAAGCGAAACTGTGAAAATACATTTTATGAAATGCACAGTTTTACGGTAGTCCCCTCCTAAAATACAAAGGAGGTTTTTTTATGTCATTTTTTATCACATCAATTGAGGGAGAATATGCCCTTACAACAGCAGGTTATGTGGCTGTTGCCGTAATCATAGCGGCACTGATTGTCATTGCGGCAGCGGTTTCAAAGAAGAGTGAGGGAAAGAAAATGGGTACGAGGCAGTTGGTTTTCTGTGCCATGGCAATTGCACTTGCCACGGTGACTTCCATGGTGAGGATTTATAGATTTCCCTTCGGCGGCTCGGTGACCTTATGCAGCATGTTGTTTATCTGCCTGATAGGTTATATGTATGGTCCGGCTACCGGTATTTTAACAGGTATGGCATATGGCGTGCTGCAGTTTTTTGTGGAGCCGTATATTCTGCTTCCGGCCCAGGTAGTGCTGGACTATGTATTGGCATTTGGAGCTCTTGGCCTTTCGGGGTTCTTCTGGAAATCTAAAAATGGATTGATCAAGGGGTATCTGCTTGGGATTATCGGGCGCTATATGTTTGTAGTATTATCCGGCTGCTTATTCTTTGGAGAGTATGCCTGGGAAGGCTGGGCAGTGCTGCCATATTCACTCGTATATAATGGCACATATATTTTTACGGAAGGAGTACTTACGGTAATAATTCTTCTGATCCCCGCAGTGGCAAAGTCTATTGGACAGGTGAAGAGCATGATAGTTCATTGAATTACTGTATTTTCAGAATAAAAAATTAAATAAAATTATGAAAAATAAAGCATAAATTCCTCAATTTTACAAATAATATGTCTGGGTACAAAAATACGGATAATGATAAAATGATGGAGGAATATGATTTATGAAAGCTACAGGCATTGTTAGAAGAATTGACGACTTGGGTCGTGTGGTGATACCAAAAGAGATTCGAAGAACTCTTCGTATAAAAGAGGGTGTGCCTTTAGAAATATTTACTGACAGAGAAGGCGAAATCATACTGAAAAAATATTCGCCGATTGGTGAACTGGGCACATTTGCAAAGGAATATGCTGAGGCAATGACGCAGACAACAGGCCATATCGTCTGCATTACTGACAGAGATCAGGTGATTGCCGCAGCTGGACCGGCACGCAAGGACTATATTGGAAAAACGATTAGTAAAGAGTTGGAAGAGATCATTAATGAGCGTGAACAAATACTCTCCAACCCGGAAGATAAACATTTTGTGAAAGTAACAGAGGAAGAATCGGAAGAACTTTATCCACAGGTGGTCTGCCCCATCTTAAGCGAGGGAGATGCCATAGGATCAGTGATTCTGCTAAATAAGGATGATAAGGCCCGGATGAGCGAAACAGAACAGATCCTTGCGAAATGCGCCGCAAGCTTTATGGGACGTCAGATGGAACAATAGCTGTATGCTTGTAATATTCCTCTAGTGTCAGACCGGTGAGCGTAAGATAAAGTGCCAGCGTTTTTGTGACATACCGGATGTGCCAGGGTTCCCAGGCATATCCGGTTATGGCAGTCTTATTCTTAGGATAGCGTAGGATAAAACCATAGAGAGCTGCATTACCGGCCAGCCATTTCCCCTCTCGGGTATTTGCAAAGTCTTCTGTCAGATCCATGTCCGCATCCGGGCATGATACATCCAGGGCCAGGCCGGTTTGATGTTCACTGGCTCCGGGAGGAGCTACATAAATACTGGAAGTGTCCTTTTCAAAGAGTTCCTTCTGCCTTTCAAATGGACGATACCCTGAAATACCATAAAGGTGCAGTCCGGAGTGGAGGCTGTTTGCGAATAATTGTTCTACTGCCTTTGACGCCTGCTTTTCTAACAGGCGTTTTCGGTCTCCAAGAGGTGCGTAAAATGGAACCGCAGGCTCCAGGAGCCGATGGGGAACAAATTCTGAAGTAAGCCGATGTGTTCTGTTTACCAACATTGTATAATTATCTGATTGCATAAAACTCCCCTTTCAATATCTAAATGTAAAAGCAAAGCCGATGAGCTGCTCGCGGAAATAAACATATAGTATTATATTAATATGAAAACGAGGGGAGTTATATGTTTTTTATTTTGTTTTTAATGCTTCCATTCCCATTTCTTCCAACAGACCGGTTTTGATTTTGTGAAGTTTATCGGATAGATCCACATAAACTTTATGAGGATTTACAAAACGCCTGGTCTCGTCCCATAGGGTATTCAACTCCGCAGAACAATACTCTCTGATCTCCATTACGGAAGGAGAATGATAAATACAATTGCCATTTTTGAAAATCGGAATAAGCAGTTCACGCAGTGTATAGGTATTCGCACGAATTTTGGTCTTCTTCCAGGTTTCCAATGGATCAAAGATGATCATATCTTTTGCGGTATCAAACGTTTCATCCGTAAGACAAATCAAATCGGCTCTTATTTTATTGTAAGTCTTGTCATAGATCCGGTAGATGGTTTTATTACCGGGGTTTGTGATTTTTTCAGTGTTTTCGGAAAGTTTAATCTTAGGGATAAATTCATCAGAAGATTCCTCTTTAAGGGCCGCCAGCTTGTAAACACCTCCAAAGGCAGGACAATCTTTGGAAGTAATCAGATTCGTACCAACGCCCCAGGAAGAAATTTTACTGCCCTGGGACTTCAGACTGTCGATTAAATACTCGTCTAAATCACTGGAGGCTGATATATAAGCATCTTCCAAACCGGCAGCATCCAGCATGACACGCGCCTTTTTAGACATGTATGCAAGATCGCCGCTGTCCAGACGGATACCGTAATTTTTAAGAGGGATCCCTGCATCACGCATTTCATGAAACACCCGGATAGCATTGGGAACACCGGAATTCAAAGTATCATAGGTATCCACCAGAAGGCAGCAGGCACCCGGATAAAGATCTGCATAAGTCTTGAATGCGGTATATTCATCAGGAAAACTCATAATCCAGCTATGTGCATGAGTACCTTTGACAGGTATGTGAAACAACTGCCCTGCCAGAACATTGGATGTACCAATACAGCCTCCGATCATGGCAGCTCTTGCACCGTAAACTCCCGCATCCGGTCCCTGTGCCCTGCGCAGACCAAATTCCATGATTCCGTCACCTTTGGCGGCATATACGACTCTGGATGCTTTTGTTGCAATCAGGCTCTGGTGATTAATAATCGTCAAAATTGCAGTTTCCATCAACTGAGCTTCCATAATGGGAGCAACTACTTTTACCAGCGGTTCATGGGGAAATACTACAGTACCTTCCGGTATTGCATAAATGTCGCCGGTAAACTGAAAATTTCTCAGATATTCCAGAAAATCATCGTCAAAAATGTGAAGAGATGACAGATATTCAATATCAGCATTACTGAAACGCAGATTTTTGATGTAATCAATTACCTGTTCTAAACCGGCAGTAATCGCATAACCGCTGTCGCATGGATTTCGGCGGTAAAAAACATCAAAAATGACAGTCTCCGCAGTATTATTTTTGAAATAACCCTGCATCATAGTTAATTCATATAAATCAGTTAAAAGTGTTAAATTCATTGTACTCATAGTTCATTCCTCTTTTATTATCTAGTATGCATTTTTACATAACGATTATACTCAAAAACCTGTGAGATTACCAGAGTTTTCTTCAGAAGTTTTAGTTTATTATAAAATACACATAAATACACATAAATACACATAATATGTTACTATTCACGGCTGATTTAATCGGATAGGCTATTATAAGTATCCAGAAGCCTATAATATAACAAGTAATTAGTTGATAAAAGAACCGCTAAAACAATGAGAAAATCATTGTTTTTTGC
>Ga0153928_1001037_pt1 | contig 13020 bp, 10 predicted proteins | sample TSNJ012MetaG_FD_106656 | JGI IMG/M metagenome (GOLD analysis project Ga0153928, IMG submission 106656) | Attine ant fungus gardens microbial communities from New Jersey, USA - TSNJ012 MetaG | ecosystem: Host-associated > Fungi > Mycelium > Unclassified | place: USA: New Jersey, Wharton State... | reverse complement strand
CAAATTCGGCTATTCAGTACTCGATACGATGATATTCATCACTGTTGGCTCTGTTTTAGAGGTATAAAAATATCGTCGAAGCCTTAAAAAACTTACATTTAGGGCTTGACAGAATAGGAAGGTTTTAGCTTGAATAATATTGCAAAAGTTATAAGTTTAGATGAAAATGTGGAAGAAGAAGCGGTAATCCAAATCAATAATATTGAATTTGTCACGTTTATTGCATATGCGCCATATCCCATACAGACTAATAAGCAGTATTCTGTTGAAATAAGCTTTTTTGTTGATGAAGTGGAAATTCAAGAAAATAACGAAGATATAAAAGGGCTTATCAGGAATGACGAAACCTTTGAATATAATATAAATGGTTATCTGAATGATAATGGACAATTAGATGTTGGATTTCTAATCGAAGATGATATATTTGAAGAATATCAGTATTTGTACGGAAGGTATGTGACTTTGAAAGTAGATAGAATAAATTCAGAGTTTGTTGCCAAAGAATAAGGAAATTTGTTACTTGAAATAATACAAACGTAGTTGTAGTAATATCCATGCACCCGCTTAACCACCAAAAAACAAAAGAATATTCTCTGTCAAGGTACTCACCACTAAGTGGTGCGAAGTATACCTTTACGGGGAATAGCCAAACTACAACTGTTGCAGTTCATGGAGTGAACAGTAACTTTTTGTAACCATTTTTCCCCTCAGATTTTTCATTTTCTATTGACTTTTAACCCTCCATGTGTTATTTTTATAGAACGACATGGAAGTAGGTCTTTTTTTTATGCCTGAAAACCAAAGAATGGTGACAGGTGTATTTTGGATGGGGAAATATGGAATAGCCCATATTTATAACACCAAAGACCTGTCGTAAAACGCAAAAGAACACATGGAGGTGGAAGTTGTGCGCGTAAAGATCACATTGGCATGCATGGATTGTAAACAACGTAATTACAACATGACAAAAGAAAAAAAGAATCATCCGGACAGAATGGAAACGAAAAAGTATTGTAAATTCTGTAAGACACACACAATGCACAAAGAAACTAAGTAATTCGTCCGTTCCCAAGACTGGAGGAGCAAATCATGGCAGAATCTGTAAAAAAGACAGATAAAGCTCAAAAAAAGAGCTGGTTTAAAGGGCTCAAGTCTGAATTTGGCAAAATCATCTGGACAGACAAAGAAACTCTTGCAAAGCAAACAGTTGCAGTTGTATCGATTACCTGCTTTTTAGGTGTTTTCATCACAATTATTGACCGACTTGTTTTGGAGCTTATGAATTTGTTGATTAAATAAGGACAAGGGTGATTAAATGTCAGAAGTAAAATGGTATGTAGTCCATACGTATTCAGGCTATGAGAACAAAGTAAAAGCCAACATTGAAAAGACAATTGAAAACAGGCATCTGGAGGATCAGATCATAGAGGTTCGGGTTCCGATGCAGGACGTTATTGAAGTCAAGAACGGAGCTAAGAAACAAGTGCAGAAAAAGATGTTTCCTGGTTATGTACTTTTGAATATGATCATGAATGATGATACCTGGTATGTTGTCAGGAATACAAGAGGTGTTACAGGCTTCGTCGGACCCGGATCTAAGCCGGTGCCATTAACCGAGGAAGAGATGAAACCGCTGGGAATTCAGCAGGAGAGCTTTGTTGTCGATCTGGCAGAAGGCGACAGCGTGATTGTAATTGGTGGAGCATGGAAGGATACTACAGGTGTTATCCAGTCCGTCAACCCGACCAAACAGCTTGTTACCATCAATGTTGAACTATTCGGCCGCGAGACGCCGGTAGAAATAAGTTTCGCAGAAGTAAAGAAGATGTAATAGGAAGAAAGGGTCACATACGTTGTGGCTCGTGGGAGGGAAATCCCCGCCATTACCACATAATTAGGAGGTGCCTGACATGGCAAAAAAAGTAGAAGGTTATATTAAATTGCAGATTCCTGCTGGTAAAGCGACACCAGCACCACCGGTTGGTCCGGCTCTGGGACAGCATGGTGTAAACATTGTCCAGTTCACCAAAGAATTCAATGCAAGAACAGCTGACAAAGGTGATGTTATAATCCCTGTTGTTATCACTGTTTATGCGGACAGAAGTTTCAGCTTTATAACCAAAACTCCACCAGCGGCAGTTTTGTTGAAAAAGGCTTGTAACATTAAATCAGGTTCAGGTGTACCAAACAAAACCAAAGTAGCTACCGTTACCAAAGCACAGCTTCAGGAAATCGCAGAACTGAAAATGCCAGACCTGAATGCCGGCTCTATCGAAACAGCTATCAGCATGATTGCCGGAACTGCAAGAAGTATGGGTATCACGGTAGAGGAGTAGGCTTTATCTTGCAACAAGATAAAATTCGTAGTGCAAATAAAATAGGTGGGAGGGAAATCCCCGCAATTACCACAGGAGGTTATAGGAAATGAAACGAGGTAAAAAATATTTAGAAGCAGCAAAAGCAGTCGATCGTGCAACCTTATATGATACCGCAGATGCGATTGCCCTGACAAAGAAAAGTGCTGTAGCAAAATTCGACGAAACAATCGAAGCTCATATCAGAACAGGATGTGATGGACGTCACGCAGACCAGCAGATTCGTGGTGCTGTTGTACTTCCTCACGGAACCGGTAAAAAAGTTCGCGTGTTAGTATTTGCCAAAGGTGCAAAAGCCGACGAAGCTCAGGCAGCAGGTGCAGAACACGTTGGAGCGGAAGAACTGATTCCAAAGATTCAGAATGACGGATGGTTAGACTTTGACGTAGTAGTAGCTACGCCGGATATGATGGGTGTTGTAGGACGTCTTGGACGTGTCCTGGGACCGAAAGGTTTAATGCCAAACCCAAAAGCCGGAACAGTTACTATGGACGTTGCAAAGGCCGTTGCTGATATTAAAGCAGGTAAGATTGAATATCGTTTAGATAAAACAAATATCATTCACGTGCCAATCGGAAAAGCTTCTTTTACAGAAGAACAATTAGCGGACAACTTCCAAACTCTTATCGACGCTATCAATAAGGCAAAACCGGCAGCAGTGAAAGGTCAGTTCTTAAGAAGCGTGACCATCACTTCTACCATGGGCCCTGGAATTAAGCTTAATCCAGTTAAGTTAGTGTAGATTATAGCCTTTGGGGCGGCGGCCTTAAGGGTGAAGTTCGGGAACGGACAGTAACGGTCTGTTCCTGGACTATTAAAGAAATTAAAAATAATTATTGACAAGCAGCAATACTTGATGATAATATACAGATTGTATCACGCCGAAGACAGCAGGTGCCGCTAGGCATAAGGATAAAACGCCTGCCGAGGAATGTTTATTATTTTTATTATTAAGATAAGAATGATAGTACCTCTTTGTTCAGGCAAGGAGGATTTTTTATTCCCGCGAGCAGTTGCTCATGGAATAAGTTAGAGCGTAGGTACACTAACAGAGCACTTTCGGAAACTCCCTGCATACATCTCTGCGGCTGATTTTCCGGGAGTACTCCTAATAAAATAAGGAGGTGCACCATACATGGCAAAAGTAGAACTGAAAAAACCAATCGTTGAAGAAATTTCCGGTTATATCAAAGACGCGCAGGCAATTGTACTGATTAACTACAGCGGTATCAGCGTAGAAAACGATACAAAGATGCGTAAAGAATTAAGAGAAGCCGGAATCGTATACAAGGTATACAAGAACACAATGATGAATTTTGCGTTCGAGGGAACACCATGTGAAGAACTGTGTAAACATCTGGAAGGCCAGAATGCCATTGCGATTTCGGCAGAAGATGCAACTGCTCCGGCCAGAATTCTGGCTAAATATGCAAAGGCAGTTCCCACATTAGAACTCACTGCAGGTATTATCGAAGGTAAATACTTCGATCAGAAGAGCGTTCAGGCCCTGGCAAGTATTCCATCAAGAGAAGAACTTCTTGGAAAACTTCTTGGCAGCATTCAGTCGCCGATCACAAACTTTGCCCGCGTTATCAGCCAGATTGCTGAAAGCAAAGGAGAGGCATAGAAAATGTAGTCATTCAATTTGAAAAATTAAACGGAGGAAAATAAAAATGGCAAAATTAACAACAGCTGAATTTATTGAAGCTATTAAAGAATTATCAGTATTAGAATTAAATGAATTAGTAAAAGCATGTGAAGAAGAATTTGGTGTATCTGCGGCAGCAGGTGTAGTAGTTGCAGCAGCAGGCGGAGCCGGCGCTGAAGCAGCAGAAGAAAAAGATGAGTTTGACGTAGAATTGACTGAAGTTGGACCAAACAAAGTTAAGGTTATCAAAGTAGTTCGTGAAGCTACCGGCTTAGGCTTAAAAGAAGCAAAAGAAGTAGTTGACGGAGCTCCTAAGGTTGTTAAAGAAGGTATTTCTAAAGCAGAAGCAGAAGATCTTAAAGCTAAACTGGAAGCAGAAGGCGCTAAGGTCACATTAAAATAATTCCTAACGGATTGCCGTCAGGATAGTAAAAGAGCAGGACACAAAAGTGTTCCTGCTCTTGCTAATCTAAAGTTTATCAATGATATAACTTGCTTCCAGGGTAGAGTCGGCGATTCCAATCCAAGAAGTAGACATTTTAAGAATAAAAGATTCTGAAGGTGTCTGGTCCGGATGCAGCAGGAATTCCATTGCCAGTGTGTAAAAGATCTTTTCGCTGGCTTTTGAACGCGCCACATATTCCCGGCCAAATTCCAGCATGCGGTCTAGGTTTCTTTCGTTGTAGTGGATTAACTGATAAACGACATCCATGAAGATGTTAAAGTGTTCCTGGTCCCACGCAGATAAGAATAAGCATTTAACTAAGCCTTTTGTTATAAAGGGCTGGTTTTTGATCAGCTTAAAAGCTTCCTGGAAACGTGAGAGGTGTTGATGGGATAGAAAAATATGGGAGTCTATTAATGCGGATTCGCACTTGTCTAGCCATTTCATATACAGACCTCCTCTCGACCATATAACTAATCATTTTAATTTTTCAACTTTATCATATCATATGAAAAGCTGGTTCACAAGTATTGTCAAAGTGATATAAAAATAAAAATAAATAAAAAATGACATAAAAATCAATAAAAAAATTTGTTGACATGAATGATTAAATGTGATACATTTAAAAATGCACTATTATGGCAAGATATGCCTACTTTTATGCAAAACCCGTTTTGCGATACTCCCAGAGAAGGCATGAGCGTAATAAATTAATCTATACAAGGGGTGAAACGTCAATGGAGAAAAACAGAATACGTCCGATTACTACCGGGAAGAGTATGAGGATGAGTTACCAGAGACAAAAAGAAGTCTTGGAGATGCCCAACTTGATTGAAGTCCAAAAAGATTCTTACAATTGGTTTCTGACGGAAGGATTGAAAGAAGTTTTTGATGATATTTCTCCTATCGCTGATTACAGTGATAAGTTGAGCTTGGAGTTCGTTGATTTTACTTTATGTGAAGACGAAGTAAAGTATTCCATCGAAGAATGCAAAGAGCGGGATTCCACATACGCGGCACCTTTAAAAGTTAAAGTGAGATTATACAACAAAGAAAATGACGAGATCAATGAACATGAGATATTTATGGGTGATCTGCCGCTTATGACTGCCACCGGTACGTTTGTGATCAACGGTGCTGAACGTGTTATTGTCAGCCAGTTGGTACGTTCCCCTGGTATTTATTATGCCGTTGCCCATGACAAAGTTGGAAAGACTTTATATTCCGCGACTGTCATACCTAACCGGGGTGCATGGTTGGAGTATGAAACTGATTCCAATGATGTGTTCTATGTACGTGTGGATAGAACCAGAAAGGTGCCGATCACCGTTTTGATTCGCGCTCTGGGTGTTAGTACAAACGCAGAGATTATCGAACTGTTCGGTGAAGAGCCTAAAATTCTGGCAAGTTTTACAAAGGATACTTCCGAGAACTATCAGGAAGGTCTTTTGGAATTATATAAGAAAATCCGTCCGGGTGAGCCGTTAGCAGTTGAAAGTGCGGAAAGCTTGATCATGAGCATGTTCTTTGATGCACGGCGCTATGATCTGGCTAAAGTAGGGCGTTATAAATTCAATAAAAAGCTGCTGTTCCGTAATCGTATTACCGGTCATGTTTTGGCTGAGGATGTTATTGATACGACAACCGGTGAGATTATCGCTGAAAAAGGAACAGAAGCAACTAAAGAAATGGCAGATGCAATTCAAAATGCAGCTGTTTCATTTGTGTGGATTCAGACTGAGGAACGTAATATTAAGGTATTGTCCAACATGATGGTAGACATTACTAACTTTGTTGATGTGAAGCCGAGAGAAGTAGGTGTAACAGAATTAGTATACTATCCTGTTTTGTCCAGAATCCTGGAAGAAAACCAAAACATTGAAGATATCAAAGAAGCAATTAAACGTGAAATCCATGAATTGATTCCGAAGCATATTACTAAGGAAGATATTCTTGCTTCTATTAACTATAATATTCATTTGGAATATGGCCTGGGCAATGACGACGATATTGACCACTTGGGTAATCGTCGCATCCGTGCAGTTGGAGAATTGCTGCAGAACCAGTATCGAATTGGTCTTTCCCGATTGGAAAGAGTTGTCCGTGAGCGTATGACAACTCAGGACAGCGAAGGTATTTCCCCGCAGTCCCTGATCAATATCAAGCCGGTAACCGCAGCCGTGAAGGAATTCTTTGGTTCCTCCCAGCTGTCACAGTTCATGGATCAGAATAACCCGCTGGGTGAGCTGACCCACAAAAGACGTCTCTCTGCTCTTGGTCCCGGTGGTCTGTCCAGAGATAGAGCCGGATTTGAGGTACGTGACGTTCACTATTCCCATTATGGCAGAATGTGTCCGATTGAGACTCCGGAAGGTCCAAATATCGGTCTGATCAACTCGCTGGCTTCTTATGCCCGTATTAACGAATACGGTTTTGTCGAGGCACCTTATCGTATCGTTGACCGTAGTGACTTCGAGAATCCACGGGTTACCGATGAAGTTGTCTATATGACTGCTGATGAAGAAGATGATGCCCACGTAGCGCAGGCGAATGAGCCGATTGATGAGAATGGGCATTTTGTGAATAAAAACGTTTCCGGTCGTTACCGTGATGAGACCCAGGAATACGAAAAGACTATGTTTGAATACATGGATGTATCGCCGAAAATGGTGTTTTCCGTAGCGACAGCATTAATTCCGTTCTTACAGAATGACGATGCTAACCGTGCGCTGATGGGATCCAACATGCAGCGTCAGGCGGTGCCGCTGATGATTACCGAAGCTCCGGTTGTTGGTACTGGTATGGAGACCAAAACTGCTGTTGATTCCGGTGTATGTATGGTGGCAAGAAAAGCTGGTAGTGTTATCCGTTCAACTTCTCGCGAAGTCGTTCTTAGATACGACGATGATGGAAGTACTGAAGTATATCGTTTGACTAAGTTTTTAAGAAGTAACCAGAGTAACTGTTATAATCAGAGACCAATTGTCTTAAAAGGTGAGCATGTGGAGGCAGGTCAGGTTATCGCTGATGGTCCGTCCACATCTAATGGTGAACTTGCCCTTGGTAAGAACCCCTTGATCGGCTTCATGACGTGGGAAGGTTACAATTATGAGGATGCTGTACTTTTAAGTGAACGTCTGGTACAGGATGATGTGTATACATCTATCCATATTGAGGAATATGAAGCAGAGTCCAGAGATACAAAGCTGGGACCGGAAGAGATTACAAAAGATGTTCCCGGTGTCGGTGATGATGCATTAAAGGATCTGGATGAAAGAGGAATTATTCGGATTGGTGCGGAAGTGCGTGCCGGAGATATCCTGGTAGGTAAAGTAACGCCTAAGGGAGAAACGGAACTGACAGCAGAAGAGAGACTTTTGCGTGCCATTTTTGGTGAAAAGGCCAGGGAGGTAAGAGATACCTCATTGAAAGTACCTCATGGTGAGTATGGTATTGTTGTTGACGCAAAAGTATTTACGCGGGAAAACGGTGATGAGCTGTCTCCTGGGGTAAATCAGGCGGTGCGTATTTACATTGCTCAGAAAAGAAAACTCTCTGTTGGCGATAAGATGGCTGGCCGTCATGGTAACAAAGGTGTTGTATCCCGCGTGCTGCCGGTTGAAGATATGCCATATCTGCCAAATGGCCGCCCGCTGGACATCGTATTGAATCCGCTGGGTGTGCCGTCCCGTATGAACATCGGACAGGTTCTGGAGATTCACCTGAGTCTGGCTGCAAAAGCACTTGGTTTCAATATCGCTACGCCGGTATTTGATGGTGCAAACGAAGATGATATTATGGATACGCTGGACCTGGCAAATGATTATGTTAACTTAAGCTGGGAGGAATTCTCCGCTAAACATAAATCAGAGCTGCTTCCGGAAGCATATGAATATTTGGCAGAAAACAAAGAACACAGAGCTGTTTGGAAGGGTGTGCCCATTTCCCGTGACGGTAAGGTAAGACTGCGTGACGGAAGAACGGGTGAGTTCTTCGATAGTGCGGTTACGATTGGACACATGCATTATCTGAAACTGCATCATCTGGTTGATGATAAGATTCATGCCCGTTCAACGGGACCATACTCCCTGGTAACACAGCAGCCGTTAGGTGGTAAGGCGCAGTTCGGCGGACAGCGTTTTGGAGAGATGGAAGTGTGGGCTTTGGAAGCATACGGTGCATCTTACACCTTACAGGAAATCCTTACGGTTAAATCTGATGATGTGGTAGGCCGCGTGAAGACTTACGAAGCAATCATCAAAGGTGATAATATTCCGGAACCAGGCATTCCGGAATCCTTCAAGGTGCTTTTAAAAGAGCTGCAGTCCCTGGGACTGGATGTAAAAGTTCTGAAAGAGGATCAGACGGAAGTGGAGATCATGGAAACCATTGATTATGGCGAAACTGATCTGCGCTCCATTATTGAGGGAGACAAAGGCTTTCAGAAGGATGAGTCTTACGGTGCATACGGATTCTCCAAGCAGGAATTTGAAGGAGAAGAACTGATTGCAGTTGAAGAAGATGAAGACGAAGAAGATTTGGAAGATGATGTTGCATTAGACCTGGAAGAAGCTCTTGAAGAAGAGTAGGAGGTAACCAAATGGCAGAAACAGCAAATAAAGAAGCTTACCAACCAATGACCTTTGATGCCATTAAAATCGGGTTGGCATCGCCGGAAAAGGTTCGGGAGTGGTCAAGAGGTGAAGTAAAAAAACCCGAAACTATCAACTATCGAACTTTAAAACCGGAAAAAGACGGTCTTTTCTGTGAAAAGATTTTTGGTCCAAGTAAGGACTGGGAGTGTCATTGCGGTAAATATAAAAAGATTAGATATAAAGGTGTTGTCTGCGACCGCTGTGATGTAGAAGTTACGAAAGCAAGCGTGCGCAGAGAGCGTATGGGACATATCGAGCTTGCCGCTCCGGTATCCCATATCTGGTACTTTAAAGGAATTCCTTCCCGAATGGGATTGGTTCTGGATCTATCTCCGCGAACACTGGAGAAGGTACTGTATTTTGCAAACTATATTGTATTGGATTCAGGTCATACGGATTTATTGTATAAACAAGTGCTGACTGAGAAAGAGTATCAGGATGCCAGAGAACGCCATAGCAACGGTTTTCGTGTGGGCATGGGCGCAGAAGCGATCAGGGAACTGCTGAAGGCCATCAATCTGGAAGCAGAGTCCAAGGAACTGAAAGCCGGATTGAAAGAGTCCACAGGCCAAAAACGTGCCAGAATCATTAAACGGCTGGAAGTTGTAGAAGCTTTCCGTGAATCCGGCAATCGACCGGAATGGATGATCATGGACGTTGTCCCGGTAATTCCTCCGGACTTGCGCCCGATGGTTCAGTTAGATGGTGGCCGTTTTGCCACATCTGATCTAAACGACTTATACCGTCGGATCATCAACCGTAATAACCGTCTGAAGAGACTGTTAGAGCTGGGTGCTCCTGATATTATCGTTAGAAATGAAAAGAGAATGCTGCAGGAAGCTGTGGACGCATTGATTGACAATGGCCGTCGCGGACGTCCGGTTACCGGACCGGGTAACCGTGCCCTTAAGTCTCTTTCCGATATGCTCAAAGGTAAATCCGGACGTTTCCGTCAGAACCTTTTGGGTAAACGTGTTGACTACTCCGGACGTTCGGTTATCGTGGTAGGACCGGAACTGAAGATTTATCAGTGTGGTCTGCCGAAAGAAATGGCAATCGAATTGTTCAAACCATTCGTTATGAAAGAGTTAGTAGCCAACGGTACTGCTCATAACATTAAAAACGCCAAGAAAATGGTGGAAAAACTGCAGCCGGAAGTATGGGATGTCTTAGAAGAAGTGATCAAAGAGCATCCGGTTATGCTAAACCGTGCACCTACGCTGCATAGACTGGGTATCCAGGCATTCGAACCGATTCTGGTAGAGGGTAAGGCGATTAAGCTTCATCCACTGGTATGTACTGCCTTTAATGCGGATTTTGACGGTGATCAAATGGCTGTCCATCTTCCGCTTTCGGTAGAAGCACAGGCAGAATGCCGCTTTTTACTGCTGTCACCAAACAACCTGCTGAAACCATCCGATGGTGGTCCGGTAGCCGTTCCTTCCCAGGATATGGTGCTTGGTATCTACTACCTGACCCAGGAAAGAGAAGGAGTAAAAGGTGAAGGCAAGTCATTTAAGAATGTCAATGAAGCAATTCTGGCATATGAAAATGGTGTGATCACATTGCAGGCCCGAATTAAGGTTCGCTGTCAAAAGAAAACAGCAGATGGCGAGGTACTTCAGGGTAATGTAGAATCAACACTGGGCCGCTTCCTGTTCAATGAAATTCTGCCGCAGGATTTAGGTTTTGTCGATAGAACTGTTGCCGGTAATGAATTATTGCTGGAAGTAGACTTCCATGTTGGTAAAAAAGGATTGAAACAGATTCTTGAAAAAGTTATCAATACTCATGGTGCTACTAAGACAGCAGAAGTATTGGATGATATTAAGGCAACGGGATACAAATATTCTACCAAAGCAGCTATGACTGTATCTATTTCTGATATGACCGTTCCGTCTGAAAAGCCGGCACTGATCAAAAGGGCAGAAGATACGGTAGATATGATCACAAAAAACTTCAAACGTGGTCTTATTACAGAAGAAGAGCGTTATAAAGAAGTTGTGGATATCTGGAAAGAAACCGATGATACTCTGACAAAAGCCCTGCTGGAAGGTCTGGATAAGTATAATAACATCTACATGATGGCTGATTCCGGAGCCCGTGGTTCCGATAAACAGATTAAACAGCTGGCAGGTATGCGTGGTTTGATGGCTGATACAACCGGTCATACAATCGAACTGCCCATCAAGTCCAACTTCCGTGAAGGTCTGGATGTACTGGAATACTTTATGTCCGCTCACGGCGCGCGTAAAGGTCTTTCAGATACTGCGCTGCGTACAGCCGATTCCGGATATCTGACAAGACGTCTGGTAGACGTATCTCAGGATCTGATCATCCGTGAAGTGGATTGCGGTGAAAGCAAAGGTGAGATTCCGGGGATGATCGTTAAAGGATTTGTTGACGGCAAGGAAGAAATCGAGCTCTTGCAGGAAAGAATCACCGGACGTTTTGCTTGTGAAACAATCTGTGATAAGAATGGCGAAGTCATCGTTAAGGCCAACCATATGATCACACCACGGCGCGCCGCACGTATCATAGAAGACGGTATAGATGCCAATGGAAAGCCATTTGACAGTTTAAAGATCCGTACCATCTTAAGCTGTAAATCCCGCATCGGTGTTTGCGCTAAATGTTACGGTGCGAACATGGCTACTGGTGAAACTGTGCAGGTAGGTGAGTCGGTTGGTATTATTGCCGCTCAGTCTATCGGTGAACCAGGAACACAGCTGACTATGCGTACCTTCCATACCGGTGGTGTTGCCGGTGGAGATATCACTCAGGGTCTTCCCCGTGTGGAGGAACTTTTCGAAGCCAGAAAACCAAAAGGTCTTGCAATTATCACTGAGATTCCAGGTGTGGCGGAAATACGTGATACCAAGAAGAAACGAGAAATCATTGTTACTGACAATGCAAATGGTAACTCCAAAACCTACCTGGTCCCATATGGATCACGAATTAAGATTCAAGACGGCGCAACACTGGAAGCCGGTGATGAGCTGACTGAAGGTAGCGTTAACCCTCACGACATCTTAAATATCAAGGGTGTGCGTGCTGTTCAGGATTACATGATCCGTGAAGTACAGCGTGTTTATCGCCTTCAGGGTGTTGAGATCAATGATAAGCATATCGAGGTCATCGTGCGCCAGATGCTGAAGAAAATCCGTATCGAGGACAACGGCGATGCCGAGTTCCTGCCGGGCACACTTGCAGATGTGCTTGAATACGAGGAAGTGAATGAAAAACTGCTGGAAGAAGGAAAAGAGCCTGCTGAGGGTAAACAGGTTATGCTGGGTATTACCAAAGCATCTCTGGCAACTAATTCCTTCCTGTCCGCGGCATCCTTCCAGGAAACAACAAAGGTTCTGACTGAAGCTGCTATTAAAGGAAAAGCTGACAACTTGATTGGTCTGAAGGAAAATGTTATCATTGGTAAGCTGATTCCGGCCGGTACCGGTATGAAGCGTTACAGCAATATTAAGCTGGATACAGATTTGGTTAAGAAAACATCGGTGGAGGAACTTTCGGAAAACGAATTGGATTTTGAAATGGAAGAGATCATAGATGACAATGATGAGCTTATTACATTGGAGGAAATGGAGTTTTCTGAAGAAGTGGAAGTGTAATTTTGTAAGAAATATTATTACAAGGATAGAACAACATGAAGTAAGTAGTACACTAATGTCTGTTTTGACTGTGTTGGCAGGCAGGACGCCGCTGAGTACGAGGTGAGGTGCTGTGCTGTTTGCAAAACCAGAGCATTTCGCTGAAGATACTAACAGAAATAAAGCCCAAATCCCCGGACTATCCACATTCAATCCGTTTTCTGGTGAAAACGCATTTCAGGTGGATACAAAAACTTGCTTGGGAAGCAAGTTTTTGCCGGTGATCTGGGCT
>Ga0153928_1001035_pt1 | contig 13028 bp, 9 predicted proteins | sample TSNJ012MetaG_FD_106656 | JGI IMG/M metagenome (GOLD analysis project Ga0153928, IMG submission 106656) | Attine ant fungus gardens microbial communities from New Jersey, USA - TSNJ012 MetaG | ecosystem: Host-associated > Fungi > Mycelium > Unclassified | place: USA: New Jersey, Wharton State... | reverse complement strand
TGTCACCCGGCCCTTCTCTATTCTGACGCGGCGTAACACCCGGTCGAGAACAGTTTTAGGCAGAGCCTGCCCTAAAAGAGCGCAATTCCAGAATTGAGCGGCCATTCTGCCATAACCGCTATCATTTCGGTCACGTTCATATCGCGCTTGCCCGGCGATTTCTTTTTTACGGTGCATAGCGCAGGCATCGGCCAAAACGCGGATGGATAAATATTTGATCTCGGTTTCAGCCTGCCCATAATCAGCGCCGGTTATAGCCATTTCGTGAAACCAGGACCGGACGTTTTCTTTGATATTATCAGTGGTTGATTCAACCCAGCTTCTTATGAACACCCGGGCGGCGGCCCCCGATAGGGCGCAGCAATAGAAAGCCTCGGCTTCCAGGATTTCCCCCACCGCAACGTCAGCTTTAAATGGGCTCTTCAACAGTTGAAGCAATTCACCTTCATCAGGCGGCTCAGCCTCGGGGCACCTCAGAGCCGACAGACTGATAATGGCCGGCCGGTTGGCTTCCGGGTCATCCAGATAGTCTATTTCAGGTATATGTCGATTATGGCGGGTCCAAAAAATTAGGGTCGTATCTGGAGACAGGTCTTTACGGTGTTTATATTTCGTATAAGTTTTCTTCTTTCCATTTTTCACCTCTTCGATCTGATCGCCGTTACTCAACAAATAATTCAACCCTTCAACATAGTTGCGGGCGCAGGCTGTACAAATGGAAGAATTCTGGTTACTTTCAAACCCATATGAACAGAAAGCGGTTTCATTATAAGACACCAGGGCCGAGCCGGAAGTCTGTCCTTGCGGCACTTTTTTAATCATGCCATGTGGCTCTTTAGATATGGGGTAGTCAGAGGTGCCACAGATCGAACAGAAAAGTTTTTCTCCGGCCTTCTTTTGAGCCTGTTGCCGGGCCTGAAATTTAGCGATGATCTCCGCCTGAACTTCCGGTTTTTCATGGAGACGAGTATCTTCGTTTAAAATCTGAAAAGCCAAGTTACCGCTTCTTAATTTTTCTGGCACCTGGTTCTCAAACTCTGCCCGGGCCATATTCAGGCCGTCTTCTTTCCGTTCATGATAAAAGCTCCACACCGGGCTCAGGGCCTTAAGATGCTTATATGCTCCGAGCTTCTCCAGGAAGAGAGCGTGTTTTTTGGAATCCAGATTTAAAACCTCCTCGGGTTTATCCAGAAGCAGGCGGGCTTTCCCTTTCTTAGCGGTAATGGCTTCCGCTAAAGTTGCCCTTTTGTCATGGTCGTTGAAAGCCAGAAATCGACCTTCGGCGTCAATTATAAGGTCCACGTTGAAATACTCTTCTTTTAAAGCGTCACTGTCATTAGGGCCGCGGATACTTTGACCGAAGGCCGCCAGTTGATTAAGCATTCAACCCCTCCTCATCTTCCCGGCGGGCGTAAAAAGCCAAAATTTCTTTGACACCGCTGGAGTTTTGAGGCCGAGAATGATATGAGGTCATGAGCGTTTCATTCAAAAGACCGTTGGCGTTTCGAGCATTTTCGCAATCCAAAACGCCTTTTGTAATAACTATGCCCTGGGCGAAAAGAGGAGTAATCAGCCCTTGAGAGTTATAATGCATGTCGTGGAACAGACTGCCGATGGGCAGAGTGTCGGCTATAGGTAAGTCATCCGTGCCAGGTTCTGAAAATTCGCAGGAAAATTCTCTCACTCCTAAATAGGGGCGACGGAAACATTGCCCTTTCCTGACTCGGCGGCGGAACATTTCCGCGTATTTCACCGGCGGATTTTTCGGGTCGAAACTGTCTTGGAAGATTGAAGCTTCAATGATATAGGCCACATTACGCAAAACTAGACTTGAGCGTTGGGTACGAGGGCTGTTTTTCTCACCGTCAATCACAATCGGCTGATCTCGCTGCTTAACTTTAAGTTCATTACGCTTGATGGAAAAAAAGGTAACCGGGTTTAAAACAAAAATACGGCGAACATACCATTTGAATTCCGGTTTCCACAAAATACTGTCTAAAATACCCCGGGCGGCGGCGGGGGTGGGGCAGGGGTAGCTCATGCGCTCCACTTTCAAATCAGGCCTGGTAAAGCAGGCAAACTCGCCGGCCACCTTCACAGTCAGCCGCTGTTCATCTAAAATCGCGGTCATAGGCTCTCCTTTATAAAATAAAGATCAGCATTTAAAAATCGTAGGTCGGCATGTGGCTCTGGTCATAGTCCAGACCCAATGCGTTATCGTATTGCCCATTCCAAACCAAAAGACCAGAGGAGAGCTCTTCCCACAACCCCAGGGTTTTACTCATTACAGAAGGAAGCAAATTAACACAATATGGTTGCGCGGCCCGGTAGTCGTCGCGGGATAGTTTAAGCCCATGACGATTTTTATCGGCCAGCTTAGCGTAAAGCGCCCGGCTGAGGTCATTGTATTGCCAGACCAGGACACTTTTGCTTTCTTCATCGATCAGGCGATATTGGCGACTGATGGTTTTAAAATTGAAGCTTTCACGCTTGATTGGCGCCGATGTGTTATACAGGGCCATGGTTTGCCGGTAATAAGCGGCGAAAAATTCGTATTCATTTAACTTGTCGATGCCCGGCTTCAGCAACTGGCGGAGATGCCCGGTTAAAGTTTTATAATCACCATCGGGTGGAAATTTAGCGTCCGCCAGCTGAAACAAGCACGCCTGACCCGGGCCATTGGCCAATAGTCCTTCGCGATTACAGCGTCCGGCGGCCTGGATAACCGCTTCCAGGGGGGCCAACTCCCGAAACACCACCGGAAAGTCAAAATCAACCCCGGCTTCCACCAGTTGGGTGGAAATAAGCAAAATTTTTTCGCCCTTTTTTAAATCGGTTTCAACTGTTTTGATTATATCTTTTCGGTGGCTGGGGCACATATTGGTGGAGAGGTGATATATCTTTTCCCAGGATTCACTTTTTCTCAACGTTTCAAATATGCGGCGAGCCAGGGGTTTGGTGTTGACAATAACCAAAGCCGACTGAGAGCTCTGCTCTATTTCAGAAATCAGGCTCTCAAACGGCATGGGTTCCAAGTTATTTAAAAAATTAAACTTTACCCGACGAGTCTGCTTGAAAATTTCTTCAGCGTTGTCAATGAGCTCGGTGATATGTTCCAAGCCGGGAAATTTTTCTCGCCTTCTGAAGTCAGGCATGGTGGCTGTGCACAAAACAAAGCTGGTTCGCAGAACGTTTTGCAGATCGGTGAGCATATCAAGGGTCGGCAGGGTCAGGTTACGGCGCAGAGTTTGAACTTCATCTAAAATGACTACCGCCTCGGCGATATTATGCAACTTACGGCATTTCCAGGGGGAGTGGCTGAAAAGAGTTTCGTAAAACTGCACAGTGGTGGTGACGATTATTGGGTAATCCCAATTTTCCGCGGCTAGGTTTTTGATAGCTTCCTGTTCGGCCCGAGCCCGAGATATTTCACCGTGTGCCGGCTGATAGCTTGAGTGATGCTCCAGAACCATTTCCGGCCCTAAAATATCTTTCAGTCGTTCAGCGGTCTGGTCAATGATATTGACATAGGGCAGAACGATAATGATGCGTTTAAGCCGATTGGCCTGAGCGTGGGCCAGAGCCCAGCAGAAAGATGTTAAAGTTTTGCCCAGACCGGTAGGCAGATTAAGGCTGAAAAATCCAGGGGGCAGAGCGGCCTTTTCCAGGGCGTCTTCGCGGGCCTTATCGCGCAAACGGTTGATGGGCTTACTTTCGTCGGCCAGCGTAGCCAAGGTGGTTTCAACTTTTTTAATGGCTTCATCCAAATTTAAGGTCGGTGGCGGCCGACGGCTGTGTTTTGATTGGTCAAAATGGGCTTCGGTATCCAGCCAGTCAGCATCAGTTAAAGCGGAAAAAATGAAGCGGGTCAAGACATCCCGCCGCCTTTTAGGTTGGTCGTATTTGACTTTATTATCCGTAATTTCGGCTTCAGAGAGCCCTGTATCGGCCAGAAATATATTCACCAACTCTTGCAGTTGCTCTTGTAACGGCTGAGGAGAAAATTTACCCAGCCTGGTGTTCGCCTTCCAATCGTCCGTGTCACACAGCCCGGCGTGATGGCCCAAAATGGCTCGCGAAACTTCTTCCAAACCTAAGAGCCTGGCCAATATAGCTCCCCACAGGGCGTGCCGCACAGAGCCACGGTCCCCGCCGTTTTTCAGATACGCTTGAAATTTAATTAAGTATTTGCCCAGATCATGCCAAAGACCGGCTAAATAGCATGATGTTTGAGTGTTTTTATCAACGCCAGACCCATAGGCCAGACAGGCAACACCTAAAAGATGTTTTTTAAGACTATGGGGTTGGCCCGCGCCATTGGCGGAATGGGCCCAATAGTTATCAGCCATTTTGTTCCTTCTGCGCTGTAATGGGCGATGTTACCAAAAATCTAAAAATTGACTAACATTGCATGAAAATCGGTTGAGGAAACGTAGTTTAGCCAATTGAACTGCAATTGCCAACAAACAATATAAAGTAAAAGCTGTCCTTAAAATATCTGCCGAGGCTTATGCCCGAGAAAAAAGTTCGACAAAATGCATAATTTTCGATATTTTATACTATACATAAAAAAGGTCAACCCTTTTTACAGCTTAAGAACGACTGGCCACTGAGACCAGACTTTTCTTCCCTGAGTGACCCTCTCTTAATCTCAATCCACGCTCCCCGCGAGAGGAGCGACCTTTTAATTCCCAGACAAGCTTCCAGGCGTCATTAATCTCAATCCACGCTCCCCGCGAGAGGAGCGACCCCTGGCCTGCCAATACAGATCATTAATAAGGTAAAATAAAAGAAAATTCGAGAGACGCAACAAAAACGACAAAAAAATAACAGATCAAAAAAATGATATAAAAATTATATCGAGAAAACAGATAGTTAGGTAAAAGAGTCCTCTGTCGAAAAAATGTGAACACCAGGTGCTCGCGTTAGAGAAGACCGGACAATCGCTTCATTGTCATTTTCACTCTCTGGAACCAGCGTCAATCGCCTCACTAGAGATTGCGCGGTCTATTATCTCCTTTGCGGTAGTCGCGTTGCCGGCTCAATCAAACACTATTTCCTATATGGCTGCTAAGGCGGCTTACTCTTTGTTGAGGGTCTGATTTTCCAAAACGTCTTTTCCTTCAGCCGCCGATTATTATTTCGACCGGCTAAAAAGCTGAATTCGTCCATTCGAATTTATTGGGGCCGTAGTGATTGATTATATCGCCCCCGTGGTCTCCTCTCCCCAAGCGCGCCGACTGCGCCTTACTTTTTTGCGCGCCACTTCCCAGGTATGGCGGGTTAGAGATGATTCTTCCATTACCTCAAGCATTTTGTGATACAGAGGCAAGGGAACGGCCAATGTGAGTTCGTCCGTTTTCATGAATTTACGAACCGATAAATCAAAACCGCCCAATACCGCTCGCTCCAGACCTCTTTGCTGGTAAACCAAAGGCCAGGACAAAATGGAACCACATCCGGGACCGAAAGGCGTCACGATTGACTGGTGATCTCCGGTTGCGTATATGGTCAGCGCGAATAGTCCGCTTAAAACTTCGGGTCTGGCGAAGAAGGCCACCACCAGCGGCGGGTCATCATTGGTAAACTGCTCCAGCGGTTTAAAAATACAATATTTTCCAGGAGCCTCAGGAGGCGTTATCTCATCCATAAAAGACCGCATACATTCCGCGGAAGGAAGATAATGCTCACCTTCAACCGGTGTTCCCGGCACTCCTGTGGAAACGGAGAGAACATTCATTTCCAAATAGGGGCGGTATAGGCCCGAATAAAAACCACCCCCCATGCAACCACATTCTTCATGGCTGATCCAGGCCGCTTTTTTCTTTTTTCTGGCCAGCCAGATATTGCCAAAAATGCAGGAGAATTTCTCTTTGGCGTTTTGCCAGTTGATTTGTTCACAGCGTTCCCGATCACGGCTGAAAATTTCTCCGGCTTTTGGGCCAAAGCCTAACGGCTTGGTATCGGCATAGTGTATTCCAAAGGGCGTTTCATCGTGTCCTAATAATTCCAATAGCCTATACGTTTTTTGCACGGCTCGACCTCCCGGTTCATCAAATAATTTAAGTGGGAAAACGATAAATTCCTTACCCGGACAATTTCAATTCCTCATGACGCTCAGGTTTTGCGATTCATAATCTTTTCATTTTTTCTGTTGCAGATTCTTTTTTACCTTGGCCAATACTTTAAAACAGGTCACCTGCTCCTGTCGGGGGATTTCCGCGAAAGCCCGGGAAATAGTGGCTTTGACCGCGGCCAGCGCTTCTCTTTTAAGAGTGTTGGCCTCCTCTGACAGCCGAATGTTTTTACGGCGGCTATCAACCGGATCCACAGTGCGGATAATCAGCCCGCGGCGCTCCATAACTGACAAGGCCCGGCTGATGCTGGATTTGTCTACGCAACTAGTCAGGGCCAGTTCGTCTTGAGTGAGACACTCATTGTTCCAGAACCGCATCAGAGTTCCCCATTGTTCAGATGTCAGGTCAAGACCAGCCTTGCTAATCTCTTTATGCAGGCAAGTGCTCAAGAGGCGGCTGGTGGTAAAAGTCATGAAGCCCAGGCAGTCATCAGGGTTGTAGTATAATTTGGCTTTTGAATTAACCGGAGGCGTTTGGCTTCTGACGCGCGTTTTTAGCACAGTTTGGGCAAAAGAGAAGGGGTTACATGCGGTGATTTTTGCCTGTAACCCCTTGAAATTATTTGGTGCCCGGAGCCGGAATCGAACCGGCACGATGTTGCCATCGAGGGATTTTAAGTCCCTTGTGTCTACCAATTTCACCATCCGGGCCATTTGGCCTGACTGTTTGAATAAAAGATCGGCGTCAGTAATAAGCTAAATCAAACCAGCCGGCCTTTTCCCAACCTAACGAGTTGTTTATCATACATCATTTTCATTACGCTTGCCATAATTATTTCGATGGTCTTCCATATCCCGGCTTACGCTGTAATGGGCTTTGGGGGCTTTGGGGGCTCTGGGGGCTTTGGGCTTGGCGTTTAATAATAACTATGAGCGGAATTGTATGATATAATAATTCTCCAAAATGATTGACGCCGCCGATTTGGTGAGCTTACAGGCTAAAAATGGCCGGCCCTCAAAACCGGCGGGAACAAAAAAGCGCGAAACAATGGCTTGACGAGTCAACGCCTGGCCGGATGAGCCTTCCGGGAATAACCATAATAATCATGAATAAAGGCTGGAAGGCCCTCCGGGAAATTCCTTCCGGCCGCTATGGGATCAGTATGCCTCAACCTAACATCGTGGTCATGAACGGCATCAATTTGAATATGTTCGGGCAGCGTGACCCGGCCCAATACGGCACGGCTACCCTCGATGACATCAATTCCGGTCTCCGCGCTCTGGCTGGAGAGCTTAGCCTGGAACTGGAGTTTTTCCAGTCTAATTGTGAAGGCGCCTTTGTGGAAAAAATCCACGCCGTTCATCACAGCAAGGCCGCCGGGATGCTGATCAATGCCGGGGCCTGGACTCACTACAGCTATGGCCTGATGGACGCTCTGGCTATTCTGACTATTCCGGTGGTGGAAGTGCACATGTCCAATCCCCACGCCCGCGAGGAGTTCCGGCATTTTTCGGTAGTATCCAAAGTGGCCAGGGGGGTCATCGCCGGTTTTGGCGCCGACAGCTACCTCCTGGCCTTAAGAGCGGTGGCCAATTTAATCAGATAAGGGTCTGTAGATAAATAACTGATAGATTTTTAATGGTTATAAGCGCAGCCTCGTTCTCTTGTTGTCGCCAGCGGTTCTTAATAAGCCGCGCAAACCTTCTTCATCTGAGTCTGACAGAGCTTGGCGGAAACGCTCCAGCCCGGTCAGGTATTTGTTCAGCCAGTCCAGGGTGGCCGCGCGGTTATCCATCAAAAGCTCGGTCCAGGCCCCATCGTTGATGTCGGCGACTCTGGTGCAGTCGCGGAAGGCCCCGGCTACAAAGGCCGCGTTCATCTGAGGGTGAAAATTCAGGCACAGCCCGGCCGCGGCTATATGGGTCAAACCGCTGGTATAGGCGATGATCTCATCCTGCCTCTCCGGGCTGACCACGGCTATATGGGCCGCCCCTATGTGTCCGGCCATCTCCTTCATGAGTTCGACCGCGGACGGGGAGGTGCTTTGCACCGGGCAGATGATAAACCCTGAATCGCGGTAAATGGCCGGGTCGGCATTTTCAAACCCATCGCGCTCTTTGCCGGCCATTGGGTGCAGCCCGATATACTCCACGGACGGCGGCAGAATTTTCAACAAAACCGGGTACAACCGACTTTTGACCCCGCAAATATCCGACAATATCACGCCAGGTTTCAACCGGCTCAGATTGGCCCTGAGAATTTCAGGAATATCCCGGCCATAGAGACAGAAAATTACCAGATCAGCGTCCTCAATAGCTTGACCGGGGTCGGGGTAAGCCTCTTCCAAAAGGCCGGCCTCAACCGCTTGGCGGCAAACCTCGGGCCGACGATCCGACCCGACAATCCGGGCCTCGCGAAATCCTTTCAAGGCTCCGGCCAGCGAAGCCCCCATCAGTCCCAAACCAATCACCGCGATATTCATAGCCATCTTCTCCCGACATAATCTTCCCCTTATTTGTTTTGGATAAAATAAAAAAAAGGCGCTCAGCTTTCTGAACACCCCTTTGATGAGTTTTGGCGGCTTGTTCCGCCCGTGTATATCACGGCTCTACCTGGTGTTCATCTCCTCATTTATAACGCGGTAATAGCGACCGTAATAGCCGGGGCTATAGTCGCGATAATTATAATAAGCTTTGGAGGTGCTCAGGGCCGATTTGTTCATTGATTCATCCAGTTGCGATTAAGTTTCTTCACCCTTTTAATTATAGTCTCTGATTGTAAAAAGGTCAATAGTTTATATCCTAAAGGGGAACTATTCAGCCTGTAAGCGGCGGGGCGCTCCAGGAATTTTTCCGCCGGGCTGCGTTGAAGGTCCTTCCAGGTCAAGCGCTGGCCATCAGGCCTATCCCCCTGAACTTCCAGCCCTCGGCCATCCCCTGGCGAAAAAATTCTTTGCCCGGCGCGCGGTTTAGGTGGTATTGTTTATCTATTAAAAATGCTAAAATGCGGCTCATTAGGGTTTGGGCAAAACAGGAGGCCACACAAATAATGGATATCAACCGAATCAAAGAATTCTTTGATAATGATAGGTTCGCCAAGATGGCGGGCGCTGTAATTGAGGAAATTACCGACAGCCAAATTGTCTGTTCTATGAGCGTTACCGACAACCATCTTAATGCCGGAGGAACCACGCAGGGCGGGGCTGTTTTTACCTTAGCCGATTTTGCTTTCGCCGTTGCCGCCAACCTCAGTGATCTCAAGGCGGACAACAACGCGATTACCATCAGCCAATCAGGCAATATTCTGTTCTTCCACCCCGCCAAAGGAGATAAATTAATCGCCAGGACCATATGCCTGCAAAAAGGCAGGAAAATTTCCGTCTACCGGGTAACAGTAATGGATAGCCTGGGTACAACCGTAGCTGAGATGACTGGAAACGCCTACCGGATAACCAAATGAATTTACCTTAGATAGAGGCCTTGAATATAAAAAGCCGCCGTCTCGAAAGACGGCGGCTTCGTGGTCGCCAGATGAGAGGAGTCAGGTTGAGGGGCGTATAATAAACGGTATGACATTTTGCCGGTAAACCGGCGATTAAGTTGAACTCGCGGGGTTGGACTGGCGAAAACTGGAGTTCGGCTGTCTATTTATCGACTGTCTAAAGAGCGGCTGTCGCCGCTTAATTTATCCCAAAAAGGTCTGAAAATATCCGGGATGTTTTCAGGCCATGCGTGAAAAACTGAGATCAATAGTTTACGGCCAGAGCGCTTTCGTTAATGACGGGGCCATGCTCGTTAAATACTTTTCGGGCGAAACTTAAAGCCTTGGTCAACTCATCTTCAGTCAGGCTCCAGGCCACTTCATCTTCGGCCGGGCAGAGATAGCCAGCCACCACCTGATTGCCGCAGAATTGTTTTTTAATACCCCAGACTGTTTTGCGCAGGCGCGATTGATCCACCGGGCCGGTCAGGATGGCCAGGAAGGCCACTTTTTTGTCACGCAGTTCCCGGTAATAGGGCACAATGGGAGCGAAAGCGCCCTCGCGCAGACTGAAAACGGCTAAAATCAACTCAGCCTGAGTCAATTTGGGGTCAGAGGCGCAGGATAAATCAGCCAGGCCCCGCGGCAGATACCGGTGAATTTCTTTGGCCAGCGTAGCGGCCACCGGCTGGTGAGTTGGGTCGGTATGAACGATGCTTACTTTCATATAAAAAAACCTGCAAAATAAAGATAATATTATTGCAATTGATTCTTAATAACAATATCTGAAGGGGAATCAATTGTCAATCATTTTTTTTAGCTTTAGCTAAAAATTTATTCTTTTCCAGGCTGGGAGGGTGGGCTATTTCGATTATCAGCGGTGAAAGATCGTTCCGGAAAGAGGCTCACAGGTTCGTAACAGACGGCGTTTACCGCCGGCGGGCTGTAGGGGCCGGCCATTAATTGTTTGACTCGGCTCCTGACGGGCGCGTTCCACGGCCAGCGTCAACCCTTCGGCGTTCGGGCCCAGCCAGGTCAGAACGCTTTCGGCGGCCGTCCGCAGATCACTCTCCGAGATTTCCGGGGTGGCGGACAATATAATAGACAAACGGCACAGGCCAGACCCGGCGGCCGCGTCAACACTGGGCCTGTCTGGCCCGCCGGGGCCGATATGTTCTTCCGGCCTTTCCAGATGAAGTTTGAGATCATAGCCGCGCACAAAAGGTAAGGCCGCCAGAGGGGCATCAAAATCACCCACCCTCAGGCTTTGTCCGTTAGGCAGCGTAAAGCGGTCACTCAGCCGCCCAAAGATTTGGAGCCGCGGCATGATGGAGCCGCAGTGGCAGGGGGAGGGGATAATTCGCCCTTCGTCGCCGGTGCGGTAGCGGATCAGCGGCAACCCTCGGCGGGTCAGGGGGGTCAGAGTGATTTCGCCGGTTTGACCCGGGCCCCCGACCGGGCGTCCGCTGCGCGGATCAAGAATTTCCGCCCAGAGATCATCCCTGAGATGCGGCCAGACCCTCTGGCCGCACTCCACCGCTCCCCCCAGGCCGGCTTCGGTCAGGCCATAATGGCGGTAGACCCGGCAGCCTGGAAAATTGTTTTCCAGTTCGGCCACATGCCGGGCCGCGGCCACATCGCCGCTTAGGAGCATGGTTTTGAGGGTGCGGGCCAGTGCCCCGGCCAGCCGGTGGCGCGATAAAGCCAGCATCTGCGGCGGCACTCCCACCAGGCAGGTTGGCGCCCATTGAATCAGCCTCTTCAGCCATAGAGTTTCATCGGCGGCTTCTTCGGGCTTAAAGCCGAAGGCCAGAAAGGGCGTGGGGGCCGGATGGGCTCCTGCGGAATTCTGACCGGAGTCGGCCGCTGCGCTAAAGCTCGGCCAGCGGGCCAGGGCCCGGCCCAGAAGATCGGCCACGTTGCCGGGCCGGACCGGGCTCATGGCCAAGGCCACCCGGTCAAGCCCGGGAGCGGCTAAAAACCTCATGCCATAGCTGAAAAAGGCTATGGTCTCTTCCAGGTCGGCGCCGGTGGAACGAACGCGTTTGGCTTGACCGCCGGTACCGGAAGTGGGCACTGAAACAATGCCCTCCACTTCATCGTGGCTTACGGCCACAAAGGCGTCAGAGTCGGCGGCCAAATCGGCCTGAGCCGTGGTGGGCAATTGAGCCAGCAGGCGGTCAAAATCACGCTGACAGAAGCCTTGCGCCCGGGTCTGGTTCCTTAAAGCCGTTGTCACCTGCTTGACCAGGTCCGGCCCGAGCCTTCGGGAATACCAGGGCGAACGTTCGGCGGCCCATTCTATGGTTTCCGCCAGTTTGTCCGCCCGCCAGTGAAGCCAGGTTTCGGCCAGATCCGCCTTTCGGCCGGCCTCGGGGCGGCCACGAAAGCGGTCATCGAGCCAACGGCGTTCATACTGAGTATCCGGGGTCTTCAAAACGCTCCCATTCATTCTCCAAGGCGGCCGTTTGAGAGGCTGGACTTTTGACGGCGCCTGGGCTAAAATAATTTTTTACGATAGTTTCAGTATAATTACGCTAAGTTTAATCGCGTTAATCGGTTAATTGATGTAAGCGGGTTAAAAAACTGCCCACCACAAAAAGCAGACACGTTTTATAATAACCGCCTCAGCGGCTATAATCAAGCCGGCCCGGGTAATAATCCGAGCCTCAGGACTTTAGGAGAATTATATGGCAAAATCTTTTTACGTTACGGCCATCGGCCAGGTCCCCAAAAAACATGAGGCCGCCGTCGCGGCTCTGGGTTTCGCCGCCAAAAAAACCGGTAAGGCCGCCTATTTCAAACCTGTGGCCCTGGCCGCTGATGACGCGGAGCTGAAAGAGGCTGTCAGTGGGGCCGGCTTACCGGGGCAGCCCGCTGATTATTACGGGCTGACCCGGGCGGAGACCTTCGCCCTGTTGAATCAGGGTAAAGACGGGGTGATTCTGGATATGATTTTTCAGAAATACAACCGCCTGGTCACCCAGTATGATTGCGTGGTCATTGAAGGCATTGATCTGACTCCGACCGGCGGCGCGCTGGCCAATCTCGACGCCACCATTGCCGCCAACCTCGGGAGTCCAGTCATTTTACTGACTTCCGACTGTGGTTGCGGCTGCGGCGAAATAGACCTCGACGCCGCGGCGGTGGCCGTTAAAACCTATACGAGCCGCTTTGCCGATGTTCTGGCTCTGGCCGTTGTGACTAAAGATCCCGCCCAGGCGGCCACCGACAAGGAACTGGCCCCCTTGGCCGGAGTTGAAGTTTGGGCTTTGCCCGCCGGCGCCGATATCGGCACCCACCTGGAAACCGCCTGCGGAACCATCTGCGGCTTGGCGCCCAAGTCCATGACCCCCAAGCGTTTCGAGTTTGATCTCATTGAAAAGGCCAGGGTTGATAAACAGCACATCGTCTTGCCCGAAGGCAATGATGAACGCGTGCTGCGGGCCGCTGATGACATTTTGGAAAAAG
>Ga0153928_1001034_pt1 | contig 13046 bp, 12 predicted proteins | sample TSNJ012MetaG_FD_106656 | JGI IMG/M metagenome (GOLD analysis project Ga0153928, IMG submission 106656) | Attine ant fungus gardens microbial communities from New Jersey, USA - TSNJ012 MetaG | ecosystem: Host-associated > Fungi > Mycelium > Unclassified | place: USA: New Jersey, Wharton State... | reverse complement strand
CAAACAGAAATACCGCCCCTTTGTCCTCATGGGCGGTACTCTGTGTAATGTGATAGCTTTCATTATTTTATTTTTGCCCTTATACCGGGCCGGTTGCAGTATTCCTATTATGATACAAGCATAAGAATCTGGTGGGTATAAAATACAGTGGTACCAGCCTAATGCGTTTGCAGGATTATTTGCAGGCGGCGCAACGAGACGTAGGAGTTCTGATGGGGTGTGACAGTTTATTCCTGCAATGTCTTGCAGCTGGGGGGGCTGGGACTGTTTCAGGACCTGCTCAGATATTTCATAAATACTTCGTAGGTTTATACGAAGCCTGGATAAAAGGGGACATGGAAAAAGCATGTTTATATCAATCTTATATTGTGAAAACAGATCGTCAACTTGCGGGCATTCCTTCAATTCCTGCTATTAAGGCAATGCTGAAAATGTTGGGGATAATTGATAGTGATGTTTGCCGCAAACCACTACGTGCACTTTCGAAAGATGAGTATAAACGCTTGGAGCATATTCTCGAAGAATATAAAAAAACAATAGAAACGGAGATTTGATTAATGAGGAAGAAATATCGTGTTGGAGTAATTGGAGTTGGAGCCATTGCAAAAATTGCGCATTTACCAATTTTGGCAGAGCGAGAAGATGTTGAATTGGTGGGAGTTACTTCTGCGCATTTAGAAAATTCAGAAACAGCAAAACGGCGTTACGCAATTCGGGAAGCGGTTTCGACTGTTGAGGAATTGATTGCGCTGGATATTGAATGTGCGTTTGTTCTTTCTCCAAAAGGATTACATTATGAACATGTTATGAAGCTTTTGCGCGCAGGCATTAATGTCTACTGTGAAAAACCACTGGCACAAACATTGAGCGAAGCAAAAGAGATGGCGGATTTATCTGACAAGATGGGGAAACTGCTGATGTTGGGATTTAATCGACGTTTTGCGCCGGTCTATCAAAAGGCAAAAGATACTTTTGCGAACTGCCCTCCGGATGTTGTAATAGCGCAAAAAAACCGTCCTCTCAGTGAATATCGTGCTACATTGGAAAATGCCATCCATATGGTTGATCTGATGCGTTACTTGTGTGGCGAATGTACAGAGCTTAGTGCGGTTGCAAAGTATACTGATCCTTACTATGAAACCCTCGTCACTGCGCAACTGAAATTTGAGAATGGTTCTGTTGGGATGCTTGTAGCTGATCGTGCATCTGGTCAATGGGTGGAGACTATGGAAATGCATGGAACTGGCCGCAGTGTATATGTTAACTCACCGGATACGGTGACGGTAGTGGATGCGGAACAATCACATACTACTTCACGGACACCTTTGGCAATGGGGTGGGCGCGAGTTGAGGATAAACTGGGGTTTTCTGGTGCGCTTGAACACTTTTTTGCTTGTATGGAAAGTGGGGAGACGCCTATAACAAATGCACAGGATTCATATAAAACGCATCTTCTGATGCACGAAATTCTTAAAGCTGCCGGTCTTCCGGCATTGGATTAGGAGGAGGCATACAATGAAGATTTCCGGACATACTATGGGGACACCTGAATATACAGTATCTGAAGCGCTGGAGTTATTTGCTAGACTGGGTCTTGATGGTGCTGAGATTGTTGTGCAGGATGGATACCGCAGTGGGATCCCTTCAAGCCTTCCGATTGATGAAGTTGAGTCGATTGCACGGCAAGCGAAACGGTTAGGAGTAGAAATTATTGCGTTGACACCATATAATTCGTATTTTAATGATTTGGATGATGGTGTACGAAACAATGAAATTGATGCGCTTGAGAAGGTGATTAACGCCGCTCGGGTTTTGGGGGCAAAATACATAAGAATATATGCGGGAAATTATGCTCAAGGCGACACGGATCCTAATGGGCTTAAGCGTCAAAGGCTGATTGAGGCAATGCGCGAGATTGGCGACAAAGCTAAGGCTGCTGGGGTTTTTCTTGTTATGGAGAATCATTTTAATACAATGACGGTGTCCGCAAGTCAGACAAGATCATTGGCTGCGGAAATTAATCACCCGGCGGTGGGTATACTCTATGACCAGGTCAATCTTACTTTTACATGCAATGAAGATTATCGAGAAGCGATCGCATTACAGAAAGAATTCATACGCTTTGTACATGTTAAAGACATGATTTTTACGAGCGATGATCGTTCTTTCGTATCTTCGGATGTTTCGCGTCCGGCGGAGGATGAACGTAAGGTGAGAAGTAAAATCGTTGGTGAGGGGACTATTCCTTGGCCAGACATCTTGACTGAACTCAAAACTATGGGATATGATGGTTGGTTGTCGTTGGAGTATGAACGGCGCTGGCATCCGCAAGACATTCCGGATGCCTCGGTAGGGATGTATAAGAGCGCAAAGTATTTGCGGGAGTGCATGTCTAATATGTGAAGTGAATAATAATGTTCCTGTTAAATTAATTTTTATATTTTGGAGAGGAATAAATGAATAAACAAAATGTGAAGATTCAAAATCTTAAAATAGCTTTTATTGGCATCGGCCATTGGCATTTCCCACTTTATTTACCTGCAGTTGAGCAGGAAAACCTTAATGTTGTAGCTGTATCGGATAACGATGCAAGTGTTGCTGATCGTTATGCTGCTCGGATCGGTTGCAAATCATATACGGATGTGTCCAGTCTGCTGGATATTGAAAAGCCTGATTTTGTATTTGCGTTTGCAATACATAGCCGTATGCCGGAGTTAGCTATGTCGCTTATCGCTCGGAATATTCCCTTTGCGATTGAAAAACCTCTTGGTGTGTGTGCAAGTGATGTAATTGATGTTCGGAAAGCGGCTCGAAAGGGAGATGTTTTTTGTGCAATTCCCTTAGTGTGGCGCAATTGTCCTATGATAAGGGAGCTTAAACAACAGGTTAAAGAGAGCGATGTTATCAATTTATCATTTAGGTTCATTGCAGGTCCCCCTGAACGATACCTTCACACTTCACCATGGATGCTGAAATCCAGTCAAGCTGGTGGAGGTTGTATGACGAATCTAGGTGTGCATTTTATTGATCTGGCATTATATCTTACGGGGTCTACGGGGGGCAGAGTGAAAGGTACATCGTATCATTATTCATCGGATTACGATGTTGAAGATTATGCTTCGGCATTAATACAATTAGAAAGCGGAGCCTCGCTGTCGCTCGAAATAGGCTATGCTTATCCAATGGATGAGTTGTCGAAGCGAGATAATCGTTGGAATATTGTCGTGAAGCAGGGATATTACACACTCGATGCAGGCTACTTTGAGACGCGTCGATTTGAATCCCCAACTGAACGTATCGTCATGGATACAGATAATGACAGTTATTATGCAGTTTTTGTTATTGATACCCTACGAGACTACCTTAAAGGACGGCAACCCCTTACGGGGCTGGATGAAATGTTGAATGTGCGTCGCATTCTTGATCAGGTTATTCAAAAATCAAAAGGATGAAATTATGCGAATCATCCATTGTTGGTGGGAAAATTGATCATAAAAATAAGGATTGATTAACCAGAAAAAAATCGATTTATTAGGAATGGTTTGAGACGGTGATTTTGCATGCTCTGTGAAAAAACGCAAAGATTTAGCATAAAAACGAAAGTCAAACTACGATGACAACGTTATTATTATTGATAGGCGAGGAGGCGTTACAAAATGGTAATATTATGAATGATACACAAAAAAATAAGTATAATTGTGCAAAATGAATAAAAAACAAGACGTAATTTATGAGTATTGTAACTTGAAATAGGGTGAGCTGGATGCTAATATACAATTATAATGATAACGATATCATAATCCGGAAGGGAGAAAAGGAAATAGGATTAAGTTTTGCATAATAGGATACAATAGTATCTCTATAGGCTGTGCGTTAGTTGGGTTTGCTAGGTTACTATAAAACGCTTCGGGTCGAAAAACGTATATTAATCGGCTTCAATGCAAATTTTAAAAGATTGGACAAGTGTTTAAAGAAAATGATGGGTAATTTTAAATTACTGGATCAGATAGCCACATGAAATGGAGGCTGAAGATCTGAAAAATGTCAAAAGTAATAGGAGGAAAAAGAAGAATGAAAAAGATTAGAATGAAAAAGTTTAGAATATCAGTTATATCCGTGTTGATGATTACTGTACTGCTCTTATCTGCCTGTTCTACTGGAAACAACACTAATGGGGCCAACAAGGCATCTGATGAATCCGATGACCGAGTACTCAACATTAGCATTCCCCACGATTTGACCTCTGTTGATCCCCATGGTGCAAATACGATTCATGACTACGATGTCTGGACGCAAATCTATGAGCCTCTTTACAGTCGTAATGAGGTTACTGGGGAACTGGTTCCTCGTATTGCAGAGAGTTACACCATTAGTGATGATGGTACTACCTATACATTTAATATCCGTAAGGGAGTTAAATTCCACAACGGAAATGAATTGAAAGCCAGCGATGTAGTATTTTCTTTTGAAAGAGCTATGGGATTGCCAATTCCATCTGCTTATCTAACTTCAGTTGAAGAAGTAACCGCCACTGACGACTATACGGTAACATTCACATTGAATAAGCCTGATGCGGCATTCATCATTAACCAATACTTGATTTTTGTTGTGAGCCAGGAGGAAGTAGAGGCGCAAGGTGATGAATTTGGAACTAAAGTGTTCTTGGGAGGGACAGGTCCTTATTATCTAACTTTGCTTAAACGTGATACTGAATGGACATTAGAGGCATTCTCGGATTATTATATGGGAGAACCGGAGATAAAAAAAGTGCGTTATGTACCTATCACTGATGTTACAGCTGGACAGATTGCTCTTGAATCAGGAGAATTGGATTGGTACGCGATTCCTGTTTCCAGTTGGGATGCTCTATCTGCTAATCCTAATTTTAACAGTGAACTTGTAATTACCACTAGCACCTACTTTGTAGGTTTGAATTTTAGGAATGGCCCTCTTGAAGATGATAATCTTCGACTTGCCATTGCCTATGCGATTGACAAAGAAGCTATAAATGTTGCTGCGGTGAATGGGCTGGGACGTGAGGCGGATTTCTTAGTTCCTGAGCAGCATACAGGAGCACCCACAGAGGGTCTTACTTACAACCGAGATCTGGAAAAGGCTAAAGAATATTTGGCAAAATCGGATTATCCAGAAGGTACAAATATTGGCACCATCTCTTGTGCTTCTGGAAGCATTGCAGAAAAAATTGCGCAGGTATTACAAGCGAATCTCGGTGAAATTGGTTTGACTACTGATATTAAGCGTTTGGATGCGACTAATATGTACGCAAATATCCGTGCCCAGGAGTATGATATTGCAGTTGACCAAAGAGAAATCGATGGTGATTTCGAGGGTTACAGAAACGTTCTTTACACGAAATCGGAAGGCTCATATCGCGTTAAATTTAAAGACAGCAAGTTTGACTGGGAAAAGATGGATGAGCTTTGGGACGCAGGCATTGCTGTTACTGATGTAGATGAGCGTACTGCAATCTATACAGAACTGAACAATATGATAATGGAGACTGTTTCCATTCTACCGGTTATTCAGAATGTAAGACCATTTGTTTGGACGAAAGATTTGACAATCCCGATGAATAATCCGTGCTATGCTCAGATTTACGAATGGTCTTGGAATGATCAATAGTACTAAAAAGTAACTATAGCTGAGTAAATTGTTATGATGTGTCTCTTCGCCGGCTGCTTTAGAGATAACCAAATAAAAACAAATGGATGGGGTGAAAATACTTGTATCGATATATTTTTAAACGATTACTTATGATGATACCTATCATCATTGGCGTAAGTTTTTTGATTTTTGTAATGATAGATATTATTCCCGGAGATCCTGGTTCTATTCTGTTAGGCGACCGGGGAGGCACTCAGCAAGAAATAGATTTGTTGAATGATCAACTAGGATACAATCGTCCGTTGCTTGTACGTTTTGCGAGTTACATGTATGATATGGTATTCCGTTTTGACTTGGGTACATCTTACTCATCAAATGCACCAGTTGGAACTGAGATTGCAAGCAGACTGCCTATAACTATTACTCTGGCCTTTTTATCAATAATATTTTCGTTGGTAATCGGCTTGCCGTTGGGTATTCTGTCCGCGGTAAAACAAAATACATTACTTGATAGGATACCCACTGGTTCTGCATTGGTATTAGCATCTGTCCCTACTTTTGTTCTCGGTGTAATACTAATGTTGATATTTACATTTTGGCTACGCCTGCTTCCGGCGAACGGAATCAGCGATTGGAGAAGCTATATAATGCCTATGATTACAATCGGTTTGCCACAAGCGGGATATCAACTTCGTTTTTGTCGCTCCAGCATGCTAGAAACACTTCGACAAGACTATATTCGGACTGCAAGAGCAAAAGGTGCTACCCAGAATATGGTTATATGGAAACATGCATTAAGAAACGCTCTCTTACTTATTATTACCCAAGCTGGTAACAGTTTTGCATTACTTCTGGGGGGATCCGTAGCGACTGAGGCGCTGTTTGGCATACAAGGAATGGGTTCGTATATTATTGCGGGTATAAAAAAGCAAGATCTTCCGGTTGTTACTGGTGGAGTTGTAGTTTTTGCAATTCTGTTTGCATTGGTGATATTGTTGGTAGATTTATCCTATGCTTTCGTTGATCCCAGGATCAGGGCAAAGTATTCTGGAAGGGGAAACTGAGCATGAAAGAGAAATATGTTAATATATCGTCTTTGGAAAGTTCTTTAGTATTTAAAAAAGAGAGCCAGTTGAAAGAAACATGGCGCAGATTAAAAAAAGATAAGCTTGCTATTTTTGGATTGCTTAGCATTTTAACATTGATTCTTTTGGCTATTGTTGCGGATTTTATTGCATCATATGATTCTGCTCTTGAAATGGATTTGAGCCACAGGTTAGCGGCTCCATCACTGGAACACATTTTTGGTTGCGATGGTTATGGTCGGGATTTATTTGCCCGTTGCCTTCACGGAGCGAGAATATCGTTGTTTATTGGTTTCTTTTCTGGGTTTTCAACATGTATTATTGGTAGTCTGCTAGGTGCGATGGTGGGCTACATTGGAGGAAAATTCGACGCGATTGTAATGCGTATATTAGATGTTTTTTCTTCAATTCCAAGTATACTCTTTGCGATGGTTTGGGTTGCAGTGCTAGGTTCAAGTACTCTGAATATTTGTTTTGCGATTATTATAACAGCTATTCCAGCCTTTGTACGACTTGTTCGATCTTCGGTACTTGGGATTGTGGAGATGGAATATATAGAAGCGTGCAGAGCTGGAGGAACGCCCATGTTTCGAATTCTTGTCAAACATGTAATACCTAATACGATTGGAACCATAATCGTTCAGCTTACTGCTGATATTTCATCGCAGATTTTGATTGCAGCGACTTTAAGCTTTCTTGGTCTCGGCATCAATCCGCCTCAACCAGAATGGGGAGCAATGGTTAGCGAAGGAAAGGAATTCCTTTTCCAAGCAGCACATCTGACACTAATCCCGGGATTGTTAATCTGTTTAGCGGCATTTTCTATGAGTGTTTTAGGAGATGGTCTGCGTGACGCGTTGGATCCTCGCTTAAAGGCTTAGTACATCGATTGTATTTAGAGTGCCTTTATATCAGGTGTTTAAATGCTGATTTATTCTCTTTATGTTAGAATGCATAATGATCAAAGAAAGGAATGTAAATGAACATGTCAGATAACCTATTAATGGTAAAGAACTTGTCAATAGAATATCGAACTGATCAAGAAGTAGTCAAAGCGGTCAATAATATCAGTTTTTCGTTACGCAAGGGTGAGACTTTGGGAATAGTTGGAGAAACTGGTGCAGGGAAAACGACAACAGCCCTTTCTATTATGGGCTTATTACCGGAAATTACTGGACGTATTACTAATGGTGAGGTTTTATATGAAGGTAATAATCTTTTAGAACTTCATGAAACGAAAATGCAAGAAATTCGTGGTGAGCAAATTGCAATGATTTTTCAAGATCCTATGACAAGTCTGAATCCTGTGATTAGTGTTGGAGATCAAATTGCTGAAGCACTATTACTACACAATTCTGATAACAAAAGCAAAGTACAAATTCAACAGAGAGTAGAGGAAGTATTGCACTTGGTTGGAATACCAGCCAAACGTAAATATGATTTTCCGCATCAGTTTTCCGGTGGAATGAAGCAGAGGGTAGTTATTGCCATCGCGCTGGCTTGTGAGCCGCAGTTACTGATTTCCGATGAACCCACAACTGCTCTGGATGTTACCATTCAGGCGCAGGTTATAAGTATGATTAGAAATCTGCAGAGTCGTCTAAATACTGCAATGATCATGATTACACATGATCTTGGTGTTGTTGCTATGACCTGTGATAATGTTGCTGTGATGTATGCTGGTGAGTTTATTGAGATGGGGACGGCTGCTAATATTTATGAAGGTAAGCATCATCATCCATATACCATAGGACTTTTTGGATCTATTCCGAATTTGCATACAAAAACCAAACGATTAGCCCCGGTTCCCGGGCTGATGCCAGACCCGGCCAATCTACCAGAAGGGTGTAGCTTTGTTCCAAGATGCCCCAATAAAACAGATATTTGTGATAAAGTACATCCGGATGTTTATTGCAATGGCACTCATAAGATCCGTTGTCATTTATTTGCAGAACAAGAGAACTGGGAGAAGGAGGATTGAGTGAGATGAATCGGCAAGAATCGATTGATATTCCAATCATTGAAACAAGAGGGTTGAAAAAGTATTTTAAAGTTCGCGACGGTTTTCTCCATGCTGTAGATAATGTCAATATTACCATTCCGGCAAATAAGACACTGGGTGTTGTAGGAGAATCAGGGTGTGGGAAGTCAACTTTGGGACGCACTATCATACGTTTGCTGGATGCTACCGATGGAGAGGTTTTTTACAAAGGTGAAAATATTTTAAAATCTAAAAAAAGACAGTGTCAGGAAATGCAAATCATTTTTCAAGATCCATACGCAAGCATCAATCCGCGTATGTCTGTTGTTGAGATTATTGCAGAGTATATGATAGTAAACAAGACTTGTAGTAGCAAGACAGAGGCGTTTCAGCGTGCTGCTGAGTTAATGGATGTTGTAGGGCTCGCACGTCGTTATGCTAATTCATATCCACATGAGTTGGACGGTGGACGCCGGCAGCGCATCGGAATAGCTCGTGCGTTGTCACTAAATCCGAAATTTATTGTCTGTGATGAACCTGTATCTGCTTTGGATGTCTCAATTCAGGCTCAGATACTCAATTTGTTGATGGATATCCAGGAAGAAAAGGGATTGACCTACATGTTTATTACACATGATCTTTCAGTTGTTAAGCACATTTCTGACGAAATAGTAGTGATGTATCTGGGGCAATGTGTAGAACAGGCACCATCCGATGAACTTTTCGATACACCTTTGCATCCCTATACTAAGGCACTACTAGCTGCAATTCCAGAACCAAGTATTGAAATGCGAAAAAAGGAGATAACGCTTCTAAAGGGAGAGGTTATTAGTCCTATAAATCCAAAGCCTGGCTGTCGTTTTGCTGCTAGATGTGAATTTACTAAAGATATTTGCCGGGTAGAAACGCCGATATTGCGTGAACAAAGCGAGAGACATTTTGTTGCATGTCATATGTTTGCAGAATCTGATATTAAAGAGTGACGTCTGTATATCAAATAGGGAACTTGATTTGCGTGTATTTGATTAAATACAATTAGATTGTAATTTGCAACATTATTTTTTAACAACGTGAATGCAACTCTTAATAAGAGTTACATATAAAAAAATTGGAGGTATTATTATGAAGAAACCTAATAAGATTGTCATCCTTGGAGCTGCTGGAGCGGTTGGTACTCATTTGCTATTCGATCTTGTACATGATAGCGATTGTGAAGAAATAATCGCAGCAGATATCAATTTCAAGCATCTTGAAGAGTTTGAAGAGCTACAGCCTTACAGCCACCGCTTTAAAAAGGTAGTTATTAATGCAAACGACACTGAAAAGATATTTGAACTTGTCAAAGGTGCAGATTTGTTTATGAACTGCACCAGTTTTATAAATTTTGACAAAATGATTGATATCGCAATTAAGGCAAAGGTTAACTATGCGGATTTGATTTCTCATCCTACACCTGAACAGGAAGAGGCAGTGAAAGCGGCTGGTATCGTAGCTGTTTCTGGTCTAGGCATTGCTCCGGGTTTGACAAACGTTGTAGTTCGCGATGCAGTTGATGAATTTGACAGTGTCGAATCTGCCGAGGTCGCTTTTGCTTCTTTTAGATCAATTGCTCCGAGTCGTGGTTTACTAGATACAATTGTCTGGGAACTTGCCGATAGTACTAAGGAACGTTGCTATTGTCTGGACGGTGTGCCACACTATGCTCATGCTGGTGATGGAGCAAAGCTGTATGAGTTTCCGGCGCCGATTGGCTGGCAGATGACACAGTATGTTCCTCATACTGAAGCAATTACTCTTGCTAAGAACTTCCCAAAGATTCGCTGGTGTGCAGCACGTGGTACTTGGCGTCCGGAGATTATGGATGCATTTGTTATGTTTAACAGATTTGGCCTTCTTGATACTCCGGAGTCGATAGAAGCGGTAAAAGAGGCTTTATGGCGTCGGTTTGGTGGTAAGAAGGATGGTAACTGGGAAGAGAGCACAATGCAAGTTCATATCCAAGGTCAGCATGAAGGCGTTGCACGACATCGTGTTTATCACCTCACACACCCACAGGAGTGGCAGGATGTATGTAGAATCACCGGTGTATGTGCTGCTGTCGGGGCATACCTAATTGCAACTAACGGTGCCAATGGAATAACTGGATTTGTTGATCCTGAAATATATTTTGACCCTAAAGAATTCCTTGCTGAGTTGGCTAAAAGAGGTACAGTCAACGTGAGAGTGGAAGAAGAAGACGTTTGATTTTTTTGACATGTTTATAGATAGTATGCTTATGCATACTGTGATTTAGAGTATATTGGATAGATGCCAAAGAGCAGCAACTTTTCTTTTATTTTCTGGTGGACCGATTATCTACCATTTTATCAGAAAGCTTGTTGCTCTTTGATTTAAGAATCACGTACCATTCACTCAGAGGACGGTTTTACTTTACCCCCATCAATCCCATAAAGCGAAATTGATATTCGAAGAGGACTAATCTACAGCATCTACGAGAGTATGGTATTATATCCTTGGAGAGGGATGTAAATAACTACGACAATTAGTGTACGAGGAGTGTTAGTTTATGAAAGTACTGAATTTCGGCTCTTTAAATATTGACTATGTATATAATCTGGATCATATTGTTCGACCGGGAGAGACAATCACTTCCAAGAGTCTTACGATATTTCCGGGTGGAAAAGGTCTGAACCAGTCGGTGGCTCTAGCCCGTGCGGGAGCAAAAGTTTATCATGCGGGTTTGATTGGAAAAGACGGGTGTTTCTTAAAAGAAGTCTGTGCTGAGAGTGGTGTGTGTGTGGACTACATTAATCAGATTGACACTCGTACCGGAAATGCGATCATTCAGGTAACGGATTGTGGCCAAAATAGCATTGTTTTATACGCGGGAGCGAATCGAAAGAATACGAAAGTTTTTGTTGATGAGGTATTGGAGGATTTTGAAGAAAAAGACACCCTTCTACTTCAGAATGAAGTGAATTTGATTGATTATCTGATCGAGGCAGGCAGTGAAAAAGGCATGACCATTATGTTGAATCCATCGCCTTATGATAAATTATTGGAGCAATGTGATCTTTCTAAAGTTGATGTATTTATAATGAACGAAGTAGAGGGGGAGCAAATATCTGGGGAGAAGGAATCAGAGAAAATCTTAAAGTTTATGAGGGAAACGTATCCAAACAGTAAAGTGGTACTGACACTGGGGGAACGTGGTTCGATATACAATGACAAAAATCACACTTATATACAGGAGATTGTACCGGTACAAGCAGTAGATACTACCGCTGCCGGGGATACGTTTACAGGTTATTACATTGCGGCAGTGATAGAGGGGAAAAGTGAACATGAAGCGCTTGAATTAGCGGCTAAGGCAGCAGCGATTGCAGTATCGAGGAAAGGAGCGTCCGGTTCCATTCCTGTGAGAAGTGAATTGGATAAGTTATATTGAGAGACATAATATTGTTTAGCAGTACTGAAACCTGTAGAATACTAAAACGCTTGCTGAGATTATGAAAGAAAGAATTCGGGTCTATTTATAGGCACCGTGTACTTTTCCCTATAGATGGTAGTGCCATCAGAATTTTCCAATTCTCACGGAAGAGAGGATTGGAAAACGGAGGTTGTTGTTATAACACAACCAGTGCTTGCTGTTCATGCAGCCTTGTAAAATCGGAAGAACTATCGTCTCAGTACTCCGTCCAAACCGTGTTTACGGCTATCGACGAACTGATATGTCTTTTTTTTATTAGAGTTATCGTGTGATTTCAAATCTCTTTAGCGAGTTTTCCTATGTTGCAAGACCTCTGCATGATAACTTAAATTGCACGATAACTCTAATTTGAAATATTATAAATAACTGTTATAGCTGAATAATAATGCTGATTACAGTTTCTTCTGAAGAAGACGATATTAAAAGTCCGGATTCTGGACCATATAGCAACTGGATTCTTTGGAGTACATTAGGAATTCCGATAGAATCATCCGATCCCTTGAGAATACGCTCAATAGTTTGCTGATCCATGCCCTTACCATTATCAATTACTTCAAATTTAATCAGCTCTCCGCATTTCTTGCCAAGAATTTTTATTATACCCAATTCGTCCATATCTGTGAAAGCATGAATTATCGAATTTTCCACAAAAGGTTGTAAAAAGAATTTTGGTACCTGGCAATCCATTAATGAATCTTCAATTTGGTAACTTACTTCAAACACATTATCATAACGTCTTTGTAAATGTCTATCAGCTTTATGACGAACTAAAAGACTATTTCATTGAAACATGGATTAACAACGCCGGGTTTGGCAATTACAACAGTGTTGCTCGACAAGATTTGAATAATATTGAAACCATGTT
>Ga0153928_1001032_pt1 | contig 13058 bp, 10 predicted proteins | sample TSNJ012MetaG_FD_106656 | JGI IMG/M metagenome (GOLD analysis project Ga0153928, IMG submission 106656) | Attine ant fungus gardens microbial communities from New Jersey, USA - TSNJ012 MetaG | ecosystem: Host-associated > Fungi > Mycelium > Unclassified | place: USA: New Jersey, Wharton State... | reverse complement strand
TTTGCTCCTGCTGATACTGGACAGGAGTCATGTTGTAATAGCGCCTGAAAACCCGGTAAAAATGGCTGCTGTCCGTATAACCTACTTCATCAATAATTTCTGCTATGGACATGTTACCTTCTGCTAAAAGCTTGGCGGAGTATTGGATCTTAATCGTCTGGATAATGCGGGAGAACGTTTTGCCGGTAAACTTTTTAATCAGCCGGGACAGATGGGCCTCACTGTAATTAAAGAATTTTGCCGCATTCGGTAATGTCACTGTCCGGAAATTACTCTGAATATATCTCATAATGGCAAGAATACTTTCGTTTTCCACATTATCGGTGGATTTGCCAATGGTAAAATGAAACTCATGGAGACGGAGCAGCCGGATAATGAAAAGCTCCAGGAGAGAGTTTAAGTAACGGTCAGAGTATTTCTTTGGTCGGGCACACTCATCAAGCATTTCCAAAATAGCTTTTTGAAATAGTTCCTCAGAATCAGTCTTGCACAGAATATAGGGCGAGGAACCGGTCTGGTACATGTTTTTCGTAAAAAAATCTGAAATAATATCATCTTTTCCCATCAGATTCATGAACGTTGAACGAAAGGTTGAACTGCGTACAAGGATATTAATAAAGATGGTGTCATGGCTGTTTACCCATACTTTGTGAGTGGTGTGGGGGGCAATAAAACATAAATCCCCTTTTTGCAGAAATATTTCGGTATCCATAATTGTCTGTTTAAAAGAACCTGAATAGACATATTGGATTTCATAGAATTCATGGGCATGAGCTTTCGGCGGCAGATATCGGGGATGTATATTTACATCAATATCAGAGTTTGCCGCGAAAAATGCGATCTCCTGCAAACTGGCATCATAAAAAGCTTTTTGAATATTTCCCAAATTATCTTTCGACTGCTCGCTCTGTGCCAGTAATTCGGATTCGGTGATATCCTCTATCTTCATATCATGTTTGTATAAATAGTAGAAAATCTCTTCCAGCTGTGTTAATTGTCCAAAAACGGTAAATTGTTTTCATGTGACATTTTAAAAATAAAGTATTATACTAGATTCAAGTTAATAGAGATGTTGGGAGGCGATACGATGACCAGGCAGAAAGAAAAGCTTGAATTTCGTTATTATGAAATACCGGAAGACAGGTATGTACTTGCCCTTCTGGGCGAAACGTGGGTTCGGGAATACGGCGATGGAATCGACTATCTGCATTTTCACAATTATATGGAAGTGGGATACTGCCACTATGGAACCGGTGAAGTGGTGGTAGGGCAGGATCATCTGCCCTTTACCGATGGAATGCTGATGATTGTTCCGCCTAATCTGCCCCATACCACCAACAGTCAGGAAAGCAGTGCCAGCTTTTGGGAGTGGCTGTATTTTGACATGGGCCGGTTTATCACGGAAAATCTGGACGAAGACAGTTTATCCGCACAAGCATTATTAAAATGTCTGAATAAGTGCGGGTATCTTTTGAAGCGTGAAGACCATCCAGTCATGGATATCATCCTGCAAAGCATCATCCGGGAATCCAGTGAGCGGCGCCCACATTATAAAGAGTCTCTGAACGGTTGGCTGCGATTGTTCATCACCGAAATGCTGCGCCTGACCGAAGCGGAAGAAGAAGCGAGACGACGCCGTCAGGAAACAGCCATGATTGAAGGTGCCCTGGAATATGTATCTTTGCACTATCCGGAAGAAATTAAGATTACCCAGTTAGCGGCAGCCTGCAGTATTAGTGAAAGTCATTTCCGCCGGTTGTTTACGAAGATTATGAATATGAAGCCGGGCGAATATATCAATCTGGTACGGATTCAGAAAGCTTGTGAATTCTTAAGTAAAACCCAGAAGTCGATGGAAGCGATTTCGCAGATGTGCGGATATGCGTCGGTCTCGGCATTTAACCGGAATTTCCGCAGAATCCTGGACACTTCACCTAACCAATGGAAGAAAGCAGCCGAAAATCATGAGGGTAACCTGAGAAATTATAAGATCAGCGCCCAAAAGGGTTGGGATTAACAAAAAAATTAAATGAGCGAATTTGCGCCTTTTTAAATTGAATATAAAAGCTATTTATGCAAAGAATTGGTATAATATGTATGTCAGAAAGCAACAGATAACACGATATCAATTTTTTTTTACTATGCAAAATTAAGCAAACAGGGAGGATTTAAAAACATGAGAAGAAAAATGATTTCCGCAATTCTTGCAGCAACGATGGTTTTATCATTAACAGCATGTGGCACATCGGCTTCCGATCCGACAACGGCAGCAAAAGGAAATGAAGCAGCAGCCAGCGGTTCCGCCAATGAGTTGACCGTGTGGTGCTGGGATCCGGCATTTAATATATATGCCATGGAAGAAGCGACTAAATTTTATCAGAAAGATCATCCTGATTTTAAGCTGAATATCGTCGAGACACCATGGGCTGACCTGCAGACGAAAGTGACCGTCGCGGCAACTTCCGGCAATCTGGATTCCTTACCGGACATTATTTTAATGCAGGATCATGCTTTTCAGAAAAATGTAATCAGCTATCCGGACGCATTTGTGGATCTGACCGGCAGCAGTATTTCGTTTGGTGACTTTGCTCCGGCCAAGACAGCCTACTCCGTGGTAGATGGCAAGAATTACGGTGTGCCGTTTGATAATGGTGCCGCCATTGCGGCGTACCGGATGGATGTGCTGGGAGAAGCCGGATATACCACCGATGATTTAACCGACATTACCTGGTCCCGTTATCTGGAAATCGGCAAGGATGTTCTGGCCAAAACCGGCAAACCCTTGTTGTCTTGTCTGGCCGGTGAGTCTGATTTAATCGTAATGATGCTGCAGTCAGCCGGCGGCAGCTTCTTTGATGAGAATGGCCAGCCGATGATGGCAGGTAATGATAAACTGAAAGCAGTCATGGAAATCTATACTGAATTGGTGAAGAACGGTGTACTGGTGGAAGTAAATAGCTGGGATCAGTATGTGGGTACGATTACCAACAGTATGGTGGCCGGAACCATCAATGGCTGCTGGATTATGGCAACAATCCAGACTTCTGAAGATCAGACCGGACAGTGGAGAATCACCAATATGCCCAAGCTGGAAGGGGTCAGTGATGCCACCAATTATTCTAATCAGGGCGGTTCCAGCTGGGCGATCACTTCCAACTGCAAGAATGTAGAATTGGCAACCGATTTCTTTGCTAAGACATTTGCCGGAAGTGTAGAATTCTACGAAACAATATTGCCGAAATCCGGTGCTCTGGCAACCTATCTGCCGGCCGGAGACAGCAGTGTTTACAGTGAGCCACAGTCCTTCTATGGGGATGTGCCGGTCTTCGAGATGATTACTGAATTTGCCGGAAAGATTCCTTCCAGCAATACTGGTGTCTATTTTTATGAGGCTCGTGATGCGATTGGAACAGCAAATACCAATGTAGTGGCTGGCGCTGATATTGATTCCGAAATCAAGACAGCTGAAGATACCGTTCGCTTCACGATGGGGCAGTAATTACTTTGACCATAGGTTTGAAAATGTAAGGAGGCATACATGAATCGAGCAGGTAAAAAGCTATCGTTAGGTCAAAAACAGAATCTGGCCGGGTGGGCATTTCTTACCCCGGCAGCCCTTCTGATTGTGGTGATGAGTTTCTTTCCGATGATCCAGGCGTTTGTGCTGTCGTTTAAGACCGGTATTGGCAATCGGATGACCTGGACCGGTATCACTAATTATGTGCGGATGTTTCAGGATCAGGTGTTTATGCAGGCGTTAAAGAACAACTTTCTGTATTTGATGATCCAGGTGCCGATTATGTTGATTGTTGCACTGGTGCTGGCTTCGCTTTTGAACAATAAGAATCTGCGCTTGAAAGGAGTGTTTCGGACAGCGATTTTCCTGCCTTGCGCTACCTCCCTGGTATCTTATGCAGTTATTTTCCGTTCCTTATTTGCTGTGGATGGCCTGATCAATGTGCTGCTCATCAATATGGGAATCTTTAACACCGGCTACAACTTCCTGGGGCACCCCTTCAGTGCCCGGGTGGTGCTGATCTTGACCCTGGTATGGCGGTGGACTGGTTATAATATGGTCTTTTATCTCTCGGGCCTGCAGAATATTGAGTATTCGGTTTATGAAGCAGCCAAGATTGACGGAGCCAGTCCCTGGCAGTCGTTTTGGAAAATCACCATACCGCTGCTGCGGCCAACGATTCTGCTGACGGCCATCATGTCCACCAACGGAACCCTGCAGCTGTTCGATGAGTCGGTGAACCTGACCAACGGCGGCCCGGCCAATGCGACAATTACAATGTCACACTATATTTATAATGTTTCGTTTAAGTATGTTTCCAACTTCGGATATGCGGCGGCAATGTCGTATCTGATTTTGATCCTGGTGGCAGTTCTGGCATTTGTGCAGATGAAAGTAGGTGATAAGCGTGACTAAAGGAAAGAAGATCGCAGCTTATACATTTTTAAGCATTGTTTCATTTTTTTCCGTATTCCCACTGTATTGGATGTTTTCCGCAGCAACCAATAAAAGTGTCGATGTGACCAGAGGGAAAATGATTCCCGGCGGAGCCATGGCAGAAAATTTTCAGAAGCTGATATCATCACAGAATGTGTCGGCCGCCCTGGTAAATTCCTTTAAATATGCGATCGTGATGACACTTATTTCCCTTGTGGTATGTTCCGTTGCCGGCTATGGGTTTGAGATATTCCACGACAAGTGGAAAGACCGGGTAATGTCGGTGATTCTGCTGGCGATGATGGTACCCTTTGCGGCAACAATGATTCCGCTGTATCAGATGTTCTCCAAGGCCCATCTGCTGAACTCTACCCTGGGTTTTATCTTGCCAGGTATTTCGACGCCATTTCTGATTATGATGTTTCGCCAGAGTGCCCGTTCCTTTCCGTCGGACATTATTGAGGCGGCCAGATTGGATGGTCTGAGCGAACTGCAGATTTTTTTTCGGATGTTTATTCCGACGATGCGCTCCACTTATGCTGCGGCAATGACGATTGTCTTTATGAATGCCTGGAACAGCTATCTGTGGCCGAAGGTAATTATGTCAGACGCCGGCAGTATTACCATGCCAATGCTGGTAGCCAACCTGACCGAAGGATACGTTACGGATTATGGCGTGCTTATGTTGGCAGTACTGATTTGTACCCTTCCAACCGTGATGATTTTCTTCCTGCTGCAGAAGAGTTTTGCAGAAGGTATTACCGGAGCAGTAAAATAAAAGGGAGGCCAAAAGATGAACTTGACAAAATTATTATACGGCGGCGATTACAATCCGGAGCAGTGGCTGAATCTGCCAGACATCCTGCGTCAGGACATTGAATACATAAAAAAAGCCCATATTAACACAGTCAGCCTGGGGATGTTTTCCTGGTCGATGCTGGAACCGGAGGAGGGTGTCTACCAGTTTGACTGGCTGGCGGATGTGATTAATCACTTATATGACAACGGGATTTCGGTAATTTTGGCAACCCCTTCAGGGGCCCGGCCAAAGTGGCTGGCAGACCGTTATCCGGAAGTGCTGCGGGTGAATTCAGGGCGCCAGCGAGAGCTGTTTGGCGGCCGGCATAATCATTGTTATACTTCGCCGGTATACCGAGAGAAAATTGCTTTGATCAACCGGAAGCTGGCAGAACGCTTTGCCGCTCATCCAGCCATAATTATGTGGCATATTTCGAATGAATATGGCGGCGAGTGCCATTGCCCGTTGTGCCAGGAACAGTTCCGGAGATGGCTGAAAGAAAAATACCAGACAATTGAATACTTGAACGAGCGTTGGTGTACCACTTTTTGGAGCCATACCTATCAATCCTTTGAAATGATCGAAAGCCCTTCTGAAATCGGCGAACATATGGTACATAGTTTGAACCTGGACTGGATGCGATATGTAACTGACCAGACCGCAGATTTTGCCCGACACGAGATCAAAGCGGTGCGGTCGGGCGGTGGCAGTCAGCCGACAACCGTAAATCTGATGTATCATTATGCCGGGCTGAATTATCAGAAGCTGGCCGATGTCGTGGATTTAGTATCCTGGGATTCGTATCCTTTGTGGCATAAGACGGAAGAGATTGATACCGCCAGGAACAATGGCATGCAGCATGACTATATGCGTAGTTTGAAACATCAGCCATTTCTGCTGCTGGAATCCTGTCCCAGCAGTACCAACTGGCAGAGCGTCAGCAAGCTAAAACGTCCAGGTCTGCTTTCAGCAGCATCCTGGCAGGCGGTTGCCCACGGTTCAGACAGTGTTTTATACTTTCAAATCCGTCAGAGCCGGGGCGGTTCAGAGAAATTTCATAGTGCAGTAATTGACCATTCAGGAAGAGACGATACCCGAGTGTTTCGGGAGGTTTGTAAAATCGGAACCGAACTGGAACACCTGGAGGAACTAATTGGCACCATGACGCCGACAGAAGCAGCCTTAATCTATGATGTGGAAAACCGCTGGGCCATCGAAGATTCCCAGGGGCCAAGAAATAAGGGGATGTATTACCACCAGGCGGCGATGAAGTCTTACCAGGCCCTTAGAAAACAAGGTTTAAACGTAGATGTGATCGGAATGGAGCAGGAGCTGGATTCTTATCGCCTGGTTATCGTCCCGATGCTATACCTCTACCGAGAAGGAATAGAAGAAAAAATCCGTCATTTTGTCGAGTCTGGCGGAATTCTGTTAATGACATATTGGTCAGGAGTAGTAGATGAAAATGACCGCTGTTACCTGGGTGATACCCCCTATGGTCTGACTGACGTGCTAGGACTGCGACGAACAGAAATAGATGCCCTGTTCGACGGCGAAACCAACCGGCTCATTTTCCCGGATGCACCAGAAAAAGGCAGTTATCTATGTCAGAACCTATGCGAACTGATTGCGCCCAAGGGTGCTCAGACATTGATGCAATACGGTGAGGACTTCTATAAAGGCAGTGCGGCAGCGACCAAAAACCATTACGGAAATGGAGTGGCTTATTATGTCGGCACAGATGCAGAACAGCGTTTTTATGATGATTTTCTAAAAAAGATAATAATCGAAAATCACCTGCGGCCAATTCTAAACATAGAGATCCCAGAACCGGTAGAGGTAACATCACGGTGTTCAGACGAGTGGGAATACGTTTTCATTCAGAACTTTAGCAACACAGAAGTATCCATACCATGGGTCCAGCTAACTGGCGAAATCCTTCTGGGAACCGCCGGAAAGTCAATCCTGCCATATGAGACAATTATTCTCAAACGCAAAACAGCAACACATAAATCATAACCTCTATTGCGAACTGCCAACCCTGATTTTTAACTTTATGCATGATTTGGTAATTCCAATGTACCATAATCCTGCCTTGGGGCTGGCAATTCGCTGTCTATAGCTTTTTGTCCTCCTAATTCCCTGTAATTAATTTCCAAAACATATCTGCAAACTTTCTATAAGTTTATATAAATCTTAGGAAGAAACAATTTCATATCAAGTTGTTTTTATGTGGGGTGTGATTGGGTAACAAATAAAAACAACATAAAAACAATAAAATTAATATTGTTTTTATTGACATTCGAAATGCAAAGTATTATAATGAGGTTGATTACTTAGAAGAACGGATTTAAGTTAATAGAAAAGAAAGGAAGGAATCAGAGCATGGGACGATATCAATACGACCGTACGCCAATTGAAAAAAGTGCAAGAATCCCCAGGCTAATTGATCATTTGTTCGCGAAAATGCCGGTGATTGAGTCGGCACGGGCCCGCCTGCTGACGGAGTCTTACATGAATACGGAGGGCGAACCGGTCATTATTCGCCGGGCAAAGGCATTTGCACATATTTTGACTTATTTACCAATTACGATCCGCCCGGAAGAATTAATTGTCGGAAGCACTACCCTGGCGCCGAGAGGGTGTCAGACCTATCCGGAATTTTCTTATGATTGGCTGGAGGAAGAATTTGATACGGTTGAAACGCGCAGTGCAGATCCCTTTTATATAGCAGAAAAAACCAAGGAAGAGCTAAAACAGGTGCATTCCTACTGGAAGGGTAAAACAACCAGTGAGCTTGCCACCTCTTACATGGAGCCGGAGACGCTAAGAGCCATCGAGCACAATATTTTTACACCGGGCAACTATTTCTACAATGGCGTCGGCCATATTACGGTACAGTACGAAAAGGTACTGGCAATCGGCTACGAAGGAATTAAGCAGGAAGCCCGAGCGGAGCTGGCCCGATGTTCACTGGCAGACGGCGACTATGGGAAGCGCTCCCGCTTTTTAGAGGCTGTCATCATCAGCTGTGATGCAGCGATTACATATGCCGGACGTTATGCAGAGCTGGCCGAAAAGGAAGCCGCTGAATGCAAAGACAGCAAAAGAAAAGAAGAACTCTTGCAGATTGGGAAAAATTGCCGGAATGTTCCGGCCAGGGGAGCGACCAGTTTCTATGAAGCCTGTCAGTCCTTCTGGTTCGTTCAGCAGCTGCTGCAAATCGAGTCCAGTGGTCATTCCATATCACCGGGCCGGTTTGATCAGTACATGTACCCATATTATGCAAAGGACCGTGACAATTATAAGATCACCAGGGCATTTGCGCAGGAGCTCATTGACTGTATCTGGGTAAAATTAAATGATTTGAATAAATGCCGTGACAAAGTTTCCGCGGAAGGATTCGCCGGCTACAGCCTTTTCCAGAACCTGATTGCCGGCGGCCAGAATGCAGATGGCGCAGATGTGACGAATGATCTGTCCTTTATGACGATTCAGGCGACAATGAATGTCCAGCTTCCGCAGCCTTCTTTCTCGGTACGGGTCTGGAACGGCTCTCCCCATGAATTCCTGATTTGCGCCGCCGAGCTGACCCGTGCAGGATTGGGATTGCCGGCATATTATAATGACGAAGTGATCATTCCCTCATTGATGAGCCGGGGGCTTACCCTTGCGGATGCCAGAGACTATAATATCATCGGCTGTGTAGAACCACAAAAAGCAGGAAAAACCGAAGGCTGGCATGATGCGGCATTTTTCAATATGTGCAAACCGCTGGAGCTGGTATTTTCAAAAGGACTGGATCAGGGCATCAGGGTAGGTCTTGACACTCCTGGTGTAGAAGATTTACAGACATTCGAAGCGTTCTATGAGGCATATAAAGCACAGATGGACTACGCCATCAAACTGCTGGTAAATGCCGACAATGCTATCGATATGGCCCATATGGAGCGTTGTCCGTTGCCGTTTGAATCCTGTATGGTAGACGATTGTATTAAGAAAGGAATGTCTCTGCAGGAAGGCGGCGCAGTGTATAACTTTACCGGTCCCCAGGGATTCGGGGTGGCAAATATGGCGGATTCCCTGTTTGCGATAAAGAAACTTGTATTTGACGAAAAGAAACTAAGTTTAACAGCGTATAAAGAAGTATTGAATATGAATTACGGAAAAGGCTTATCCGAAGATGAAGTCTTAGGGATGACCGGCCAGATCGCCAGAGCCTTAGTGGAATCAGGACAGGCTATTGGGGAACAGGAAGTCGCGATGATCCTGAAAACGGTGATGGAAACTGCGGTATCACCGGAGATGGAGAAACGTGGGGCTGAACTTCTGGAGCTGATTGAAGCGATTCCGAAATTCGGCAATGATATACCGGAAGTGGACGAATTTGCCAGAGATGTTGCCTACACCTATACCAGGCCCCTGGAACAATACCGCAATCCAAGGGGCGGAATCTATCAGGCGGGACTTTATCCGGTATCTGCCAATGTACCTCTGGGCGGACAGACCGGGGCCACTCCTGATGGCAGGCTGAGCGGGACGCCGGTGGCGGACGGGGTATCGCCATCTGCCGGAAAAGATGTCAACGGACCGACGGCAGCCGCCAATTCGGTGGCGAAACTGGATCATTTTATTGCCTCCAACGGGACTTTATTCAATCAGAAGTTTCATCCGTCGGCATTGAGCGGCAGAGCCGGACTGGAGAATTTCGTGGCCCTGGTCCGTTCCTATTTTGATCAAAAAGGAAGCCATATGCAGTTCAATGTAGTAAGCCGGGAAACCCTGTTGGAAGCCCAGCGCAATCCGGAACAGTATAAGCATCTGGTGGTGCGTGTGGCAGGTTACAGTGCACACTTTACAATTCTTTCAAAGGCGCTGCAGGATGATATTATCCGGCGTACGGAGCAGGGATTTTAGGAGGTAAAACGCGAGTATGAATTATTTGAAAACCCGGGGACGCATTTTTGATATCCAGCGGTATTCGATTCATGACGGTTATGGAATCCGCACCATTGTGTTCTTAAAAGGCTGCCTGTTCAGATGCCGCTGGTGCTGTAATCCGGAATCACAGAGTTTTGAGATCGAAACCATGACAATACAGGGAAAACCACAGGTGACCGGTGAGGACATTACGGTTGAAGAGGTATTAAATGTTGTGGAAAAGGACCGGGTCTATTATCAGCGGTCCGGCGGTGGATTGACGTTATCCGGCGGCGAAGCTTTATGTCAGCCGGAATTTGCCAGAGATTTGTTGAAGGGGGCAAAAGAACACGGAATTCATACCGCCCTGGAAAGTTCGGGTGGTGTTCCATATGAACATATTGAGGCGGTACTGCCGTATCTGGACCAGTATTTACTTGATATCAAACATATGGATGAAGGAAAGCACAAAGAGTACACGGGAAGGAGCAACATCCTGATTCAGGAGAACGCAAGGAAGATTGCTGCCGGCCGTATGACTGAGCTGAGTATTCGGATTCCGGTGATCCCGGGCTTTAATGATAAACCGGAAGAGATCAAAGGGATTGCCCGGTTTGCCAAAAGCCTGCAGCATGTGAAAAGGATACACCTGCTTCCTTATCACCGATTGGGAGAGGATAAATATAAAGGGCTTAACAGACCATATCTGATGGGCGATATGGCTCCTCCTCTGCCATCGCAAATGGAGCAGCTGCTTACGGCAGCGAGGGGGGCATCCGGCCTTGAATGCCAGATCGGAGGATAGACAAATGAGTCGTAAATATGATTTTTCCGCAGAAGAAAAGACCAGAATTGTACAGGAACTGGTTCCCGGCAAGCAAGTCACGATTGCCCATTTGATTGCGAATCCGGAAGCCGCCTTATACAGTAAGGTTGGTTTGGAACCGGGGATGGAATATACCAGATCGGCGATTGGAATTCTGACGGTGGTTCCCGCTGAGACGTCGATTATTGCTGCGGACCTGGCCCTTAAGGCCGCTGGCGTGGAGCTGGCATTTGTTGACCGCTTTAACGGAACGTTAGTGGTAACCGGTACTTTTTCAGAAGTAGAAGCGTCGATGGAAAGTATATTGCAATATCTGGATGAGCGAATGGGATTTGACGTATGTGACGTTACAAAGACATAAGGTGCCTGGTTTTGTGGGAAGTCAAAAAGAAAGAATAATAAAACAATAAAAACAACATAAAAACAGTTGACAGATGTGGGTTTATGTGGTATATTAAATGCAGAAACAACAATAAACAAAGTCTAGGGTACAAATAGTATTTACATATCCAAGGAGGAAACGAAATGCAAAACGAATATGAAATCAAGAAACTGATGTGTGAGATCGGAAAAAGAGTGTATGACAGAGGGATGGTAGCTGCAAACGACGGTAACTTTTCCGTAAAATTAAACGATAATGAATTTTTATGTACCCCAACCGGAGTCAGCAAAGGATTTATGACACCGGAATATATCTGCAAAGTGGATGCCAACGGTAAGGTACTTCAGGCAAACAAAGGCTACCGGCCATCTTCTGAAATCAAGATGCACATGCGGGTTTATAAAGAGCGGCCAGATGTAAATGCTGTCGTGCATGCCCATCCCCTTTACGCCACAAGTTTTGCAATTGCCGGAATTCCCCTGACCCAGCCGATTATGCCGGAAGCGATCATTTCTCTTGGCTGTGTACCGCTTGCAAAATATGGAACGCCGTCGACCGAAGAAATCCCGGATGCCGTATCCGAACACCTTCAGTACTTTGACGCGGTGCTTCTTGAGAATCACGGGGCGTTAGCTTATTCCGATTCTTTGCTGGCAGCTTATCACAAAATGGAATCGGTAGAATTCTATGCACGCCTGCTATATCAGTCAACCATGCTGGGCGGACCACAGGAATTGAACCAGGCGCAGGTAGAAAGACTGTATGAGATCAGAAGACAGTTCGGCATGACCGGAAAGCATCCGGCTGATGTATGCCAGAATAGCCAGGCCGGCAAAGCAAGCTGCCACAGCTGTGGCTGCGGTAAAGAGACCCAGGATGTGAATGCAGATGTTGTTGCCGAGATTACCAGAAAAGTTTTAGAACAATTAAGGAAATAATCGGGAACCGTTATGGATGAACGAATCATTAAAAAAATTGTTGCGGACATTGTTTCCGAGTATCGCAGCGAAAAGATGACGCTGACGCTTGCCAAAGCGTTAATCGAAAGAATTGAAAAAAAAGCCGGTGAGATGCAGCTGTCTGTCGTCATCGCAGTATCTGATGCTTCCGGCCGGCCGGTTGCAGTACATTGCATGGATGATGCCTATATTGCCAGCTATGACATCGCTGTCAATAAAGCATTCACTTCAGCCGGTCTTAAAATGTCCACCGAAAAGCTAAGAGATTTAAGCCAGCCAGGCGGACCGCTATATGGAATACAACATACAAACGAAGGTAAAATTGTAATCTTTGGCGGCGGTGAAGTGCTGATGGCAGGTGGAAAAGTGATAGGTGGTCTTGGCGTAAGCGGCGGCAGTGCAGAAGAAGATACGGAATTGGCGGCTTACGGCAGGGAAATATTTAGGGAGGTAATCACATGTCTGCAAATGAACAGTTGATTCGTGACATCGTAAAGGATGTCATGGCAAAACTTACATTGTCTTCAGATACAACAGAAAATAAAGGCGTTTTCACGGATATGAATGATGCGGTGGAAGCGGCAAAAAAAGCGCAGAAGTATATTCACCGCATGTCCATGGACCAGCGTGAGCACATTATATCCAATATTCGTCGGCGAACGATGGAAAATGCCGAACTTCTGGCCCGGATGGGAGTAGAAGAAACCAAAATGGGCAAC
>Ga0153928_1001026_pt1 | contig 13118 bp, 8 predicted proteins | sample TSNJ012MetaG_FD_106656 | JGI IMG/M metagenome (GOLD analysis project Ga0153928, IMG submission 106656) | Attine ant fungus gardens microbial communities from New Jersey, USA - TSNJ012 MetaG | ecosystem: Host-associated > Fungi > Mycelium > Unclassified | place: USA: New Jersey, Wharton State... | reverse complement strand
TGCCCCAGTTAAGCCAGCCTCTGGGAGCCGGGGCCCGGGTCTTCGAACTGCCGGGTGTATTTGACGACTGCATGAAGGTAGTGGAGTATTTATCGGAACACTATCAGGTGGCCCTCTTGAATTCCAAAAATCCCTGGCGGGTACTGGGGCAGGAATCATACGCTTTCGAACTGGCCCAGCAATTCGACTACGAAATCGGCGACCTAGCCCTGTTCGTGCCGGTGGGCAACGCCGGCAATATCACGGCCATAATGAGCGGCTTGATGAAGATGCGCCGCTATGGGGTCATCGACCGGTTGCCCAAGATTGTGGCCGTGCAGTCCAGCCATGCCGACCCGGTCTTTCGCTACTACAACCAGTCGGGGCCGGAGAGGGTTTATGAGCCGGTTACCGTGCGCCCCTCGGTCGCCCAGGCGGCCATGATCGGCGACCCGGTCTCCTTCCCCAGAGTGGTGAAAATGGTTGACGAATACCATAAGGCCGCCGGTCAGGATCGCTTTTTCGTGGTTCAGGTCGAAGAGCAGGACATCATGGATCACATGATTCTAGCCAACCGCTCCGGCTTGACCGTCTGCACCCAGGGCGGCGAGGGGCTGGCCGGTCTCCGGGCCGCGGTCAGGGATAATATTGTCAAACAGGGCGAGCGGGCGGTGGTGGATTCCACGGCCCACGCCCTGAAATTCGCCGAATTTCAGAACGCCTATTTTCAGGATACTCTACGCGAGGGCTATGAAGTTCAAGCCAAACCTGAGCTGATCAACCGCCCGGTTGATTTACGGCCGTCCGGGGTGCCGCTGCCGGAACCGGGCCGGACTCAGAACCCTCGGGACCGGGCCGCCTATGTGGCCGCCGCCGCCCGGGATATCGCCGCGGCCCTGGGTTTAAAAAACCGCTGATGACCCGTTCCTTACCTCATAAAGATAAACGGCCTGAACCGCCCCGTAATTTAAGCGACCAGGCCTTGGCCCGCCGGAAAACGGCCGGGCCGCCGGAACTTCTGGCCCCGGCCGGGTCCACGGCTGCCTGGGCGGCGGCCGTGGAGGCCGGAGCCGACGCGGTCTATCTGGGCCTGAACGATTTTTCAGCCCGAACTTATGCCGACAACTTTTCTCTGGCCGAACTGGCGGCGGTGATACGGGAATCCCACGCGGCCGGAGTCCGCGTCTATCTGGCCCTTAACTCAACCATCAAAGAAGGGGAACTGCCCCAGGCCTGGAAACTTCTGGCCACCAGCGCCGCCCTGTCGCCCGATGGCTTCATTCTTCAGGATCTGGGGCTCAGCGCTTTGGCCGCCCGGTATTTTCCGGCCATACCCCGCCACGCCTCCACCCTGACCGCGGTTCACAGCCTGCCCGGCCTCATCACTTTGCAGAAGGCCGGCTTCAGCCGGGCGGTGCTGGCCAGGGAACTGGCCTTCGATGAGGTAGCCGCTCTGGCCGCCTATAGCCCAATTGAGGTGGAAATCTTTGTCCACGGCGCTCTGTGCTTTTCTTTTTCCGGCCTCTGTCTGATGTCAAGTTTCCTGGGCGGCCGCAGTGCCCTGCGCGGGGGTTGCACCCAGCCCTGCCGCCGGGTATATCAGCGTTCCGGCCAGAAGGGGGCCTTTTTCTCCACCACTGATCTGGCCACCGCCCCCTATTTCCGCGAACTAAGGCAACTGCCCATTAGCACCTTTAAAATCGAGGGCCGGATGAAGGGGCCGGATTATGTCAGTCGGGTGGTCCGGGCTTATCGGATGCTCCTCGACGCCCCTGAGGCCGACTGGCCCTACGCGCTGGCGGAAGCTGAAAATATCCTGGCCGAGGTTCCCGGCCGTAAAACCACCGGCGGCCCCTTGGCCGCTGAGGCGGAAGGGGCGCTGGCCCCCTTAAGCGCCACCACTTCCGGCCTCAAACTGGGCCGGATGGAACCGGCCGGGCCGGGCCGGGGTCGCCTGACTCTGGGGCGGCCCGTGGCCGTCAACGATCGACTGCGCCTTCAGGCCCGGGCTGGGGAAGAAAGCGCGGCCTTCAACCTGAAAACCATTATTTTGGATGGAAAGGAAGTGCCAAGCGCGCCGGCCGGTTCAGAGGTGACCTTAGGCGGGCCCAACCTCCCCGACCAGGGCGGTTTATTGTTCAAGGTGGCCTCCGGCAATGAAGAACGGGCTTTTCTGGCCTCACCTTTGGTCAAGGCGGTCAAAGAAGCGGCCAAAAAAATAACTTTGCCGGCCCCTTCGGGAAGTATGCCGCCGGGGCTCAAGCCCAAAGGCCCGCGCCTTACGGCTGTGGAAACGGTTCGGGCGGGTTTCTGGGTTTGGCTGGAACGGGCTGAAGATATGCGGGACTTAAGTGAATTCGACGCCAAAAAAATCATTCTGCCCCTCACTATACCCAACGTGCGGCATCTGAAACACAACCGCCGCCGGCTGAAAGAAGAAACGGCCAAGTTGGTCTGGAGCCTCCCACCGCTTATTTTTCATCGCCGTCAGACCTTACTGAATCAGGAACTGTCGGCCTTGATTCAGGCCGGCGCCAAAAATTTTCTGATCTCCAACCTGGCTCAGATCAATATGATTCAGCGGGCGGCCAAGGAAATCAGCGGAGTAAAAATCTGGGGCGATCACCGGCTGGGGGTGCTTAACCATTTGGCCGAAGCCGCCCTCATTGGGCTGGGCCTGACCGGGGTAACCCTGAGCCTGGAGGCCGATGCCGAGACCTATAAGGGCTTGTGGAAAACTCCGGCCGCCGGCGGGCGTCTTCTTTATCTTTATGGCCGCCCGGCCCTCTTCACCGCCCGCTACCCACTGGACCAACGAAAAACAGCCATAGTCAGCCCTAAGGGTGAAAAATTCCATCTGGGGCTGGAAGGCGAACAAACCATTGTTCTGGCTGAACGCCCGATTCTCATGTCTCAGTTGCTTAAAATGCCGCCTCTGCCCGGAGCCTCCGGGCTTATTGTCGATCTGCGCGCGGAAAACCGTCCGGGCTTCAAACTGCGAGAACTGAAAAAGGCTCTGGCCGGAGGCAGGGCCGGACAGGGTTCGTCGTTCAATTTTAAACGCTCTTTAATCTAAGCCCCCCATAATTAAAGATTGACAGTCCTGGCATTTTTTGTCAAAATCCATTTGTACCTACATATTTCAGATTAAATCTCCAGAAATTTGCCCAAAAGGCCTGATAATCTGAAAACCGACTTTTCCACAACCGTCATGAGAACGCCCAATCCTTTCTTTGCTTTCTTTGTTTCTTTGCTTCTTTGCTCATCTATCCGGCGTTCCGTATTTTTATATTAAAACTCTGTCAATACAGCACAAACTTTCCGATGAAAACGGGTACGAACATGGCTCATATTTTTGCGTTTCGGGAAGACCGTCTCGGGTTCAGTTACAAATTAGGTGAAAAAACAATTATAGGGCGGGCCCCGGAATGCGATCTTTTGATCTTCGACCGAAGCTCTTCCCGCCATCAGGCCGAAATATTTAAAGTCGACGACAGTTTCTACATTGCTGACCTGAACAGCACCAACGGCACTCTGCTCAACGATAAGCCGGTCACTATCCAGACCCGGCTGGAACCCTTTGACACCATCAAAATAGGCATGGAAGTCTTTATTTTTGAACCCGGCATGCAGGTGGTGGTCGGCCCGGCCCCTTCGGCTCTGATCATCGAATCCTTAATTGAGGAAGTGCATGATCTAATTACCTCTTCGGCGGAAGCCGCGGCTCAGGCCGTGGACCCGGAAGATGTGCCCGCCCTGATGAGCCTGGCCCACACCATGGGCCGCCTGGCGGACGCCGAATCGCTGGAATACGTTATCACAGCTTACCTGCACCAGCGTTTTGGATCGACTTTCTTGTCGGTTCTCTGGCCTTCCCGCCCGCCGGCCAAACGTTTGTTCTCTTTGATAACCTCCCATGACGACAAACGGTTATTGCTGAGTCATACCCCCTTTATCCGGGCCACGCGGGATAATGAAGTGCTGCTTTGGCCCACGACCATTACCGAATTGTCTTTCAGCGAGGGGCAGCGCCATGTCAGTACGGCCAACAGCCCGGCTTTGGTCGGCCCCTTGGCCGCCGAAGGCAGTCAGGCCGGCCTTTTGTATCTGGAAAACAAAGACCGCCGCTTCACTGAAAAAGATTTAAGAACCTTCGCCGCCCTTCTGGTCATTGTCGGCCCGGCCATCCGCTGGCTGACCGAGGTTCGCAGCCGCCCTATAGAATTGGAATACACCTCGTTCCCGGTCAACGAATTTATTGCTTCTTCCAACGACACCAGCGTCAAAATTACCTTTTCCACCGCGACTGAGGCGGCGGCCGGCTCGAAATCAATTTTACTCAGCGGAGAAGCGGGCACGGGCAAATCTGCCATGGCTGAATATATCCACAGCGCCAGCCTCCGCAAAAACGGCCACCTGGTGACGGTTAACCTGGCCACCCTGCCTTCGGCCGAAATCGAAACCGCTCTCTTCGGTCAACTTGATTCCGGCACCAGTGAATCCCGAACCGGCTTGGTGGAACTGGCCGATGGCGGCACCCTCTACCTCCGCCATGTGGAATATTTGTCTCCAGCCGCTCAGAAAATGCTGATGATGACTGTGGAAGAAGGCATTTTCTTCCCTTTAGGCTCTTCTCGGGCCAAAGCGGTCGATCTGCGCGTCATCAGTTCGACTTTTGTTGATCTGTGGTCCAGGGTTCAGAACGGCGACTTCCGTGAAGATCTGTATCTGCGCCTCAACGGCCTGAACATCTCCATGCCGCCCTTAAGGGCCATCAGGCAGGATATGGACAGTCTGGTCAATAATTTCATGGTCAGAGCGGCCCGGGAGATGGGCATAAACTTCAATAGTATCGATCCGGCAGCTCTCGAGTGCCTAAGGGCCTACAACTGGCCGGGCAATTTCACTGAACTGCGAATGATGGCCAATCTTTTGGTCCTTTTCAGCCGCAACGGGCGGGTGGCGATGGAAGACCTGCCGGCGCATCTGCGCATGGCCCCTGATACCTTCATAGGCGATGAGGGCGCGCTGCCGCCGCCCCTGATTCATGAAGCTGAGCGCTATCAGTTGATTGCGGCCATGGCCCGCTGCGAAGGCGATCTTGAAGAGGTGGCCGCCCTTTTGAACCAGCGGCCCGAACACATCATAATGAAAATGCGGGCCTTAAATCTGGACCCTATCAATTATCAGCCCCCCATTGAGCGCGCTATCAACCGGCCGGTTAGATAAAAATCCGCCCCAGAGACCTTTAAAGGTCTCTGGGGCGGAATCATAAAATCAGCGGATAGCGGCCCCCGGCCTTGGGCGTTATTTTTCCAAAGACCATACCGGCCCCGCCAGAAATCTTTGGGTTCTCGCCCTATTCCATATGTTACCGGGAATTATGGAGTCGAAATCGATGTCATGTGTTTAACAATATATGACGTTGATTTTAATTGGTTCTCCTTGATGGCGGGAAAATGATTTGATATAATAAATGGTCTATTCAGTCCGGCCCGGCCGGCAGCCGTTTGTCAGGAAATGTTGGTGTCAACTAATTCAAGGAGGTACGGCCTTGGAAGAAGGCAGTTCGCCCCATCGAAGTTTTTTCTCCAGATTTTTGCGATTATTCGGAAAAGGTTCCCTGTCACAGTCCGCCTTTGAGGACGAAATAAACGATTTGCTGGATCATGGCGCCGAGAGCGGGGCCATTGGCCGGAGCGCCAGTGAGATGATTCAGAGCATTGTGGATTTCAACGACACGGTGGCCCGTCAGATCATGACCCCCCGAATTGACATGATCGGCACATCAAAGGATTGTTCTTTGGGAGAAGTGATCAGAATTCTTCTCGACGAAGGATATTCCCGCCTGCCGGTCTTTGACGGCGATATGGACCACATCGTCGGCTTTATCGTCGGTAAAGATCTCTTGCAGTTTTGGGGGGCCTCTCTGGATGATCCCCTGCCTCAAAGCATCATCAGACCCATCATTCTGGTGCCCGGCAACAAAAAAATTGGTGATATATTAAGCGAATTGCGACATAAAAAAGCCCATCTGGCCATCGTCTTGGACGAATACGGCGGCACGGCCGGCCTAATGACCATGGAAGACATAATCGAAGAAATAGTCGGCGATATAAGTGATGAATATGATGAAGATGAAGCCCCCTTTGTCGACCTTTCGCCAGGCCTCACCCTGGCCACCGGTCAGGCGGCCATTTCCGATCTCAGCGAGCATCTGGGGGTGGAATTGCCTGAGGGCGATTATGACACCCTGGGTGGATTCCTGACCAATCAGGTCGGCCGGGTGCCCCAGATCAAAGAAGAGATTCAATGGGCTGATCTCGTGTTCAGCATCACCGCCGCCGATGACCGCAAAGTCGAGCAGGTGGAGATCAGAAAATTGAGCCCGCCGGATGAGCCGGCGGCGGTCACCACATCTGAAGTCTGAGCCTTTTGGCCGGCCCGGAAACAACGGCGGCAATCTCCGGCGACGTTTCTGATCATTCCCCCGCCAACAAGCCGGTGAAAAGATGAGCGCCCTGCCCGCAACCTGCCGCGATTATCCTTAATCCATTTACGGGACAGGTTTCAGGGCCGGCCCTTAATCCATCTGTAGGCCCGGTGAGGGGCGGAGGGTTTTCAAGATGCTCCAGGCGGTGATGGTGGTCAAAACAATGGCGCCGCCAATCAGGGCCCAGAAGCCTGGCCGTTCGCCGATGACCAGAAACACCCAGATGGGGTTCAAAATCGGCTCCAGAGCGGTGATCAGCACCATTTCCAGAGATGATACCCCGCTCGAGGCCAAAGTGAACAGATAATAAGCCAAGCCAATTTGAATAACTCCGGCCAAAACCAAAAGCATCATCTCAAAGGCCGAAGGCCAGGGCGGCCGGCAGAAAATCAACCCCATAGAGGCGACTAGAAGATTACCCAGCACCAGACTCTTCATGGGCTGACGATTTCTGGCGTAGCGCAGGCTTATGGCCAGCCCGGCAAAGAATATGCCGCACAAAAAACCCACCAGGATGCCCCATAACCCTTCAGACGACAGATTATCCTTAAAAAAAAGAGCCATGCCGGAGAAGGCGATAATGATAAAGAACCAGTCCCGGCCGCTGGTGCGTTCCCGCAAAATCAAGGGCGCGGCCAGAGCCACCCAGACCGGAGCGGTGTATTGTAATAAAATGGCATTGGCGGCGGTGGTCAATTTGGTGGCGGTGACGAAGGCAAAGCAGATCATGGCCATGAAACCGGCCAGAATCCATTGACTCCGGTCAGGAGGGCTCCAGTCGAAATTTTTATGGGCCAGAAGGCTTATGGTAATAGCGGCGGCCAGACCGCGAACCGAGGCTATGGCCCCGGGGTTCCAGTTCACGCTTTTAATAATCACCCCGGCCGCGCTCCAGAGAATGGCGGTGATGACCAGGAAAACAAGACATTTTGTGCGGTGAGTCATTCAGCGAACTTTCACTTGAGATAAACTCTTAAAATTTGCCGAAACCAGGGTTCCGGTCAGAAGATAAAGGAAAAAATCGGGGCCGCCAGGAGAACCGCGCGCAGGTTGGGCCGCCCATAAGCCCCGGCTCTATTTTACGGGGCTCGGGGCCGAGTTCGCCCGGTCTGGCTCCGACTGGCCGTCGGCAGCCGGGGGCTGGGCCTCTCCGGGCTCGTCTTTGATGATAAAAACGCTTTGGCCAAAAGAGGCGGATTTTAGACCGGCCTTAAGCATGCCTCGCTTCAGGCGCAGTCTCAGCTCGCGGCCCACCGACCACTGGTGGCCGGAGATAGTGTTGATTTTCAGCCTGATCGTGGTACCGTTGGCGTCAAACCCGACCACACCCACCACGGCGGCCGGGCTGGTCAGGTAGGGAGTCCATTGAGGGTCATGGTTCAAATCCCAAACCACTTCTCCGGCCAACTGAAGCATCTGGTCGGGGTCGGCGTCATATGGCACAGTGAATTCAACCAGATCCTGAGAATAATCTTTGGTCATATTAACAATGGTGTCCACGCTGGAATTGGGCACCACCGTCAGGTTGCCGGAGGAATCTCTCAGGCGGATGGTGCGCAGGCCCACGGCCTCCACCGTGCCGCTCTTGCCGCCGACCACCACCCAGTCGCCCACGGCCAGGGTATCCATAAATAAAATGGTGACGCCATTGATGACATCCTTGACCAGAGACTGAGCCCCCATGCCCACCCCCAGGCCCAGAATGCCGGCCCCGGCCAGAACCGGCCCCACATTCACCCCCAGCCGTTCCAGAATAACCACCACGCCGATAAAGACAGCCAGAGAACGGGCGGCGGCCAGGACCAGGGGGGTCATGGTTCTCCAGTTGCGGTTCTGGCCCAGATTGGGCACGGCCAACAGCCATTCAGTGGTCACCCGGCTGAAACGAATGAAAATTCCCACCGCGATGACGACCACAACAATAGTGAAGGCCCGGCCCAGAATTTCCCGGGTGATCTGATTTTCAAAAAAACTGATCAGGGGAAAACCCCAAAAGACCAGGGTAACAATGGCCACGGTTGTCCAAACCAGAAAGTTGGTCAGGCTGTCGAATTGCAGAGCCAGACTGTGGCCGTCGGCCGTATCATGAGCCGCCAGCCTTCGCCCCAGCCGCCGGATAAGCCGTATAGCCACAATGCCCAAAACGAGCAGCACGGCCGTCCCTAACAGGTGAATGCCAAAGTGGTCGGCGGAGTCGGCCGGGTTGATCAGAGAAATCAGGGTCAAAACCCAAATTGAAACCAAAGCCAGGGATGCCCAGTGTTTTTTAATGAAAATATTGGCCGGATAGTCAATATGAGCCGGCGGCTCGGCCGTAGGCTCAAGGCCTTCTTCCTCGCTGTTGGCCAGAGCGTCCGCGGCTTCCTCCATTCTGCCGGCTGAGGCTTCGGCCTCACTTATGAGATGGACCAGCCGTTTGAGTTTTATCAGGCGAAAGGTCAGGTAAATCGGCAGCGGCAGGGTCATGAGCACCAACAGCCCGGTATAAAGGACGCTATTTACGAAAGGCGCCAGAAAAACATCTTCAAGAAAAATGAAAATAGCCACGTAAACGGCAAACACCCGCCAACTGTTCAGAAAATAGCGGGAAAGCACCGGATGCGTATTTATCAGGGAACGCCCGTCACTGTTTGGGGTCAATAGGGCCCCGGCCACCTCCAGGCTGATATATAAAACCGACAGATTGATGAAAAAATGCTGAATAAGGGCGTGTATAAAAACAAAACCTGTGGCCAGGTCGGCGGTGACCCCCGGGGCGGTGGTTGACAATTCCGGCAAGGCCAATAGTGGTAGAATCAGCGCCAAGCTGAGGCCGGCTACGATCAGAAGATACTGGAACAGGTGATTGAGGCGACCGCCTAAAGCCCCGGAAAAACAGGCCGCGGGCGATTGCCCGCATTTTCTGATGATCAGCCGGATGGCTATCAGGCAGGCCAGGCCCCAGATGAAAGCCTTAAGGAAATAAGGCCGCCATATTTCAATCGCCCAGGGCTGCCCCAAGGCGTGAAAAACTTTCTTGATATCTCCCCAGGTCTGACGCAGGCCCGGCCCGGTGGCGGTCAAACCCTGCCAGACTCTGCCGGTCAGATTTCTCAAGTAAGCTCCGACACCCTTTGGGTTCGCCAATACATCGCCAGCCGGGGCCAGACCGCCAGGGGTTTCTCCGGCCGCGGAATCTAAGGCCGGTTGTTCCTCCAGGTCCGCCATCAGTTTCAGGAGGGTTATGACCTCCTGACGGCGTTCTTCATCTTCCAAAAGCTCTATGGTCTTTTGAACCCGGCCACCCGGCGCGGCCGCGCTTTCCTGAGCCGCCAGATGAGAGAGCGGGGAGATAAAAACTATAAATAGGAAAAGGGCCAAACCACGGCGGATGAAGTTTTGGGAAAAATCCTGGGGCATGGCCAAACCTCAATGCGGAAAAAATGGACGACCGTGTTGGCAGACCCGGTCAATTTAAGCTGTCAAGCCGAAATATCGGCCAATAAAGGGGCTTTTTGCCGATCTGGCGCCTGCCTTATCTTTCTGATTATACGCGGTTAGACCTGGCAAGGCAACTGTGATAAATTTAAAGGCGGCCGGGTGGCCGCCTTTGATGGGAATCTTTAAAAACAATTTTTTTCTGGGCGCCGGAAATAAAAAATATCCTCACGCGTTGTTTTTAACTACTTGGTATCATCAAAAATGTCGACAAAGCTACGGGCATTTTTTATTAACGGCTCAATAAGAGCCAGCCCTTATTTGACCGAAAAAAATTGGTCAGAAAGCCATGATCCGCAGACCAAGAATGATTTCATGGGCACTCAGATCATACTTGGCTTTGTTACTGAAGGTGCCAATAACACGCTCTTCGAGGTTCGTTCCCGCAGTGGAAGCTTCGGGATCAGCCGTTTCCCCATAAAGCTGATATTTCCTCGAGCCAAAATCCGCGCTGCCATAATCGGAATAACGATAACTCACATCCAGGGCCATACTGTCGGTGAATTGATAACTGAAACCGGCGCTCAGTTGCCAGGCGAAATTCCAACTGTTTTGGCTACCGCTTGGCCTCATGTCGTAACCATAGCGGTATTCTAAATCATCACCCACATAGTAGCCCGTGTTGCCCCCCAGTATCAAAGTTTGATGACCAGAGATTTTACTGTCGACATAAGCCCCGCCGATACCACCACCAATATATGGGGTGAAAGCCGTGTCAGTCGGAAAATCCAGGAAGACATTGGCCATAACAGTCTGGATTGTGGAGTCGATTTTGAAATCAGCCGTGGAAACATTGCTGCTTTTCTCGTTCGCTACGCCGGCGGCTGAAAATCCAACGCTGGAAGTCATCTGCGACGGATAGTCGCCATCGACCGAGCCATGGTGCAAATATTCCAGTTCCAGGCGGACTGGGTATTCGCTGTAAGCGCCGAAATCATAACCGAGAGACAAACCGCCGCCGAAAGAGTTATCAGACCCGTCGCCACCTTTAAAGCGACCGGCGCCGTCGTTGCTATGCCGCCAGAACTCGCCGCCAGCACCGATGCGGCCATTGGTTTCGAATGAATCCATCATGGTGTGGGAATACAGTAACTTGGGGGTAAAATAATACGGCTCGACTGGTCTTTGCTGGGCTTCGGCCGGCAGGGCCGAGCAGAGGGCCACGGCACCCGCCAGCGCCAGACCCAGAGTGCCTGGTTTCAACTTCATCTCATTTCTCCTTTCACCCGGTTCTTCAACGGCCGGGGTTGATAAATTAGTTCATCAGAGTTCCGCTTCCGGCCTGAGGCGGCCTATGCCCATGAAAGCGGGGTCCCTGTCTGTCAAACGATAGTTTTTATTTTTTTCATCTTCCGGTATAGCCGGGGTTTAGACCGCCCGGTTATACCGACCACTTTCGCGCCTCCCTACCCGGGGCCAAATCGCCGCCGGGTAATTTCCGCCGTTAAAATATTGAAAATCTTAGACCAACGCTCAATTCATGAGACGTCAAGTCAACCTTGGGGTTGGCCCGGTAACCAGAGGAGGCATTGACCGAACCTGGCTCGGCGCTACCCAGGTCATAATAGCGGTAACCAACATCAATAGCCGTCTGGTCATCAATGGCGAAACTGACCCCGCCCCCCAGATTCCAGGCGAAGGCCCAGTCATTGTTTGAGGTTTTGACCTGAACGCTGTCATTGCCGCTAACGTGAGATCTGGAAGAATAATCGCTTGACAAATAGGCCAACCCCAGGCCGCCGCCGACATAGGGCGTGACAATGGCGCCCAGGTCGATGTCGTAAAACCCGTTGATCATGAAGGTGTGCGCTTTTATTTTAAATGACTGGGAAGCGATATGAGTTTGGCTGTTGTTATAGATCACGCTGGGCCCGTTGCCGAATTTACCCTCCCCGTGATAAACATATTCCAATTCCAGTCGAATCGGCACACCGGAGTATAGGCTGAAGTCATTACCAACGGCCAATCCGAAACCGAAACCATTGTCATCATCGCTGCCGCCCAGCACCCCTCTGCTCCAACCAGCGGAGTTGGTCCATTTGGCATTGGACATGTCCCCATCTTTCCAGCTGTATATAATTTTGGGGGCGATGTAAATGGAATTGAATTCCTGGGCCGGGGCCGGGGCCGCTGGCAGAGCCACAGTTAGAGCCAAAGCGAATAAGCCGCAGCGAATCAATTTTTTCTTCATCCTGTTCTCTCCTTCCGAAATCAGTCAGACCCGCGACGAAAAGCAACGATAAGCAATTCTCAGGGTCTTGACAATGTTCTTAATCAAATCCAAAATATTATGAATATTGCATTTTGTCAAGCTAATATATATTAATTACATATAGTTTAATAGAATTATAGTCTATATAATATTGAATATTAATATACTTAAATACAAAATATTGCAATGGAAGGATAGTCAGGCTCAAAATCTTGTGCCGCAAATAATAATTCACTTTTTTGGGCGCCGGCGAAAAAAATGTCGAAAACCTCAGCCAAACAGACGTCCTCAGGGCGGGCTCGCCAGCCGTGGCGGCAACGACCAGATTTTTCAGATTAACCAGTTCAGCCGAGGCCCCCCATAACTGAAACAATAGCTCCGGAGCCTGATCCAGACGACAGTCTTTCAGCCTGGTTACCAAATGGTAGACTAATCGCGGCATTTGTTACCGAATGGTCATTCTTAAAGCCAAAACATCGGCTTTTATCATTCAACACATTATAATCATTTGATAAATATTACCAGGCATATTTATTGCTTATTCTGACTGTGATTGGCTTATCGCCCCCAAAAGGAAGTATTATGAAAAAACAAGGATTATATGACCCCCAGTTCGAACACGACGCCTGCGGGGTGGGTTTTGTCGGTCGTCTCGATGGCCGCTCTGAGCACCAGGTTGTGAAAATGAGCTTGGATCTTTTATGTAATCTGGCCCATCGGGGGGCGGCCGGAGCGGATGCCGATTCCGGGGATGGGGCCGGCATTTTGATGCGGCTGCCGGATGCTTTTTTACGCCGGGCCTTTGATTTCGAATTGCCGCCCGAAGGCTGTTACGGACTGGGTATGGCTTTCCTGCCCCTGGAAGGCGGGGCGGCCGGACGGGCTCAGGCCCTGATTCACAATCAGGCGGCCACCCTGGGCTTCCGTTTTTTGGGTTGGCGGGAAGTGCCGGTGGAG
>Ga0153928_1001025_pt1:0-5000 | contig 13136 bp, 9 predicted proteins | sample TSNJ012MetaG_FD_106656 | JGI IMG/M metagenome (GOLD analysis project Ga0153928, IMG submission 106656) | Attine ant fungus gardens microbial communities from New Jersey, USA - TSNJ012 MetaG | ecosystem: Host-associated > Fungi > Mycelium > Unclassified | place: USA: New Jersey, Wharton... | reverse complement strand
GCGGTACAATAAAGTTGTAATTCACTAGTTATTCCAGATGCTCGCCAAAGCTGAAAAAACCCGGAAGTTATTTGTATTCCTCGGAAACCTCCGCCTACATCACCATTCAATATTTCTTGGCCTACGATTGGCCAAACCACTTGGGCACTAGGCCCAATGTGAGTAGGATCACTTAGCCATGCCTCATAATTGGAAAAACGAGCACCGTGGAAATACATACCACTCAGCCAAAGAAAGATGATGGAGAGTTGACCAAAATGGGCACTAAAAATTTTTCGCGAGATCTCCTCCAAATCGCTGGTATGGCTATCAAAATCATGAGCATCAGCATGTAGGTTCCAGATCCAAGTAGTAGTTTCGGGGCCTTTAGCTATTGTTCTTGAAAAATGACCGGGTCTGGCCCATTCCTCAAACGACGTTTTTACGGGATCCCTATCTACCAAAATTTTGACTTCTGGTTCCGGCGAACGAATAATCATTGAGTCCTCCTCTTTCCGGACAAGACATACAAAGAGACCTGCCAACATTTAAATAATTGGTGAACCTCTGGAGAGATTTTTCGTTTTTTTTACTTGTATCTCCCATCTCTCTCTATTTTTTTTTAGTTATTTACTAGAGCAATTATGGTCTGGAAGTTGATCCAGGGCAAGTGTTCGGATCTATTATGACATAGATTTTTGGCGCCCAATGGACTTATTTTTAAAGATTAAAATTCGAAATCCCTTATTTTGATTATTTTGAATTAAGATAAATACTTTATTTGTATGAATATAATAAATTACGATATTCTAATCAGTAATACTCTTATTCTAATTAACGTTAGTCATTACTAAGAACTATCCAAGTTATAATAGATCTGATTTCGTTTAATTTATTAATTCATTTTAAGTTTAAATACCCAAAAATAATTGGACTTTCCTTACTTTATTATGTTTCCAACGTAACTTTCATCAACTAGTATCAAATATTTTTTTTATTTAACTAGAATTTTATTATTAATTATTAAATTTTAAATTCAATTTAATTTTGTTGAATATAGTAATAAAATAAATAGGTACTAAATAATAGAAGAAAAGAAAGAAATCAATGCTGTACTGTACCTGTGTATTCTTTATCCTTACGAAATATCATACAAACTAGAACGATCTGCTAAGGGATATAATGAAATTCTTTGATTAGTTCTTTCCAGAATCAAAATTTTGGTTTATTAATGAAAAAATAACAAAAACTTTTTTATTCGAAACGTCCGGTGATCTTCAACCAATTATGCGCTTCAATATAATTTCCAGGAGTAAGCGTTATAGCTTGTTTCCAATACTCAGCGGCTTGATCAAACCAAGCCTCCGCAATTTCAGAATCTCCCTGTCGGATGGCCTGTTCTCCCCGGTCGGGATAGGTGGGTCAATTCCTTCCCTTAGAACCGTACTTGAGACTTTTTTACCTCATACGGCTCCGCAGTCAATTCTTTTGGTGTCCTTTCTAAAAAACAGAATGGACTGATCCCACACTTCAGGGTAACCAAAAGAGGTTAATCGGATGAGTTTAAAACTTTCATTTTTATTTATTTATTAAAATTATTTAAATAAGTTTTTTTGTTTTATCTTTTCTCCCACCTGCAGAAGAATAAAGTATAGGTATTTACTCCTATCGTTAGTATTTTCGGCAAGGTAACTATCTCGATTTCATATTGAAATTTATAGAGAATCTTTGAGAAAGACTTTCCTTCATAATATGATAAAAAAAGTAAGAAAGAAAAGACTTACTATCTTTGGGATCTGATCCTACACCGCCGCTCACTGCCTTAGTGGATCAACTCTATTACATAAGTTAAGTCCTAACTTTTATTGATCTTATATGGGCAAAAATAAGCAGTTCTTTTTTTAATCTATTGGCCCAAAACCTAGTTAATTGATCTTTACGGTGCTTTCGCTCTATCAATTCAAAATATTTATCCATAGACGACATATAAAAAAGTATCTAGGCATCTTCATATTTCGATTTCTACGAAGTTTTTTTATTTCCTACAGCTCAAAAAATCGTCGTTTTAGACGATACATATGTAGTGAGCCTTTATTTTTTAGTATTTACTAAAAATATGAGGTCTCCCTTTCTTTCTTCTATAGTGGAGATAGTCGCACGTAATGACAGATCACTGCCATATTATTAAAAGCTTGGGGTAAGAATGGGTTGCGTTCTAGTGCCCTGAAATAATATTCTAAAGCTTTCGTATGTTCTCCATTACTTGTGTGAATAAGTCCTATATTATATAGTATATAACTTCGATCGTAGGGATCGATTTCTAGTCGCATAGCTTCATAATAATTCTGTAAAGCTTCCGCATAATTGCCTTCAGATTGAGCTGACATCCGTTACGGTCGTCATTCGATTCAACGAATCTCCGTTCCAGAACCGTACGTGAAATTTGCATCTCATACGGCTCCTCCTTAAAATACGCATAATGAGAATAAAGAATACGTGGAATAATGAATAGGGTTGAAAGATTCTCATTATGAACTGAGTGGGGCTAGTATTTTTACAAAAAATCTCTAGCCAACCTTCTTGCGTAAGAACTTGTACTAACATCAAGCGTCTTGATATTAATAGAGAAAGCTCCAACAATTACTTTGTCCTCAACGCTCCCCCAATTTCCAGGAAATTGTCACTTCAACAGTCTTCGATGGTTATACGGGTATCCAAAGGACCAACGAGATGGATGTTTGTTGTCCCAACCATTCTTGTTAGTCCCAATCCAAATAAGAAAAGGGAGTTAGTAAGTTTTTTTCGTTTAACAAAGCTTTCATGTTGTCGATTGCTAGGTGTAGTGCTTTTTCCCCTATGCTGCCTATATGGGACTTTATTATATTACTAGGAAGTAGGATTGACCTGTAATATAGAACACTACAGGTATAACCTTCTGCTCAATACTAATACTCAAATTAATAATTGAAGTTATAGTATTTGAGGTTGCATTAATCGGGGATACACGACAGAAGGAGTTGTTTTATTTATAAACTTCACCTTCAACAAGCGTAGATTTTTTTTTATAATAAGAAATTTTTGTTCTTTCTATTTCGAATCGTGTGTCTTTCTCATCAAACTAGAACTAGAAAAAAAAAGACAAATCACACCATCTCTATAATAAGTAAATGCCTCTTTTTCTCCCGAAGTTGTCGGAATTATTCGTAATAAGATATTGGCCATAATTGAAAAGGTCTTATCAATAAAATTTCCATTTATTCTCGATCTAGACATAAGTATCAATCCATTCTCTAATTATTATCATTACCTCTTGTGGGAAAGAGATTCCCCAAACAAAGGATTTGAACAGTACAAAATAACATAAAAACAGATTAAGTTCCAAATAAAAAGTAAAATAAAGCTCCAAAACTTCTATATCTATAATATATAATTATATATTGATTGACTTTTTTCCAATTATAAGTATTTTTGAAATGATTTCAATATTCAAGAATTAATCAATAATAAATAGTGGAATTTTAGTTTAAATCTAAAGCAAAATAGAACCAACCGTGGCCGAAGAGTATCCATTAAGCATACATAGTCTAAAAAACCAAAATTAATAAATCAGTTAATTTATTCCAATTCCTTGATTTAATGGGGTAGGGTAAGCATATATGTATATCCCAATATCAGATATTTCTATTTGATTTAAAAGGTAGGAACATCATCTAAACAAATATAAATCAATATAATATGAGACTTTCACAAGAAAAAAACATGAAAAAATAATCTATTCCTTTTTGGACTATTAGTTATAGATTATAGAATAGAATCTTTTGGTTGACCATACCTACCCAAACAAAAATAGAATATTAATTTTGAATATATATAATGACTCGCTATTTTTTTAGTTATAATTATATAATATATTGTGTAGGAGAGATGGCCGAGTGGTTCAAGGCGTAGCATTGGAACTGCTATGTAGACTTTTGTTTACCGAGGGTTCGAATCCCTCTCTTTCCGTCCTTTGATTTAATTCACTAACATTCCTAATTGTAAAATATCAAACAAGAATACCATTATTAGAACATAATAGTTAGATTCAAAATGGGAAAGGATATATGAGTGAGATAAAATTCCGATCAAACCCCTGACTTTAATCCTTAAGTCAATTTACTTTGAGGAAAGAAAGGGGCTAGATTGTCCGAATTCTTTGCTTTGTATTTTAGTTAGGACTAAGTCTGACGGGAATAATATTCTACCACTAGCAATTCATTTATTTTCAAACCAACCCACTTACTATCTATTATTTGATTGACTAATCCTTTATACGAAAATGGGTTAAGGGTCAAATGGTTGGGTAATTCCTCAGGAGGAGATGAATCACGATAATTTTGAATTAGAGCTCTGGATTTTTGTTCATCCTTTGCCGTAATAGTATCTTGGGGTTTACAACGATAACTCGGTATATCTACTATACGACCATTAACTAAAATATGTCTATGATTAACTAATTGGCGGGCTCCCGGAATAGTCGGAGCCATACCCAATCGAAAAAGGATATTATCCAAACGCATTTCAAGTAATTGTAGTAAAACCTGGCCTGTTGACCCTTTGGCTTTTCGGGCAATACGCACGTATTTAAGTAATTGTCGTTCTGTAATGCCATAATGAAAACGTAATTTTTGTTTTTCTTCTAGACGAATACGATATTGAGATTTTTTCCCGGAGCGCGGTTGGACTCTAAGATCACTCCCGATTCTCGGCCTTTTATTTGTTAGTCCGGGCAAAGCCCCTAGACGGCGTATTTTTTTGAAACGAGGTCCTCGATAACGCGACATAAAGACTCCTTTCTTTATTGATTATTTCTTTTGTTTCATTTCATTTTAGCTAGTTCTATTTCTATAACCATTTTATTTTATATTAAAAAACGAAATGAAAACGAAATCCGAAATGAAATTCCATTAAGTATTAGAATTACAATGAATAATGAGATGGATTGTATATATATGCTACACAAACCCGTTTATATTTATATA
>Ga0153928_1001023_pt1 | contig 13152 bp, 12 predicted proteins | sample TSNJ012MetaG_FD_106656 | JGI IMG/M metagenome (GOLD analysis project Ga0153928, IMG submission 106656) | Attine ant fungus gardens microbial communities from New Jersey, USA - TSNJ012 MetaG | ecosystem: Host-associated > Fungi > Mycelium > Unclassified | place: USA: New Jersey, Wharton State... | reverse complement strand
GACAAAATGCTAAGGATAATCCCCACTGCTGCTCCTCCATATGCCACCAGATCCATAATACTGATTGAATTCAGCTGCATGATCAGGACACGCATGGTTACTTTGCGGAATTTCTCCGCTTCTTCATCCATCTTCCGGGCATATCTTTCGTCCGCCTGATAAACTTTTAATGTTGTTAATCCCTGCAGGCCTTCCAGAAATGTATCGCCCAATTCTGTATAGCTCCCCCAATATTTATGCAGCATTTTCCTGGCAAATTTCTGGATCGCAACTATGGAGAGCGGAATCAGCGGCACACACAACAGTAAAACGGCAGCAACCTTCAAACTCATACTTCCCACCACTGCAAAAAGAGTCAGCGGCGCCAGAAGACTATAAAATAGCTGCGGCATATATCTGCCAAAATATATTTCCAGCTGCTCTACCCCTTCTGTACTGATCTGTACTGCCTCTGACGTGCTGATGACATTACGGTAATGAAACCCCGGCTGCATCAGTTTGGTATAAATATCGGACCGCAGCTTTCTTTTTACGCTTGCTGATGCCCGATGTGACATAGTCCCTTCCAGAATCAGCATTATGCCCCGCACAGTTAATACCGAAAAAAATACGATCAGATATTTTAATAAATCGTATTTATCTGGTTCTCCTTGATAAATACTTGTTAAATACCACACCGTGGTACCTGTCAGGATAAGATTGGCCAGCAGCGAAATCCATTGTACCGCTACCATTCCTGCAACATATTTTTGATTCTCTTTAAATTCTCTTAATAATCTTTTATGAAACACTTTTTCCTGCTCGCTTTCCCGCTAATGATATTCTTCCATGCGCTTCTTCTCTGTGTCCACTTCTTTTGGTATTGTTTTAATCCGAAACAGAAAATAATAAAAATGAAACAGGGCAACAAGTGCAATTACTGCCTTTGCATGCCAAAACGGAACCCAGATAATACTCACGCTAAAGATAACTGCAAGGGGCAGTATGATTCTCTTTTTTGTGGCGGTATCCATTCCTTTTTTATTCTTTGTTGGTTCTACATATTTCAGGTATAACCCTGTTCCCATGAACCAATGATGAAATTTTTCCGATCCTTTTGCAAAGCACAGTGTGCTCAAAATCAAAAACGGTGTGGTCGGAAGAAGCGGCAGCGCTACTCCTACTGCTCCCAGACCTAAGAATAAAAATCCTAATCCGATAAATAATCCGTTTACAGCTTTTTTCATACTCACCTCACATGTCTTTTAGTTAGCTTTCTCTAACTACTTCTATCATAGGAATCGCATTATGTCAAGATGCTTTTGATTAAAATATGGTTGGAACTGATTGGAATAGCAAAAAAGAAATCTCTGATTCGAAATTACTAAGTTCAGCCATGTGATTTTTTAAAAGCTCCGCAATTGCAATGTATGGGCTTTCAGGATGCCACTGTGTACTGGCAGAGACAGGCACGGTCAAAAGTGCGCCCATATTTCATGTGCGCACTTTTCAAATAATTTATTCAGTTGTCAATTCTCAGCATCCTAATATATATCCTAAAAGGAATAAAAATAAGTATGTCGCCACTATTTGCCTAACATATAATTAGTCCGCAATAATAATATTTGCACCCAACTCTTTCAATTTCTCAATCTCTTCCCGCGGTATCTCGCTATCCACGATCACTCCATCAAACTCCCTTAGCTGTGCATAGCATATAAGGTTATACCGTTGATATTTGCTGGAGTCAACCAGCAGATATTTCTCCTTAGCAACTTGCATAACCTTGTTTTTAATGCCCAGTTCAGAAGTATTTCCAATATAAACACCTCCGGAGGCATCAAAGCCGTTCGCCCCAAGAAAGGCGATATCCACCCGGAAACAGTTTATCTGCTCTTCTGCCACCGGTCCACAGCTAGACAGTGTGTTACGGCGTAAGTCCCCGCCTATCATTATAACGGACACATTTTGACGGCTCAGCAGCACCGAAGCAATATTAATCCCCGTAGTCAGAATCGTATTCGTCTTGTCATTACTAAAATTCTGCGCAAAATAATACGTCGTTGAACCAGAATCCAAAAACAGAATCTGCCTATGCTTCACTAAAGACAGTGCTTTCAACGCAACTTTCTTTTTCTGCTCTCCATGGTACATACTCCTGCGCTCATAAGGAAGCTCAATGCTTTCTTCTTCATTTGAAAGCATTGCCCCTCCATGAGTACGTACAATCTCACAAGTAGCAGAAAGACTGTCCAAGTCACGCCGTATTGTCATCTCGGTTACGTCAAGCATTTTACTTAACACACTGATTTCTACTTGACCGTCACGTTTGAGTAATTCTAGTATCTGCTGCAATCTTTTTTCCCTTAGCATTCGGTACCTCGTTTCTTAAACATATTCCCTGGGAGATCGAGACAAAATTCCCAAGTTTCTAGACAAATATTAACATATTATTCCTCTCCGAACAACTTATCAGCTAAATATTGCATCATTGTCTCAATCTGACAGGACATCGTGACCGCTCCTAGGTCCAGATGACCGCTCCTATTTGTTCTGAAATATTTGAATAATGTGTTTTGCACTCTCCTTCATAGCCTCCTTTGCTACTGCCGCAATCTCATGATAATAAACCGGTGCTGTCGCCTGATTTATTTTCTCTGCTATCGCATCGTTAGCTGAAGTGCCAACACCTGTAAAGTAATTAAATTTACGGATTCCGGCATCTATTGCTGCCCTAATCTGTTCCTCATCTACTCCGGTTGTTCCATGCATTACCAGCCCCACTTCCGGAACCAATGCATGTATGTTCTTTACTCTTTCAATATCTAATATCGGTTTTTCAGCAAAAAATCCATGAACTGTTCCAAATGATATGGTCAGTGTATCTACATTTGTCCGGTGGCAAAAATCTGCTGCTGTGTGGGGTTCTGTATAATATTGTTCAATATCCTCTATGCCGGCACCAAACTCAGTACAGCCTCCGATTCCTTCGATATTACTTGGCATCAACCCAACTTCTGCCTCAACGATCATACCTATATTATGGGCATGTTCCGTAAACCGTTTTACTTCCGCAACATTTTCCTCGAAGGGCAGATGGGCACAATCATACATCACGGAGTTAAACCCGGCACGTACGGCCCTAAGTACATAGCTATAATCAGTGCCATGATCAAGATGAACAATCACCGGAACCTTTGCTTTGCTGGCATACTCTACCATCAGCGGACCGAAGGTGTCGATGGGAGCAAATACTTCATGTGCTTGTGCATGACTTAACATCAAAGGTGCATTAAGTTCCTCCGCAGCTTCAATCACTGCCTCAATACCTTCCTGTGTTGTTGCATTAATACCTGCAATTGCATAATTATTCTTCTTAGCATCCTGTAATATTTCTTTAGGGTTTATTAACATTTTAATACTCCTTCTCACTATTTAAAATCATGCATTAACTTATACAATTTTTTGTACTTTTTGTACTTTTCTTCATAATAGGATTTATTTTCTTTTTGGGGTTCTATAATCTTGTCTATTTTGATCACACGCGCCACTCCCTCTGAAAAGCTTGCATAGTAGCCTAATCCCTTTGCAGCGGCGATCATACATCCTAAAGTTCCGGCCTCATTATCATGCATAGTCATCATCGTCTTCCCTAATACATCTGCCCGAATCTGCATTGTCAGAAGAGAAGCAGAGCCTCCTCCAGTCATTATTATCTTTTCAAGGTCAATCCCCAGAGGTTCTAATACTTCATAAGCCATCCGTATCTGAAATGCCATGCTTTCTTTGACCGCACGATATATTTCAACCGGTTGGGTATGGATGGTCAACCCCCAGATCAAGCCTTTGGTATTATAGTCAATATCTGGATTCCCAGATGATCCAAATTGCGGCAATACCAAGAGCTCTGTCTGTACTCCGGCAGCGCATTTGTCCATATAGCTGTAAAAATCTTTTCCGCTTGCTTCACACTCTTTGCGGATATCGCTAAATATACAGTCCCTGAACCAGTTCATCAGGATGCCGCAGGTTGTAATCTCAATATTAGTCAGATAAGTGTCCGGAATCATCCCCGGCACACAAGTCAACTGATTTTCTAATATATAATCGGTTCTGTGCAGCTTGGGCAGCATCATGTTCATAACTTCACAGGTACCATGTCCATCTTCACCCAGACCTGGTCCGATCACTCCTGCTCCCAGGGCAGCACATTCCTGATCATGTCCTCCTGCGACTATTTTCAGCTCTGGTGATAAGCCTAATTCCGCTGCTATTTCCGGCCGGATTTTGCCCAATACCGTACCGGAATCTACCGGGTCGGATAGCTGCTCTTTTGATATCCCGGCCAGTTTAAGCAGCCTCTGGGACCAGCACTTATTCTTGATATCAAAGGCCATGGTCCGGGAAGCTGATGAGTAACTTACCTTCCGAATTCCAGTCAGATAATACCCGATATAATCCTCATACAGAAAAATGTATTTTGCGTTCTTAAAAACGCTGGTGTTTTTGTTTATCCATAGAAGTTTGGGCAGTGAAAACATCTCGCTGACCGGAAGTCCTGTAATATCCATAACCTCTTGCCGGCTTACTTCAGCAAGGATATCTTCAATTTCTTCGATACCTCTTTTATCTCCGGTTACCATAGATTTACACAAAATATTATCCTGTTCATCAATGCAGACAATTGATTCCCCAAGCGTGCCGATCGCCAGTGCTTCAATACGCTCCTCAAGCCGCGCCGATACTTCTTTTAAACAGGCTTTCACACAGTCGAGAACCACCTGCGGATCCAATTCCCGGTTACCCGCGGTTCCTTCTTCTTTATATGCCTGTCTTGCAGTATCGATGATACCACCTGCTAAATCATATATGACAACCTTACAGCCACTGGTCCCCACATCTAATCCTGCTATTGACATATTTATATCCTTAGCCTTTCATCAATTTATTTTTCTTCAAGATATCAATATAGACAGCAATTAAAACAATTACTCCTTTAACTATATTAGACACAAACGAATTCACATTTAAGAGGTTTAGTCCATTGCTGATCACACCAATGATCAATGCTCCTATCATTGTGCCGCCAATCTTTCCCATTCCTCCGGACATTGATACCCCGCCAAGTACGCAAGCCGCAATCGCATCCATCTCAGCTCCCTGCTGCACCGATGGCTGTCCTGAGAACATTCTTGCAGCCAGAACTACGCCGGCAAAACCCGATAAGAACCCTGAAATAGTGTAGACAATAACTTCTATTTTCACCGTCGGTATCCCTGAATATTTTGCAGCTTCACGATTACCGCCCAGGGCATATACATATGTCCCGAATTTTGCTCTGGATAACAACAGCCACACAACAAGAGTCAAAATCAATAAATAGATGATCGGCAGAGGAATCGGTCCGAAATATCCGGTTCCCAATACTGCAAAATCATCACGCATACACCTCAGCGGTAATCCGCCGCTATAAAGATAAGCAATCCCTCTGGAAATACTCATCGTTGACATGGTCACAATGAAAGGTGCCATACCCGTCTTTGCTATGATTATTCCATTGATCAATCCAACCAGCACACCAATGCCCACACATACAATGATTGATACCGGAATCGGTATTCCATTATTAATAAAGCCTACACATAAAGTACCAGACAATGCCACTACCGCACCCACTGACAGGTCGATTCCACCCGTAATGATGACAATTGCCATGCCCAGTGCTAAAACTGCATTGGTTGATATCTGTCGACCAACACTTAAGACATTATCAACACTTAAAAATACCGGTGACAATACCGCAACAATCCCACAGATTACAACAAACGCTGCAAGAATCCCCAGATTTTCGCTTAAAAACTTTACACATGGCTTCTTTGACCTTACCACCAGCTTAACATTATTTTCTTTTGACATGACCTATCTCCCTCCTGTCGCGTGATACATGATTTTTTCCTGATCAAAATCTTCATGATCCAGCTCACCGGTAATCTGTCCCTGGGCTGCAATATAAATACGGTCACACATATTAATAAGTTCCGAAAGCTCGGATGATATCAGTATTACTGCCATACCTTCCTGCGCCAGTTTATCTATAATGGTGTAGATCTCAGATTTTGCGCCAACATCTATTCCTCTGGTTGGCTCATCTAATATTAAGACCTTGGGAGCGGTTGCCAGCCATTTTGATAATACGATTTTCTGCTGATTACCACCTGATAAATTATTTACTAATTGATCTTGTGAGGGAGTCTTTATTGAAAAGGCCTGTATGTATTTACTTACCAGCTCATCATGTTTTTTCCGGTTAACATGGATAAATTTTTTATATTGATCCTGCACCGTCAAAGTAATATTAAAGGCAACCGTATTTTTCAAGATCAGACCTTCTTTTTTGCGGTTTTCCGGAATCAGTGCGATCCCTTTTTTAATTGCGTCACGGACACTTTTTAATTTTACCTTCTGCCCCTCCAGATAGATTTCACCCGAATCAAATGGGGCAACACCAAATATTGCCTGCATGATTTCGCTGCGGCCTGCGCCCACCAGCCCCGCAAACCCGACTATCTCACCTTTATTAATCTTAAATGACACATTTTCAAAGATGCCTTTTTGGCTTAGTCCCTTTACTTCAAAAGCAACATCACCAATTGAATGTTTACCCCTGGAATAATATTCCTTCAAGTCCCGACCCACCATCATTTTTATTAATTCATCCATTGTGGTTTCTTTTGTTACTTTGGTGTCTACATATTGTCCATCACGCAATACTGTAATTTTATCAGTTATTGTGAACAACTCATTGAGCTTATGAGAAATGTAAATGATACCCACTCCCTGTTGACGAAGCTTTCGGATCACCTCAAACAGATACTCTACTTCACGTTCTGCTAATGATGAAGTTGGTTCATCCATAACAATAATTTTAGAATTAAATGAAACTGCTTTTATTATTTCTACTAATTGCTGCTGAGCAATCGTAAGGAAATAAACGTCCCTGGTAACATCAATGTCAAGACCTAGCTGCATAACCAGCTCTCTGGCTTCTCTGATCATTTTTCTCTTGTCTTTGAATCCGGCTTTTGTCACTGGTTCCCGCCCCAGGAAGATATTCTCAGCAACGCTGATATGAGGAACCAACACAATCTCCTGATGTACAATATTGATACCTAGCTGCTGTGCTTCTTTCACTGATTGAATAGTTACTTCCTTGCCCTCAACCAGAATCTGACCACTATCTGCTTTGTAAATTCCACCCAGCACTTTTATCAGAGTAGACTTTCCGGCGCCATTTTCGCCCAGCAGTGCATGTACTTCACCTTTTTGAAGCTTAAGATCAACACCTTGTAATGCATATACGCCTGTAAACTTTTTATCAATCTTTCTCATTTCCAGAACATAGTTTTCCACTGTCTTTCCCCACTTCCTTTTGGAGAGGAGGGGATATCCTCTCCTCCTCTCAAGTTCTAAAAACTTACTGCCATCCGTCAACACCATATTCATCTACATTATCGGCATCTATCTTGAATGTTTCTACCTTAATATCTTTTTCAATGGTTTCACCATTTAATACCTTCAGCATGTTATCATAAGAAGTCTGGGCAATTCCCATAGGGGACTGAGCTGCTGTCACCTGTAATGTTCCAGCCTTGATCGCTGCCTTACCATCCGGTGAACCATCTACCCCATAGATTTTAATTCCTTCCTGTTTTCCAGCTGCCTGTAATGCTGCACTTGTTCCCAGCGCAGTTGGATCATTGATACCATAGAATGCCTCAATGTCCGGATTAGCCTGAATCATATTGTCGGCAATTGGCATTGCTTTTTCCAAAGATGCCTGCGCATCCTGTTGAGCACAAATATCAAACTTATCGGTCATTCCAGCTTCCTCAAGGGCTGCCTCAAATCCTTCAAAACGCTCTACACAAGCTACCATAGTAGGTGAATCAATTACTGCAATTTTAGCACCATCCGGGAAATCTTTTATCATCGCTTCACCTACGATATGCCCGGCATTAAAGTTATCAGATGCAACATTTGCGGCCACTAAATCTACGTCTGTAACCGGATTGTCCAGGGCAATAACTGGGATCCCTTTATCCGCTGCGGTCTGAAGTACATTTTTTACACCGTCAGAATCTACCGGTAATAAAAAGACACCCTCCACACCCTGGGTTATAGCATCTTCAATCTGGGAAATCTGTTTTGACTGATCATACTGAGGATCAAAAACAATCAATTCGTTTCCTTCTGCTTCACAGGCTTCTTTTAGTGAGTCACCTATTGTTGTCATAAATGGGTTATTCAATGTTGATGTACAATAAGCAAATTTCTTACCTCCATCCTTTGCATCACTTTCTACATCACTTGTTGCTTCCTGCTTTGCTTCAGATTCACTTTGAGCATCTCCTCCGGACTTACTGCCGCATCCAGCCAATACTGTAGCCGAAATCACTAATGCCATTCCCAATCCTAAATACTTGCTAAATCTCTTCATACATTACCTCTCCTTTTTTATTATGTTGTTTTATGTTTGTTATTGTAATATATTTTCAAACATTTTACAACATTTTATATAGCCAAAAATGAGTATTAAAACTTGTGTATTCTATACAACAGTTTTATGAATTTCCCTTTCAACTCTCTCACAATCAAAAATCTGCAGATTAATTTGTTTATTATGTATAAGCTAAAGGACACTTTCTATTCCTGGAAAATGTCCTTAAAGTGCAAAACTTCACTCCGTGACCAGTAACTATTGGCACTGATTTTGGATGGATATAATTATGCGCCTAATGTTTGATAGGATAGCAGTTGGCAGGGTGGACGCGCAGAGATGCATGGGATACTTCACCAAAAGCATGGAACTCATAGCTTCACTAATAAAAAGCCAAGGTGTGATTTGCCTTGACTTTGTGCCAACCTCTGTAACTTTTCCTTCTTCTAAAAAGCATGTTATAGCCTCTGTTCTGTCATTTATCTCGCCAATCTCGTCACTTTTTACCCTTTCTCATCCACCCTGATTATCGCCTTTATCAGGCATCCGCATAGAAACGCTATCTGCTCAAACTCCAGAAATCGTCCTGCTCCTTCGTCTAGCATCAGCTTAATTTGGCACGGGAACTCATCGTCTGCTTCATAGTAAATAATCTGCACCGGTATTTTAGGCAAAGCACTGTATGTCCATGTGTACTCACCGGGTCTCCCTTCACCATGAAACTCTGCTCCCAGCCTGTTAAGCGGCTTACATATACTTTTATAGCTGCTGCCAAATTTTTGCACAAGCGAATCAAACATCCATGACAGGTTTCCTGCGGCGAATGAGCTCTGAATAAATCTGCCCGGCAGACAATAGGAAAATACCGGCTCACCGCTTCCCGCGGAAGTGATATAGTAGACCAATACACTTCTGGCAATTGGGTCTGAAGAATTGACATCCGATGGGGTAATGCCCGCAGGGCTTATATAGTAGTCCTTTCCCAAAAACCGCACGGCTACTGCCCCATCTTCAGGCGGAGGGAAACCGAGTCGGAGTGCCGCTTCATTAAGGTCACAATCAGCCAGCTTATGCACAACTTGGTTATAGGTGGTTTCATATCCGCTTTTCATACTTATATCCATTCCTTTCACTTCACTCAAGGCACAAAACGTGATCAAAAATGTTTTTCAACCTTGCTTCTTCGTATTCTGCGTTCTATAAGTACACTTCGTTTTGCTTCCTGTCCGCACTTCGTACAAGCCTCTTATTTTCTTTCCACTACGGGAACCGCCATTTTTGCGCCACTTGCCGCAGATGCCCCAAAATTGAACCGGGGCGCGATGTGGAAAGCATAGGCAAACCCATATTCCTCCGGCTTATAGTTTTGCATTGCTTCGGCAACAATCTCTATAGCCTCACAAAAATCTTCTTCATTCTCATAAGTCGCGCCACGAAAATAAAGCATCTTACAAGCCGGAAGTTCAATAACTTCCATGCTTTCGGGAATTGGCTTTTCATAGGTCAAAGGAATTTCTATCCCCGCGGCAAATGCCGAGGTTCCCTCCGCTATTAAATGTTTGGGCAATTCCAACAGTGCGGCATTGTCGAATTTCTCAGATACGCTGTTCATCATACCTTCCCAATCGCAGCCCATCTCACCGCAAAAAGACATATAATCTTCTGCCTTTTTGGATCGGAGCATCATCAGCTTGCGTGCCGGACGGTCAACAGCCTGTACAGTTACGGTTGCAGGTACTTTTTCTTTACTCATTTCAGTATCCATCCTTTTTTTGTAGTGAAGAAGAGCGTGGGTAATTGGGTAATAAGTAAACAGGCTGATTGGCGGTTTGACTTTTTGATATGCCGCAGGTCCGATTCCAAACTGTTTGGAAAAAGCGCGGGTAAATCCATCATGTGATTCAAAACTGCTATCTAAGGCAGTCTCAAGAACCTTGCCATTGGTATCCCTTAATTGTATAGCTGCCTGTGACAACCTCAATGCTCGAATATACTCCGATGGCGTTTGCCCTGTATATTGTTTGAATAGACGTATTGCATGATAACGGCTATATCCCGAAACAGCTGCCAGTTCATTCATATCAATTTCTGTTTCCGCATGACTCACAATATAATCCTGCATACTCTGAACTGCTTGTATCTTATCCCAATTTCCCAATGATTCCTTCCTCCTGTTTTGAGTATAGCAGACCTGCAACCGAGACTCTCGACTTCCGTTGCGAAGTTTTTATACCGTTTAACATAAAAAACATTAATTTCGGTTTATCGCCCCATTGCCTCATGAGCAATAATAACAGTATTCACCTGAAACTCCTCATGCTTTATAAGTCTAACAGCGTCCTCGTTAATATGCGATTTGGTTTTCGGTTTGGTTTTCGTTCCGGTAGCATAACACTCCAGGGCATCACCCGCAAAGTGTCTGCAAAGAGCTTCCGCAATTTGAGCGCAGCCGCAATTATGCACACAGATAAACGCAACCTTTGTCATAAACCTTTTCCTTTCTTAAAGTGCAAGCAACTTGTCGCCCTTAATATCCTCCGCGCTCCACTTGATAACCGCAAAATTACTGTTTGACAGTTCATCCACCTTGTTCATCCATTCAATTTCATGGCTCGCCTTCGCCTTCAGAAGCTGATTGAAGGTTTCCGCCGCATACAGGGCTGAATTGATCACCCACCACTTTGTAGCAATCCCGGCGCGTTTTAAATCTTCCTCTAAACGCATGGCTTCATAGACGGGTGTGGCCTCCGCAAGGGTCACAATGATTACCGCCGTTTCATCTGCGTTACGGAGTCGGGGCAGCAGCTTTTTAACCGGTTCGGGAATATCGCCTTGTGTACGCTTTACCTCGCGGTGATAGCTCTGCGTCGAATCAAGCAGTAAAAGCGTATGTCCTGTGGGCGCGGTGTCAATTACGACAACCTCATTTTCAGCCCTATCCACGATTTCAGCAAAGGCGCGGAAAACGGCGATTTCCTGTGTGCAGGGGGAGCGTAAGTCTTCCTCCACATAGGCGACATCATCCTCCGACATGGTTTCCCGCGCTTTGGCAAGCACTTCCTCTTGATAATGCCGGAGTTCTTCTTTTTCGTCTATGTGGCTCATAGTAACGCCGCTTCTTTCATCCATGACGAATTTCAAGTGTGCGGCGGGGTCGGTAGTCGTTAAATGCACTTTTTCTCCTTTAGCAGACAGTCCCAAAGCGATAGCGGCGGCAATGGACGTTTTACCAACACCGCCCTTTCCCATTGTGAAAATGACCTTTTTGCCGCTCTCATACATATCATCAATGACTTTATGGATCGTCGAAATATCGGCGGTTTTCAATACGTGGTTGCTAACGATAAAGCTGTCTTTCACAAGCAGACTGCGGACGTTTTCCATGCCTGTGATGTTATATGGGCGAAGGGGAACAAAATAGGCGGGGATATTTTTTATCCCTGCGGGAATATCTGAAAGTGCCTTCTGCTGTTTGTTATACAGGCTTTTAGATATAGTATCATCAAAGGAAGCCAATACACCGTTAATAATCAAAAGCTGATTATGTACGCCCAGATCGGCAAGCTCTTTGGAGGCCCTTTCCGCTTCCATAAGCGGTGAGGTTTCGGGACGGGAAACAAGTACAAGAGTTGTCATTTCCCGGTCCGATAAGGTTTTTACAGCGTTTTTATAGACTTCCTTTTTGCTTTCCAAGCCGGAAAGCTGTCCCAGGCACGATGCACCATGTGTGCTTTGGCTGATAAAGTTACTCCATGCGGACGGTAACTGCAGCATACGCAAGGTGTGTCCCGTGGGAGCAGTATCAAAAATAATGTGGTCGTATTCGGCCTGTGCCTTTTCGTCGGTGATAAAAGCGGAAAACTCATTGAAAGCTGCAATTTCAACCGTGCAGGAGCCGGATAACTGTTCTTCCATGTTAGTAATTACAGACTCCGGCAGTTTGCCCCGGTACGGAGTAATCACGCTTTCCTTATACTCTGCCGCCGCCTGTATCGGGTCAAGATTGGCAACCACAAGCCCCGGCACATCTGCAATCGGAACACCTTTATTCGTAAGTTCCATGCTGAAAACGTCCTGCAGATTGGAAGCGGGGTCGGTACTGATAAGCAATACCTTTTTTCCGTTGTCGGCAAGGGTTACGGCGGCGGCACAGGCGATAGAGGTTTTTCCAACACCGCCCTTGCCCGTGAAAAACAGGTATTTTGTTAGATTGAGTTCTTGCAAGTCAAACCTATCCATTAGCAGCAGCCCCCCTTACAGTTACAGCCGCTATTTGCCTTTTGGGGCGTGACCTTGTCTTTTGCGTTTTCTTCTACAAGATAGCTTTCAGGGATTTCAAGCCACGCCGCGATTTCCTCATTGGTTGGATATGCTTTTGTTTTGACGATTTTACCATCAATCACCGTGGCCGGGAGCGCTTGGGCGCCCTCACCGTTAATCAGTTTGTTAATTTTGGCATTGCTTATAAATGCCTGTGGTGCGCTGTTCAAGTTAAAACGGGCGGCGGTAATGCCGTTCTTTTGCAGCTTGCCCATCACTGTGGAAATACGGAGCAGTTCGGAGTCAACGCTCACACCGCAAATACCGGTTTCACAACACATAGCAGGTTCATAGATTGACATAGTTTTCATAACAAAATCTCCTTTAATTTTTATTCGAAATCAATGATTAGTTTT
>Ga0153928_1001020_pt1 | contig 13199 bp, 14 predicted proteins | sample TSNJ012MetaG_FD_106656 | JGI IMG/M metagenome (GOLD analysis project Ga0153928, IMG submission 106656) | Attine ant fungus gardens microbial communities from New Jersey, USA - TSNJ012 MetaG | ecosystem: Host-associated > Fungi > Mycelium > Unclassified | place: USA: New Jersey, Wharton State... | reverse complement strand
GGGATAAAAAGGAGCTCGATCGGAAAGGTTGCTGCTGCACTGGCTAAGGAAACTGAAAACAGTGAAGAGCTGATCGGGCAGCTGGAGGAGATCATACAGCAGATAAAATGCGGTGAGCCTGAGGAAGCACAGCAGGAGGAATAGGTTGATATGAGCATTACCTTTTTTACTTTTGTCATTTCGATATTTTGGAGCAGTATGCTGATCGTTGCCTTGTACTTTTTAAGAAAAAGATATTCCTTTCATAAAAAAGCAGAAGTATTCTGTCTGTTTACTATATATCTATTTTGTATTTTAAGGATGTTTTTACCAATAGACCTTCCTTTTTCCAAAGGAATATCAATGGAAGGGGTTTATAGTGAATTTTACAGATACTTATATCTGGAAAAGATCAGGGTGGGAGATCTTCAGATCCCATTTGCCGTAACCCTGGCAGCCATTTGGATCAGTGTTGCGGTTTTTCTTTTATGGCGATTTGGTATCCATTATTATCATATCATGAAAGAAATAACCATGTATCAGCCTTGCAACACAAAACAATGTGAGGGGATATTCCACGGGGTAATAAGTGAAAGCAGGAAAAAATTAAAAATCGAAATACTGCAAACGGACATGATTAAAATCCCGTTGGCGATTGGCGTGATAAGAAAACGGATCATTCTGCCCAAGATAGAATATACAGATACAGAACTGCACTATATCATACAGCACGAATACACACATTTTTTGAATGGGGATCTATTGCTGAAATGGTTGGTACATATCTATTGTTGTATTTTCTGGTGGAATCCCCTGGTGTATTTTCTAAAGAAGGATTTAGACCAGACCTTAGAGATAAAGTGTGACTTAACAATCACAGAGGGAATGTCACAGACAAAAAAGGCCGAATATTTAAAAACGGTTGTTTCCAGTTTGAAAAAGGCAGGAAATTCCGGGAATATGATACCTATATATGGAACAGCGGCATTGGTTGAACGAAATAAAGAAGGAGAGATCCTGGAACGGTTTAAATTTATTTTATACAGCAGCAATGTGAAAAATACAGGTAAAGTAGTATTAACAGTGATTCTGGGTGCATCGGTTCTGCTGTTTTTGAGTTCTTATATATATGTACCTTTGCCGTCATATGAGCCTGATATTACCGATATTGAAACGGACCCAGGTGCCCGTGCGTTGACCACAGAGAATTCCCATATTGTGGAAGAGGAAAAAGGAAGTTTTTATTGGATTGTATATGATGGGACTAAGCTGCAAATAGACGAGGAATTGGTTTCTGAGCTGGAGGAGGAAGGGTTTGAAGTAAGGAGGAGAGCTGAATGAAGAAAGACATTCTGTTTTTACTAATTATAGCATTGATGTTTGGAGCGTTCCCAACAAATATATATGCGATGGAAATGAAAGAAAGAGCCGTTGTGCAGGAACAGCAAATAGTACCGTTTGCAGTTGGTGATGTACTGGTTAAGAAATATAGATATTATCAGGGGAAGAGTCAATACCGTTGGTGGAACAAAACTAAAAATTGCTGGGCAGCGGGTTCTGCTTGGATAAATACATAGATAGTGAGTATATATTTTTGAAATACGTTGGTGGATAAAAGTTGTAAGTGAATCCGTTACCAGCAAAAAAGTACAATGGTGAGTATATTTCTGACTTTCAGGATGATTATACTAAATACAAATGTAAGGAGAAATCACATGAGTGTAAAAATCAGAAGTGACACTAAGAAACAAAAAAAGTCCACATAAAACCAAAGTTGGGAAACTTGTCACTACGTGACAAAGACTTTATGAGGACATAACTATTTTACCACTTTGTTGAATCGGAATCAAGAAAAATGTGAATTACCTTAAGATAATCGCCTATGATGTTACAGTTCACATGGCGACTATTCCGTGAGGTGTTTCTGTGCATCGCGAAGTGTGTTGTTGGCCACGGAGTGAACAATAATCTTATGATGGGCAGACAAACTCTGAGACATAAAATAGGTTGATTTACATTATTCAAAATCAAAAACTAATGGAGGAAAAGAAATGAATAAAAGTACAAAAAAAATAGGGTTATTACTTGCTATGATTGTGACAGTTGGTGGAATAACAACGCCTGTTAGTGCACGAGGAATAGGTGAATTTCAAAATTTTAAGGTAACCTATTCTGGTGCAGAAAAATATACGGGTGAAGTGAATAAGAGTGTGACAGGAAGGAAAGGTGCTGTAAATCTATCACAGGATACAGGAACAGCATGGATTACTGTAAATATGAGAAATAGAGATTTGGCCTTCCGAGGTGGAACCACTGTCCAGCGGGGAAAGAGGGCAACATTTGCAACACCTAATGCACAAGGTGGTTTTTGGTATAAGCTTGGAATGAAGAAGACAAACAATACAGGCGGGGGAAGTGTAACGATTAAAGGGAATTGGTCTCCAGACGAATACTAATTAAATTTAGGGAGCAAAAAAACCTTGATACAGGAGTTAAGATATCTAGTGGTTAACCACTAGATATCTTGATTTTAATCAGGTGACTCAAGGGAGCGTAAGTTGAAAAAAATAACAAAAATAAGGTTAAACAATTCGTATTTTTATCTTAGTGCAGCCGTGCTATTTTTGGCGTTGAGTATTACATGGTTTTTTGAAAGCAATTTTGCAGAAATCATGTTTTTTATGGATTACAATGCTCCAGATATAACGCTGCCAGAGACAGAGGCTAAGATTGCATTTTTAGATTCGATTTTGAATTGGGAAATGTTTATTGATTCATCTATGCGATACGTGGTGAATTTCTTTCCGATTTTTGCAGTCTTACCAGTAATTCCATTTAGTTTTGAAAGAAAAAGTTACTTTGTGTTTGGTGCCAATCGTTTCCAGCATTACTCGAAAGAATTATTAAAAAGCACTTTGGGATATGCGATTCGAGGAGGTCTTTGTATTTCTATAGTATTTATAATTTATTTTACCATTGGCAGTCCATTTATGATAGCTACTTTGTCTGATATAGGAGGATTTGCATCTGTATTACCACAAGGATTTTATTCACTCCATCCTTACTTGTTTTTTATGTTTATGGCTAGTACTATATATTTTGCAATAGGATTCTCATTTGCACTTATGGCATGTGGCATTAGTTTATTTACGGATAAAGAATATTTCATTTTAGCAATCCCATTAATGATTTATGTGGGTGTCTGCTTTTTAGGTTATGGATTTGATTTTTTACCTTTTAAAATATCAGAAAGTGTTTGTGCATTTAATACTATGTATTCTACCGGAGAGATATTTGTTCCTGTAATCTTTCTGATATTAATAGATACTGTTCTGGTTATACTTGGTGTTAAGAAGAGGAGAAACATTGTTGATTGTTAATCTGCGATATAAGAAATTCATTAAATATGTAGGGATGGCGATAATAGGGATACTAGTGGGAATGTTAGCGTTTTGGCTTGGAACCATAAAAATAATGAATTATATGGAGGGGAGTGTACGTGTATATAACAAATTTGATTTAATAAACATTATTTTTTTGACTGATGAATTCTCGAAATTTGAGTATTTAAGTAGAAGCGATATTAGTTTGTTTTTTTTACCATTTCTGTTCTGGGGCGCAGGTATAATGATTGCGTCATCGGAATTTCTGTTAAAGCCCAGGAGTTATATTACTTATGTATACAGTAGGGTAAACAAAAAAAGTCAGGCAATGCGTTATATCAAAGGAGATAGTATTATGATGACAATCGTATATGTGTTTTCATTTGTGTTAACGTTATGCTGGTGTTTGGATATTTTTCTGCCAAAGGGATTTGAGATAATGCAGCGCGCACAGGAGAGTATGTTTTTTTTACATATGGGATTACATGGGATAGCTGCTGTTTTGGCCGTTTTAGTAATTGGTGAAATTATGTTTTTGTTTTATTGCAAAAGAGGTGTGAGTTTCTCCTTTATGGGAGGTATTATGATGATTGTGGTATTATTTCTTGTAGATATGCAGATAACCGGATGGAATCTTATTTTATTTACTCCATTATATTACTTTTTGGATAGCATATGTTCCATGTTACTGTGTTATTTAGTAATGCGCAAAATGAATTCTTTATTTGGAAAAATAGAGCTGTCAGTCTAAGAGAGGTGGATGAGTTATGATACAGTTGGAACACGTGACAAAACGTTTGAAAAATCAAATTATACTAAATAATATATCGGTTAATTTAAGTGAAGGAAAATGTTATGGAATTGTGGGATACAATGGCTGTGGAAAAACAATGTTGCTGCGGGCTATTTGTGGTTTTATGAGTATTGATAGTGGGGAAGTTATTGTCGATGGAAAAAGAATTGGTAAGGAACAAGACTTCTTACCGGAGGCAGGAGTTATAATAGGTGAGACTGGTTTCTTGAATGGAAGAACAGGGTTTGAGAATTTAAAGATATTAGCAGAAATAAGAAATCGAATCACAGATGAAGATATCCTAAAAACGATGGATAGTGTGGGGATACTATATGCAAAAGACAAAAAAGTAAGGAAGTATTCACTGGGTATGAAGCAAAGATTGCGATTAGCACAGGCACTTATGGAGGACTGTGGAACTTTGGTTTTAGATGAGCCGTTTAATGCTTTGGACAAAGAAGGTATTCATGAAATACAACAGTGTTTATTAAAAGCAAAAAACAAGGGAAAAACCATCTTATTAACGAGTCATGACGACCGAAATATTACCTTGTTGTGTGATCGGGTGCTTGAAATGGATAATGGAGAAATAGTAAGTGAAAGAGAGAACAAGTAGCATGAAAAAATATATTAGTATAATGAGTATTGTAGCCATAATGATAGTTTTGAATGGGTGTTCATTACACCCCAAACCAGATGAATCTGAAATCGGGAAACAGCCCATAACAGCAGAAGAAGAGAAAGAAGCAATACGGGAGGAAGAGGAGGTGATGAGTAATGCGCCTCAATTTTCAAAAACCGTAAAGGAACTATCCAAAGAACTGAGCAGACTTGACTATTTGGAGGAAAAAACACAAGATGGCCTATGTTTATTTATATCTAAAAAAGGATATTTCGAGATACAGGTAGGACAGGTTAAAGAAGAAAATGAACCGGCAGGGGTAATTTATTACATGATTAACTCGTCTAAACCATCAGAAAACAGTGAATTAGTGACAGAGTTTGAGGAATCTGTGGATTGTTTATTAACAGCTTTGGGAGAACAGTACACCAAAAGCATCATTGATGATAGTTTGAATATAATTACAAAACAGGTACATGTAGAAACGATACCGTATTCAGAGCATGTAGAATTATTTGTTGCAGATGCAGATAAGCAGATAGACTTTAGAATTTGTCCATTATAAATAAGTGGTGTCGGGTTTTCCGATATCATGGAGCAGTGCAGTCCATATAAGTATTTTTGGTTTTTGCTTTGACTTTTTCATTTAGCGGCTTCATCCAGATAGGAGTTTTAGTATTCGTAATAACGATAAAGATTTTAATCTATATAACCTAATGGGAGGATAAACTGAAATGAGAAGACTGTTTATGAGTGTAATAATAATTTTTTTAATTGCTTGTTTTTCTGGATGTCAGGAAACCCCAAAGGAAGATTTTGTTAAGAATAAAAAAGAGCAGGATTTAGAACAGGAGTTAAAGGCGGGGCAGGTAAAAGAAGAATCTGCTCAGATGGCAGAAATTCGAGCATCTTTCCCAGAGCATTATCAGGACGAATTTGAGTTGGATGGAGTATCGGTTCAGATAGATGCAAAAATCGATATATCGGATATAGAGACAATAGTAAGTGAAAAAGTGAAACCGGCGGTAATGCCGCTGGAACATATTAAAAAAATGATTTATTACTTCGTTGGAGATACTGAATGTTATCCGCTTGGAGTAGCAGGATCAAAAGAAGAACTAATGGATAGTATTATTTCTCTTAAGCAGCAGATATCAATGTTAGAAAGTGGTTCGGATCTTACCATTAATGAAGGGGACGGTGCACCGGAGGAGCAGCTGGAGAGTTTAAAAGAACAGCTGAAGGAACATGAAGAATTATATCTGGTTGAAGAAGATGATCAGTCGGTATCGGTTGAGAAAATTGATTTTGATGAAAATGGTGCGATAGAACTTCAAAGTAACTTAGGAAGGGCGGAAGCGGCGCGGTTGTTTTTTTATGACGATCCGGATCGGGGAACCAGGGTTGAATTTATGAATTATAGTCCTTCGTACAATGATATAGACGATAATCCACCGATAGAAATTTCCGAGGAGAAAGCTATAAATAAGGCGGCAGAAGTTATTCAGGAGCTGGGGCTTGGAGCTTTGAGTGTTATGGGGATAGAGCAAAAAAGTCAGGTGGTAGATGGAGAGATTATTGGTTTTTATGACATCAGTTACAAAAGAGAGTTGGGGGGACTACAGAATCTTCAGCTTGAAGAGGCTGCTGTGGTACAGACCGATTTAGATGAATCTGCGGAGGAATATATTGCATTAATGGGACAAACCAAAGAGAATATACAAATAGATGATACGGGAATTATTGGTATGAATGTTACGATGGCGCCTCAAGTGATAGAGCGTTTGAGTGATAACATTGCTATATGTGACTTTGATCAGATGAAGCAGTATTTAGCTTCAAACATTGCCCAAAAATCATGGAAAATACCGGGGGAGAAGAGATATTTAAAGATTACACAAATTTATCTGTCTGCTATGTATGTGATCAACAAAAATAACAATCAGGAATATTTAACTGTTCCGGTTTGGGATTTCTGTGGATATGCTTACCCAGAGAGTATCCCGGAAAGTTCACTTCATAACCTGGAAAAGATAGATAAAGAAAGCATCTATAAGACTACATATTTAACCTTTAATGCAATAGATGGGAGCATTGTCAGCAGAACATCCGGATATTGATGAAAATCCAGGTCACTTTTGAAGAAGGAAATTGTAAAGGTATGTGGAATAGTTCAGTTAATACTTTTTTAGCGGATATCAACCGCGCCCTAAGATCATGGGGATTCATTGTTGGTATTATTGGGATGGTGGCGGCGGCTTTTTTGGGGGGATTTGAACAAATGCTGCCCGTATTCCAGGGTCAGTTTACAAAAACGGGTCTGGATGAAGGATATGTGGTGCAGCTTGTGTTTACAGCGCTGTCATCGGATGTGGTTTTGCTGGTATTGCCAATCCTCTGTGCCCTCCCCTTTACTTCGGCATTTTTGGATGATTATAAAAGTCGTTTTATCCGCACGTACCTGCCCCGTGCCGGAAAGAAAAACTATGTGAACGCAAAGGTTGCTGCGACGGCAATATCAGGCGGACTGACGCTTTTTATCGGGGTGATCTTAGTATTTTGCCTTTTTGCGCTATTGTTTTTGCCCATGGAAACACCGGCGGAGGCTCCCGAGATGTCTGGATATGAAATGCAGATGGCAGAAACCGATGAGGCTGTTGACATCACAGCGCAGCAAAACTTCGTGGAGATTATGTCACGTGCGTTCGTATTCTTCCTGTGCGGCTGTTTCTGGTCGCTGACCGGCGCTTGGCTGGCCACTTTAACGATGAGCAAATATATGGCCTACGCATCTCCCTTTATCCTGTATTATGTGCTTGTAATACTTTCAGAGCGGTATTTCAAAGACCTGTATGTGCTGAATCCGCAGGAATGGGTAAACCCTGTTTCGGATTGGGTAGGAGGTATCTGGGGGGTGGCTTTGTTCGTCACGGAACTCATTATCGCAGCAGGCTTTCTATATGGCTGCATCATCGAAAGGAAATTACAGGATGTGTAAACTGAGACAGGCGTGGTCGGTATCCAATTATAATTTCCGCCAGTGGAAGAAGAACCCTCGCATCTTCATTACCTTTGCCCTGGCTTTCATCCTCTGCTTCCTGCTTTCTGACAAGGCGGTAAAGTTTGCTGCCGAGCAGGGCACAACGATGCAGCTTGTGGAGGCCTTTATATGGACATTTGGCGACGCGACCAGTATCATGCTGTCTTCACTGCTGTTGTTATTGCTGTTCGCAGATATGCCGTTTATCTGTGTAGGGACACCGTTTTATCTGGCACGGATCGACCGCGCCACATGGGTATGGGGACAGATCATCTATATTACGCTGGCCACGATATTGTACATCACCTATATTCTTGCAGCAACATCGGTAATCTGCGGACACAATAGCTTTATCGGAAATATGTGGAGTGAAACAGCAGCAAAGCTTGGATATTCAGGTGCGGGGGCAGCGGTCGCCCTGCCATCCTCCGTAAAAACAATGGAAATGTCGTATCCATATGAATGTATGGCAGTTATATTTCTGCTTATGACTTTATATACGTTGCTGATGGTATCCATCATGCTGGTAGTGAACCTGCGTAAAGGTCAGTTTTTAGGGGTGATCAGTGTCTTTATTTTCAGCCTTTACGGTCTGATGCTCAATCCGCAGATGTTCAAACAGATTTTTGATTTGCCCGATCAGCTGATGTACAAGGCGAATGTAGCTGTGGGATGGCTGTCGCCGCTTAATCACGCCACATATTACATGCATAATTTCGGATATGACCTTTTGCCGCGGCTATGGCAGACCTATCTCATATTTGCCGGGCTGATCACATTTTGTTTTCTGCTTGCCCTGCGTTCTATGAGGAAATACAACTTTAATTTTACAGGAAGTGATACATGATGAAAGATATAGTGATCAGAGTGGAACATGTATATAAGGACTTTAATGGCGAACCGGTACTGACAGACATCGACCATGCCTTTGAAGCCGGGAAAATACATGGCATTGTGGGCAACAACGGTTCAGGGAAAACGGTATTATTTAAATGTATGTGCGGATTTATGTTCCCATCCAAAGGAAAGATCTGGATTGATTATGAGCAGGTGGGAGTGGATATGGACTTTCCGGATGATATGGGCATCATCATTGAAACACCAGGCTTCCTGCCGGATCTCTCAGGGTTTAAAAATCTGCAGATGCTGGCAAGCCTGAAAAGAAAGATCGGTGTCGGGGAAATACGGCAAACGATGCGCCGGGTGGGGCTTGATCCGGACATGAAAAAGCATGTCGGCAAATACTCCCTGGGTATGCGGCAGCGTCTTGGCATTGCACAGGCGATCATGGAAGACCCTGCGTATCTTATCCTGGATGAGCCATTCAACGGTCTGGATAAGAGCGGTGTTAAAGATATGCGGGAACTGATAAAAGGGCTGCGTTCGAAAGGTAAAACAATCCTGCTGGCCAGCCACAACGCTAACGATATTGACGAGCTGTGCGATACGGTCTGTGAAATGGACTCGGGTATCTTGACGGTGATCAGGTGAACATATGGAGAAAAAGCAACCAATCATCAGCCTGCGGGATGTGGTGAAGATATATAAAACAAAAAAAGTACGGTTTCAGGCCTTGAATGGTATCAGCCTTGATATATACCCCAATGAGTTTGTCGCTATTGTGGGGACATCGGGCAGCGGCAAATCCACGATGCTGAATCTGATCGCAGGGCTTGAGAAGCCAACGGCAGGAAAGATCTTTGTGAAAGAGCGGCCGGTCCATAAAATGAGCGAGGACGATCTTGTAGATTTCCGCCGCAAGCATGTGGGATTTATTTTTCAAAAATTCAACTTAATGGATACGCTCACAGCTTTTGAAAATGCGGCATTTCCATTAATGCTGCGGGGAATTTCAGAAAAAGAGAGAGCGGCAGCAGCGAAGGAAATACTGTCGGTGCTGGGTTTGCGGGAGCATCTGGAGCATTATCCCGATGAGCTGTCCGGAGGACAGCAGCAGCGTGTCTCCATCGCCAGGGCGATCATTACGCATCCGCAGATCATTTTTGCCGACGAACCAACGGGTAACCTGGACAGCCGCACTGCAGAGCAGATTGCCGATATCCTGAAAAAGATTGTACATCAGGAGGGCGCTACCCTCTTGATGGTAACGCACGACATAGAAAAGGCAAAATACGCAGATCGAATCATTCGCCTTGCCGATGGGGAGATCGTCAGTATAGAGATTAGAGAGGAATGAGTATGAATAAAACAAAACTAATCCTGACCACGGTATTGATGGTCATGTTGTTAATGCCGAAGATTACATTGGCGGGTAATGAAGCTTCTATGGACAAGCTGCTGCTGATTGATAATGTTAACATCTATGAAAAAATGGACAAGACCTATAATAAAGGGTATTCCCCTACCGTAGAAAATGGTACAGCCACGTTGGTACTGCCGCTTATTGCCACTGAAAACATACTGCAGGATCAGATCCGTGTAACATTCAATCTGGGTGATCCGGCCTCTTCACCTTTTCAATTTAAAAACTACGATAAAACGGTCAGGTTAAAAAACCATTCGGTCAATAACGGAACCGGCACAGCGGATTCCTATTTGGTTGCAGTCCGGATACCATTAGTCGATGATCCGGCCATGGGACGTTTTCCGGTCATCATCACGGTTGCCGGACAATGGACCGACGGCACTTCTTTTTCACAGGAGTTTTCGTTGTATGTGACAATCAATGATGGAATCGATCCGGACGCTGCCCCAACACCGGAGCCGACTGCCGGATCAGAACCGGTCACCGAAGCGGAGTCGGTCACCGCATCGGAGCCGGAGTCGGCATCAGCGACGGAGACGGAGGAACAACCTGTGCCGCAGGCAAAGATCCTGCTGGACCGTTGTTCGGTCCAGCCTTCCCCGGTGATGACCGGTGAGGAATTCAGTATTTCAGCAACTTTCAAAAACACCAATGAAAGCCAATCTTTGAATAATGTGAAGATCACCGTGACGGGAGAAACAGCGGATATTGTTCCGGTAGGTGATGAAACGGGCAGCTTTTATTTCAAAACGATCGCGAAGCAGGAAACGATCACAATTGATATGAAAATGAAGATAGCACAGAATGCAAAAGCAGAACCGCATAAAATAAAGTTTGCCATTGAATATGAAGGAAACAAAGCAACGGCATATACCGCTGCGGAAGAAACTGTCATACAGATCACGCAGCCCGTCCGGTTGGAGTTTGATGAACCGCAGATACCGGAAGAGGTGAATGCGGGAGATACCATATCAGTTTCCATGAATGTAATGAATCTGGGTCTGAGTACCGTACATAATGTTCGTATGCTGGTGGAAGCAGAGGGGCTATTACCCGAAAAAACAGTATTTTTAGGGAATATAGAGAGCGGTGCATCCAAGAAGGGCGATTTATATGTCTTTGTGAAAACACTGGATACGGCCGATCAAGAGACAGTACAAGGTGAAGATAAGTATGGCATGACGAAGGGTAACGTCCTTCTGACCTATGAGGACGAATACGGGCAGGAGTATACGGAGGAATTTGCGTTCAGCACAAATATCAATCCTCCGGTGATCCTGGTCGATGAAGACCCGGAGGAAGATGAAGGACCAAAAGATCAAGGACAGTGGTGGATATCGGTGGTCATTGTTGCGGGGATCATTGTTGTGATCGCCGGCATACGGATCTATACAAAAAAACAGCAAGAGCGGATCCGCCGGCAGGAAGATGATGATCCGGCAGATGATCCGCAGTTTTGAAGGAAGTGAATATGAAAGCGAAAGATCTACTGAAATTTGCCTTTACCGGATTAAAGCGCCGTAAGGCACGAACCTTTTTAACCGTACTGGGTGTGATCATCGGCACTGTGTGCATCGTGCTGATGTTTGCGATCGGATTGTCTAATTATCAACAGTTTGAGCAACAGATGCTTTCAGATCAAAGCCTGACAGAAATAACGGTCAACAATTATTCCGGTAACACCACACAAAGCGGCATTACAGACAGCACAATACAATCTATCGGCAGCTTGCCCCAGGTGAAAGCGGTATCCCCGATCATAGAACTTCCGGTAACGATAATTGTGGGAGATTATGAAGCCAATATGCAGCTGAAAGGCATTGATCACCAGGTTGTTGACGTGAAGTATGCGCAGGGCGGTATCTTTGATGCGGACAATGCAATCCCTTCTATCGTGCTGGGTGGGAATACCATGCAGTATTTTATTGATCCCAAGGATCCGCCAAGCTATTCGGACTACGAGGCGATGGAAAATTATAGCCCGGATATTGACTTGATGGATACCGAAATGTCGATGATCCTGGGGTCTGAAACAGACGATCAGGAAATACCGGCATCACAGCAATACCGGATCACTGTATCCGGGATAACTGAAAAATCCTACAGTGGATCAAGCTACGATGCGTATATTGACCTGGCTGCTGCAAAACGCATTCTTATGGAAAACCGGGAGCTTGCGGATTACTTGGGAGTGGGCATAGATTCATATACGACGGTAAAGATCATAGTGGATGAAATGGATCATGTCGAGAGCGTTTTGGCGGAAGTAAAAAAGCTGGGATATGAAACGTACAGCCCGACGGAATCCATTATACAGATGCAGGAAGAACAGGCCCGCCAGCAAGGACAGCTTTTTGCAATTGGTTTTATCTCACTTTTGGTATCGGCGATCGGTATTGCCAATACCATGTATGCAAATATATTGGAGCGCAGGTGTGATATCGGAGTTATGAAAGTATTGGGAATGAAGATACGCAGGATTCGCGATTTATTTATTCTGGAATCAGCTTTGATCGGTTTGCTGGGTGGTCTGTTGGGAATTGGGGTCAGTTATGTTGTGGTGCTGGTCATCAATACCGGAACATCGGAAACATCTTTTTTGGGGATGTATTTTTCAGAGGGGATGACGGTGTCCATCCCGCTATGGCTTTCTGGTGGTGCGATGCTGATTGCGGTGGGTGTAGGCATCCTGTCTGGTATCTATCCGGCACATAAAGCGACAAAGATGAGTGCATTGGAGGCCATGAGGAATTGATCTGTCGTACTTGTTCCTTTGTAATAGCCATAAAAAAACTCCTTTCTGAAAATGAGTTAGATAAATCATTCATTTTCAGAAAGGAGCCGTTTATTCCTATAAAACACAAGATTTATTACGCTGCCAAATAATGCAAATTATTATTTCTCTGCTCTATTTGCTTCCCTTGGGGAAGGATTTCTTTTTATTCTTCTTTTTATGCTTTTCTTCTTTTGCGGTACCGTAAAAATCCTACAATTCCCACTCCTGCGATCAGCAGCAGGATGCCGTAAAGCATGAACGGTGCAGTATCACCGGTTTTTACGCTGCTTCCGCTTGTCGTTGACCCCTTCGAATACGTTTTCGCGCTCACAGCACTGTT
>Ga0153928_1001015_pt1 | contig 13235 bp, 9 predicted proteins | sample TSNJ012MetaG_FD_106656 | JGI IMG/M metagenome (GOLD analysis project Ga0153928, IMG submission 106656) | Attine ant fungus gardens microbial communities from New Jersey, USA - TSNJ012 MetaG | ecosystem: Host-associated > Fungi > Mycelium > Unclassified | place: USA: New Jersey, Wharton State... | reverse complement strand
GTTCCTTCCTTATGGGCCGAGCCCGCAAGGCATCGCCATTTTCGAACCGGGCAACCGATTCATCATCACCGTCATGCGCTCGGATCGTCCCAAATACGCAATCAATCTTCCATCCAAAGGCACTGCCGAAGAGAACAAGCAGACCGCCGAGGGGACTATGACCTACTTCGGAACATACTCGGTCCAAGAGGTCGCTCGCGTGATAGCGATTCACATCGACGCAAGTTCGTTTCCCAATTGGAGCCGAACCGACCAAGTCCGCGAGTTTGCGATCACCGGGGACCAACTGACGCTGACGGCGCGTGCGCTGGCGACAGGGGGGCACGCGGACGTCGTGTGGAAGCGCGTCCAATAGCTCGGCGAACACAAGTGCGCGGCGGCTTTTGGCACTTCTCGGACATCCAATGAATGTTCCGTATGTCCGAAGTTGAATGAGTAGCGGACATCCGCAATCCGTTCGGATGGCTGACCACCGAACGGCACCGAATGAGAACATCTTTCTCCCATCGGTTGCGCTAGTCGCGCTCGTGGGTGGAGCAAAATCGGAGCAAAAACGGATGGAGCAAAAAGCTAAGTGCTTGATTTTGTGGCGGTCCCGACAGGACTCGAACCTGTGACCTTCGGTTTAGGAAACCGCTGCTCTATCCGGCTGAGCTACGGGACCGCAGGGGCGATGTACCATATATGGTGGTCGCGTGCAGGCGACGCATCCTTCTGCTGAAAGCTGTTGCGCAAATTTCGAGCACGTAGCGGATGACCCCACCGGGCTCCGCGGACGATGTCCGCGGAGCCCCCTTCCCCTTGCAGGAGAGGGATCGCCCCACCCTCGCCGCATTGGGGCGGTTGCGTGGTCTGGTGCTGGGGCGGCGTTCCGTTCGCCATGGTCAAAGGATTTCTGGTCGGCATGGTCGCGGCCGCGGTGAGCGCGGCAAGCCTCGCGCAGGCGCAGACGGCGGCCGGCAAGCCGGCGCCGTCCGCCAAGAGCGTCGCCATGCCCGAATGCAAGCTTCCGCCCGTCGCGGCCGGCACGGTCGCGTCGGTCGTCGACGGCCGCACGCTCATGCTCGGCGACGGCCGCGAGGTGCGGCTTGCCGCGATCGAGGTGGCGCTGCCGGGCGAGCCCGCCGGCGCCGCCGCCAAGGCCGCCCTTGAGGCGCTCGTCGCCGGGCAACCGATCGAACTGCGCGGCACCGGCGGCGCGCCCGAAACCGACCGCTACGGCCGGCTGTTCGCCCATGTTTACGTGACGCGCGACAAGGCCGAGCGCTGGGCCGAGGCGGAGCTGATCGCCCAGGGTCATGCGCGCGTCTCCGCCCGCGTGGGCGAGCGCGCCTGCGCGGCCGCGCTGCTTGCGCGCGAGAGCGCGGCGCGGGCCGCCAACCTTGGCCTGTGGGCCGATCCGTACTATGTGGTCCGGCCGGCGGAGGACGCGGCGGCGGTGGCGGGCGAGCGCGGCCGCTTTGCCATCGTGGAAGGCAAGGTGCTCTCGGTCCGCGAAAGCGGCGCCACGATCTACGTCAATTTCGGGCGGCGGTGGACACAGGATTTCACCGTCACCATCGCCAAGCGCAACGAGTCCGCCTTCGCGGGCGCAGGGGTCGAGCCCAGGCGGCTCCAAGGCAAGCGCGTGCGCGTGCGCGGGTGGATCGAGCAGCGAGGTGGCCCGTGGATCGAGGCCACGCGGCCGGAGCAAATCGAACTGGCCGAGCGCAACTAGTTTAACCGACGGGGACATTCGGGCCGTGACGCCGACGCGCAGCGGAGCGGGAAGCGGGCGCCTGAGGCCGGCGGCCGTGCTGCTGGCGCTCGCGCTCGTGGGCTGCGCCGACACCGCGCGGTTCGTCGAGGGCGACCGCGTCCCGTTGCGCGAGCCAGTCAAGCATACCGCCGAGAACACGCCGACCTTGCGCGAGCACCAGCGCATCCTCGCGGCCTACGGCGGCGTTTATCATGATGAGCGCCTCGAGGCCCTGATCAGCCAGACGGTCGAGCGGCTGGTCGCCGCATCCGAGAAGCCGGACCTGCGCTACAAGGTCACGATCCTCAACTCGCCGTCGATCAACGCTTTCGCGCTGCCCAACGGGCAGCTCTACGTGACGCGCGGGCTCCTCGCGCTCGCCAACGACACATCGGAGCTTGCCTCCGTGCTCGCCCACGAGATGGGCCACGTGATCGCGCGCCACGCCGCGATCCGCGAGCAGCAGCTGCGCCAGGCCGAGCTGGTGAGCCAAGTCGCCTCCGACGTGTTCAAGGACCCGCAGGTGGGCGCGCTGGCGCTCGCCAAGAACAAGCTCGCGCTCGCGACCTTCTCGCGCGGGCAGGAGATGGAGGCGGACGGCATCGGAGTCGGCATTTCCTCGCGCGCCGGCTTCGACCCCGAGGGCGCGGTGCGTTTTCTCACCTCGATGGCCCGCAACGCCGAGTTGCGGCCGGCCGCGGGCGGCGTCGACCCGCGCATGCTCGACTTCCTCGCCTCGCATCCGGCAACGCCCGAGCGGATCAAGATCGCCGAGGCGAACGCCAAACAGTACAAGGGAACGACCCCGGGCGGCGGTGAGAAGGACAAGGCGGTCTATCTCGCCGCCCTCGACGGCATGGTCTACGGCGAGGACCCCGGCGATGGGCTCGTGCGCGGGCGGCGCTTCCTGCACCCGCGCCTCGGCTTCACCTTCACGGCGCCGGAGAATTTCACCCTCGACAACACCGCGCAGGCGGTGCTCGGCGTCAAGGACGGCGGCGGACAGGCACTGCGCGTCGACGTGGTGAAGGTCCCGGCCGAACAGTCGCTCAGCGATTATCTGCTCTCAGGCTGGATCGACAACGTCGACAAGGAATCGATCGAGCAATTCACCGTCAACGGATTTTCGGCCGCGACCGCCGCCGCCAAGGGCGACCAGTGGGCGTTCCGGCTCTACGTCGTGCGCTTCGGCAACGAGGTCTATCGCTTCATCTTCGCGGCCAAGCACAAGAGCGCCGACCTCGATCGCATCTTCCGCGACGCCGTGAACACGTTCAGGCGCCTGAGCCCCGCGGAAATCCAGGGCGCCAAGCCGCTCCATCTCAGAGTCGTGACGTTAGAGCGCGAGACGCCGGCGGAGATGGCGCACCGCATGGCGGTTTCCGATCGACCGCTCGAGCGTTTCCTCGTGCTCAACGGGCTCAAGGCCGGCGACCAGCTCAAGCCGGGCGACGAGGTGAAGATCGTCGTGGAGTAAAGCCAGATGTCAGAGATCAGATGTCGGAGGTCAGAAAAAAGGCGGCTCCGAACGAGCCGCCTTTCCGTCATCTGACATCCGTCATCTGATCTCTGGTTACGCCGCTTCGTCCTCCACCAGCGCCTCGGCGCCTTCAGGCTTCGGACCGCGGCGCGGGCCCTTGGCGAGCGCGGCCTCGATCTCCTTGATCGCCTCAGTCTCGGTGATGCGGTGGACGGCGGAAATCTCGCGCGAGAGACGGTCGAGCGCGGCCTCGTAGAGCTGCCGCTCGCTGTAGGACTGCTCGGGCTGCGACTCGGAGCGATAGAGATCGCGTACCACCTCGGCGATCGCCACGATGTCGCCGGAGTTGATCTTGGCCTCGTATTCCTGCGCGCGGCGCGACCACATGGTGCGCTTCACGCGCGCGCGGCCCTTGAGAGTCTCGAGCGCCTTGCGCACCATCGGACCTTCGGCGAGCTTGCGCATGCCCACCGACGCGATTTTCGCGGTCGGCACCCGCAGCGTCATCTTGTCCTTGACGAAGTTGATGACGAACAGCTCGAGCTTGTAGCCGGCGACTTCCTGCTCCTCGATGGCGACGATCTGGCCGACGCCATGGGAGGGGTAAACGATAAATTCGTTGGTCTTGAATCCCTGACGCTGCGTCGCCCGCTGGATGGCGGGCTGGGGCGTCGCAAGTTCGACCGGACGCGGAGCCGGACGGGGTGTGGTCTTCTTGTTCTTGGTGCTGCTCATGCCGCGGTGGGCTCCTTGGTTGATCGGTTTGCTGCGACGCACCACCTTGGTCTTGGAGGCAGCTCGACTGGCCGCCTTCCGCGAACCTGAAGACCGCCGGCCCGAGCCGGAAGTCCCCTTCTTGGCGGTGCTCTTCTTCACACGATGACGCGTTTTACCTGCCACAGCTCACGCGTGGACCACACGCTCCCTGAACGATCCCCCGAAAAGTCCGAAAAAATAAGCTCCCCGGCGGGAGCCCCTCGGACCTGTTGTTACTTGACCGTTATATAACACATTTTCGGCGAGAATCAAAGCCTTAGGAGGCCTAAAAAACACATTTACAGCGGTATTCCAGGGCGCCGTCTGCGATATCGGTTAATACCGCTCAGTCTCCCCCACCCGGATTGGGGGAAAAATGCTCATCGAACTTGTTCGCGACCCCTTCCCACTGTTTGGCGTCGGCAGGGGGCTCCTTCTTGACCGTGATGTTCGGCCAGGTCTTGGCGTATTCGGCATTGACGCCGAGCCACTTTTCCAGCCCCGGTTCGGTGTCCGGCTTGATCGCCTCAACCGGGCATTCCGGCTCGCACACGCCGCAGTCGATACACTCGTCGGGATGGATGACCAGCATGTTTTCCCCCTCGTAGAAGCAATCGACGGGGCACACCTCGACGCAGTCCATGTACTTGCACTTGATGCAATTATCGTTGACGACGTAGGTCATTGGTCACCGGATCCCCAAACCCGAGAGATAGGGTCACTATCCCATGGGTCGAGGGGGCGCAAGAGAACGCGCCGTCGCGCGGATTTTTGCTGGCCACGCCTCATCCGGACGGCGGCACGGACCGCGCACCCGACGTATCGAGTTCCTCGTAAAGGTGGCGCGCCACCTCCGCCGATCCGCGACGCTCGACGAAGCCGGCGACCTTGAGGACGCGCACGCAGCCGTCGAGGGCGACCGTAATCACGTCGCCCGGCCGCACCGCCCGGCTGGCGCCGTCGATCCGCTGGCCGTTGATCCGTACGCGGCCAGATGTCGCAAGCCCGGCGGCCGCCGGCCGCGTGCGCACGACCCGCGCGTGCCACAGCCATTTGTCGATCCGCTGCCGATCTCCGGTCAAGGTTTTTGCTGGAGCATGATCTTGTCCGAACCGGTACCCACTTTTCGGGAGCATGCTCGTGATCAGCGCCTCTCCTTGGCATTGGCCTCGAGCTGTTCCTTGAGCGCCGCGAGCTTGGCGAATGGCGAGTTCGGATCGGGCGCCTTGTCGCGGCGCTCCTTGGGGGCGCTGGTGGCGAAAAGGCCCCCTTCGCGCGGCGGGCGGGGCGGACGATCGCCACGATCCGGCCGCGGTTTGCGCGCCGGCCGCGGTGGCCGCGGCGGCCGTTCGGGCCTCGCCCCCTCGGCGGCAGCAGGCGCCGGAGTTGCAGGCTCGGGCGCGGGCCGCTGCGCGTCAGCCGAGGGCCTTTGCCCGGCGGCACGAGGCGGGCGCCGCTGTCCGCGTTGGCGCGGGTGGGCGCCTTCCGGCCGGCCGGGCCGCCATACCTCGATAAAGGCCTCTTCCGGAGGCGCTGCCGGGGCGGCGGCCTCGCCCGCAGGGGGCGTTTCCGTTCCGGGGGACGCTTCCGGCGCGGCTGCGAGGGCCTCGGCGGGAGCGGCCTCGCTCGCAGTCGGAGCTTCTGCCGCTTCTGCCGCTTCCGCCGACGGCTCGATCGGCGCGGGAGCTTCCGGCTCGATCGGGGCGAAAGCTTGCGGCTCCGTCGCGTCGGTTGCTTCCGCAGGAGCCGCAGCATCGACCGCCCCATCTGCCTCGCTGGGCGCGGACACGGGTTCGGCGGGAGCTTCCTCCCGAGCGGCTTGGGCCGTGTCGGCGACCGGGGGCGCAGGCTCGGGCCTGGGCGGCTTCGGGCGGCGCTCCATGCGATAGCCGAGCGAGCGAAGGATCGAGGCAAAGTCCTCACCCGACGCGCCGGTGAGCGAGGTCATGGAGACCGTCACGGTAAAGCCGCCACCCTCGACCGCGCCGGGCGGTTTTGCCCCCGGAGCCCCGGGCTTCCACGCCAGCGCCGGACGAATCTGATCCGCGAGCCGCTCGAGAATGTCGACGCGCACCGCCCGCTCGCCGCAGACGCGATAGCCCACCATCCGGTAGAGCGCCTTGGAGACGTCCCTGTCGGCCGGAAACGACGTGCGTCCGCTCGCGGCAAGATGCGGAACTTCATCCATGCCCTTGAGGTCCGGCTCGGCATGCTTGAGCGCCCACAACTGAGTCGCGAGCGCGCGCGGGGCGGGCTTGAGCAGCGCCGGCAGATAAATGTGGTAGGCGCCGAAGCGCACGCCGTATTTGCGCAAGGTCGCGCGGGCGGCCTGGTCGAGCCCCTTCACGTCGTCGGCGACCCGGTGGCGCTCGAGCACGCCCAGTGCCTCGACCAACTGGAATGCAACGCCGCGGGCCATCCCGGTCACGTCCTCGGCGCCGGCGAGCGCGAACAAGGGACCGAGCAGTTTCTCGAGGTGCGTCTTCACCCATAGATCGAGCCGCGCCTGCACGGCGTCGCGCGAGGCGCCGGTGAGATGCTCGTCGGCGACGATGCGCACGCGCGGGCGCAGCACCTCGTCGCCCGCCACGAGTTTGCCGACCGCTTCGCCCATCCAGCGAATGGTGCCGTCGCCGGCGAGCACGAAATGCTCGTCGGGCGCGGCCTGCACCCGCGCGGCGCGCGCGTCGATCTCACCCGCGAGCGCCTTCTGGGCGGCTGCGCGCAGCGCCTTGGCGTCGGGGCCGGCCGCCGCCGGATCGACCGCGAACTGAAAACCGTCGAGCCGGCCGATCGGGTGGCCCTCCACCACGACCTCGCCTGACTTGCTGATTTCGGTTTCGAGCATCGTGTTCTCGCGCAGCCGTCGCATCAGCACGCTGGTGCGCCGGTCGACGAAACGCTCGATGAGACGTTCGTGCAGCGCATCGGAGAGCTTGTCCTCGACCGCGTGCGTGACCCCCTGCCAGTGTTCCGGGTCGGCCAGCCAGTCCGGACGGTTTGCCGCAAAGGTCCAGGTCCTGATGTGGGCAATACGGGTCGAGAGCGTATCGATGTCGCCGTCGGTGCGGTCCGCCAGCGCCACTTGGCGGCTGAACCAGTCTACCGGAATCCTACCCTCGCGTCGCAGAAATCCATAGAGGGTCACGACCAGTTCCGCGTGCGCGGCGGGCGCGATCTTACGATAATCAGGAACTTGGCACACGTCCCACAGCTGCTCGACGGCGGCGGGAATTGTCGCCATGGCGCGCACGTCGTCGTCGCGCGCGGCATGTTCGAGCACCTGGATGTCCTCGGCGATGGGCGCGCGCGTAAGCCCCTGCTCGGTCGGCACCTGGGCGAGCGAGGCCTGCAGCGCGCCGAGCGATTTGAAGTCGAGCGCCGAGTTGCGCCACTGCACGACCTTGACGCTCTCGAACGCGTGGCTCTCGAGCGCCTCCACCAGTTCCGGCTCGAACGTCGGGCAGCGTCCGGTGGTGCCGAACGTGCCGTCGCGCGTGGCGCGACCTGCGCGGCCGGCGATCTGGCCGAACTCGGCGGGCGTGAGCCGGCGGAACTGATAACCGTCGAACTTGCGGTCGGACGCGAAGGCCACGTGATCGACGTCGAGGTTGAGCCCCATGCCGATCGCGTCGGTCGCGACCAGATAATCCACGTCGCCCGACTGATAGAGCGCGACCTGCGCGTTGCGGGTGCGCGGCGAGAGCGCGCCCAGCACCACCGCGGCGCCGCCGCGCTGGCGGCGGATCAGCTCGGCGATGCCGTAGACCTCGTCGGCCGAGAACGCCACGATCGCGGAACGGCGCGGCAGGCGCGTGATCTTCTTCTCGCCCGCATAGGCGAGACGCGACAGCCGCGCGCGGCTGACGATGTTGGCGCCGGGCAACAGCCGTTCGACCATCATCCGCATGGTGCCGGCGCCGAGCACCAGCGTCTCCTCACGGCCGCGCCGGTGCAGCATGCGGTCGGTGAACACGTGGCCGCGTTCGAGATCGGCCCCGAGCTGCACCTCGTCGACTGCCAGGAACGCGACGTCGAGGTCGCGCGGCATCGCCTCGACGGTCGACACCCAGAACCGCGGGTTTGCCGGCTTGATCTTCTCCTCGCCGGTGACGAGGGCGACCGCGTCGGCTCCGGCCGCGTCGGCCACCTTGTTGTAGACCTCGCGGGCCAGCAACCGCAGCGGGAGGCCGATGATGCCCGAGGAATGAGCCAGCATCCGCTCGATGGCGAGATGGGTCTTGCCGGTGTTGGTCGGCCCCAGGACGGCCGTGACCCCGACGCCGCGAGCGCGCGCATCGCGGTGGCTGGACGGAGCGAACGTAACGGGCATCTCAGGGTTCGGGGATCAGGCGTCAGGGATCAGGTGCCAGGAATCGGCTTCATCCACGAAGGGCAACGTTAAGCGCGGACGTGAGATGCCAGATGTCGGGTGCCAAGTGTCGCACCTCAAGGGGGCGGCCTGATTGCCCCGATTTCCTGACGCCCGAGACTTGATTCTGTTTCAAGATGCGACGTTCAAGCGGATCCGTTTAAGTTCAGGAACGAGTCTCGAACGAATCGCGCCCGAATCGCTGACTCGCTCGTCTTCGGATTTCGTTCCTGCGACATCTGGTAGGCCGGCGCAGAGTGGCACAAGATCGAGTAGCGCGGAAGACTTTATCTTCGGCCGCGGGTTCGCGAAAGTTAACGCTACGGGCGATCACGCCGGCATCGATAAGTCAAGGCCGCATCAGCGCGATTCCTGAGGATAAATCGCGCCCGAGGCGGAGAGCCGACAAGGATTCACTGGATTTTCGCGGCGGTCGGCCGGCCGCCCGGCACGGCGTAGCTCATGAATTGCTCCGCTTCGAGCACGGCGGTGCCGATCATTGTCGGCATGGAAATTCGGAACGGCGCGAGGAACCGGGTGCCGGCCACGGGGGCGAACCAGATTTCCATGTCGCGCGATTCTGCGAGCTGTCGGACTGCGGGACGATCCGGTCGATGCCCGGCGAGCGGCCGATAGGCAACCATGCACACGACCACCGGACCCTCGTAGCCCTTCACCGCCTTGACCTGGTCCATGCGCTTGAACGAGAGCGCAAGGTCGTAGCGCTGGCGCCCGTCGAAAATCTGCACCGTGCGCGCGCACGCCTCCGGGGCGAGAACCTCGCCGGTTCCGCCGACCGGAACGAGCCCGGCGCTGAGCGGATCGACGACGCCGCGCCGATGGGCGTCCGTGACCGGCACGCGGTCGGGGCTGTACGGGGTTGGCGGCTCGACCTGAAGCTCCTTCACGCCGCCGCGCGCGAACGCCATGCGGACCTCGTCGGGCCTATGGTCGGCGGTGACGGTGACGGCGTAGCTCGACGGGACCAGGCGGCCGGCGTTCACGTGGCCCCGCGCCGCCCCGAATCCTTCGCCGTCAGTGAGCACGCGCGCGATTCCGCTGACCCGCCCGCTGGCGGCCGTGGTGTATTGGGTCTGAGCGATTTCCCCAACCCACGCGCCCTGCCCGACCGGAATGCCCGCGATGGTGACGGAATAACGCGCTTCGAACCGGCCCTGCGCGTGCGCCGGGGCCGACGCGGCGGCCGCGAGTAACAGAACGGCCGCGGGGATCGCCCGCTTCGCGGCAGACCGGGATGACACCACGGCGGTGGTCCTTCCGAGGGGCCGGCGCTGCAGGCGCAGGCGGGCCGGCGCGCCTCTTCAGGCTCGAATGCGTCGAATATGTGATACCGCACTCACTAGTGTCCCGATTCCGAAGTTCGCCTGAGGTTGCCGCCCGCTTGGGGGCGAACTTCGGAATCGAAGGACACTAGCAAGTCTATGATTCTAGTGCCGCTTTGAACCCGAAGTTCGCAATCGGACTAGCGGCAATTGTGATGCGAACTTCGGGTTCGCGGCACCAGCCGGTGATGGAACGTCCCTGGCTTGACGGCCGCGACCCCGGCTGACTATAGGTCCCGCGACATTTTCCGACGAAACACGGGTTTGCTCGACGCCCCGGCGGCGCCGACCCGCACGGAGTTTTCGACATGGCGCGGCGCTGCGAATTGACCGGAAAGGGCCCCCTGGTGGGGCACAAGGTCAGCCACTCCAACCGCAAGACCAAGCGGCGGTTTCTGCCTAACCTGTGCAACGTGACGCTGATCTCCGATGCGCTCGGCCGCTCGGTGCGGCTGCGCGTCTCCGCGAACGCGCTCAAAACCGTCGACCGCCGCGGCGGGCTCGATGCGTTTCTCGCCAAGGCGAACGATGCGGAGCTCGGGCCGCGCGCGCTCGACCTCAAGCGTCAGATCGAGAAGAAGCAGGCGGCGGGCTGATACTCGTCATTGCGAGGAGCCGCGAAGCGGCGACGAAGCAATCCAGGACGGCGCGAAATGCCCCGGATTGCTTCGTCGCTTCCTATGCCACGTGGCGGCGAGCGGGCCGGCCCGTCGGCTCGGTGGCCTGCTCGTCAAACAGTTCGGCGAGCTTCTCGGTCATGGCGCCGCCCAGCTCCTCGGCATCGACGATCGTGACCGCGCGGCGATAATAGCGCGTCACGTCGTGGCCGATGCCGATCGCGATCAGCTCCACCGGGCTGCGGGTCTCGATGTCCTCGATGATCCAGCGCAGGTGGCGCTCCAAATAATTCCCGGGGTTGACCGACAGCGTCGAGTCGTCGACCGGCGCGCCGTCGGAAATCACCATCAGGATTTTGCGCGTTTCGGTGCGCGCGAGCAGGCGCTTGTGCGCCCAATCGACCGCCTCGCCGTCGATGTTCTCTTTGAGCAACCCCTCGCGCATCATCAGGCCGAGGTTCTTGCGCGCGCGCCGCCACGGCGCGTCGGCCGCCTTGTAGACGATGTGGCGCAGATCGTTGAGCCGGCCGGGATTGGGCGGCTTGCCGGCGGCCAGCCAGGCTTCGCGCGACTGGCCGCCCTTCCAGGCGCGCGTGGTGAAGCCGAGGATCTCGACCTTCACGCCGCAGCGTTCGAGCGTGCGCGCGAGGATGTCGGCGCAGGTCGCCGCGACCGTGATCGGACGCCCGCGCATCGAGCCGGAGTTGTCGAGCAGCAAGCTCACCACGGTGTCGCGGAAGTTGGTGTCCTTCTCGCGCTTGAACGAGAGCGGATGGAGCGGATCGACGACGACGCGCGAGAGCCGCGCCGGATCGAGCAGCCCCTCGTCGAGATCGAATTCCCAAGCTCGGCTCTGTTGCGCCAGCAGCCGGCGCTGCAGCCGGTTGGCAAGCCGCGCCACCACGCCCTGTAAATGCGAGAGTTGTTTGTCGAGATAGCTGCGCAGGCGGTCGAGCTCTTCCGGCTCGCACAGCTCTTCGGCCGCCACCTCCTCGTCGAACTTCGCGGTGAACGGTCGATAGTCCGGTCCGCGCGGCTCGTTCATGCCGTGCCGGCGCGGGCGCCATGGCTCGTTGGCGGTCTCCGCCTCACCCATCTCGGCGTCGTCGGGCATGTCGGCGGTGGGCGCGTCGACGGCCTCGGTGGCGCCTTCGGGCAGCTCATCGGCGGAGATTTCCGCCTCTTCGAGCGACATGCCCTGGGCGTCGTCGGACTCCTGCGCGTCGCCCTGCTCACCCGCCTCGTCGGGATTGGCCTCCTGGTCGCGCTCGTCGTCGCCCTCTTCGCTGTCGCGGGTGCGATCCTCGCCCATGTCGAGGCTGTCGAGGAGATCGCGAATGGCGTCGCCGAAGCGGCGCTGGTCGTCGAGCAAGCGGCCGAGACGATCGAGATTGCGCCCGGCACGATCCTCAATCCAAGGCCGCCACATCTCGACGAGCTTCTTGGCGGCGGGCGGCGGCGTGAGCCCGGTGAGCCGCTCGCGCACCATCATGGCAACCGCATCTTCGATCGGCGCGTCGGCACGGTCGCTGATGTCGTCGAACTTGCCGCGATGGAAGCGGTCCTCGAGCATGGCGGAGAGATTGCGCGCCACGCCTTCCATGCGGCGTGCGCCAATCGCTTCGACGCGCGCCTGCTCGACGGCCTCGAACACTGCGCGCGCCTGCTGCCCGCCCGGCACCAGGCGGCGGTGCACGTTGGGATCATGGCAGGCGAGCTTGAGCGCGATCGAGTCGGCGTGGCCGCGCACGATGGCCGCTTCGCCGACGGTGAGCTTGCGCGGCGGCTCGGGCAGCCGCGCCTTGCCGCCGGCAAAGCCGGGCCGCTCGGCCGCGTAACCCACTTCGAGCTCAGGCTTGCGCGCGATCGCCTTGAGGCAGGCGGCGACCGAGCGCTTGAACGGCTCGGTCGGCGCTTCGCGCGACGTGCTCTTGCCTTTGAAGTTGGAGCTCATCGGCCGACCTCGTGGCCCGAATGGAGCGCAGCGCAATCCGGGGCTCGGTCCCGCATTCCGCTTCGCTCCATGCGGGCTGGCTCGTTCAGCTCAGCGCCACGTTGACGGCTGACTCGGAAAGTTCCACGCCGAAGCAGCGCTGATAGAACTCGGCCACGATCGGCCGTTCCAACTCGTCGCATTTGTTCAGGAAGGTGACACGGAACGCAAAGGCAAGATCGCGGAAAATGTCCGCGTTCTCCGCCCAGGTGATCACCGTGCGCGGGCTCATGACGGTCGAGATGTCGCCGTTCATGAAGGCGTTGCGCGTGAGATCGGCGACGCGCACCATCTTATTGATGGTGTCGCGGCCTTCCGCGGTCCGATAGGTTTGTGCCTTGGCCAGCACGATCTCGACCTCGTTGTCGTGCGGCAGGTAGTTGAGCGTGGTCACGATCGACCAGCGGTCCATCTGGCCTTGGTTGATCTGCTGGGTGCCGTGATAAAGCCCGGTGGTGTCGCCGAGGCCGACCGTGTTGGCGGTGGCAAACAGGCGGAACGCCGGATGCGGCCGGATCACCTTGTTCTGGTCGAGCAGGGTGAGCTTGCCGGAGACTTCGAGCACGCGCTGGATCACGAACATCACGTCGGGCCGTCCGGCGTCGTATTCGTCGAAACAGAGCGCGACGTTGTGCTGAAGCGCCCACGGGAGCATGCCGTCGCGGAACTCGGTCACCTGTTTGCCGTCGCGGATGACGATCGCGTCCTTGCCGATCAGGTCGACGCGGCTGATGTGGCTGTCGAGGTTCACGCGCACGCACGGCCAGTTGAGACGCGCGGCGACCTGCTCGATGTGGGTCGATTTGCCGGTTCCGTGATAGCCGGTCACGATGACGCGCCGGTTCCTGGCGAACCCGGCGAGGATCGCGAGCGTGGTGGTACGATCGAACAGGTAGTCCGGATCTACGTCCGGGACGTGTTCGTCCGCCTCGGAAT
>Ga0153928_1001014_pt1 | contig 13244 bp, 7 predicted proteins | sample TSNJ012MetaG_FD_106656 | JGI IMG/M metagenome (GOLD analysis project Ga0153928, IMG submission 106656) | Attine ant fungus gardens microbial communities from New Jersey, USA - TSNJ012 MetaG | ecosystem: Host-associated > Fungi > Mycelium > Unclassified | place: USA: New Jersey, Wharton State... | reverse complement strand
CGGGGTTTACACCGGCAGACGTTCAGTCTGGTGCGGGCTATCTTTCCCAGGATAAACTGGAACTCGTTGCGGTTTCTGAATTTTCGGAAAGTGCAGAAGGAATTTGTTATTATGTGCTGTTGGATATTTCCGGATCGATTCCCAATGCTTATTTTCAAAAGATTAAAGAAGGAATCCAGAATCTGCAGGATTGTCTGGGGGAAAAGGATAAGCTGGTTCTTTGTACCTTTGGCGAAGATGTGGTGCTGGCAGCGGATGGAAGTCAGACACCGGAAGCGTTGATGAAGGTTCTGGAAGGACTGAAGAATAAGGATCAAAAGACCTTGCTGTTTGAGGGCATCGACCGGGTGGCGGCACTGTCAGAGCAGAAAAAAATGCAGGATTGCCGACGCAGTGTACTGGTGGTGATTTCGGATGGCGAAGATATTGCTGTCGGCAAAAAACTGGCCCAGGAAGCACAAAGTACGCTAAAAGAAAAGGGGATTCCGGCATATGCGTTCTGTATTAAGGATACCGCTACTGCCAATATCAATAATTTTGGTGAATTTGCGAGAACTTCCGGTGGTTATCTGGTGACATTTACACCGGCGGAAGGAAGCCAGATGCTTTGTGAGCTGGCGGTGAATCTGCAGAATGATATCTGTATCGAATACCGGGCGAGTTCCAATATTGTTACAAATAAAGAAGAATCGTTCAGTCTGAAATTTGCCGACGACAGTGTTCTGACGAAAGCAGTTATGAATGTTCGCTGGATTCCGGATATGATACCGCCATCCCTGATTTCCGGCGAAGCGATTGGCAATCAGCAGATTCATCTAAAGTTCAGTGAGCCGATGACTGGTCTGGATGGTGCGGCAAACTATCAGGTAATATTCGAAGGAAAAACCATAGGGGTTACGGGCGTGTCTTTTGACAAAGAGAACAGTGACGGAGTCACGTTATCGTTGGCGGAGCCTGTCCGGAATGGTACCTATGAAATAATCGGTACCAACATTACCGACTGCTCCATGGAGAAAAACCCGCTGACAGGAAGTCTGAAAGTGAAGATTGAGGATGCACTTCCGGGGCAATCGGAGACTTCGCCGGAATCAACCCCGCCGGAACCGCTCCTGTCAGATTCCCCCCCACCATTTGATTATGTCGGGGTATTGTTCCTGGTGTTTGCGGCAATTGTGGCATTGACGATCGTTATTCTGGTTAAAATCCGGAAAAAACCTGCCGCTGAAAAAGAAGCAGTTAAACCACCTGCGGAAATTCCCTTGCAAGCAGCAGGCAAACGGTTGGATGTGGCAATCAGCATGGATCAGATGCAGCCCCAGCGGGCAGTGTGGGAGATCAGGAAAAATCTGATCGTCGGACGTTCATCAGCCTGTGATGTATCTTTTGATGATGTGGAATTATCGCGGCAGCATTTTTGTTTATCACTGGAAGACGGGAATCTGTACATCGCTGATCTGAAATCCTTGAATGATACCGCTGTTAACGGAAGCCAGCTGCAGGAGAAAAAGCGGCTGGATCCGGGAGCAATGATTGAGGCTGGTTCAATGAAAATAATAGTCAGGTGGTGACGGCGATGGAATTGAATTTTTGTCCCAATTGTTTTGATCATCATTATCAGAATGGGAGTTGTCTCCGGTGCGGTTATCAGGTGATGCATGCAAAGAAGCGTAATCAAAAGGCGCTTCCCGCCGGCGTGATTCTGAAAAAGCGTTATTATGTAGGCAAGCTTTTAGGGGGAGGCGGTTTTGGCATTACATATAAAGCGTTTGATCTTGAAAAAAAACAAATATGTGCCATCAAAGAATATGTTCCCGATGATTGTGCGGTCCGAAGCAGTGACAAGCGCAATCTGGAGCCGGTTGCCCAAAGGGAAGATCATTATCTTACCGGCTTAAAACGCTTTTCGCGAGAAACACGGCTTTTGAGTTATCTGGAGCAGATTCCGTCTGTGGTTGACATTACGGATGCCTTTCAGGAAAACGGTACGGCATATTTTGCAATGGAGTATTTAGAAGGAGCGGATCTGCAGCGGATCGTGCAAGATTCCCCGAAGCAGCTTTCGGTAAAAGAGGCAGTGGATATTATTCTGCAGGTGGCTCTTTCGATGGATGTCATTCATGCAAAGACAAAGATTATTCATCGTGATATCAGTCCTGAGAATATTTATATTACCAAGGACAGGAAAGTGAAGCTGATAGATTTTGGCAGTGCAAACCAGACGGAGAATGGTTTTGGCAGTGGATTATCAGTAGTAGTAAAGCTGAAGTTTGCCCCACCAGAACAATATTCTGCAGATATGATACAAGGGAGTTTTACCGATGTGTATGCATTAGCCGGAACTTATTATTATGTTCAGACAGGCATGTATTTGCCATCGGCACCAGACCGGCTAAGCGGGAAGGACTATGTGCCGTTAAAGCTGATGAACATCGGTGTACCGGACGGCATTTCCGATGCAATTGATCATGCGCTGGCGCTGAATGTCAATCAACGCACCAGAACGATGCAGCAGTTTGTCCGGGAGATTTCAGCCGGGATACCTGCGGGATGGATTCAAACTGCACCTCGACCAGTACCCAAACCAGTGCCCAAACCAGTACATGTAGTGGCACAAGGCCAGGTGGCGATTCCTTACGTTAAAGTGATTGCTGGTACCGATCGGGGCAAGAACTGGGTGATACCATCCGATCAGGCCATGAAAATAGGACGGTTTGCACCCGAGGTAAATCTTTGGATTCAAGCTCATGACAGAGTGAGCCGAATCCATTGTCAAGTGGAATATCTGTCGGCAAAGAGGCTGTTCTGTATTCAGGACACATCTACAAATGGTACTTCCTGCAACGGCAAAGAGCTAAAAAAAGGAGTGAAATATGAGGTAACTCCGCCAGCCAGACTTTCATTGGCAGATTCATCTAATATCATCGAAGTAGGAGTAAACTATGAATATCATTGAAGAAAGATTGGCTGCGAATCTCCGCTTTGAGATAGGCTCCAGCAGTATTATCGGCACCAGAAAATATCAGCAGGACCTGGGCTATTACTACACTGACAGTACGGATGTGGTGTCGGTGGTCTGCGATGGAATGGGTGGAATGGCCGGTGGCGAACGTGCCAGCAAAATGGCAATTGACGTATTTGCCCGGGATCTGCGTCAGGCAAAGCCGGTACAGATACCGGAATTCCTGCAGCTTACAACAGAACGAATGGATAAAGCGGTGATATCCTTAAAGGATGGTGCCGGGCGGGCCTTGAATGCCGGAACGACTTGTGTTGCCGTTTATTGCAGACAGAATCAGATGTACTGGCTTTCCGTTGGTGACAGCAGAATCTATCTTATTCGGGGAAATAAAATTGTTCCGTTGAACCGGGATCACAACTATCATTTGATGCTGAAGGAACAGCTTAAATCAGGAATGATAACCCGCGAGTTTTACGAAAAAGAAGATAAAACAATTCAGGCGGAGGCACTGATCAGTTACATTGGAATCGGCAAAAAACGGATCGTTGATGTGACCAAAGAACCGACAGAACTGCGGTGCGGCGATATGATTGTGCTTTGCAGTGACGGTATTTATAAAAGCTTAAATGACAGTCAGGTCCAGGCGCTGGTCATGGATAATGATCTTGATATGAATATTGCGGCTGACCGGCTTACGGCGATGGCGCTGCGCTATGGCGGCAGAGGACAGGATAATACGACCGTAATTTTAATGAAGTACCAGGGGAATTAGGAGGAAAAGAAAATGGTTCGTTGTTTGAACTGTATGGAGGTTTTTGATGAGGTTTTTGGGGTGTGTCCTTACTGTGGCTTTATCATTGGGGCACCGGCGAAAGAAGCTTATCATTTAAACCCCGGAACGGTGCTGCGAGACCGCTACGTGGTGGGGACGACGGTCGGGTTTGGCGGTTTTGGAATTACTTACCGGGCATGGGATAAAACGCTGGACAAAAAAGTTGCAATTAAGGAGTTTTACCCCAATGGGATTGTGAACCGTGTTCCGGGGGAAAAGGAAGTCATTATCTATTCCGGTAACCGGGCTAATGAGTTTCAGAACGGAAAGGTTCGCTTTTTAGCGGAGGCCAGAAATATGGCCCGCTTTAATACGCATCCGAATATTGTGAATGTCTATGATTTTTTTGAGGAAAATAATACGGCTTATATTGTTATGGAGTTCCTGGAGGGGATGTCTTATAAGAAATATATCGCTGTAAATGGTGGCTGGGTTGATGTTGATACGGCGGTGAAGGTAGTTCTTTCGGTACTGGATGCCCTAAATGAAATTCACAAGGTCAAAATCCTTCACCGTGATATTAGTCCGGATAATATTTTTATGGTACCGCTGGAATCCGGTTCCGACAACTACCAGGTAAAGCTGATTGACTTTGGCGCCGCAAGGTTTTCCAGCGGCGAGGATGAAAAAACCCTGTCGGTTATTTTAAAGCCAGGCTACGCGCCGCCGGAACAGTATCGCACCAAGAGCAAACAGGGACCGTGGACGGATATTTATGCAGTTGGGGCAGTGCTTTACCGGTCACTTACCAGGAGAATGCCGGAAGAATCGGTAAATCGTATGGTGGAAGATCATTTAATGCCCCCCCATGAGCTGGTGCCGGAAGTGCCACCGTATCTGAGCGACAGTATTATGCGGGCCATGGCGCTGAATCAGGAACTGCGCTTTCAAAATGTGGATCAGTTCCGGGAAGCGATCCAAAATAAAGCCAAAGTATTGAGCGTGAGTTCAGAGCTGAAGCGACGGAAAACCTTTCGGGGAATCTGCATTGCCGGAATTTGTCTGGTTCTGCTGGGGTCGGTCTTTGCCTGCAGCCGGGTGTATTTGAATAAACAGGGAGCGCTGTATAACATTGCAGCGAAGATTACCGTGCAGATGCCGGATGTAAATGCGCAAAAGAATAAGGAGATTAAATTCGCCGGTTCCCTGGAGATGAATGGTAATGAAGCAAAGAACGTTGAACTTAGTACCTCGAAGGATATGCTGGATGATATGCTTGCAGAATACGGAGAGAAATTTGGGAATGTGGAATTTGCCGTGGAACAGTGTAAGGATCTGAACGGATATAAAGAATTCTTAAAGCAGGAAGCCTTATCGGGGAATCTGCCTTCGGTATTTGAAAGCAGTGGTATTACTTCCCGGGACACTGAAATCTGGGCGAGTCTGGGGACGTTGGAGACAACCTATGATACCTTGCGTGTGAAGGATTATTACTTTATGGATAGCGAAGAATTTAAAAAAGCTTTTATGGCGGAGAAGAAACAGATTCCGTTGTCCTTTAGGGCACCGGTTCTGTATGTGAATACTCATATGATTTCGGAAGCAAAAGAAGAGATTCCGGAGTCGATTACAAAATTGGAACAGCTGAAATGCAACGGGCGATCCAGTTATTGTGTCAGTACAGATGAGGCCGGAATGTATAAAAACGCCTTTGAGGATGCCGGGGGTTCAGAAGTATTTGTTCATGCGCTTGATTCCACAGAAAAAGGCTATGAGCCGTTCCTGCGGCGGGAAACAGCATATTACCTTGGCAGTACGGATGATTATGAGGTGGTTCGCGCCAGCCTGGGCGGAATCTACAAAATGGTAGTATTGGTGGAATTGCAAAAGGAGGGCATGGTGAAAGGCCGGTTCACACATCTGTGGAGTATTGACGGAAAGCTGGAAGGAGAGGCAAAGACCGCAGCGGACAGCATGGTTTACTATCTGCTGGGAGAAGGCGCGCAGGATGTATTTAATCTGCAGAATGGCAATGGTCTGTCATTGAACCGCAATATGATGAACACTTATGTAAGAGGTAATGATGAGTTTAAGGATGTGGCTGATCATTTGAAAAGTTTGAAAATGGAGTATGGAGAGGACACCGAATCATGAGACGTTGCCTGAATTGCATGGATGAATATTCGGAAGATAACCGGGAGATATGTCCTTATTGCGGATATGCCGAGGGGAAGACACAGGATGGCGTGGCCTGGCTGCCGCCAGGCAGTATTCTTCAGGGAAGATATATTGTCGGGACGGTGATAACGGTCAGAGATGTGGATGTGATTTATCACGGCTGGGATGCGTTGTTTGAGCGCAAGGTGCAAATCCAGGAGTATTTCCCCAGATATTGTGCCACTCGGGCAGGTCAACCGGAAGTCAGTATTTATGATGCCAAACAGGAACGGTATCAGGAAGGTCTGGAATTATTTTACCGGCAAAGCCGGGAACTGCTCCGGCTTTATAAGGAGGATGGGGTGGTTACCTATCATGCCTGCTTCAAGGAGAATAAAACAGCTTATGCAATTATGGATGATCGAAATGACAAGACCCTGGAAGAATGGATGGGTGGTCGAACCTTAAAGGTGAAGGAAGCCCTTTCCCTTTTATGGGAGGCCATTGGGGTCATAGATGAGTGCCATCGAATCAGTGTATATCACGGACTGATCAGTACCAGGACCTTTTGGGTAACGGGCGCTAAAAAACTGATTTTAAAAGACTTTGGTGCCTGGCGTTATTGCAGTGGTGAACCGGGTATTGTGGATTACGGGAAGGCTGGTATTCATACGGATGTTTATGGTATGGCGAAACTTTTCTGCCAGATGATAACCGGAAAAGATATTGCCGATGGGGAGAAGCTGGAAGCAGAGCTTCTTAAGGGTAAGGTCACCTTGAAGAAGACGGCGGTGGCAGCGCTAAAAAGTGCGTTATCCCATGATACCAAAAGTCTGCATCAGTTTCGTGAGGAGTTGTATGGCAGCGCCGGAAGGAAAAGGGCAGAAACAAGTAATCCTATGATATCGCAGCGAAAGAATGCCAGGAACTCGCTAACACTGCCAAGGTGGATGGTAGGTGGTGCGGCAGCAGCGGTGGCGGCAGCTTTGCTATTGGTTGTGTTGATGGGCAGCGGCGTGATTAAGATGGGGATTAAGTCAGGGGAAAGTCAACTGAAGCAGAATTATGTTCGTGTACCTAATGTAGTGAATAAAGAAGCAGACGAGGCGGAGATCATTCTGCAGACACAGGATTTGGAAATGTCCAGGGATAAGATGGTATATTCAAAAGAAATTCCGTTGAATATGGTTTCCTATCAGGAAATCAAGGAGAATACATCCGTAGAAAAAAATACGGCAGTGGTGGTTTGGATCAGTATGGGAGCCGAGAAAGGAGTGATTCCGGCGGTGACCGGCCTTCTGCGAGAGGAAGCAGAAGAGCAGTTAAAGGCAGCAGGGTTTACAGATATTAAGGTAGAAGAAAGCCAGGACGAAGGAGTTTGTAATGCTGTTCTGGAAATCAGTGAACAACCGGGTGCCAATGTCGAATTGGATAAGGAAATCGTAATAACAATTTGTGTAAATGAAAAGGCACAGGAAGGCGATTCTTCAGCACTGATTAAAATGCCGGATTTGGCGGGAATGAATAAGGAGCAGGCTCAGGCTGAACTTGTCCAGGCTGGATTTCAAATGAACTGGGTAGAAGAGTTTAGTGATAAACCGGAGGGAACTGTTCTGGAACAAAATCCGCAAGCTGGTCAGGAGGCCAATCGGGGAGCCTATGTAACGGTTCGTGTCAGTAAAGGCGCGGAAAAAATCTATATGGAAAATGTTCAGCTGATGACAGAACAGGAAGCAAGGAGCACAATCGAAGGTCTGGGATTGACGGTAGGGACAGTTACCAGACAATATAGCAGTTCTATAGCGGCAGGCAAGGTAATCTCGCAGGGTATTGCTCAGGGTGAAGAGGTAAAGAAAGGAGATAATGTAAATCTGGTAATTAGTAATGGACGGGACCCGGCGCAGCAGACAACTGGGGCAAGCAGTACTACAAAAGCGCAGGTTCAAGCTACTACGGAAGCAACAAGTGCACAGGCGGCTCAAACACAACCCGAAACAACAGCGGCAAACGTGCCAGAAGAGAGTGTTACCACAAATGAAAACCAAGAAGTGGACAAAACGGAGAATCAAGATTTGGTGATAGTAGAGCCGGGGCCAGGGGCAAGCCCGGAGTCGGCGGCAGTAGAAGCAACAGTAAGCGCAGAAACGACGATATCAGCCGGACCATCAGCAGGACTATCAGCCGGACCATCAGCAGATAATTCAGCCCTATCGTCGGGAAATGAAAGCAGCAATAGTAGTACTGACAGCCCACCGTCAGGAGACTCTTCTCCGGGAGGATTGTGAGCATATGCTTTATATTTAAAACAAATGATAGAGGAGGAGTTTCAGATGAATTTAATGAAGTGTAATAATAATCATTTTTATGACGGTGATAAATTTTCCAGTTGTCCCCATTGCAGTACACAAGATGCAGATTCAGTGACGGTTTATCATACTTCCGGTGGACAAGCCGGGCCAACTGCAGGATTGCAGTCGGGGCATGACAGTGAACCGGTCACCGTAGCAGGTTCGGAAAACAGCGAGTCGGTAACGGTTGCCCGGCAGGTGCTCAGTGATCCGGTTACGCAGAAAGACAACGGAAAGAATGCAGATAATGTATCTTTTCAGGAGGCAATGCAAAAAATTCAGCGGGAAAACCCGCTGCCGCTTGTAGCTGACGAGGAAGTAACCATGAGTTACTACCGTCAGCAGATAACCGCTCCGGTCTTATCGGAACCAGTAGTGGGATGGCTGATATGTACAAAAGGAAAATATTTTGGTCAAAGTTTTAATTTGAAAAGCGGAAGAAATTTTATTGGCCGGGGACCGCAAATGGACGTATCTCTGGAAGGTGAGGAATCGGTGTCCAGAGACCGGCATGCAGTGATTGTCTATGAACCAATGGGGCGGATATTTCTTGCCCAGGCCGGTGATGCCAGAGAGTTATTTTATGTAAATGACAGTGTGGTGCTGGACAATGTACAACTAAAGCCTTATGATACGCTATCCATAGGCAAAGTGGACTTGCGGTTTATTCCATGCTGCACCCGTGAGTTTGCATGGGAGGACATTGCAAAGGAAGCAGATGGAAAAGAAAAGACAGAAGAAAAGCAGTAGAGGGATGATATGAACAGATTATGTATGGGATGTATGAAGGAGTATGATGATCAGTTTGACATCTGTCCTCGCTGTGGGTATGTATTTAATACACCGCCAGAACAATCATATCATATTGCCCCGGGATCCATCCTGCAGCAGCGGTATATTGTTGGCCGGGTGCTGGGGTTTGGCGGATTTGGCATTACCTATGTGGGGTGGGACTATATAATGGGCCGCAAGGTGGCAATCAAAGAGTATTTGCCAAGCGAATTTGCTACCCGTATGCCAACACAGCTAAAGGTTACGGTCTACAATGGAGATCCGGAGGAGCAATTTCGAGAAGGATTGTTAAAGACACTGGATGAAGCGAAACGATTGGCAAAGTTTGAATCGGTGCCGGGGGTGGTACAGATCTATGACTGCTTTGAAGCAAATGGAACCTCATACATTGTAATGGAGTTTTTGGAAGGAATCACGTTGAAAGAATATCTGGAGACACACGGGCAGATGACGGTCGATCAGGCGGTGAAGGTAATTCTCCAGATTACTTCGGCGATGGCGGCGGTACATAAAACGGGCATTCTGCATCGGGATATTGCGCCGGATAATATATATGTATTAAATCCGGAAGAGCCAGACGATTTGACGGTAAAGCTGCTGGACTTTGGCGCGGCACGGTATGCAACAACGAAGCACAGTAAGAGCCTTTCGGTGATTATCAAACCCGGGTACGCACCAGAGGAGCAATACCGCAGCCGTGGTGATCAGGGAAGCTGGACCGATGTCTATGCTTTGGCGGCAACGTTTTATAAGTTGTTGACAGGGGTCACTCCGGAAGATGCCATGGAGCGCAGTGTCAAGGATGAAGTGAAAAAACCTTCGAAAATGGGCGTTAAGCTTTCAAAGCCAATGGAGACGGCATTGATGAATGCGTTAAACGTAAAGATTCAGGACCGGACCCAAACGATGGAAGACTTTACCCGGGAGCTGACGGCGGCAGAGGTAAAAGAACGTTCCATCACCAAACTCAAAAATGATACGGGGCGGCTTCCGGGCTGGATCCTTGCCACGGGCAGTTTGGGATTGGCGATTGCTGCGGTGGTGGCAACTTTGATGCTTACCGGAGTAATCAAGATGGGAATTAAGTCAGGGGGAAGTCAACTGGGGCAAAATCAGGTTCGTGTACCTAATGTGGTGAATAAAGAAGCAGACGAGGCGGAGACCATTCTGCAGACGCAGGAGCTGGGAATGTCCAGGGACAAGATGGTATATTCAAAAGAAATTCCGTTGAATTTGGTTTCTTATCAGGAAATCAAGGAGAATACATCCGTAGAAAAAAATACGGCAGTGGTGGTTTGGATCAGTATGGGAGCCGAGAAAGGTGTGATTCCGGCGGTGACCGGCCTTCTGCGGGAGGAGGCAGAAGAGCGGTTAAAGGCAGCAGGCTTTACCGATATTAAGATAGAAGAAAGCCAGGACGAAGGAGTTTACAATGCTGTTCTGGAAATCAGTGAACAACCGGGGGCCAATGTCGAATTGGATAAGGAAATCGTAATAACAATTTGCGTAAATGAAAAGGCACAAGAAGGCGATTCTTCAGTCCTTGTAAAAATGCCGAATTTGGCGGGGATGAATAAGGAGCAGGCTCAGGTTGAACTTGCCCAGGCAGGATTTCAAATTAACTGGGTAGAAGAGTTTAGTGATAAACCGGAGGGAACTGTTCTGGAACAAAATCCGCAAGCTGGTCAGGAGGCCAATCTGGGAGCCTATGTAACGGTTCGTGTCAGCAAAGGCGCGGAAAAAATTTATATGGAAAATGTTCAGCTGATGACAGAACAGGAAGCAAGGAGCACAATCGAAGGCCTAGGATTGACGGTAGGAACAGTTACCAGACAATATAGTAGTTCTATAGCGGCGGGCAAGGTAATCTCACAGAGTGTTGCTCAGGATCAAGAGGTGAAGAAAGGAGATAATGTAAATCTGGTAATTAGTAATGGACGAGACCCGGCGCAGCAGACATCTAGCGCAGACAGTACCACCCAATCACCGGTTCAAGCCACCACAGGAGCGGCAAGAACACAAGCTCCCGCAACACAAGCAGAAACAACTGCCGCAGCGAATACGCAGGGGCAGACGGAAGTGACGGCGGCAGCAACGGAAGCAGCGACGGAGGCACCGACTCAGGCACCACCCCAGCCGACCGACAGCCAGGAACCAAATAGGGCATCTGATTTATCAGTATTTTAAAAAAGGAGAAAAAATATGAAAAAGCAAATCGGATTAGTGTTAACAACAATTGTAATATCAGCAGCAAGTATCTTCCCTGCCTTGGCGGGATGGATAACAGAAGGAGACGAATATAAATATCAAGCCGAGGAAGGTTATTTTGCCAGTGGTGGAATCCGTAATATTGATGGGTATAATTATGCCTTTGATAATAATGGCTATATGCTGCGAGGCTGGCAGTATATTTCGTTCAGATGGTATTATTTCGATCCGTCAAGCGGGGTGCAGTTGTTTGACTGGCAGCAGATTGATGGAAAGTGGTATTATCTGGATCCTGGCAATAGTGGAGCAATCTATACATACTGGTTAAGCATAAACAACAAACTTTACTATCTGGACGAGAGCGGCGTGATGCAAGCGGGTATTTTTTATTTGACGAATGAAACAACACATTCGGAATATGCCTATGAAGCAGGAGCCGATGGGGTGGTAACCAGAAATACACAGCTGGAAGCAAATGGAGTTGTATATAAATATGACTCTGCGGGTATTATCACATACCGGACTCCAAATACGATGATTGCGCGCAAAGTTGTGGAAGGCAGGGATTCCTGGTTGTATTTATTACGACCCGAGTTACGTGAAGCCCAGAATGAGGAAGTACGGAACCTGGTGCTGTATGGTCAATATCAGCAAATGAATGACCGATACGACAAATATAGGAAAAATGTTTCTTCAAAGTCAGGCAGTACCCGCCAGTCGGCATTAAGTTCATGGGAGAGCCAGACGACAACGAAACTACAGGAATACGGTATGGATGATGGGGCAATCACGGAATATATGACCAAGGTGAAAAATGGCCGCTATGTTAAAATGCAATTGCCGGAGGACCCGGAAAAGTTCAACGGTACGGGATATTATGAAGATGGCGACGATTATGATTATGATGATTATGACGATTGATTGATTATCGTGGAACAACTTGTGTGAGTGGAGAAATGGAGATTAGAATATGTGGACAAGGGCTGAGCTGAAAGAGCGTGCAAAGGCAGGATTGAAGCAATATTACTGGTATGGAGTATTAGCAATTGTAGTTCAGGGGGGGTTGGTTTTTATTATATCGCTGCTTACAGGATTCATACCATTTGTGGGGATAATATTGAATTTGCTTGTTTCTATATTTGTGATTAATGTCATATCAGTTGGCTTATACAGTTATTTTATAAAAAGTACCAGAAGCATGAACAGTGCAGGTATTGAGGAGATATTTAGCGGATTTCGAAATGACTATCAGGGGGTTGTGACCGTGCAGTTTTTTCAGGCCCTGTTTATCGGGCTTTGGTCATTGCTTTTTGTTATTCCCGGAATCATGAAACGCTATGAGTACTATATGGTGTCATATCTGGCTGCCGAGTATCCCGAAAAGGACAGAAAAGAAATCTTTCAGATGAGCAAGAGCATGATGGACGGAAACAAGTTTGACACATGGGTGCTCGAATTGTCTTTTATTGGATGGCTGCTTCTGGGCGCGCTTGTTTGTGGAATCGGTACGCTGTTTGTGGCACCCTATATCCAGGCAACCATAGCTGAGTTGTATTTAAAGCTGAAAGAAGAGCGTCTGGGAATTCCCCGTGAGGTCATAGCGCCCTGGGGCAGCCCTGCGCCCCTGCCATTATCGGGAATACCAAATTTGGATGTGGACAAAAGGGGATCGGATCGAATTGGTATACCAGTCAGGACGGGAGTTCTGACTGGTATGCAGGGGGAGTTTAGTGGGGCCAGTATACCAATCGGATCCGGCGGTGAAGTTTACATTGGAACAGATCCGGGACGTTGCAACATCGTGATTCAAGGTGCGCAGGTTTCAATGGTGCATTTAAAGGTGGCATTTAATGGCAGTGCTTTCGTTGTGACAGATTATTCGGAGATGGGTACCTATGATATGCAAAAGGGGCGACTGCAAAAGAATGTCCCGGTTTCCGTTCCATCAGGAACCTATTTACAGATTGGAACAGGGGGAGACATTTTTTGCCTGGAATGCAGAGGAGGT
>Ga0153928_1001012_pt1 | contig 13250 bp, 16 predicted proteins | sample TSNJ012MetaG_FD_106656 | JGI IMG/M metagenome (GOLD analysis project Ga0153928, IMG submission 106656) | Attine ant fungus gardens microbial communities from New Jersey, USA - TSNJ012 MetaG | ecosystem: Host-associated > Fungi > Mycelium > Unclassified | place: USA: New Jersey, Wharton State... | reverse complement strand
ATGAATGAATGAATGAAAAACAAGAATGGACGTGCGTAGACCATGTGGCGTTGTAATAAATGACATTCTTATTTGGAAAGAAGAAGAAGAACCTTGCGATGATAGTCAAACGAAAAAAAAACGAGAATTACCACTTTGCTTTGCTTTGCTTTCCTGGAACGAACGATCGAACGAAGGAGGACAGATTGTTTTTGATAGGAGTCGTTGTCTTTTTTTTTTTACGAGATAGTTAATGAATGAATAGCCAAGGTACGGAAATGGAATGGATTGATTATAACCTCAAGAAGACGAAGACCAAAGTTGAGTTTAACCTAAAAAAGAAAGCGAGAAAGATGTATGTCAAAACTCCATTACCATCACCCTTACCCTTACCCCCGTTGTCTCTCACAAAAACATAACGTCGCCGTGTTTCATGACAACGTAATAAATCAAAGAATAAAAATCTAGATTCAAAGCTAAAAAAAAAACAGACAGAACGAAAACGAAAAAATGTGGTTGTTATGGCACGTTGTCGTCTAGTCTTAAACTTAAAGTCTAAACCAGCTCGCGAGCGGAATTCTCAGAACAATTTTTTCATCAATCATTTAGGGTGGGTGAGGGTGGGGTGGAGGGGGCATAGACACCCTATTTCGTAAAAAAAAAAAACAGAAATGGGAACCAACACACCTATTTTGTTTTTCTTCTTCTTCTTCCCCCCTTCTTCTTCTTCATCATCTTCTTCGTAGTGACATGTTTACGTTTACGTTTACGTGTCATCGATCAGACAAAGAAAAGAAAAGGAAGAACAGAAGCCTCCGGACAAAGTTTAATCCCAAGATGACCGATGAGATCCCGTTTGTCTCCCAACAAAAAACAAAAAAAAACACGCGCTTCTCCTTGCAACTCTTGACTAAAAACGGACACAATCATACTCTCTATCGCACCGACCCCCCCGAAAAAAAAATAACTTTATTATAATAGGATCTCGCATTCATAAAAAAAAAGCGATAACACGTAAAAAAAAATAAAATAGAATAAAAAAAAACAATGGTACACTTAACGACAACAAACACATATCTTTCTTTCTTTCCTTCTCAATATCCTCCCAACAACCCCGAATCTTCCATAAACAAACTCCAACGTTCATCCAATCTCGAATCCCGCGAAGCAAGTCCTAAATCGGCAAGGTCGGCAGCCGTTCCGCTGCCGTGCATGGGTTGTTGAAGCGAAAGCGTCGGGTAATATTGCGGCGGTGGCGGCTGCTGCTGCTGCTGCTGCGGGGGTCCATATGAGGAGACCAAAGGTGGAGCAGAAGGTGGCTGTGGCTGTTGTTGCTCTTGTGGATAGTAATTATAGGTTGCAGGATGTAACACAATGGGCTCTGTTGACCACTGTGGATAGCCATAAGATGATTCAGGGGAAGGTGTATCCAATGGAACTTGAAGTGATTGACAATATGGATACGCAGGAGCCTCCGAGTTGGATTTGTCCTGTCGAGTGTCAGAGGAAACGAATCGGGTATGTCCTGCGAATATCGTCAGTTCATCATGTTCAGGTGGAGCGGTTGAAATCGCCCAATCATGGCCAGCAGAAGAAGCTTTGACGTTGGCGAGTGCATCTCTGGCTTTGTCGGCCAATCGAGTAAGAATGGGAAGAGCTTTCAAGGCACGGATGCTATACTTGGATGCTTTCGTGAACAAGTCGAGGGCTTGATCGAGTTCAGTCATGGCGGACTGGGCAACAGAAGAGCGAGGGCCGCGGGTGACGAGGGTTCCAAAAACGACCTGAGTCAGTCAAAGGGGTGAGGAAAACAAAAAAAGGAAGCAGGATTTCCTTACAGCGGCTGTAAAGGCAAAAGTCCACATTGTCCAGAACCTGGCACAGGAATTAGGAAACAAGGCGAACTGTTCTTTGACGGATTTGAGGATGGTGGAAGCGGCGCGATACGAGGCGACGAAAGAATGAGCATAGGGGCTCTTGAGGGGATTGAGGGGGTGATCCATGATAGCTTGCGCAAAGAAACTTCGATGGAGGTACATGAGAACTAAAAAAGGGAAATGAAAGGATGAGCTAGGGCAAGAAAGGGGGATGGGTACCAGTTTCTTTGATATGATCAAGAACACAACGCATAAAGGTAGCAGAGAGGTCGTTGTTGGGGGGTGGATTGCACAAGCCCTCGGGCAAAGGAAATTGGCGGATTTTGCGGTCTAATTCCATGATAGTGGTGTAAGAGGGGGCGTGGGCTGTCAAGGTTCTGGAAGTGACGTCTGCGACACACTCTGCAGCGAAACGGAATTGCCAAATTTCAACTGATGTGTGTGGGGATGAGGGAAGGGGTGGGAAGTGGATAGGGAGGAACGTACAGGCAGTACCTTTATTGTCTATGTTGGAGTGGTCATACTGGGGAAAGCGGCAATCAATGTAAGCGAGGGAGAAGGAAGGAGGACGACCGGTATTGAGGCTCTGAGAAAATGTATTCTGTTTTTGTTTTTGTTGATGACAATGATGAAAGACCATACCTGCCAGACGTCTGCAACAAAGAGATCCCAAAAGAGAATACGACGGCGTTGAACGACATCGTGGGAGAGCCCCCAACGCTCGCTGTCTCTGTCTATGGAGGAGGATGAGGGGCGAAAGGACAGAGGACAAGTGAGACGTACGAAGACCGATCTGAGCAAAGGAATTAAAGGAGAGAAAAGAAAAAAGAAAAAGGGACATACTGTTTGGGAGAGATGAGAGGCGAGGGTGATGAGGGACCAGGTGAGCTCCATGCTGGAATCGCTCTTGAGATCGCTTCCGCTCATGGCGTTGTAGATGCTCATGAGATGGAGAGTCTGGATGGTGACGATGGAAGGTTGCTCGAGGATGGGGAGAAGGGCGAGTGCAGCCCGAGAGAGCTGATGAAAGTGTTCAGCCTGGGGAGGGTTGGGAAGAGGCTGCACGAGAGAGGCGATGGCGAAGACGATGAAGAGGAGGGCGATGTCATGGGGACCGTCGTGTTGCTGTTGATCTGGATGGGGAGGTTTGTGACGGTAGATGAGGGGGAGGGTATCGTCTATGAGCTGCGATTGAGTGACGCCACGGAAGATCCAATAGACCTGTTCAAAATAGGTGTCTGTGAGGCACTGTGCCTGGTCCCACGGGGGTAGATAGGAGAGGATGAGGTTTTGGATGTCGGGAGTGTGGCCGAGGGGGGTGAAGGGGAAAGAATGGGAGAAGAGGGCGAGTTCTGGGAGGGGATGTGGATTATCTGTGGGCGGAGGAGGGGAGGGCGTGGAAGCGAGGAGAAGGGACTGGCAAAAGTGAATAGGAGAAGAAAGACAGAGAGATCGACAGACCTCTGAGCCACCTGTGGGACCAAAGAAACGAGAGACGCCGTGGTCAGAGATGGAGAGGGTGCCAAAGGCGTCGATGGGGTCGGAGGGCGGAGGGGGAGAGTTGGGGTCAGGGGGGTCGATCTCGGAGGCAGCGAGGGCGTCCTCGAGCTGGTGGACGCGGGCGGTGAGCTGAGCGATGCGGGTGTGGAGGTGCTCTGTAGCGGCGAGGACGAAGCGGGTGCCCTGGCCAGTGGCGAGAGAGCCGTTTGGACAGAGAGAGGCACAACCTCGGCGCTGGCAGGAGTGGCAGGGGATCTGTTTGTCACATTTTATCTTGAGTCTGCGACATTCAGCACAGGAGACCTGGCCTGGAGGGAGTGAGACAGGAAAAACATGAGAAAAACATAAGAAAAAAAACATACCTTTGCTGCGTTTCTGTTCCAACTCGCGAGCCCGCTTTGTCGTCATTAACCACACTCGCGTCCACACGACCGCACTAGGCAACACTCTCGCACGATGCTCGTCCCTCACCATTTCGCCTCTTTTCCCTTTCCTCCCATCCCCACAGCTGCTTTTCTCGATGCCTCGGACGACTTTCTCCTCCTCTTTGGTCCGTCACTTCTCCTTTCCGGAGCTCATCTCATCCTCGCGCAGATCGTCTCGGCCACGGCGTCTTTTCCTTTATCCAGGCCGATATCAGAAACAACATCCATGTCCGCCTCTCTCTTGCTTTCATTGCCTTGTGCTCATCGTCCCAGGGTCTCCGTGCTTGTCCCCACTTTCCCACCCTCGAGGCCATCCTTGCCTCCGACGACCACAACGCCATCGCCTGTCTCGTCCGCCTCATCAGGTCACTCGCTTTCTCTCCTCTCAGCCCATCTCATCCTTTTCCAGGGGCTATCGCTATGTCTGCTGCGCCCTCTCCATGATGCACGACCACCCCGAACTCGATCTCCATGTCTGTTTCAAACAAGCCTACGACCAGGTTCTGCGCCACCACCATCCTCTCGTCGTCAGATCCCTCGTTGCCGTACGTCTTCTTTCTCCCCCTCCGACTCCACTCATCCTCCTCAGGTCGCCCTCCGCGCTACTCCTTCCCGCAACGACTTTTGCTTGCGCCTCGCCCAGGGAACAGACCTCGCCGAGTTCGACATCGCCCTCTCCCAGTGGACAGCAGCGCTCGACAAGCTAGTCACGTACATCTCCCCCCTGTTACCCTATCACTAGCTACGTCCGAATCGAATGGTCTTTTTTCTATAAGGGGTTACCGAGCTTGCTTATAAAAATAGTGCTACGCTTCTCCCGCTTTCATCTGCGGAGTTTCAATTATATGTTTTCCAGCCCATAAGCAACCTGCCCTCTTCCTCCTCCCCTTCCTCCCCCATGTCCCCAGATCCCTCCCCACAGCCCTCCAACAAACCCACAGATCCCACTCCACAAGAGTACGAGTCGGGCAGAGTCATTTGCACCCACTGCGGCGACCCCGTCCCTATCAGAGACGCTTCCAATGAATTCACTACAGAACACTGGGATGCCCACAAGCGCACCTGCCCTCCCTCTGACCCCGTCATCTACACCCCAGAATCGACCGCAGACGCCCTCGCCCACCCCCCGGCAAAACGTCGCAGAGCAAAACGCACAGAAGAAGAACGCATCCACTACCTTCGCTCAGATCCTTACGTCGCTCAGTTCGAAGCCTACCGTGTCCTCTGCGCCTCTTGTCACAAGTGGATCCGTCTCCGCCCAAACTCGACCTATTGCTCCATTCCCTGGGACGCCCATCGCAAGTCTTGTCTTGCCAAGAAAGTGCAAGTCGTTTTCTTTCTCTTTTGTTGCCTTTCTCACCCTCTCCTCAGTAACAGCAAGAACGTCTATGCCCTCGAAGAACGCAACAACCTCTTTGGAAAGGACCCCGACGTCCGCAAGTTTGATGCAGAGCGCGTTCTCTGCAACCTCTGTGACAAGTGGATCGATGTCCCTTCGGCAGATCATCTACAGGCCGTCCAAAAGTGGCTCCAGCATCGTGCAGACTGCCAAAAACCGCCGGAAGCCCCTCGTCCGCCTCCACAACACTCCCCTCCCTATCTCGATTACCCTCATCCACCACCACCACCACCACCACCACCACCACCACCTCCACCACATGAATCCCGTCGTCGCAATGCTGAACAGCGGGCTGCCACCCTTCGTGCCGACAAGTTCATTGGCCAGGTAGAACCCAATCGTGTCTTTTGTCTCTTGTGCCAAAAATGGGTCCAACTTCGCCAAGACTCGTCCTACTGCGCCTATCCCTGGATCCAACACAGAAACAAGTGTCAGAAACGACAGTGAGTCATCCGCTCCCCTCCTTGTCTTTCGGCTCTTATGCCCACATCCAGACGCAAGGCTGCCAAGCATCCCGTTTCTGACAGCTCTGATTCTGACATCGACACCGATGATGATGACCACGATGACACGAGGCCCCCTCCACGTGAACATCCCCGCGACATTGACCGCTATATTGCTTGGCTACGTGCTGATCCTCGCACTCGTCGCTCCTGGGACGTCGACGTGGACGCCCCAGGCGACGAGGACGATGACCCCCGCCCTCCTCCTCCTCCTCCTCCTCCTCCTAGACGTCCTCACCCCATTGGACTTGCAGATTTAGACAGTCCCGCAGGTCGACGGGCCTTTATTTCCGCATCGCTTTCTTATCTATTTACGACTACTTACGAATCCTCTGATGACATGACAGTCTCTGCTTTGTTGACCTATCTCAACGCAGCCATGCCCCTGGACAAGCACGAGGACTTTGACACCACCGAGGTGGTTAAAGCTGTCACTGCGCTGCAGGACAGAGGCAAGGTGGTGTTGCAGGGGGATAATATCAAGTTGTCGGATTAGCTTTCGGTGTTGGTTGGTTGGTTTTTTTTTTTCTTGGACCCATTATCTTGCAGATCTGTCTATCTATCTATCTATCTTTCTAAACACCGCTGCTGCTGGAATTTTGAAACGCCACCTTTTGGTGATTGATTGCAATGTTGTTGGTTTTTCATGGATGGATCCGCGTGCACGCGAGGATCCATTCTAGAGAAGAGAGTACTATAAATAGCTTAGTCCATAATGGGCTTGGTCGAGTTTTTGAAACGCGGCTTGGTATGTTGTTTCGAATGACGTAGTAGACTCGGGTTGAGCAGCATGACGAGATTTTTTGGGGCACGTGTTTGGCCTGGACTGGAAGAAGCTGTGTTGGGCTGTGTTTGGATTGTGATCGTTGTGATGTGGTTCTATTACGTTGGAACCCTTCGAGATGCTGGGAGTCATGATGCTCTGTCCTAGTTCTAAACAAGGTTTTCAGCTATGATATGTTTGTATTGTCGAGCAAGAAGACAGAGAGGATGTTAGGAATAGGTTTTGCAGACTGTCCGAGTAAAAGGTAGACATGTGATTAGTTTGCTCAGTCAGAAAATTGGCCAAGTCCAAGTCAGACAGTTGGGTGTGGATATAACATTGATTCCAATCAATTTATTTTCTTGTTATTTTCTTTTCTTATCCCTCATCTCACTTATCATGAGAGTTTCTTATTGATAGCTTATCCAATGCCTGTTTGCAAAATATAGGAAGGTTATCAAGTTTGGTTGGAGAAAGCTCTCATAGTTTATGGGGGAAACTGGCAGTTTTTACACTCAGAGTGAGGCAAGATTTACACAGCAAGTCTCAGTGGTCAACAATGTAGGTTGACAACTGAGGTGCAATAGTAAAAGTGTTCAATATATAAACTTAGCAGTTGGCTGTATCACAAATGGTCACTTACTGATTTGTAATTGGGTTGAGTTCAGGCAATGTAGGACAAAAGTGAAAACTTGTTGCAAATGTACTGACAAGGGCAAAAGGAAGGTTTGACAGATGGACAATGAAATAAGATAGGAAAAGTCCAAAAGTTTCCAATTGCATACTAAACAAGTTTGTGGGAATGAATTCAGATCACTGTCACATACCAGAAATTTGGTATTATTTATTATTTATATTCATTTTCATTTCATTTTCTTTATAATTTCCACTCCTGAACTCCTAATTTGTCTACTTCTATAGAATCACAATATAGACCAAACACTTGTACCAATACTTCTATTCTAGGATTTGTATAAGTACTCTACCAGTACATTGTAATTCTCTAGTTCATAGATTAAAGTCATAAAGTCACATTGTAGTGTGACCATTGGGTTGAGCTAACTATCATGGAATTACATTGGGATTATGACTATTATTAGCCCTGGACTGATAATGAGTAAATGGTGAAAAAGATGATAGTGATAAGAGATAAGAAAGACAAAGATGATGCAATGGATGATATGTTAGCATATCAAGATTAGGTTGGACTTTGGACTTGACTGGACTAATTATAGATATTAGACTGCAGGAGAAATGTTGGATAAACCTTGGGATAATTATGGACAAATCTTATAATAGTTATGAACTTTAGGATAAATAGAGAAACCTTGAACTAACCCATTTATAGACTCTAACTCAACTAGTTACTCACTGTTACTCACTAGTACTTAGGATAGTAGTTCTTATGACATCACTAGTTAGGATAAATATAATCCTGAAAGAAAAGGGAATGGCAAGTTCTTTCTTTCTGTGGTTCATCTGAAAACCTACTTCTCTTGGAACCCCACATTCTCTCCAGTCTTTGGACTAACTTATGGAGTGTGACTAAAAGTCTCAATATTCATCCTTTTGGTATATGTCATGACATGGCCAAATGGCTAAGTCATTATTTATATTTCTTTTCTTTTCTTTTTATTTAATTAGGAAATCAATGAATGCATGAGAAGGAATGACTCAAAAAGAGATGCATAGGACTTTATCAATAGAAGTAAATACAGAATGTGTATAAGTAGTATATAACAATCAAATGAGAACTCTATTGAGTTCTTCTTGTCAACTCAGACTAGGAGTAGAACTAAGTCATCTTGGCTATATCCTTATACTAGAACTCAATATTACATCCAGAGCACTGTCCACCTTAGACCTTGCTCATCTTAACTCTTATAACTTTTTCAACCCTCAACTGGTAGTCAGCATGATCACTAGTTACCTCCATACATAGCTAGGCCCTTGGCTTAAGGGGACTTGATAGTCAGTTAGGGACTATTGGTGGAAGTACAGTACCAAGCTCAGGTATTGTGTCTAAGACCTGACCTCACAATTGAGTGATGCTCAGTAGTTTACTTGTACTTTTTTCACCCTATAAACCTTGTGCTGAAGTCCTATTGTGGGCTGTACATACAGAGGAGTAATGCTGCATCCTTAGAAAGGTGTTTAGGTTAGAGATCCTCTCCTTGGGGTGATAGTATAACTATAGTATTAGGGCAGTAGCAAGTAAGGCAGTAGAACTCTGGCTGGGTGAAGATCTTGTGTCCCAGCAGATGCAGTGTAATTAGTGAGATCAAACTTTCATCCAACCTTTCTAGGAATACATCATAATATCTCTAGAACAATACAACTCTCTTATGAGCAGCATGCTCAATTAACAGTGTACCCTCACTAAATTAAGGGCAGAAATAGAAGGAAGGGAAGGAAGAATATGTTGGGGATGTAGGAAGTTCAGGTACCTGGTCCATAATTACAGGAATCAGAAGGAAAAGACAAAGGGGAAACTAGTTCCCCAAAATAAATTTGAGATAATAGTGAGTAGGATGATGCAGTATAGGGTAAAAGAAGAAGTGAAGATGAGAAAACAGAAGACAGTAAAGGAAGGAGCACAATGTTTTAGATGTTGGGGAGTGGGACACTACAAGTGGGAGTATCCAAATATCAAAGTTGAGAAGGAAAGGAGAAGAAGTGAGGAAGCAGTGCATGTAGCTAGTCTGCAAAAGACACAGCAAGAGAAAGGGCCTGTATGCTCCTTGTGAAAAAAAGTGTAGGAGTATTGTGGCAAGAGGGGTATGTCCCCAAGGGGTGCAGCTCTAGAAGAGCAAGGATGGAAGACAAGGTGGAAGGTGGTAACATTTGTGGAGTATGGGGGGTATGAATACAAAGGCACCAAAACACAAGAGAACTGGGGACAGAGGTTTGTCTCTGGAGAATAGCTGAGGAATATTTGGTGTAGCCAATGTCTTGAAGTGTGGAGGTAGAGAGAAAATTTGGCAAAAGAAAGAGGAGTAGTTAAAGTAAAGTGTACTTGATGTGGATAAAGAGATACAGTAGTAGAAGTGTCAAAAGAAGATAGAGAGAGAATTATGTGCCCAGAATGTAGGATAGGAAGGAAGCAGCTATGGTGGGATTGGAGAGTAGTAGCATGCCCTAAACAAGGAAAAGTGCAGCAAGGTGGTATGCAAGCAGGAGTTCTGAAAAGCACAGTAAAAGGAAAGGATGAACAAAGAGATATCAGGAGAACATTTAAAATGTTGAGAGAAGTATGGTTAAACATAGGAGTGGAAAAGATAGATATGCATAAAGGCATAACAGTAGAAGCACTCTTGGATAGTGGTGCAACAGGTATATTCATGAACAAGAAGATAGCAGCAAAACATGGATTTAGACTGCAGAAGCTAGAAAGACCAGTAATGGTTAGAAATGTGGATAGGACAAATAACAGTGGAGGGGCTATTATACACCAGATGGAAGTGGACATGTATTACAAAAGCCATGTAGAAAGGATGAGAATGGATGTGTGCAATTTGGAGAGAACAGATATTATATTGGAGATGCTGTAGTTGCAAGCACACAACTCAGAAATTAATTGGAAAACAGGAGAAGTCAAGATGACAAGATGCCCACCATTATGTAGAAGAAATATGAAATTGGAAGAAGGGAATAAAATGAAGAAAGAAAAAAAAGTAGTGATGCTAGAGGAAGAGAAGATAGTAAAATGAACAATAGATGATAAGGAAGACTGGGGGAGAGAGGAAGAAGTTGAAGTAAACCATAGGAAAATTGAAGAGATGGTTCCTAAAAGGTTTTTAAAGTGGAAGAAGGTGTTTGGGAAGGTAGAATAAGAAAGGATGCTAACTAGGAAGATTTTGGATCACACTATAGATCTCAAGGAGATATTCAAACCATAAAAAGGAAGGATTTACCCTCTATCCAAAAATGAGAGAGAAGAGGTCCAGAACTTTGTGGATGATCAATTGAGAAAGGGGTACATTAGACCATCTAAATTTCCTCAGATATCACCAGTATTCTTTGTGAGCAAGAAGGATGGAAACAAGAGGATGGTTATGGACTACTGCAGTCTAAATGAATAAACCATAAAGAACAACTACCCATTACCATTGATAACAGACTTAATTGATAACATGGGAAGTAAAAGGATATTTACAAAGATGGACTTGTGGTAGGGCTTCAACAATGTAAGAATAAAAGAAGGAAATGAGTGGAAGAGAGTGTTTACAATACAAATAGAATCATTTGAACTGACTGTAATGTTCTTTGGGATGACAAACTCACCAGCCACATTTCAGGCAATGATGAATGAGATCCTGAGGGACCTGGTAAATGAAGGCAAAGTCACTGCATTTGTAGATGACATGTTGGTAGGAACTGAAACAGAAGAAGGACATGATGAAATCATGGAAGAAGTACTAAGAAGGCTGGAGAAGAATGATCTCTATGTAAAGCCAGAAAAGTGTATGTGGAAAGTGAGGAAGATTGGATTCCTTGGAGTCATCATAGGACCCAATGGGATAGAGATGGAAAAGGAGAAAGTGAATAGAGTACTAAATTGACTAGAACCAAAAAATCTAAAAGATGTCAGAAAGTTCTTAGACCCTGCAAATTACTATAGGAGGTTTATTAAGGACTTTGCTCAAGTAGCAAGACCAATAAATGTGCTGATGAGGAAAGATGTGAAGTGGCAGTGGGGAGATGAGCAGCAATGAGCATTTGACAAGCTCAAAAGGATCTTCACAACAAAACCAGTATTGGCAGCCTCAGATTTAGATAAGAAATTTAGGGTAGAAGCAGATACCTCAAATTGCACAACTGGAAAAGTACTCTCAATGAAGTACTTAGACAACTTGTAGAGACCAGTGGCTTTTATTTCAAAATCTTCAAGTGACACTGAAAGAAACTATGAGATATATGAAAAAGAGATGTTAGCCATAGTCAGATGTTTGGAAGCATGGAAGCACTTCCTAGAAGGAGCTATGACAAAGTTTGAGGTTTAGACAGATTACAAGAACCTCAAATATTTCATGAAAGCACAGAAGTTGAATAGAAGATAAGCAAGATGGGCCTTGTATCTATTGAGGTTCAACTTTACACTAAAACATGTTCCAGGAAGTAAGATAGAAAAGGCAGATAGCTTGAGTAGAAGGCTGGACTGGAAAGTACAAGTAAAAAAGGACAATGAAGACAAAATGTTGGTAAAGCCACAATGGTTGGAAGTTAGAAAAATAGAAAAGGTAGAAGTAATAGTAGAAGGAGTGGATTTACTAGAAAAAGTAAAGCAGTCAAAAGTAAAAGATAATGAGGTAATCAAGGAAGTAGAAGAAATAAAACAAGCAGGGGTAAAAGCATTAAGAGATAAGGAGTGGAGAGAAATTAATGGTGTTATGTATAAAGAAGGAAAGGTATATGTACTGAGAGATGAGAAACTGAGAGTGAAAATCATTCAGTTATATCATGATACACCAGTAGGAGGACATAGAGGACAATGGAAGACAATAGAGTTGGCTTTTGGTGGCCAGGAATTACAAAAGAAGTAAAGCAATATATGAAAGGGTGTGACACTTGCTAGCATTGTAGTGACTTAGTCTGAGATAACTTAATCACCCTCCTAGTCTGAGTTGACAAGAAGAACTTAATAGAGTTCCCATTCAATTGTAGTACACTACTTATACATGCCTTGTGTTTACTTCTATTTATAAACTCCTGCACATCTCTTCTTAGTTGTTCTTTCTTGCATGTCCACTAATTAAAAGAAATAAAAGGAAAAGAAAATAAATAATGACTTAGCCATTTTGGCTGTGTCATGATACCACCCCTCTCTCAAGTTTCCTCATCCTGAGGATTTTTACAGCTCATAGAAGGGGTCACAGATATTCCCCATGTCATCATCATCTTCCTCTGTCTATTCCTTTATTCCTGAATTTCCCTGTCTGATCTCTTTCTCTTCTTCCTTTATAGTTTCCATCATCCTTTGTTTCCTTGTTCTTCCTCCTTTCCATCTTCTCCAGTTTCTTTCTAACCTTGCCCAGTATTCTTCATCATACCTCTTGTCCAACCATCCAAACAGTTTTCTTGCTGTGAATCTTCCTGGTAATTCCCCTCTCCGAAATGTCCCTTCTTCCTTTTTCTATCTTCTGACATCTTCTATGTCTCTTCTGTGTTCCTTTTCATACTCTTTGACTGCCTCTTTTGCATTTTCCAGATTTTCCCTTCCTTTTCAAGTATCTGATTCTGCCGTGAATCCCTTCCATCATACCAGGTACTTATCTTTTCCTCGTATTCGCCATTTGTTCAGGATTCTCTCTACTTTCCACTTCTCTTCTCCCTCGATTACTACTGGAGCTGGTTGCTCCTTTCTCTGCCCCTTTACCTGCCCTACATATCTTTGTATTCTACTAACGTTAACTACCAAGTGTATTTTTACTGTACTAGATAGTTCTAATTCTACTGCATTTGATGATACAATCTTCTTTATCCTGTAAGGGCCTACAAATCTTTCCATCAATTTCTCTGTCCTCCTTCCGGCCATCTGATATTTCAGATCCTTAGTACTCAGCATTACCAAGTCTCCTACTTTATACTCATCGACTTCTGCTCTCTTTCTATCTGCATATTTCTTTATCTCCTTTTGTGCTTTTCCTAGCGCTGCTTTTGCTTTCTCCTGGATCTCTTTCATTTTCATTACAAATTTCTCTGCTCCTTTGTATTTCCCCTTCCTTCTCATCTCAAACCCCATTCTAGGATCTTGTCCATAATTTGCCTTGAAGGGTGACACTTTAGTACTTGAGTGCATTTTGT
>Ga0153928_1001011_pt1 | contig 13261 bp, 16 predicted proteins | sample TSNJ012MetaG_FD_106656 | JGI IMG/M metagenome (GOLD analysis project Ga0153928, IMG submission 106656) | Attine ant fungus gardens microbial communities from New Jersey, USA - TSNJ012 MetaG | ecosystem: Host-associated > Fungi > Mycelium > Unclassified | place: USA: New Jersey, Wharton State... | reverse complement strand
TTTTCGCCGGTCACAAGAGAATCGGAAATCGTCAGCAGACAGGCCGCCTTTTTATTCAGCACCTTGGCATTGTGGAATAATGCAAAGCTCTCCATTTCTACACATTCACAGCCATGCCTGGCATATAGTTCCTGATAACCGCCCATCTCCGGCTCACTGTAAAATACATCGCTGGAGTGAATCTTGGCCGGCTTCACCTCCTTGTTACAGTCATTGGCGGCGGCCATGATCATCTGATTCAACCACGGATCAGGATATTTGATCGCGGCAGTGTCACCATTCTGGACTCTGCCAAAACTGGATTCACTAAAGGCCTCTTCTGCTAATACTACATCATACAGCTTTAAGCGGCTGCTGTAAGCCCCGGCTGACCCAATCCGGATAATCTGCTCCACCCCATACTGGGTAAACAGCTCATAGGAATAAATCCCAATACTGGGCATTCCCATACCGCTGGCCATAACGGTCACGGCTTCTCCCTGATAATTTCCGGTAAAAGCAAAAATGTTACGAACCTGGTTGACCAGCTTTCCATCTGTCAGCCAATTTTTAGCAATAAACTCCGCCCGCAGCGGATCCCCCGGCATCAATACCGTTTTGGCAATTTCTCCAGGCATAGCACTGTTATGTGGTGTTCCCATCGGATATCCCCCTCTTTCTCTTGCATTTTTTATGATTTTATTTTAAACTATAAACATCTGATAGAAAATGCCAAATGTCACTTTACACCATAAATGAGGTCTTTTTATGAAATGGGAAGATATTTTAAAAGAATGCAGAACATTGGACTGTTATCCGGTTATCAAAGATTTTTTTTCAACCTGTCCGCCCCTGATCCGCAACTATCTGACGCTTTGCCCGATTCCTGCCGGTCAACTGATCATCGACACAGGAGCCCCCTGCAATACGGTCTATATCCTGATTTCGGGGCGTCTTCAGGCCATCGAAGAAAATGCCGGCGAGATCCCCTACAGTTTTTTTGATATGGTACCATTTGATATTGTCGGCGATTATGAACTGTTTTCGGAAGACACCGAAAGCTTTGCAACCATTCAGGCCCAGGAACCATCCATCTGCCTGACTCTGCCGGCCAGTTTCTATCTGCAGTGGATTCGTGTTGACAGCGCCGCTCTGTTCTTCCGCGTCAGGCTGCTGATGAAGCAGCTGTCCTTGCAGCTGAATTCCAGCCGCCGTTTTCTCATGATGTCCTATGAGCAAAGATGTGCCTATATCATCTGCATGGAAGCCCGGAAAGTGCCGCAAACCGACGGTACCTGCGTAATCAGGCTTAACCGGGAATTCCTTGCCACAAGAATCGGCTGCTCACTGCGGACCGTCCACCGGCTGGTGAAAGAACTGGCTGACCAGAACTATCTTCAGCTGACCGGCGGAAAGATTCTTCTGACCGCCGGTCAGTTGGAAGCTATGAAGATTCATCTGGGAATTTCTGATCCGTTACTCTGAATGTACTGGTGTACTGTAATCTCTAAAACTGTATCAAAATATCTCATGTCACTTGTGTACATAATAAAAAGACCAGAGGTAATTTTCTGATCTTTTGGTTTGCTTTTAGGTGTTATCATTAATAAACTGCATGTATTTCATCATAATATTAGTTTGGTCATTAGTATGTAAAGTGCCAATTTTATGTATGAACTCATCTTTAATCAATATCATTGATTTGGAAATTCTGGCAACTGATGGTCTGTCAAGTCCTGCTTCTTCCCATTTTTCGATAGCGACATCATATTTATCGTCATTTCTTGCATTATGAGAAGTGACCTTTATTGACAGGACTTCCGCAGGCTCAATATTCAATACAATCACAGGTCTTTTCTTTTTAACATCAGAATCATCAAACGGAAAATTAGCAAACCAAATTTCCCACATCTTCAGTGTTCGCATTTGTATTACTCCTTGTAGTCAGTTTCCCAGAATGTTTCTTTCACCCATTCATCGTCTTTTTTAATCGTAGGATTTTTGGGAGTAATCTTTTTAATGGTTTCCATGTTTTGTTTCAAAAATTCTGCAAACGAATCAGAATCAACTGTTTTTTTACCTACTGTTACCATGTTTTTACCTCCCCTTTCTTAAGTATAATATGAAAGATTAAAAAAATTGATAATCTTATGTTATTTTATTGTGTACCATTAATAAAGCAAAAGTATACACCATATACGTAAGAGTATTATACCATCCTCTACCAACATATTCTAGCACTTTTTATCAAAATTCTGGATAATAGCGGAAACAAATTATCCCATACTATCCCCGATTCAAAAATCGGACCGGGGTATATAGTACATATCATCTTTATGCTTCATCAATAGCCTTGCCAATATCATTTCGCATATACTTATTATCAAACTCCACCCACGTTGCTGCTTCATAAGCATTTTCCCGCGCCGCCTTCAAATCCGCGCCGGTTGCCGTCACCCCCAACACGCGGCCGCCATTGGTCACCACCTTCCCGGCGGCATCAGCCTTACTTCCGGCATGGAATACATAGTATCCGTCCCTGTCTTTAAAATTCTCCAACCCGGTAATCGGGAATCCCTTCTCATAATGCTCCGGATAACCGGCAGAAGCCAGCACCACACAGACCGCCGCATTCTCCTCAAACTCAAGTGTGATCTGATCCAGGGTTCCGTCCACGCAGGCCTCAAACACCTCCACCAGATCATTCTTCATCCGCGGCAGTACCACCTGGGTCTCCGGGTCGCCAAATCTGGCATTGTACTCCAAGACCCGCGGCCCTTTCGCAGTCAGCATTAAGCCAAAGAAAATAATTCCTTTAAACTCCCGTCCCTCCGCCGCCATTGCATCAACCGTCGGCTGATAGACATATTTCTGACAAAACTCATCCACTTCTCTGGTATAGAACGGACTGGGCGAAAATGTTCCCATACCGCCGGTATTAAGTCCCCGGTCACCGTCCTGCGCCCGCTTATGATCCTGAGCCGAGGTCATGATCCTGATTGTCCGGCCATCCACAAAAGACATCACCGATACTTCCCGGCCGGTCATAAACTCCTCAATCACGATCCGGTTCCCGGCTGAACCAAACTGCTTGTCCAGCATCAGCGATTTCACTCCGGCCTGCGCCTCTGCCAGCGTATTGCAGATCAAAACACCCTTTCCCAACGCCAGACCATCCGCTTTTAAAACAATCGGCATATCCGCCGTCGCCAGATAATCCAATGCTTCCTCCGCTGAATCAAAGGTCTCATAAGCAGCTGTCGGAATCTGATATTTCTTCATCAGGTCCTTGGAAAATGCCTTGGAGCCCTCCAGAATCGCCGCCTTTGCCCGCGGTCCAAACACCCGCAAGCCAGCGGCCTCCAATACGTCCACCGCCCCTGCCGCCAACGGATCATCCGGTCCGACCACCACCAGATCCACTTCCTTCTCCCTGGCAAATTCCGCCAGTTTATCAAACTCCATCACGCCAATGTCAACACACTCCGCCATTTCCGCAATTCCGGCATTCCCTGGTGCACAATAAAGTTTCTCCACCTTCGGGCTTTGCCCTGCCTTCCACGCAATTGCATGCTCTCGGCCGCCGCCGCCAACAATCAAAACCTTCATCTGATGACCCTCCTCTATCACAGACAGACCGGAATCCCGCCGGTCTGTCCTGTTGGTTTCTATATTTTACTCTTCTGCTGATTCGCAATCATATTAATCGCCTGGGGCAAAATCACCCATTCAGCCTGCTCCATCACTCGCTTCTGGAGTACTTTGGGCGTATCCCCGTCATGCACCTCCACCGCTTTCTGCAGGATAATCGGCCCGGTATCCATACCGTTGTCCACATAATGAACCGTTGCCCCGGTAATTTTCACCCCACGGGCCAGCGCCGCCTCATGGACTTTCAGCCCATAATATCCCACACCGCAAAACGATGGAATCAGCGACGGATGAATATTAATGATCCGGTGCTCATATTTCGTAATCATTGCCGTCGGAATGGTCACCAAAAATCCCGCCAATACAATCAAATCCAGCTGATATTCATCCACCTTCTGCAAAAACGCTTCACTAAATGCTTCTCGGCTTTCAAAGCTCTTCGGCGACAGACACACACCGTCAATTCCGTAATTTTTTGCCCGTTCCAGCGCATAGGCCCCTGGATTGTTGCTGATTATCACGACAATCTCCGTATTGGTAATGGTTCCGGCCTCGATTGCATCCAGAATTGCCTGAAGATTGGTACCGCCGCCCGATACCATCACACCGACTCTCAGCATAAGGTTACTCCCTTTTCGCCTGCTTCAATAGTGCCAATCACATACGGTGTCTCACCCGCCTCCTTCAATGCCGCCACGGTTTTATCCACGGCTGCCGGATCGACCGCCGCCAGCATGCCAATCCCCATATTAAAGGTATTGTACATGATATCCTCCGCGATCTCACCCTTAGCCGCCAGCAGCTTAAAAATCGCCGGCACTTCATAGCTGTCTTTCTTAATCACTGCCCGGGTGCCTTCTTTCAGCATCCGCGGAATATTCTCATAAAAACCGCCGCCGGTAATATGGCTGCAGGCCTTTACCTTCACCCCGGCCGCCTTGATGCTCTTCATTGCTTTCACATAAATCCTGGTTGGCTCAATCAATGCCTCACCCAGGGTCTTATCCAGCTCGGCATAATAAGTATTTAACCCGTCTGTGGTCATTTCCTTCTCAAATACCTTACGCACCAGGGAAAAACCGTTGCTATGCACACCGGAAGACGCCATTCCAATCAATACATCGCCAGCCTGCAGATCTGTTCCGTCAATCAAATCCTTCTGATCAACCACCCCCACCGCAAATCCTGCCATATCGTACTCATCCTCCGGATAGAATCCCGGCATTTCCGCAGTCTCGCCACCGATCAAAGCAGCACCGGACTGAATACAACCCGCCGCCACACCGCTGACGATCTGTGCGATCCGCTCCGGAACATTCTTGCCGCAGGCAATGTAATCCAGGAAAAACAACGGTTCACCACCGGCACAAGCCACATCATTCACACACATCGCCACACAGTCGATTCCAACCGTATTATGCTTATCCATTAAAAACGCCAGCTTCAGTTTTGTCCCGACACCGTCCGTACCGGAGAGAAGTACCGGATGCTCCATTCCTTTTATTGCTTCCAGGGAAAATGCGCCTGAGAATCCGCCAATCCCGCCTAATACTTCCGGACGCATGGTTTCCATTACATGTTTCTTCATCAATTCTACTGACTTGTAGCCTGCCTCGATATCCACTCCAGCATTCTTATAATCCATGGTTTTTTCCTCCGTGCAACGAATCATCTCATCTGTGCCAGATAATCTTTATAGCCAATACGATCAAGCTTTTCCGCTTTCATCACTACCTCATTCTTGATTGACTCGGAATATGCTTTTACCTTACCAAGCAATTCATTGTCCCCGGTTGCCAGAATCTTCGCTGCCAGTATCCCCGCATTGGTACCACCATTAATAGCCACGGTTGCAACCGGAATTCCCGATGGCATCTGAACGATGGAATAAAGGGAATCCACGCCGCCCAGATCAGAAGTCTTCATCGGAATACCAATCACCGGCATGGAGAAAAGGGCCGCGCACATACCTGGCAGATGCGCTGCCTTACCGGCTCCGGCAATAATCACTTTAACGCCTCTGTCTTCCGCTGTTTTCGCCCACTCAAAGAAAATATCCGGTTCCCGGTGTGCAGAAATGATTGTCATCTCATACTCAATCCCAAACTTGTCCAGAATATCCGCTGCCTGTGCCATCACCGGCATATCTGAGTCACTGCCCATTACGATTCCAACTTTTGCCATGATACCGCTCCTTTTTGATTAGTTTTGCTTATAAGTGCTTGTTTTTATTTGATATTTTCTAATAACAATAATACTAGATTTCAGTTACTACGTCAATAGCCTTATTTCATTTCCAATGCCCGATTCAATTCCTCCGTCCCCCGTACCGCAAATCGCCCATTTTGAATAATTGGGAGCTCTGCTCCGGTTTTTGTCACCGCAACGATATCCCCCAGCTCCGAATAAGGAATGGTAATATCCGTATGACAGCCAAAATATGCCTTAGCTGCATCCTCCTTACGCAGCAGCGAAATCTCATTGTCCCGGGCGATAATCTCTTTCCCGTCCGGGTTATACACCGGTGAATCCTCCGACCAGCTATAGCAGGTATCCCCCACAGCAAAATGCGGCCCCATTTTTTCCGCAATCAGAATCGGCAGCTTATCAATGATACCAAACCGTTCCGCCATAGCATACGCTGCCGTATTCGTTCCGATGGCAAATTCTCCCATCGCCAAGGTATCATGATTTTTCAGAATCTGCTGACGGATCAATGCCTTTCCTTCTTCCGGATCGGCAAAATTATCACAGGAATATCCGGTCAGCATTCCATCCGTAAAGCTCATCCGGAAATTCTTGTACTGAAAATCTCCTACATACACATTACTAACATGTAAAAGCCCAGTGGTCCCGGCAAGAATTGGTGAAGTGAATACTTCTCCTACCGGAATATTTACATCCGCTACGCAGTTTTCAAAGTTTGTCTGTACCTCCGGATTTGCCAGCTGATGAAGGGAAACTTTTAAATCCGTCTCATTGCCATCTCGTCCGGTAACCCTTACATATTCCGCCTGATCCAGTACATCGATGATATGCTGCTGAATATTTTTATACACCTCATAATCCAGTGTATTTATCCTGATCACTTCCGCGAAAATTTCAGCAAAATCAGGACCAATTGCCGGCATCGGGAAAGCAATGATGGTGAAACTGGTCTCATCGCCTGGAATATACTCATTGACAACCGGCATCGTTTCGCTTACAAAAGCAATGCCCAGTGCTTCCTGCTTCATACTTAAAACATAAGCTTCCGGTTTGTTGATCGGTTCAAAACCATCTTCCCCAAACGTTTCGATCACTGCCGGCCCGGCAAATTCCCGGGCTTCTTTTTTGCAGGCTTCATAAGCCGTCTTTAATACCGCTGCTTTTCTGTCCTTCAAAGCCTTGTCCAGATAAATCGCCTGATCATAACGATGGTCATAATCATACTGCCGATTTGCCGATGTGCCAAAATAACCGATTCGCCGGCCCGGCACCTGTGTTACCGACCACACTGCCGACCGGTACAAAATTGACTCCAGCCCCATTTCATGAAACTGGTGGATCGCCGCCTTTACCATCCGCTCCATTCCCAGCGGATACCGGATCGCTACCGTCTTTTTCCTGGTCAGATCACGCCCCATTACGGCAAAACCTGTTTTGTAACCTTCGGTATAAGTTGCCGCCATTGTTTCAATGGTTTCTGCCGGCAGCCCATTCATAAATCCGGCCAGTTCCAGTTCTTCCCGGGAAATGTACTCACCATACCGATACAAATACCGCAGATCGCTTAAATCCCGCTCCAGAATGATATCCCTGGCAAAGGTCAACCCTGCATCCAATTGCTCTCTGATCCGATAAGTCAGCGTCACATCGGTATAATCACTGTTAAACCAGTAAATCACATCTTTTACCTGCCGGACCGCCGGAACACCCTCTTCAAACATATTATAAATGGCAATCAATGTCTCCCACAAAATGGTAATATCCGTCAATCGGCACTCATAGGCAAAGATAATCGCGCCTCGTAACTGCCCGTAAAATGCCGACAACAGCGGACCAAATTCCGGCCCCAACAGCCTGGCCGCATATGCCGGATCCGCATAACTGCGCTCATAATGCTCCGGCAAAATATCCCGATACAGCAGCTGATTATAATCCTGAAGCTCCGCCAGAGACCATTCTTCCATTTCCTCCCGCATCTGCCGCCTTGCCAGCTCCTCGATCTGACCGGCAAATCGGCCCATTTCCATAAAATAAGGAAGGAACGGTTCTTTCACCTGGGTTTCGTTTGCAAACTGTGCAATCCTCTCCGTCGCCAGGTCATACCGTTCCATAATCTGAGTATTTTCCGCTTTCCATAATTCCTGATACTTCATATGCCTTCCTCTCCAAAACCGCCATCAACGGCCAAATATTCCAACCACCAGGATACAGAGCCAGAATATCAAAATCAAACTACTGACCGCAATCCCGATCTTTGATAAAATATATTTTTTTTCTTTTTCCAGAAAAGACAAACTGCCATAGCCCAAAGATGCGAATGTAAACAGCAGGCTACTCAGCCCCCATGCACCCACATTGGCACCGCCAGCCCCCTGCATCGCCACACTGATCCGCAGACTGATCAACCCGCAGACCAGGGCCACAGCCGCAAGCCCAAGACAAACAAAACTTTTCTTTGCCAGGGGCTTTTTAATATAAGAAATCTTATACTTGCGTCTTTTCACCTGACTTTCTCCTTACCCTTATCTTCTGTATAATATGATATGTGAAATACCCCAGAATTCCGCCCAAAGTATTGAGCAGTATATCATCCACATCAAAACTTCCCACCCGAAATAACAACTGCGTGGTTTCAATCGCCAAACTTAACAGGAAACAAAGTATAAAACAGTTATACCACCGCCTCCCCCGCCGGCTGATAATCGGCAGGAAGAAACCACACGGCATAAATGCCACCACATTGCCAAATACATTCAGCAGAAATGCCATCATTCCCAGCTTATGACGGTATTGATAAAACCGCTTAATCTCTTTGAACAGCTCCAAATTATAGGAATAACTCCGCTGGGTGGTATCTCTTCCTAATGATTCTGCAAAAAACATAAAGTAGACCAGTAATGCCAGATAGACAATAAATATCACCCACCCATATTTCTGGTTTTTAGTTGTGTTTTTAATCATATTTTCCCCGGCAATCCATAAAATGGTTAAAAAGTAATCTGTGATTTACGTTTCAACAAAGCGCCGCCATTGACAATTGATAAAATTCCTATAGAAATCCCTGTAACCAATACAATAATCCCGATGGCAATGTTCCATGCCCCCGCATTTCTCATTGTTTTATAAACATTCTCCATATGCTCACTCCTTACCTTACACGCCTTCTGATATGCCATATTGTTCATAATAAGCGTCAATCGCCGCTTTTAATGTGTCATCAATCATAATTTTTCCTTTATAAGGTTTATTATACAGGTGATTTACAACATCTGACATCGTAACGATCGCCGTAGTACCCAGACCGTAATTTTCCTGAATCTCTGCCAATGCAGATTTGGTTCCTTTTCCCCGCTCCATCCGGTCGACCGACACCACCAGACCGATTACATCCACATCACCCTGGGCTTTGATAATCGGCAGAGTCTCTTCAATCGAAGTACCGGCGGTTGTCACATCTTCAATAATCACCACCCGGTCATGATCCCCAATCGGACTTCCCAGCAGGATTCCGGTATCACCGTGATCCTTTACCTCTTTCCGGTTGGAGCAGTACTTAATATCCGTATCGTAGAACTCACTGATGGCCATCGTGGTGGCTACTGACAGGGGAATTCCTTTATAAGCCGGTCCAAACAAAATATCAAAGTCCAGGCCAAAAGCATTTTGAATGGCCTTGGCATAATATTCACCCAGCAGTCTTAGCTGCGTCCCGGTACGATAAAATCCCGTATTAACAAAAAACGGTGTCTTTCTTCCGCTTTTAGTTACGAAATCGCCAAACTTCAGCACCTGGCAGTCAATCATAAATTCGATAAATTCTTTCTTATAAGCTTCCATGGTATCCTCCTATTTCACGCAGCCAATCAATTCCCGAATATCGTCTACGTTCTGCTGCTTCATATAATCCTCAATGCCGTCGACAATTTCCGCCGTCACATAAGGATTGTAAAAATTGGCCGTTCCCACCGATACGGCGGTTGCCCCGGCTAACATAAACTCGATGGCATCCTCGGCATTCATAATACCGCCCATGCCGATAATCGGCAGTTTTACCGCATTCGCCACCTGGTACACCATTCGGACCGCCACCGGCTTCACTGCCGGCCCCGACAAGCCGCCGGTCTTATTGGCAATGGCAAATGTGCGGCGGTTAATATCAATCTTCATCCCGGTCAGGGTATTGATCAGCGACAGCACATCCGCACCGCCGGCTTCAGCCGCCTTGGCCATCACCGTAATATCCGTTACATTCGGGCTTAGCTTCATAATCACCGGCTGTCTGGCGTATTTTTTCACTTCCCGGGTAATCGCCTCTACTGCCTTCGGATCCTGGCCAAAGGCAATTCCGCCCTCTTTGACATTGGGGCAGGAAATGTTGATTTCCAAAAGATCCACCGGTTCATCAGCCAGCCGTTCCACCACCGCCAGATAATCCTCCGTCGTCTTGCCACAGACATTGACGATCACTTTCGTATCATACTGTTTTAAAAACGGAATATCCCGCCTGGCAAAGACCTCAATTCCCGGATTCTGCAGGCCAATGGCATTCAGCATGCCGCCATATACTTCGGCAATCCGCGGTGTCGGATTCCCCGGCCACGGAATATTGGCAACCCCTTTGGTCACTACCGCACCCAGCCGGTTCAAATCCACGAACTCGCCGTATTCCGCACCGCTGCCAAACGTTCCGGAAGCTGTCATCACCGGATTCTTCAGTTCCACTCCGGCCAGATTCACTTTCGTACTTTTCCCTCGAACGCACGTGAGGGGGACTTTCCTTTTGATCACAATTCCACCTCCTGGGCCAGGAATACCGGACCGTCCTTGCAAATCCGTTTATTATTCACCTGCGAATGCTCATCCTTTTCGGCAGACCGGCACACACACGCCAGGCAGGCACCGATGCCGCACGCCATCTTCTCCTCCAGAGACAGCCAGCACGGGATCCCCTGCTCCGCCGCATAAGCCTTCAGGGCCCGCAGCATGGGGGTCGGCCCGCAGGCATAGATCACCTCCGCCGTCAGTCCCTGCTCCCGGATCGCATCCAGGACATTTCCTTTCGTTCCGGCACTGCCATCCTCGGTTGCGATCGTAACCGTACCGTAAGGGGCAAACTCCTGATTCAAAAACAGCTCGTCCCGGTAACCCAGAACTATCTGCTTTTCACCATCCAGCTGCTTTGCCAGCTCCAGCATGGGCGGAATTCCAATGCCGCCGCCAATCAGGAACGCGTTCTTCCCTTTCAATGGAAATCCATTTCCCAACGGCCCCATCACCTCAATCGGTGCTCCGGCCTGATAATGGGAAAACTCCTCAGTACCGCCGCCAACCACCCGATACACGATCCGCAGCCGGCCCTGCTCCTGATCAATCTCGCAGATACTGATGGGGCGTGGCAGCAGCTTGCCCGCATCCTTTGTATACACAGAAATAAACTGCCCCGGCTTCGCCGCTTTGGCAATGGCCTCCGCCTGAATCCACATGCTGAAAACATCTTCGGCCAAAGCTTCCTGACTGCATACCGCTGCCGTCAGCTTCACCTTTCCGGTCTGACTGATCTGTTCCATCATAATCTCCATCTCATTTCTTCTTTTGTTCTCAAAATATGGCATTGATGTCGGCCACCATATCAATCACCGCCTGCCGGGATGCTTCGGCAAAATGCTCCGCCCCAAACTTTGCATATTTTTCCTGCTTATATGCGGCAATAATTCCCCGGGATGAGTTGACCACCGCCCCCAGGCCATCTTCATTGAAGCAAGGTTTTAAATCTGCGGCCGTGCCTCCCTGGGCACCATATCCCGGCACCAGGAAATACGTATTCGGCATCAGCTTTCTTAATATGGCACTCATCTCTGGGTAGGTCGCTCCCACCACTGCACCAATATTACTGTAGGTACCGTCCATACAGTCGGCGCCCCATTCCACTACTTTCTCCGCTACCAGCTCATACACCGGCCGGCCATCGACCAGGCGGTCCTGAAATTCCCCGCTGGACGGGTTGGAGGTCTTCACCAGCACAAATAATCCTTTGTCTTCTTCCTTACACACATCGACAAACGGCTTTATGCCATCAGTTCCCAGATAAGGATTGACCGTCAGGAAATCCGTACCAAAACCGGTGCACCAGGTATTGCCTACTTTTATTTTTCCAAGATGGGCCGCAGCATATGCCGCCGAGGTGGAACCAATGTCACCGCGCTTGGCATCGCCGATTACCAGCAGTCCTTTCTCCTGACAATACTTCACCGTCTTGTCATAAGCCTTCAGGCCTTCGATGCCAAACTGTTCATACATGGCGATCTGCGGCTTTACAGAAGGAACTAAATCATAAGTGTGATCCACGATAGCTTTGTTAAACTGCCAGATTGCATCAGCCGCACCTTCCAGGGTCTCGCCAAATTCGCGGTAGCACTGCTTTAAAATATACTCCGGAATATAACTTAACATAGGATCCAGGCCCACACAAATCGGTGCTTTGGTCTTCTGAATCTGCTGAACTAACCTATTTATCATAACGTCCTCCTTTATTTATCTGTAAACTGATCCCAATTATTCTAGCATATATAGGACAGGCTTTCAAGCACAACTCAAATCAATCCAGCCGCCAGCGGCACCACAATAACCGTCAGCAACCCGGCAACCGCAATTGACAAACTGCTCATCGCCCCTTCTACCTCACCGATCTCCAGCGCCCGGGTGGTCCCGATGGCGTGGGCCGAGGTGCCCAGGGCCAGTCCTTTCGCAATCGGCTGGGTAATCCGCAGCACCTTAAATGCTGTTTCACCGATCATATTTCCAAAAATTCCGGTGATCATGATGCAGACCACGGTCATCGTCACAATTCCGCCGGCTTCTTCACTTACCCCCATCGCAATGGCGGTAGTGATCGACTTTGGCAGCATCGTTACATAATACTGATGTCCCAGGCCAAACAGCAGGCACATCACATAAATCGTCGCTGCACTGGTCAGCACTCCGGTCACGATCGCCGTCATCACGGCCACAATATTCCGCCGGAGCAGATTCAGCTGCTTATACAGGGGAATGGCCAGACATACCGTCGACGGGGTCAGCAGATAACTGATATACTTGGCACTGTACTGGTACGTTGCATAATCAATCCGAAACACCACCAAAATCCCAATCACAATCACAACGGACACCAGCAAAGGGTTCAGGATCGCCCATTGAAACTTTTTTTTCAGCCACATCCCGGCCATATACGCCAGTAAGCTGATGACAAATCCGGCATATAACGATTCCCTTAAGAAACTCATGATTTCCCACCCCGATTCAACATCAGCTCGGCGACTTTGCCGGTCACTCCCATCACCGTCAACGTGGAAACCAGACTAATGACTGCTAACGGTACCAGCACCGCCTTTATCTCGATATAGCTTTCCAATACCCCAACCGAAGC
>Ga0153928_1001010_pt1 | contig 13282 bp, 12 predicted proteins | sample TSNJ012MetaG_FD_106656 | JGI IMG/M metagenome (GOLD analysis project Ga0153928, IMG submission 106656) | Attine ant fungus gardens microbial communities from New Jersey, USA - TSNJ012 MetaG | ecosystem: Host-associated > Fungi > Mycelium > Unclassified | place: USA: New Jersey, Wharton State... | reverse complement strand
GAGCTTCTCGCGGTCGTAGTCCGAGGTCGTCTCCTCGATCTGCGCCTTGATCTGGGCGATGCGCGCCGCGATATCGGCCTTTTTGCCGGCGCCGCCGACGATCGTAGTGTTCTCCTTCTCGATCATCACCTTCTTGGCGCGGCCGAGCATGTGCATCGTGACGTTCTCGAGCTTGATGCCGAGATCGGAGGAAACCATCGTGCCGCTGGTGAGGATCGCGATGTCCTCTAGCATCGCCTTGCGGCGATCGCCGAATCCCGGGGCTTTGACGGCTGCCACCTTCAGTCCGCCGCGCAGCTTGTTGACCACCAGGGTGGCGAGCGCCTCGCCCTCCACGTCCTCGGCGATGATCACGAGCGGCTTGCCGCTTTGCACCACCGCCTCCAGCAGCGGCAGTAGTTCCTGCAGTCCCGAGAGCTTCTTTTCGCAGATCAGGAGATAGGGGTCTTCCATCTCGACCCGCATCTTGTCGGCGTTGGTGACGAAATAAGGCGATATGTAGCCGCGGTCGAACTGCATGCCCTCGACCACCTCGAGCTCGGTCTCGAGCGACTTCGCCTCCTCGACCGTGATCACCCCCTCGTTGCCGACCTTCTTCATGGCGTCGGCAATGAAGCGGCCGATCTCGGCGTCGCCGTTGGCCGAGATGGTGCCGACCTGGGCGATTTCCTCGTTCGAGGTGACGTTCTTGGAGTTGCGTTTGAGGTCCTCGACGATGGCCTCGACTGCAATATCGACCCCGCGCTTGAGATCCATCGGGTTCATGCCGGCGGCAACGGCCTTCGAGCCTTCCCGCACGATGGCATGAGCCAGCACCGTGGCGGTGGTGGTGCCATCACCCGCCTGATCGGACGTCTTCGAGGCCACCTCGCGCACCATCTGGGCGCCCATGTTCTCGAACTTGTCGTCGAGTTCGATCTCCTTGGCGACGGTTACGCCGTCCTTGGTGATGCGCGGCGCCCCATACGACTTGTCGAGCACGACGTTGCGGCCTTTGGGGCCGAGCGTCACGCGCACGGCGTGGGCGAGGATGTCGATGCCGCGCAACATGCTGTCGCGCGCGTCGACCGAAAATCTGATTTCCTTGGCTGACATTTCATTTCTCCCGAAATAGTCCGTTGCGTTCTTTCACGATTTGGCCGACCCGATGTCGCGCCACGACCGAATACCAGGTACTGAAAGGCATATCGAAACGACGCGTCAGGCAGCCTTCTTGCGCGCCTCGGCGTCGACCAGCACGCCCATGATGTCGCTCTCCTTCATGATCAGGAGCTCGGCGCCGTCGATCTTGACCTCGGTTCCCGACCACTTGCCGAACAGCACCCGATCACCCGCCTTGACCTCGATCGGGATGAGTTTGCCACTCTCGTCGCGGCCGCCCGGGCCCACGGCTATGACCTTGCCCTCTTGTGGCTTTTCCTGGGCGGTGTCCGGGATGATGATGCCGCCGGCGGTCTTCCCTTCGGCGTCGATGCGCTCGACCACGACACGGTCGTGCAGCGGACGGAACTTCATGGGTCTCCCCCTCGGTTCGGCTTTTCAGTTTCAGGTGTGGTGGCACGGCATTGCGACGCGCCCGAAAGGCAGACCGACGCCACGCAGGCGGCTGCGGCCTTATTAGCCGAGGGCGTGACGAAGTCCGGAGAGCCCAACGCCGCATTGACAACGGCGTCGGGTCGAATTGGCTTTACGAAATGCCGTCGTCACCCTTTTTTCTGGTCGCCCTGCTGGCCGCCCTGGCCGGGCGCGTTCTGCTGCTGCTGGCCTGGCTTCGACTGCCCGCCCTGTTGCTGCTGTCCCGGACTCTGTTGGCCGCCGCCTTGCTGCTGACCGGGTTTCTGCTCGGTTCCTTGCGTCGGCTGCCGATTCTCGTTTGGGCTATTCATTTGAGTACCTCATGGGTGAGATTGAACGCAACACCATGCATCTAACGTCTATTAAGTCGATTACAAGCTTATAAAAAAAATAAGTACGCAGAGCGGATTCCGATTATTCAACGCGCCGGCGACGCACGCGGAGAATGATCGAACGCGGCCGTGCCTTCGAGCGATCCGCCGCATGGTCGAGAGCGCTCTCGTAGCCGCGGGCTCGGGCGCCGGAAACGGTCCACAGTACTGACCTAATTCTGGGCCCGATGTCCTATTCGACGGGCCAGCTTCATCCTCAATGCGGCTTCCCGACCGGTGAAATCGAGCTAATCAGGGAAGTTGACGAGCAACCGGCGGGGTAGTGCCGAAGCTGCCAGCCGGACTCTCCACCAAAGCCGCGGACCGGTGTCCGCTCAATCCCCAACAGCGGACTCCGCGGCGCCTGAAGCGGAACTCAGCGCGAAGCGGATTTTTCAATGCGGTCCAGGAATGCGCCGGCAAACTCCAGGAAGGCACGAACCTTTGCCGGTACGTTACGCCGAAACACCGCGTAGATCGGCTCGCTCCCTAAGCGGCACAGCGGACCACGGCCACGGCAATGTCGGGTCGCTTCAAGTTTTGAGCGGCTTTCTTGTCAGCGGGAACTCGGGTAGCTTCGAGCTTCACGCGGAGGCATGCGGGAATGAAAAAGAGCTCGATCTTCGGCGCGTTGGCAGTCCTCGTGCCGATCATCTACATCGCTGAGGCAGAAAGCGGACAGGCAGGGGGTGTTGCCCATACCGAACGCACATTTGCCTTTACGGCAGACAAGAGGGGCGAGCTTATCGCCCAGGCCGCTCAATCTGGGCAGCAGCAGCCCCCTGGCTACACTCAGGGACACATAGAAGAGATCAAGAAGCAAAACGAGAGAGCCCAGAAGCAGGACGTCCTGATCAAACAGGCGATGGAGGCGATGAGTTCTAAAAATTGGCAGGCAGCCGTTACCCCCTTGCAGCAGTTGATTGCCGATGAGCCGAACAACTGGCAATTCCATTCGGCCATGGGGGACGTTCAATTCGGTCTGGGCGCGTATGACCAGGCGGTCGCCGCCTACGAAAAAGGAATTCAGCTCGCGAAGAGCAGCCTGGGCGACGCCAAAAATCCCGATGACGCTGCAAAAAAGAAAGCCTCCATCGGCAGGATGCTCGCGCAACAAGGCAATGCCTATCTCAAGCTCCGCAAGAACAAGGAAGCCGTTGATGCCTTTACCAAAGCGGCAAGCTACGATCCCAATCCCGGTACGGCTTACTTCAATCTGTGCGCCACGCAATACAACACTGGGAATGTGGATGGCGCGTTGGATGCTTGCGGCAAGGCCATCGCAGCCGATCCTAACAAGGCCGACGCCTACTTCATCAAGGGTTCATTGCTGATCGGCGCAAGCAAGACCGATTCGGGCGGCAAACTGATAGCGCCGCCTGGCGCCGCTGACGCCCTCAAGCGCTACCTGGAACTCGCCCCTAACGGGGGGCATGCCAATGATGTGAAGCAAATGCTGAGCTTTATCGGCGTCAAGGTGGAACCCACCTATAAGAAGGGCAAAGGCAAATAGGCTGCAGCTTTCGGAGCTCCAGGCTCCCGCAGGTACGACTGCACGCTCCAGCTGCTCATGCGCTCGCTTGCGGCGCGCGAGACGGCAAAGTCGGGATGCCCTCTCAGCCGTGCTGTGAAGATCGTCCGAGTGCCCTACCGCGAAGCGGTTCAGTGCAAAGTTACTTTACGGCCCCAAATTTCCGACAGTTCCAAAAGCGCTTTCGGCTTCAAGCGAAGCGGAAAGCGCTTTAGATCTTTTGATTTGTCGCATTTTCTTCCGGAAAATCGGTACACACTTTTCGTGCATTATTATAATTCCGAGGTTGCCTCGCTAATCGGCCTTTCGTCCCCATATCTAATTGTACACCGTTCATTAGAGAAGCGATGCCGTCGCTGACCAGACCCAAACAACTCTCGGCGAAAAGGGAGATTTGCCGCATGTTTACGCCCAAGTTCTATCGCGCGAAAGCAGCCGAATTCGGAGAGCTGGCCAAGACGGGTGACCCCGAGAAATCCGCGGAGTACCGCAAGCGGGAGCGCAGCTTTACGTCCCTTGCCGATAACGAGGATTGGCTGGCGCAGAATTTCGAGAAAACCTTGCATGGATCCGGCGAAGCGGCGGCCAGCCTCGCCGCCACGGAGGAGCACGTTCTTCGATGCCTGGGAGCGGCGGTCATCATGCAGTGGACCACCATACCGAAAAAGTTGCAGCGAGAGCTCTTCGATAGTGCCGGCTCCATCGGCGACCTGCTCGACGTCGCCAAGCTGCGGGGACAGATCGCCCGCTTCCTGCACAAGCATAAGGACGATGAGCGTTAAAGGCTTGCAACATCAGGTCGCTGACGCGGGCGTGACCCTGTTCCCGTCCCCAGATTAAGGCCGCGCGGGGCCGGGATGAATTGGCGCGCCGTCTTCTCAAAACGCCACCGCAGCCGCACGAACAAAGAAAGCCGGGAAAGCGCCGCCCAAAGATCAAACGGCGCACCAACCCCCCGCCGCATCCGGCTCGGACATTTCCTCGCCCTTGGGTACGTGATCCCACTCCGGGCTGACGCGGCTCGTCCGTTGAACCCCGGTTTTCTCGCCGCTAGCCCTGATCGGCCGCTACAGCCTGCCAGTCTTCGCCACCGGCTGCGTACTGGTCGCGATCGGCGAGGTGATCGTCGAGACGCGGCCCGGGGAGTTCAATCATCCCGTCACGCTCGGCGGCTTCATCGTGGCGGGCGGCATCCTTGTCCATTACTCGTCGCTCGCCTTCTGGCGGCGCGGCGCACCTCTTGGCAGCCCGTAATCCGGCAGCCCCAACCCGCCGCGTTGACGCAGGCGAGTCGCACAGCGAAGGAATCGTCGTCACTATTCAGATTCTGACTACTCGCGTCAATCTTCTGGGAAAGCCCGAAAAGCGCTAAATTAACATTCATGTCGGTTTTTACTTTTCGGCCAATTCTTCGATGGTCGGCGGCAGAATTGCATACCAGTCAAATTCCCATACCCGTTCTTGCTCGCGATGAATCTCACCTCTCCCAATAGCGGCGAAGCCTGGAGCGGGTAGTCCAGTTGTCCCCTCAACCACCAGGCAAGCAAGCGCCGGCAAGCCGTGCTGTTGGCACCATCGCGTAATCAGGGCCAATGGGTTGGCCATGAGATCAGGTCCGCCACGTTTTATACGGCGAGCAATGGCATCATAAGTTACCGTCTGGTGGTCCGCGGCGCATCCGATTAAGATGAGATAGGCCCTCAAAGCCCACGCAGGCTCTACGGCCGGAAATGGTGTTGCCATCTGGCCTCCAAACGCCGCTTCAGAGCGCGTTCGTCATCGCAGAACTTCAGGCGATGCCGTCGGCATGCACGGTCGTGCTGATCTCGAGCCGGTTGCCTTGGCCCTCCCGGACCCACGTCGGAATCGCACATGCTCCAAGAGCGGCGCCGCTCTTGGTGCATTGGATTTCGGTGGGACTTGATGGTTGGGCCCTCGAGTGTCGAGAACGTCGCGACAGACTGCGCCCACCCTTAAATGCAGCTTGGCACATTCCCTCGATTTGCTGCCTGACCGCGCGACATCATGATCACGCGCGGGTATGCGAATGACCGTAAGCCCCCGCACCTTCCCTTGCCGCTCCTGACGGCAAGATGATCTCCTGTCGTGTCGCGCGCGCTGGCGTGTTGAAGCTAAGTCCGCGTCCCCAGCAACGGGGAAATCGGGCGCTGACCAATGTCAGGAACTGTCAAGACGCACCGCAAACCATCGGTTTGCCAATCGAATTCAATGGTTCCTTGCAGTTGACGGAGCATGGTTTCCATGACGCGCGTCCCGAACCCTTCTCGTTCGGGGGCGGTAACGCGCGGGCCTCCTTGTTCGATCCACCGAAATGTCAACGGGCCATCTGAAGGGCACGTCCATTCGACCCGGACCTTGCCACCAGGAATAGAAAGCGCACCGTATTTTGCGGCGTTGGTGGCGAGCTCATGTACGGCGACCGCCAGCGTCTGCGCTTTGTTTGGTTCCAACAGGCACTTTGCGCCCTCCACGAGGGCTCGCCCGTCGCTCGATTGGCCGTATGGAGAAAGCTCCTGAGTGACGAGATCATGCAGCTCAGCGCCCGCCCAGCGCGAGCGGGCGAAGAGCGTATGGGCATTGGCCAGCGCACGGATGCGTCCCTGAATGGCGCGCTTAAGATCATCTGCGCTCTCAGCCCGAGACAGCTGGACCATCGCGCTGACCGTCGCGAGGATATTGCGGGTGCGGTGCTCGGCTTCTTGGGCAAGCGCCGTCATTTGCCGCTCGGCGCGTTTGCGTTCGGTGATGTCCCGAGCGATTTTTGCCGCGCCCACGACCCGGCCGGCCTCATCCCGGATGGCCGATACGCTGAGCGAAACGTCAATCAGGCTGCCGTTCTTGCGTTGCCGCACCGTTTCATAATGATCGATGCGTTCGCCGCGCCTGATGCGCTCAATGATGACCGGTTCCTCGTCCTGGCGATCCGCGGGAATGATGATCGTGATCGGCTTTCCGATGACTTCCTCCGCGAGATAGCCGAATAGGCGCTCCGCCGCCCGGTTCCAACTGGTGATGACCCCATTGATATCCTTACTGATGATAGCATCATCGGAGGAGTCGATGATCGACGCGAGGAAACGCTTGCTTTGCTCCGCGCGCTTACGCTCGCTGATGTCGACCAGCATGTTCACAGCGCCGATGAAGACGCCGGAGGCGTTGAAGATCGGGGTAGGATAGGGGATGAAGGGAACCCGAAGGCCGTCTGGGCGTTCGGCGACCGCTTCCAGGCCGCGCACCGGACGCTTTTCCTTGATCGCAACCGCCATCGGGCATTCGTCGTGCGGCAAGGGGCGGCCGTCAGGCCAAAAGAGCTTCCATGAGCCGCACCACGCCGCTTTGCCCAACTCCGGGCGATGACCCCAGAGCTGCGCCGCGGCCTCGTTGTAATAGGTCACCCCGCCGGCAGGATCGGTCGTGTAGACCGCCGCGGGCAGCGAATTGACGAGTTCACGGAAGAAGTCATCGCCCTGGAGGGTCGCCTCGCCCGTGCGCGCGAGAAGGCTCTCCGCCGAAGCATCCGTTTTGCCAAGCCTCATCTGTTCGGACATGGCTCTATCTCCGAGAGGCTGAAACGGTTGGCCCTATAGCACCGCGCGCGCCCTATATAGTCAAGCTTGGAGGACGGAAAAGGCCTGCTGCAATGCGGCGCATGGCGCGTCCGGCTGAAGCTGGTCGGGCTCTCCTCGCCCCAAGTGTCGCTTCCGAACCGCTTGACGCCCGATCAGCAGGTCCCTCGGTACGATAACCGAAGCCGCAGGGCGAAAGCATGCGCCGCTATCCATCCGACTGGCCAGGGCTCGCCCCGCGCCTCCGTTGACGGAGGTCAAACGGCCCCGCGGGGGGCAGGCGACATATGATTTGCCCATTCTCGTCGAGAACGAGCAGGACAAGCGGCTGATGTCGGTTTCTGTTCAGCTCCTCGGCGACAATGCCCGCGTGAACCCTCGCAGCTTCATCGTCTGCTAGGTCCTCGATGGCCTGCGCCGGATCGAAAATGGTACCAAGGGCAAAAGTGTAGCGAGCCATGGATTACTTAACTCCCCAGTCTTTGACCAGCTCTGAGTTTAAACACGAACCGAGTCAGAAGTTTCGTCGGGTCTCTGACACGCCGGCGTGTTTTTTTCCTTGCATGGCCCGCTTCGGCTGCGCCAGGATCGGCGCCGACGCACCTCCGAATTGGCGAGAGCGGCGCCCATCCGGTCTGGTTTGGCGATGAGATTAAAGCAGCAGCCAGCTATGCCGCGCCGCGAACCGAGGTTATATTCGGCGCCATGGCCACAGCATTCACAAAGCGAGTCGTTTTTGAACCTCGCCAAATTGGGACCGATTGGCAAGTCGACGCCCACCTTCCAGGTGGCATGATTCTCTGCATTAAGGGTTTTTCGACCGAGACCCGGGCCCAGGAATGGATTGACGGTCGCGGCGCCAAAACTTGGCGGCGCCAATATGGGTTTTCAGATGAATAGCACACCGTGGCCGACGACCGAGGGATGACCGATCTTCGAGCGCGCACCATGGAGTTGGGCATGGCAATCGATTACGAGGACCAGGACTGCAACATCGTCGAACTAAATGTCAGCAACTAGTGCGGTTGCCGCCGGACTTGAATCGGCGGAATTAGCTCGGACCGCGGTTCGGCGCCTAGAGCGCGATGACTTTTCTTCGAATCGTCATCCCGCTCTAGGTTGTTGTTGGAGCATGATGTTTTCCGAAAACCGGTATCCACTTTTCGGAATCATGCTCTAGGAGTGCGCAAACTACTTCAGGCATACTCAGCCCTTGAAATTTAGGTAGTGCTCACAAGCGTGCCGCTCCAATTGCTCGCGTCGGACAACCTGGATGCAGCCCAGGCGACATTTGATCACTTCTGTCCCTAGTCGTGCTGCCGCTTGGTTGACCGTAGCCCGCTGGACGCCGTCGCGTTACCGGAGAGCCACACGAATGACGTTCCATCAAGCTGAAGCCTTCTTGATCGTCGCCTCTATGCTCGGCCTTTTCGTTTGGGGCGGCCTGCGCTACGACGTCGTCGCACTCCTTGCGCTCGCCACGGCCCTGCTTACCGGCGTGGTGCCGGCCGACAAGGCTTTTCTTGGCTTCGCCAGTCCGGTCATCGTCATCATCGCGTCAGTGCTTGTCCTGAGCCGGGCCATCACGATCTCCGGCGTCGCGGAAGTGGCGATACGGCGTTTGTTGCTTCGACTGCAATCCACGTCGGCGCAGATCGGAGGACTGACGGCGTGCGTTGCGGCGCTTTCCGCCTTTATGAAGAACGTCGGCGCTCTCGCGATTTTTATGCCGATCGCGATCCAGACCGCTCACCGCGGTGAACGGTCGCCCTCAGCGTATCTCATGCCGCTCGCCTTCGGTTCGCTCATCGGCGGCACCATCACCCAGATCGGGACCTCGCCCAATTTGCTGATTTCCATTGTGCGCCAGGATATCGAGGGTCGCGCCTTTGCTCTCTTCGATTTCGCGCCGGTCGGGCTGCCCCTCACGGTCCTAGCGGTCATGTTTCTCTCTGTCGGCTGGCGTTTGATTCCCAAGGATCGGAAAGCCCAGCCTACGGCGGAGAAGCGATTCGAAATCGAGGATTATTTGAGCGAAGCGATGGTCCCCGGGCGGTCTCCATTTATCGGCAAGACCGTCCAGGGAATCGAGGAGCTCGCGGAGGGTGCCGTCGCGGTCACGGCGATCATCCGCGAAGGCAACCGACGCTATATCCCCAGCGGCGAATGGACAATTTTCGAGAATGATTTGCTCGTCCTCCAGGCGGATCCCGCCGTGCTGAAGCCGTTTCTCGATCAAGGCCAGCTCGCGCTAGTCGGCGCGCCCGGCGCGCCTTTGCTCCTGGCCAAGGACGAAGAAGTGGAGACCGTGGAAGCGGTTATTATGGCCGACTCGCCAATGATCGGACAGACATCGTTCGATCTACATCTGAGACGTCGCTTCCAAGTCACGCTGCTGGCCGTGAGGCGGGGCGCGCAGCGAATCACGACACGGCTGAGCCGAACGAGGTTTCAGATCGGAGACGTGGTGGTCCTGCAAGGGCACGGCAAGACATTGCCGGATACCGTTGCCCAACTCAGGTGCTTACCACTGGCAGAGGAATATTTGACAGTCGGGCGCAACCGACCCGGGTTCCTGCCGCTGGCGATCCTTCTAGCGGCGATAGGCTTGGTTGCACTAAAGTTCATGGCCGTTGAAGCGGCGTTTTTCATTGCCGCCGTGCTCGTCGTGCTGTTGCGGCTCTTGACGCCGAAGGAAGCGTACGAGGCGATCGATTGGCCAATGATCGTGATGCTCGGCGCGCTCATTCCGGTTGGTGAATCTCTGCAGGCAACCGGGGCGGCAGGCCTTGTTGGGGACGGACTGACGATGATCGCGGGTCAGTTGCCCGGAGGGTTCGCCGTTGCTGTGGTGCTTGTGACGTCAATGCTCATTACGCCGTTCCTCCACCACGCGGCCGCCGTGCTTGTGATGGGTCCTATCGCCGCGGCGGTCGCCCGCAATATGGGCTTCGTCCCTGATGCCTTCCTGATGGCGGTTGCGCTCGGGGCTTCGTGCGACTTCCTTACGCCTGTCGGCCACCAGAATAACCTGTTGGTGATGGGACCGGGTGGATATCGCTTCGACGACTATTGGCGCCTCGGGCTGCCGCTTTCGTGTCTGATCGTCGCCATCGGTACCCCCCTCATTCTCCTCGTCTGGCCGCTGCGATGAGACTGGCGGACACCACTTCGCCGGGCCGACTAAGCACATCTAAATATGTGCAATATGCTGGCAAAAGTACATTTATGCGTTACATGATGGCATCATTATCACATGGAAACCAGAATGGCGACCGTTATCCCGACAAGGGAAATCACGGCCAATGCACAGAATGCATAATTCATGTAGGAGTTAACGGTGGTCATAGGGTCTCCTCTGCGCGGCTGCGCGCGCGTTGCAACGGCCGTCGAGCTTATTCCCTCGGATTGCCTCAAACTTCTAAACGGCCAGTCCGTCGAATCCTCGGATGCAACGGCGTCATCGGGGGTCAACGGCCCGCTCAAAAGTCGGCAGTCACCAGATCATAGGAGGACCTGCGGCTGCGCGCGTACGCCTTGGTTGCGACCGACTCGATCAAGGCGCGATTGAGATCGAACGCCGCCAAGATGCTGTTTTCGTTGAAGCGCATAGCCGGTTGAAGTCGTTTGAGCGAGTCGACGTCAACAAAAAACGAGCTTTCCATGGCGCCGTCATGTGCCCAGAACCGCACGGCACCGCGAGCGGTATCATAAAAGCGCATGCGATTGGGAAAGCTTAAGCACATACCTGTGGCCATCGCGGTCGGCCGTTCTTGCTGGCTTGACGAAGTTTGCGCCGCGGCCGGAGCGGAGAGGCGCGCGAAATCGATCACGTGGGCGATCAGCGTCTGCCGCATCATTGAAGCTTAAAGTCCATATACGCTCGCGATCGGCAGAAAACCAGGGCTGCCGCCAAGGTATTTCGCCAATCGCACAAAACGGACTATGGCAGCCGGTGCGGCCGCTGTTCGGCAGTCCTATATGCGGGCAAATGCGTCGATTACGGGCAGCAACGGGAGCAAGCCATGCAAGACACCATCCCAAGAGACCAGAAGCTCATGGCGGACCTGCTGGCCGTTCTGGCCTCCGACGGCAGCGAAGATCGGCAAATCGCCCCCGCGAGGACGCTGACCCAGACCTACGCCGCCGACCTGCAAGCCGGCACCGATCCCGTTCGTGCCCGGCGGCGCCTCTTGGACGTGCACAGCGCCATCCTCGCGGAACAGAATCAACGACGCCCGCACTCGCGCCACTGGCGCATTTTCGAAGCCGCCGAGCTGGTGCTCGGCGACGTGAAAATCAGCGCGCGGAGGTCTGCATAGCGCGCGTAATTTTCTCGATCATCATATTGCTCGGCAAAGCCCGTCGGCCGATTTTTGGTGACGTGGACAAAAACGGCGGCACCGGATCGTTCGCACTCGAGCATGATCCCGAAAAAGCCTGCCCCGCACTCGATGCGGGGTGGGCACCGGCTTTTCGGAAAAGATCATGCTCCAAGAAGACGTTAGAGCGTGATGACGATTCGAAGAAAAGTCATCACGCTCTAATTCGATTTTGCCCTCCCGTATGACCGCCTCTCCGGCAACTTGCACTGGTGCGATGCCCAACTTTTCATAAAGCGGATTGGTCACGAGGTAGGTCCAAGTCACAATCTGTCCCGCCAAGCTGACTTGTTCCAGGTCGTATTTCCCCTTCTGAGCGACGGTCGTTTCCATGAACCGCCTGATGTCATCGCGGCCGACAAACCGCGTGCCCACGACGTTGACAATGACGCCGTCCCGATCAAACAGTGCAGCCGCTGCGTCGGAATCCGCGGATTTCTTGCCTCGAACAGGCGCTTGAGCACCGACCCGGGATCCGCCTGCGGCGATTGCGCTGCGGCCAAGTGGGTGAGGCCAACGACTGCAAAAATCGCAACGACCAGGCGAATCATCGTCCGCTCCTCACGGCCGGAGACGCGCGGCCGTTAAACACGCCGACGCATCAGTCAATAACGCGACGACCGAAGCGTCACAATTGCGGAACCGTGCCGGCCTTCATTTCTTTGATCAGCCATTTGTCGCCAGCCCGGATGAGACTGTCGTCGGAAAACGTGTGGGCCTTGATCTCCCGCACTTTGGTGTCGACGTAAAGGCATTCGAAATACAGGTGGGCTCGGTCGCCGTCGACGCTGAACCGGATTCGGTAAGCCGGTGTGTAGGCTGCCCACTGGTTCTGCGGCTGGAACGACCCCGCAACCGTTGCAAAGTAGTTCCGCACCTGATCTTTGCCCGACCAAGTCTTGCCGCCTGCCTGCAGGCTTGCGTCATCGGCAAACAGCGACATCATCATATCGAGATTTTTGGTGCTGGCTGCCGTGTGGAAGACTATCTCGACTTGGTGCAGTTCCATGAAGTCGGCAGGGTTGGTCTCATCCGATGCGGCCATCGCCAAGCTGGAGCACAGGGCGATCGCTCCCAGTGCCGTTGCAAATCGTTTCATGTTGTCCTCCATGGGCGCTGTGAAGACGGGACCTGTTATCGAGCGATTGTGTTGCCGGCAGTGGGCGACGTAAATGAGTTGGAAGGATCATCGCTTTGTCCGCTAACGCGTGAAAGCCCGGCACAAGATGCTGTGATAATTCGCGTTTCGTCGGTTCGGGCGCATGCCCCGGAGCGATCCATTGGTGCTAAGACCGAAGTGCCGGGTGGTAGGTTCCCCCGCATGATTGTCGGCTGTTGTGAAGGTTTTCGGATGCCGGCCGCTCACAGGCGGTGCTGCGGGCTCCGGCGGCCGGCGTCCGAAAGCCTCCACAGGAGGAAACCGCGATGAGGAGCGTGATGGCGGTGCGGGCTATGGGGATTTTGATTTGGGAACGGGGCGATCGCTGGGACGGCGGGTCGAGCGGATGGGCTGATTGATGCTGCGGCGTGAGGTGAACAGATAGATGCAGTCGAGTGCGGTTTTGTTGATCGGGGAAGATTGATCGAGTTGAGGGCCGCGAGCGGTGATTTGAGCGAGCGCTGCCGTGACCGCAAGGAGGTCGGCGCGAGTCGGGAGAATTTTGCGCGCTGACGCGGCGATGGTCATGAGGTGTCGATCCTGATCGCGCTGATCGGATGCCTACGCGGCGGGCAACCGGGCTCGAAGGTCTCGATGATAACCATGCGACCGCCGCAGCACGGGCAAGGACGCGAGAGCGCCGGCGGTTGATCGAGGTCGGCGGCATCATCGGCTTG
>Ga0153928_1001009_pt1 | contig 13284 bp, 29 predicted proteins | sample TSNJ012MetaG_FD_106656 | JGI IMG/M metagenome (GOLD analysis project Ga0153928, IMG submission 106656) | Attine ant fungus gardens microbial communities from New Jersey, USA - TSNJ012 MetaG | ecosystem: Host-associated > Fungi > Mycelium > Unclassified | place: USA: New Jersey, Wharton State... | reverse complement strand
CAAGATTAGGAGCATTCCGTCGTAGGTCTGTTCTGACTTTGACGAGTCATTGCCCGGGGGACAATCTTTCGACGGCTCCTTTTCGAGTTTCTCAACCCGAGAATTGAAGTAAGATACAGCATCAATCGACGTGTCCGCTAATTTGTTGGCTATCTCTGTTATGCGAGGTAGGAGAACATGGTCGCAATCGATATTAGCTTGCAGCTGAGCGATCTTGTGTTTCCGGGCTTCACGCTTCTCATGAATATCACGCTGACGCCATCTGAATATCAAAATAAGATCCGATGGAATGTATAGTGGAAGCTACATACCTGACAAGCGATTTGTGGTCGACATTGGGGTGTCCTTCAATGTCTGAATCATCAGACACCTAAACCGCAATACCGATTTTGTAAACTGATCATTACTAATGGAATGCCGAAAGAGCCTGACCTCAAGTTGATCCCACTTGGAGTAGTTGAGTGGCATCAGGAGGACAGAGGAAGGAGAAAAGGATGAAAATAAATACAAATATGAATATTTATTGCCAAAAAAAAGTGAAAATAAAGATGAATTTCATTTTGCTATCAATTGATTATAGTAGTACAAAAGAATGATTACGGTGTATATAGTCAATTGATGGCATAATGATATTCATCTGTATTTTCAGAATTTTTTTTGGCAATAAACACTCATATTTGTGTTTGTTTTCATCCCTTTCTCCTTCAGTATCTTCAGTCAATATGTCTGACTTGCAAGCTGACGTCTTAGGAAAACATGAACGCGGTGACACGGATGATGATGATGCGTCTGTTGAGAAGCAACCAAAGGTGGAGGAATCAGATGATGACTTTGGGCCGATGCCCCTTCCAGCCAGCGAGGCTCCCAGTGGAAAGAAAAAGAAACGCAAAGGTACGGGCATACTTTTCCCAGACTACTGTTAAGCCCTCAAAATGTTCACAAGAACGCATTTCCGTCTTGGGTCTTGGTGTTTTCTAGTCCTACCCCATGAACGGTTATATCTTGAACACCTTCCTAACACAGAGCAGTATTACAAGAGTTTTATGCACCGCGAAGTAATAAATTACTGCACTATGACCGAGTATTATCTCACACATTTACTGAATCTGAAGGACTCTAATCACGACAATATAATAGGACTGGTTTCCTGATTACCACCTCTGTGGATGGACATCTCAAGCTCTGGAAGAAGCAGGAGACAGGAATTGAATTTGTTAAGCATTATCGTGCTCACTTGACACCCATTACCGGTGTCTCTGCTAGCACAGATGGACAGCTCTTTGCTACTGTCTCCGAAGATAAGACGGCTAAGGTGTTTGATGTTGTAAATTTTGGTGTGTACTCACAAGCATGTAATAATGAGTTGTTTCTGACCGACGGTTTGGAGATATGATAAACATCATCAAACTTGACTTCGTGCCCCGGACTTGTTGTTGGGTTCATCGTAAAGGGTTGGCACAGAGTCTCCTGGCAGTGTTAGTCTGTTCGTTCTTGATTATTGGAAGTACTAACCTTCACTGAAGTTCAGACTCGACCACTGGGACGATACGCTTCTACGATGGTAGAGGTGGTGATACTCCTGTCGATGATGTTGAGAGTTTGCACCGTTTCCCGGTCCATCTCATGGTCGTAAGTCACCTGAGTGCAGTATGCTCTTGGATTCTCACCTCTCTACAGTTCAGCGACAAATATGACATCGTGATCTCTGCAGATGAAGGTGGTTTTGTAGAATACTGGCAGCCTTCTGAGCCGTGGGGTTTACCGAAGACCATCCCAGGGCTTTGGTCATACAAAAGTTCTACCGACCTTTATGAGTTTAAAAAAGTGAGATGAATTCATACCATTTTTCACTGGCAGAAATTTTATCCTTTTCCAGTCAAAATCCACACCCACCTGCTTGACGCTTTCACCCAATGAATCATCCTTTGCCACATTCTCGCTACCAGACCGCCAGATCCGTGTTTTCTCGCTTTTGTCTGGGAAGCTCATTCGAAAATATGATGAATCTTTAGAGGCTATACAAGAGATGCAACAGGCGGGTACAGCCATACACCGTGTTGAAGACATGGAGTTTGGTCGTCGCTTGGCTGTTGAAAAAGAGTTCGAGCTTCCCGGAACTGATGGACATGTTCCAGCCCACTGGAGTAATGTTATCTGGGATGAGAGCGGCGCTTTCATCATATATCCGACACTATTAGGGATTAAAGGTGAGTTGAATGTGATCTCAAACAGACCATAATTTTACGATCTCATCTCCTCAGTCGTCAATACTGTGACAAATCGCGTTGTACGGTTATTGGGAAAAGACGAAGCAGTGCGATTCATGAATTTATCATTATATCAAGGCGCCCCTTCGAAGAAAGCGATTACTACAGTAGTATGTGGATCTGCAACCTGGCTGGGTTTAAATTCTCAATGGTGCTCTAGGCAATGGCTGCTTCCGCTAATCCTATTCTTGCTGACAAAAGTCAGCGGGATCCCATTCTCTTCTGTAGCGGTTATAAGCGCCAGCGGTTCTATATGTTCACTCGCTCGGAGCCAGAGTAAGCCTGTTCACTACCTACCTTGCTTTCATCCTCTGATGGATCAATACAAGGGACAAATCTGGTGACCGTGATATCTTTAATGAACGCCCTACGCGCGAAGAACAGTCAGTTGCAGCAGCAACAATTGGGAACGCCATTGGTCCGTCTCCTGTTGCCAATGCGGCCACAATTCATACCACACTCGGTGATATCAATCTACGCCTCTTTCCACAACAAGCACCAAAAGCTGTTGAAAACTTCGTTGGACATGCAAGAAGTGGTTATTTCGAGGGCATCGTTTTCCATCGTGTCATACCCAAATTCATGATTCAAACGGGAGATCCGCTGGGTGATGGAACAGGTGGAACAAGTATTTGGGGAAATGAATTTGAGGATGAGTTTAGTGATGATTTGAAGCATGACAGGCGAGTGCTCTTTTCGTATGCCATGAGGTGTAGTGCTGATTTCGACATTTGTCTCCTAGGCCCTACACAGTAAGCATGGCTAATGCTGGGCCGGGGACAAATGGTTCCCAATTCTTTATCACGACTACAGCTACACCTTGGTTGGATCGCAAGCACACAATTTTCGGCCGGGTGCTTTCTGGAAGAGAGGTTGTGCATACAATTGAGAATGTCAAGACTAGCAAGACGGACAAGCCCTTTGAGGATATCAAAATTATCAATGTTGATGTTGAATGAAGTATAGGTAGACCTTTGTCAAAAACCCTTAGAATCAGAGCGCTACACAATCCAAAGTGATGTGTTTATAACCCACTTGCAAAGTGCTTCTAGGGAAGGACTCTGCGATAGGAGGTCCAAATGAGGATTTTAAATGAGTTATGATTCGCTGAATACTAGCGTTCGAGGAAGCGTCATCTACAAGAGATGCTGGACAGGAAAATGCAAGGAAATTGTGTTCTTCTTTATGAATTGGAAGTCCCTTCACCCGCTCCTTCTGAGTATTAATCTGACATCGGAATACCACGAGGGGAACACTATTGAGGAACGATACTTGATTCTCGGAAGACGGAACATAGGCGACTGGGTAGTCAAGAAAGATAGCGGCAAGGGGTACGAACGTCGTTGAAACGAGGCCTTGGGGCAGTTGGACAGTACGTTCCTCGGCCGAGACGTGGGAGCCGGTAAGCTTATTGACGAGCAATTCAAGGACACCAAAGACAGCCTTTGGGACAGTGTCAAACTTGATGTACGTTTAGAACATGCAGGATCCAAATGATCGGTACTATACAAACCTGGCAGATGTCGCCTCGTTTCTGTAGAAGCAAGAAGATAGGATATGGATTTGAAGTATCTTGAGTCAGAAGTAGTTCAAGCTTTCTGACTAGGAGCGATTTGTTGACTATGAAAGATTGGTTTGCGATCGGCTCGTAAAGGTGTAGTATTTCGTCGAAGCATTTGGATGTCTGCCAGAATTGTTCAATATGCGTCTTATTAGGAAAAGTTGAAAATAGTACTCTACACAGTTCTTCCAGGAGCGTGGAGAACGTGTTTTCAACAAGGTGTTCTTCTATGGATATCCTATCTAGAAGATAACCTGTTCTGCGTCCAAGACTCAGTGAAAAAATTCGAAGTCCACATTGAATTTGAAAGCACACCTGATGGACAGAGCGACGAGAGTGATATCAAAAGCAAACGACTCCTTTGCATCTTTGGAGAACTTGCGAAAGGGTTCGAATCGAGAAACCTGAGATGTGACTGCTGCGAGGAGGTCGTATGACGACATCAGTGTTTACTGAAACCCATATATCCTCACAAATAAGACGAATACAGATGCTCCCAAATGGATATCAGAATATGTCAACCGAGGACCCGGATCTACTCAAAATCTCGTCAAAGAATATCATGCTCCTCTAAACACATAACGCTTCGATTCGAGTTCAGATATGCCACGAGAGCTACTCTCAATAGTATTCATTGCACACTGAACCACAAATATAACCACGATGGTGAGCAGCCACCAGAGGGTTGTCTGCCAGGGCAAGTAGAGAAACAAAGATAGTGTGGGGGCCACGGCTGAAAGCGCGTAAAGCATGCCATATGAAAGAGGTTTAGGATTGTGAGTAAGTTGAAGACAAGTTCGAACATCATCCGGGTGAAAGAGAATGGTGAATGAAAAATGCAAGGAGAGTAAATCCTATAGCAAAGGGTATCACAGATCTCGAGGATGGTAGATCTGCTGGGAAGATGATGAGCACAGGGTTACTCGCCGTCGGGGCCAATAATTGGATGAATTGTCTGTAGAATGTCGAGCTTTGATCAAAGCTTGGAAATGTAAAGTGTGATGGAGCGTACAGTATGGAGGAGAGCAGAACGAGTATCCGGGCACCGATAAGCTCCTTTTCTTTCAGCCTTTCGCTCTGCTCCCGAAGCTGTTGGATGACTTCGTCCTGTTCTTCCGAGATGTTAGCGGGAGATACTGAAATGAGCGTTTCGAAGAGAGATCCTCACCTTGTTCATCTAATATTGTACCTTCCTCCTCTTCCCCTTCCTCGGAGAACTTGAAAGTTGTCCGGCGTCGCACCGAGTCCATCAAACAGCTGGCGATGTTGTATTGGTGTTTAACGTGGACTACCTAATTAGACAATACCTGTAGAAAATATAAACCTTGGAGCTCACCTCAATGTAGATTGACTACAGAGTTTGAGAATTATCTAAAATTATGGTGGCCTATCAATATGTATTTTAAATTATTGGCACGGTTGCCATCGGTTGAGCTTTGGCTTGCAACAACTAGACGAATGATGTCATACACGTGACTCAACACATTTTCTGAGTTCTGGAATCGGCTTTTCAATCATGGTCTCCGCCAGACAACTCGCTGATGTATGTGAGGTGCAGATAAGCGAGTTTCAGTCAAACCGTGAAGGCGGCGCTTACATTGATACATACAATTTCGACGATCATGAAGAATCTGATGATGATGACGATGTAGACGAGGAAGACGATCTTTACGATGAATACCATGATAGTAACCGCGTTGAAGACGAAGATTGGGAAGTAGCCGAGCGCGGTAGGCCCTTGGTTCTTCTTTACTCAACAAGTGCTCAGCTGAAAAGAAAGATTTCACGAAGCAGTATAATCGTCTACGCCAACACCTCGAAATTCGGACTGGGGGTGTCCAAAGCTCGGTCTCGTCGACTGCATCTGGAGCTTTGGTTGCTGCTCTACCTGCAATCAACCAGCCTCGCCAAGCGGTATCTCAGCCTGTGAATTCGTTGAGATCTCCAGTCGTCAAGGACAGAACATTGGATCAATTAGCAGCTTTCACTTCAAAATATAATTCTCGTCTTGCCAAGATCGATACACCGTATGTCCTTGGAGTTGGTGTCAATAGGAAGGGACCTAGTGCCCACGCAAATATGAAGGACAAGAGTGATCGCGCGACTAACGAGCAAGTGCTTGACCCAAGAACCCGCCTAATCTTATTCAAGATGATTGGAAGAGGACTCGTTGATGAAGTCAATGGATGTATCAGCACTGGAAAAGAGGTATGTATTTGCCATGTTGAACTCCGGGAGTGTGTATGCTATTGACATCAAAGGCTAATGTCTACCACGCCCTCACACCAGAAAAGAAAGACCTTGCTCTAAAGATATATAAGACCTCTATCCTTGTTTTCAAGGACAGGGACAAGTATGTTACCGGTGAATATCGTTTCCGACGTGGTTATAGTCGACGTAATCCAAGGAAAATGGTTCGCCTTTGGGCGGAGAAGGAAATGCGGAATTTGAAGCGTTTGAGTTCGGCAGGAATTCGTTGTCCAGAGCCGATTGAGGTCCGAGAAAATGTTCTGGTCATGACATTCTTAGGCAACACGGAGGGGTGGTACGTGCGTTTTTGTGTGATCAGACAATGAACCAAAGTATATCTCACTCGTTCCTATAGGGCATCTCCACGTCTCAAGGACGCCATCATTCCCAACGATGCTCTGAGTTCACTGTATACTGAACTTGTTCTTGTTGTCAGACGCCTATTTCACTGCTGCAAGCTTGTCCATGCCGATCTGTCCGAGTACAATATTCTTTATCACCAAAATCACCTTTATATCATCGATGTTTCCCAGAGCGTTGAACACGACCATCCTGCTGCTTTTGATTTCCTCCGTAACGATATCAAAAATATCGAAGAATTCTTTGGCAGGCTGGGTGTGCGGTGTTTGGGACTGAAGAGGTGTTTTGAGTTTATCACACGCGAACGATTGACATCATCATCAAGACCCGAGTTGGGCGTGTTAGAAGAAGAAGAAGAAGCAAAAGAAGAAGAGATCTTGACACGTTGGATAGAGCAGGAATCTGATGGAAATGTCGCGACGAGGGAAACAAATCAAGCTCATGAAGATTCCGTTTTCATGCGCTCTTTCATTCCTCGTACTTTGAGAGAGGTTGTGGACCCTGAGCGTGACGTTGAGAGGCTGAAAAAGGGACAGGGGAACGACCTTATCTACGCCGACACGATCGGAATTGTGGAACCTTTGTCGACCTTGGTCCTTGATGATGACAATAGCCATCAGGGGGTGCGATCGGTTGAAATAACGGCAATGGTATCCGGATCAACTGCGCTAGTGGCGTCACCGAGAATGGGGTCCGATCTTTCTGATTTGGAAGAAGATGGCTTTGATCCGATAGTAACTACGGGAACGGAAGGAGAAGGGAGCGGTGGAAAAGGGGAGGAAGACAAAAGTGGAAATGAGGAGGAGGAAGAAGGGGGGTGGGTGGAGAAACGACCAAAAGGCCATCGTCATGAAGACCGGGAAGCTAAAAAGGTAAGGGTTGCCTCGTTTTTTTTAATTATGGTTATTGTTATCTTGGAGAGGCGTCGGCGCGCGTCTTGTTTCATATGGGCACGCCCATCCCCCTTTTTTCTAATTAAATAACTGAATTGTTTTATAGGAGAGGAAAAGGGCTGTCAAGACGGAAGCCAGGGAACGCCGCAAGAACAAAATGTCCAAGGCCGAAGCGACTTGTCAAGCGCTCGAGAGTTTAGGGACTTCTTTTTTATCTTTTGCCGTATTTTTTTGGGTTAGAATCTCTCTATTTTTATGGCTTGTGCTTCTTTTTAGTCAGGGTTTTTTGAAGAGTGTGTGGAGGAAAGGGGAGGTTGACTGTCGTTTACGTCAAATGTTATCTAACTCTGGGTTCGTGTTCACACGATTGTCATCACAACCATGGGATCAAGGTATCGGAACTTGCATCCGAGTGCTCTTTCTTCTCACACAACTGTGTGAAGTGCAGCAATCACGCGGAAAGATCCCGTTGAATTCGGGATTCGAGCCGGTCTCGATTTTTGTTTTGTATACCAGGTAGATTTTAAAAACATCTCAAGCATCCGTCACGCATCCCAAACTCGCATCAGTCACCAGTTTGGTATACTTGTACAGCGTTCCTTGGTGGACTTTGAGGGGAGGTGCTTTCCACGCTTTCCTCCTCCTCTCCCATTCGTCCTCCTCGACGTGCAGGACGTGAATCGTGTTTTTGACGGCGTCTACGGAGATGACGTCGCCGTCTTCGACGAGCGCGATGGGACCTCCGACTTGAGCTTCGGGTACGACGTGGCCGATGACGAAACCGTGAGATCTGGATAGGGTTTTTTTTTGGAATTGATGAAGAAGAAAGAAGAAAAGAGACTGACCCGCCGCTGAAACGACCATCTGTGATACAGGCCACGTCCAAGCCGAGACCTGCACCCATAATCAAACTCGTCGGTTTGAGCATCTCGGGCATACCTAGAGTAGATTTTGAGAAACGAATGTAAAAAGCAATAGCCCTCACCTGGTCCTCCTTTAGGTCCCAAATACCTCAAAACAACCACCGTTTTCTCTCCCTTTTTGATCGAACCTGATTCTACGGCTTTGACAAAGGCATCTTCCGAATCAAACGTTCTCGCTTTTCCTGTGAACCCCAGGCCTTCTTTGCCGGTGATTTTAGCTACGGCGCCCCCTGGAGCGAGATTGCCTTTGAGAATCCTGTGTGTGATGAGCGTGTGAATAGAAACATGTTTTTTTTTTGCCAACCTGATATGACCGGTTTGTTTGATCGGATTTGTGAGAGGACGGATGACATCTTGATGTGTGAATTCGAGTTGTCCGTGTTGGTGGACCCAGCGGTCAAGGTTCTCGCCGAGGGAAAGACCGGTGACGGTGACGTTGTTGCCGTCTATGAGGTTGTTTTGCATCAAGAAATGCAAGATTTCTGGTTGATGGTAATTGAGAGGTGTGTGGGTGTGGGTGATAGAGAGGAAACGTTACTGGGGATACCGCCGATTTTGTAAATGTCTTCCATGACGTATTTGCCACTGGGTTTGATGTCGGCGAGGAAGGGGACGCGGTCGGATGCGGACTGAAAGTCGTCGAGAGTAAGAGTGAGACCGACAGCGCGAGCGATGGCGATGAGGTGTAGAACGGCGTTGGTGGAGCCGCCGAGGATCATGGTGAGAACCTGTAGGAAGATGAATAGAGAGGAGGGGAGGAGGAGAGGAGGGGAGTACGATGGCATTTTCGAAAGCGGAGCGGGTCATGATGTCTCGGGGGAGGATGTTTTTTTGGAGGAGGTTGTAGATGGCAGGGCCGATGGCGGCGCATTCGTCTTGTTTTTCTTGTGACTCTGCGGGGAAGGAGGAGGAGCCTGGGAGGGTCATTCCGAGGGCTTCTGCAGCACTGGCCATGGTGTTTGCGGTGTACATCTGGAAAGGAGTGAGAAAGAGGAAGAGGGGAAGGGAGGGACGTACGCCGCCACAGGCGCCGGGGCCTGGACAGGCATGGCGGACGGTGTTGTAGCGGACGTGTTCAGCGTGTGGGGACTTTGCGTCCGCTAGGTACTGGCCGTAGGACTGGAAGGCAGAGACGATGTCGAGCTGGGGGAGGCCCTGGCAGGAGCCCGGGCGGATGGTGCCGCCGTAGACCATGATACCGGGGCGGTTGAGACGGGCGACTGAGGAGAGTGAGACGCAGGGAAAGGAGGAGGAGGAGACTGACGCGCGATGAGGACGCCTGGCATGTTTTTATCGCAGCCTGGGACGACGACGGTGGCGTCGAGGTGGTGGGCAGCGGTGGCGGTCTCCACGGCGTCGGCGATGAGGTCGCGGGACTGGAGGGAGTAGGCCATGCCAAAGGTGCCCATGCTGATGCCGTCGCTGACGCCGACGGTGCCGTATTGGTAGGGGATGGTGCTGCTGGCGGCGAGGGAGTGCTTGATGGACGTGCCCATGGCGAGGAGGTGTTTGTTGCACGGGTTTCCCTCGTACCTGGGCAGGGTGAGAGATGTTTGAGGGGAAAAAAAGACATACCAGACGCTTGCGACGGCGACAAAGGGCTTGCAGAGGTCGGCGTCGTCGTGGATGGGGTCGGTGGCGTAGAGCATGGCCTGGCTGGCACCATGGTCCTTGGGCTGAGTGATTGCCCTGCTGTATCTGTTGAGAGAGGAAAAGGGACGTCGGAACATGGAGGAAGACCGGAGAAGAGACGGGCCGGGAATAGATTTAACGTGGTGTGTGGGAGGGACGAGGGCCATCCATGACCCGGCGACCTCCATTCACGCTGCTCGTCGCAGGAAACCGTGGAGGTCAGTCTCTCCTCGTCGTCCAGATTGTTGCTCACATTCTCCAGGAAAATCCTCCTTCCTCCGTCTCCTCCTCGACTCTCTCGCCCCCAACCACTCGTCCCCCTGCGCTGGCCGCACCACCCTCTTCACCACCACCCACGTCCTCGTCAGCCGGGACGCCGCCCTCGTCCCCCTCACCCTCATAGACTCCCCCTCCCTCGACTTTGCCGACGAGCTCGCCGCAGAGCGCACCCTCGCCGACACCCTCCGTCTCATCGACCATCGCTTTCTCGACGACCTCGACCACCGCCATGTCCATCTGTGCGTGACCTCTTCTCCCCGCTCTGCCCCCGCTCACCCTCCCCAGCTGCATCTACTTTCTCAACCCAGACACCATCCACCCGCCCCCCATCCGCCCCGCCCTCCCTCCACCCGACATCAACGCCATCCGTCGTCTCTCCGTCCGCGTCAACGTCCTCCCCGTCATCGCACGCGCCGACCTCCTCTCCAACCACCGTCTGGCCCAGCTCAAGCTCGCCGTCCGCCGCGATCTCGCTGACGCCGGCATCGGCTTCGGCATCTTCGACACTGACGACCACCCAGACCCCCCTCCCCCCATCGCCGACCCCTCAACAGCCGACCAGTCCCCCATCATGCGTCTCCCCTATGCCCTCGTCTCCCCCGACTCCACAGACGCCGACGCCTCTCCCCGCCCCTCCTTTCTCAGGTTCTACCGCTGGGGCAATCTCGACGTCCTCGATCCCGCCCATTGCGACTTTATCCCTCTCCGCAATGCCATTTTCCACCACATGGAGGTGCGTTCTCCCTTCTCTCTTGCCTCTTCCGCTCACCCCGCCCCACAGACCCTCCAAAAGTACACAAGAGAGTATCTATTCGAAAAGTTCAGGTCAGACTACATCCAGCAGCAACCCCCCTCTCGCCTCCGTCATTCCCCTCATGCCCTCCCCCTTCCTCTCCCCCAGAGGCCCATCCTCGCTATAGACACTCAGCCCTCTTCCTCCTCCTCTTCCATTCCTCCCCCTTCTACCTCAAAACAACTCCCTCTCGAGTCCCCTTCCTCTCTCAGACCAGCCCGTACGTCCTCTTCTTTTTTCTCCGTGTTTACAGCCCACTCTCTTCCAGGCTCCTCACACCACCTGCCCACCACCACCACCACTACTACCAAACAGCGCTCCAAGAAAATCACCGTCGCCTGCAATTTTTGTCGATGTGAGTCGCTTTTACTCCCTCTCACACCTGCCAACATACACACCTCAGCACGCAAATTGAAATGCGATGGCGGCAGACCAGCTTGCGCACAGTGTCTCAAACGCGCCCATCACTGCGACTATGCGCCCCTCAACAAGCGCAGGAATACCATCAGATCACAACTTCCTAGTTCCCCATCACGACCCCTGGGCCTCGGCACAACAGGCCCAGACGAAGACGACGATAGCACTCGGGCAGAGAGCGGAAATGAAGATGGTAGATCAGAGGTCTCCATGTCTCCCCAAGTTCACCCTGTCCCTTTGTCTTCTTCCACCGCCGCCGCCGCACCACCACCACCATCTGCACCCATCCCTCGAAGGACCTCCAACATCGACTCCTATCTTTCCCTGCCCCCAATAAGAAGAGAGAGGGAGGATCGAGGCGTACCTCTCCACGATAGACTCGTTTGCGACCCTAAACCTCCATCTTCTTCGCTAGGACCGGCCAGTACAAGATCTTTCTTTCCTGACACCGATCTACCCCACATCGCTACCCTGTCTTTGCCCGACAGATCATCACCGTCAACTCCCGCTCCCATGTCTGCACCTTCGTTGCCACCCATTAGACCGGCTTCGGACCAGCAGGCTTCACTGAGGAAAAGAGCGGCAACCGTCCCTGGTAAGACCGCTAATGCGCGTGGCTCTGGATCAGGGCCCAAAGTCGTCGCTTGTAATTCATGTCGAGGTGCGTCTACAAACTCGGTCTGCATCTTTTATTAATTAAAAATAGCACGGAAAACAAAATGCGACGGTGCTCATCCTGCCTGTGCCAGTTGCGCACGTAGGCAAGTAACTTGTCTCTATGTGCAGGACACAAATGGCACCATCAATCATACTTTTCTTTCTCCCATCGTCGGCAGTGCCAATAGCTCGCCGCCCATTTTTAGAAAACGTCGTCAATCCACAAATCAATCACCTCAACATCACTCATCCGCTCGTCCAGAGTATATCAAAGACGAAGGCGGTTCGTTGTCTCCGCGCTCGCTTGCCAATCCCCCGTCCACGGTAGGGCCTGAACTAGTGGACCGACACAGGATCGCAGGCCACCCCTTTCGTGCGACGAGTGACACCTGTAATGGTGACGGTATTATACTAGACGAACGAAAAGATAGACTGATTCCCATTGATGCTCAAGACGTTGGTCAAGGCTCAGGATCGAGAGAGGATGTGGTGAAGAAAGTGTTACATGTGGATCGAGACGTGGAAATGAGATCTCCGCACGACGATCCTGACATCACCACCAACAATATGGTCAGTAGTGAACCCCTGGCTCACCACCCGCACCGGTATTCCTCGCATTCGTATCCTTCCTCGTCGTCGTCGTCGTTGTTGAGGCATGATGAGATGAGGGCGGCCAAGAAGATGAAAATAGAGGTCGATTCTTCTTCTTCGTCTTCTTCTTCGTCTTCGATGATGATGAAAAAGAAGAAACAGGGTGGACATGAGAGTCCGTTGAGTGGCGGACGACTGACGGTCAATAGTCAACCTTGATCATGCTTACCTTTTTTTCTATTTGTTTTTTACAACGTTGCACACAGGTGTTGCTCGGTTTTACTTTTTTCCGATGTTGCTGATGATGATTGACCGCATGGTTCTCCTTTCTGGTTCAGTCGTTTCTTGTTGGCATGCTTTCTTTTTTCTTAATTTACTCGCTTTTTCTTATATGTATTGACGTGGGCTGCCAAATCTCTCAACCCTTTTTTTCTTTTCTTTTTTTTCAGTATGTCTTTTTTGTTGGTGTGGTTTTTGGGGAGGTTGTTTGACATGTTGTGGACACTTGTCATGTTTTTTTTTTCTCTCCCCTTTTTTGTTTTTCCTTATGTGTTGTTTGGTCTCTTTGTTTGGTCTCTCTGTTTTCGAGACGACGTAGTTGTCTGTAGAAGAAAAAAAGTGAAAAATTGATATAAATCAGTTTTTGATGGGTTGTGTGCCT
>Ga0153928_1001005_pt1 | contig 13310 bp, 11 predicted proteins | sample TSNJ012MetaG_FD_106656 | JGI IMG/M metagenome (GOLD analysis project Ga0153928, IMG submission 106656) | Attine ant fungus gardens microbial communities from New Jersey, USA - TSNJ012 MetaG | ecosystem: Host-associated > Fungi > Mycelium > Unclassified | place: USA: New Jersey, Wharton State... | reverse complement strand
CTCAAACGGCGTCGGGGTTGTTCCGCTTCCCCCCGAACCGCCGTCCCCAAAAGCGGACAATTGATGTGCTACCAAAACCGGACAACTTCAAAAGCTACCGACAGCGCAAGCGGCCTCGTCACGGTGGATACCCTCTGGTATGGAGCGCGCGGCCGCAAACCGGCGGCCGGGACAGTTTCGGCGCGCTGCCATGCATGTTGCGATGATCGGCACCGGCTACGTCGGGCTCGTGTCCGGCGCGTGCTTTGCCGACTTCGGCCATGACGTGACCTGCGTCGACAAGGACGCGGAAAAAATCGCCTCGCTCGCGCGCGGCGAGGTGCCGATTTTCGAGCCCGGGCTCGCGGAACTGGTCAAAACGAATCTGCGCCAGGGCCGGCTCGTGTTCTCGACCGAACTGGCGCCGGCGGTGCGCGGGGCCGACGCCGTGTTCATCGCGGTCGGAACGCCGTCGCGCCGCGGCGACGGCCACGCGGACCTCTCGTTCGTCTACGCCGCCGCGCGCGAGATCGCCGCGGCGCTCGACGGCTTCACCTTGGTGATCACCAAGTCGACCGTGCCGGTCGGCACCGGCGACGAGGTCGAGCGCATCATCCGGCAGGCGCGCCCCGACGCCGACCTGGCGGTGGTGGCCAACCCGGAGTTCCTGCGCGAAGGCGCGGCGATCCGCGACTTCAAGCACCCCGACCGCATCGTCGTCGGCAGCGACGACCCACGCGCACGCGAGCGCATGGCCGAACTCTATCGTCCGCTTTACCTCAATGCGCCGCCGCTGCTCTACACCGACCGCCGCACGGCCGAATTGATCAAATATGCGGCCAATGCCTTCCTGGCCATGAAGGTCACCTTCATCAACGAGGTCGCCGATCTGTGCGAGGCGGTCGGCGCCGACGTCCAGGAAGTCGCGCGCGGGGTGGGGCTCGACAACCGCATCGGCACTAAGTTTTTGCATGCCGGCCCCGGATTCGGCGGCTCGTGTTTTCCCAAGGACAGCCTCGCGCTCATCAAGACCGGCCAGGACTACGCCGCGCCGCTGCGTCTCGTCGAGACAGTCGCGGCGGTCAACGACCAGCGCAAGCGGGCGATGGCCCGCAAGGTGGCGGCGGCGCTGGGCGGCCAGTTGCGCGACAAGCGCATCGCGGTGCTCGGGCTCACCTTCAAGCCGAACACCGACGACATGCGCGAGGCGCCGTCGATCGCGCTCATCACCGCGCTCAACGACATGGGCGCGAGCGTGCGGGCCTATGATCCCGCCGGCATGGAGAACGCGCGCACGCTGCTCGGCCACGTGACCTATTGCGACGACGCCTATGCGTGTGCCGAGGGCGCCGACGCGCTCGTCATCGTCACCGAGTGGGAACAATTCCGCGCGCTCGACCTCGCTCGCCTCAAACAGATCATGGCGCGGCCGGTGGTGGTCGATTTGCGCAACATTTACCGGCCCGACGAGGTGATCCGGCACGGCTTCGCCTACGTGGGCGTGGGGCGGCCCGGGACGTAACCCCTGCCCGATGCCTCCCTTCGCGCCGCCACTCCCCATCGACGCGGCCCTGCCGGAACTCACCGATGCGCTTGCGCGCAGCACGGCGGCCGTGCTCGTCGCCCCGCCGGGCGCGGGCAAGACCACGCGGGTGCCGCTGGTGCTCGCGCGCGAGCCGTGGGCCGCCGACCGCAAGATCATCGTGCTCGAGCCGCGCCGGCTCGCCGCCCGCGCGGCGGCGGAGCGCATGGCGAAGACCTTGGGCGAGGAGGTTGGCGCCGCGGTGGGCCTGCGCGTGCGCTTCGGCTCCAAGGTCTCGCGCGCAACACGCATCGAGGTGGTCACCGAGGGCGTGTTCACGCGGCTGATCCTCGACGATCCCGCGCTCGAGGGCGTGGCGGCGGTGCTGTTCGATGAATTTCACGAGCGTTCGCTCGACGCCGATCTCGGTCTCGCGCTCGCCCGCGACGCACAGACCGGGCTGCGCGAGGACCTGCGCCTGCTCGTCATGTCGGCCACCCTCGACGGCGCGCGCGTGGCCGCGCTGCTCGGCGGCGCGCCCGTGATTGCCAGCGAAGGACGGGCCTTCCCGGTCGAGACCCGCTACCTCGGGCGCGATCCGCGCCAGCCGGTCGAGCGCCAGGTGGCCGATGCGACGGCTGCCGCGCTGCGCAGCGAACGCGGGTCGGTTCTCGCGTTCCTGCCGGGCGGCGCGGAAATCCGCCGCGCCGAGCGATTGCTGGCCGAGCGCGTCGCTGATCCTTCGATCGACATCGTCCCGCTCTACGGCGCGCTCGACCGCGACGTTCAAGACCGCGCCATCGCGCCCGCGGCCGCCGGCCGGCGCAAGGTGGTGCTGGCGACCTCGATCGCCGAGACCTCGATCACCATCGACGGCGTGCGGATCGTCATCGACAGCGGGCTTGCCCGCGTGCCGCGCTATGAGCCAGACGTCGGGCTCACGCGGCTCGAAACCGTGCGCGTGTCGCGCGCGAGCGCGGACCAGCGCCGCGGCCGCGCCGGCCGCACCGAGCCCGGCGTGTGCCTGCGGCTGTGGGACGAGCCGCAAACGGCTTCGCTCGAACCCTACGCGCGGCCGGAAATCCTCGCCGCCGACCTCTCCGGCTTTGCGCTCGATCTTGCCCAATGGGGCGAGACGGACCCGCAGCGCCTCGCGTTCCGCGACCCGCCGCCTAAGGCCGCGCTCGCCGAGGCCCGTGCGCTGCTGCGCGACCTCGGCGCCATCGATGCGGGCGGCTGGATCACCGAGGAGGGCGCGTTTTTGGCGCGGCTGCCACTGCCGCCGCGGCTCGCCCGCATGGTGGTTGAGGGCGTCTCGGCCGGCGAAGGCCTACTCGCGCCCGAGATCGCCGCGCTCGTAAGCGAGCGGGGACTCGGCGGTAACGACGTTGATCTCACCGCGCGCCTCGAAGCGTGGCGCCGGGACCGCTCGCAGCGCGCGCAAGAAGCGCGGCAGATGGCGCGACGATGGGCGGCGGCGGTTCCCTCCCCGCCGCGCGAGCCGGAAGGTCTATCCCCGGGGGTGCTGCTGGCGCTCGCCTACCCGGATCGCATCGCGCGCAATCGCGGCAGCGGGAGCGGCGCCTTCCTGCTGGCCAACGGCCGGGGCGCCAACGTCGATCCGGCATCCTCGCTCGCGCGCGAGCCGTACCTGGCGGTGGCCGAACTTGCCGGCACGGCGGCCCAGGGCCGCATCGTACTGGCGGCGCCGATCACGCTCGCTGAGATTCAATCCTGGTTCGGCGAACGGATCGAGTCGCGCGAGGAGGTCGCATTCGATCCGGCGACCGCCAGCCTGCGCGGCCTGCGCACGCGCCGGCTCGGCGCGATCGTGCTTGCCGAGCAGCGGACGAGGGTCGCGGCCGAGCCGGAGGACGCCGAGATGCTCGCGGCAGGCATCCTTGGTCTCGGCCTCGATCGCCTGCCGTGGAGTAAGGCGCTGGCACAATGGCGCGACCGGGCGATGTTCCTGCGGCAGGCGGAGGGCCCGGAATGGCCGGACCTCTCGGAGGCGGCGCTCGCGGCCGAGCCGGCCTGGCTCGTCGCCGCCCTCGCCGGCAAGACCGCGCTTGCCGAATTCACCTCAGACGAGCTGGCGTCCGCGCTCGCCGGGCTGTTGCCGTGGAAGCTGCGCCGGCGGCTCGAGGCTGAGGCCCCGACGCATTTTGCCGCGCCGACCGGCTCGCGGGTGCCGATCGACTATGCGGCGCCGGAAGGGCCCAAAATCTCAATCCGGGTGCAGGAGTTATTCGGCCTCGACCGTCATCCGGCGATTGCCGGGGGCCGCGTGCCCCTCGTGGTGGAGCTGCTGTCCCCGGCCCATCGTCCGGTGCAGGTCACCCGCGATCTGCCCGGCTTCTGGCGCGGCAGCTACCAAGCGGTCAAAGCGGAAATGAAGGGCCGCTACCCGCGCCACCCATGGCCGGACGACCCCTTGCAGGCCCCGCCGACCCGCCGTGCGAAGCCGCGAGGGTGATGGTACAATGGTAGTTGAGGCAGCTCGATCAGGTTGGAATATTTGATGGATTTCTGACATTCCCTCCCCTTGCAACCGGACGCGTTTCGCCCCACCATACGTACTCGTTGGAGGCCTTTCGTTCGGCTTAGTCGGCGGGGGGCCTTTTGCATTTTGAAGGCGCGGTCTGCGACACCGCCATGACCACCAACCGCAGTAGCCATATCCGGCTCACCTCCCACCCGGGGGCCGGCACGCCGGGCCGTTTCCCGATCCGCTGGAGCGCGCCGAGCGCGCGCGAACGCGGGCCGGTGATCGGCACCGTGACGGCCGGCTCGGACCGTAACGCGATCGGCGCCCACGGCGGCGCCTATGCGCTCTATCGCGCGCTCGCGGTCTCGGCTGGCGCGCTCAACCCGATCGCGCGGCCCGATTTCACCAACACGGCGCCGGTGATCGACATCGGGCCGCATCCGCAGTGGTCGGAGCCGGACCGCATCGTTTCCCTCGACCCGTGGGGTCACCGGGTACACGCCGACTTCCGCGCGGAAATCGCGGAAGGCCTCGACATCCGCCCGACCATCGCGGTCACGCGCGCGCGGCTCACGCTTGCCGAACTCGATGAGGCGGTTGCCGCCGGCCGGCTCACGGTCGACGGTGACATCATCCGCAAAAGCGGCGACATCGCCGTCACCAAGGCGGCGATCGATCCGGTGTGGTACCTGCCCGGCATCGCCGAGCGGTTCGGGGTCGCCGAGGACAAGCTGCGCCGCACGCTGTTCGAGCAGACCGGCGGCATGTACCCGGAACTGGTCACGCGCCCCGATCTCTCGGTGTTCCTGCCGCCCATCGGGGGCATCACCCTTTATATCTTCGGCGACCCGGCCGCGGTCGCCGACCGCCGGCGCACGCTCACCTGCCGGGTGCACGACGAGTGCAACGGCTCCGACGTATTCGGCTCCGACATCTGCACCTGCCGGCCATATCTCATCCACGGCATCGAGGAATGCGTGCGCCAGGCGCAGGCCGGCGGCGCCGGGCTCATCGTCTACAATCGCAAGGAAGGCCGCGCGCTCGGCGAGGTGACCAAGTTCCTCGTTTACAACGCGCGCAAGCGCCAGGAAGGCGGCGACCAGGCCACCACCTATTTCGAGCGCACCGAATGCGTCGCCGGCGTCCAGGACGCGCGCTTTCAGCAGTTGATGCCCGACGTGCTGCACTGGCTCGGCATCACCCGCATCGACCGCTTCGTGTCCATGTCCAACATGAAATACGACGCCATCGTCGGCTCGGGCATCGAGATCGGTGAACGTGTGCCGATCCCGGACGAGCTGGTGCCGGAGGACGCCAAGGTCGAGATCGAGGCCAAGAAGGCGGCCGGCTATTACGCCGAGCGCATTCCGGATGCCGCCGCGCTGCGCTCGACGATCGGACGCAAGCTCGAAGAATGATGTTTATTTGTTTCTCTGCGGGAAGCCGGTGCCCAGCCCTGCAGACACGGCTGTCGGCCTGAGCGGCAGCGCCGCCACGCGGGACCGCCGTGCGGCCTTGACGCTGCTCGGCGCCGCGGCGGTCCGCGAGCGCGCGCAGGATGTTCTTGCGGCCGGCCTCGACGACCGCCTCGATCATTTCACGGTGCATGCCCACTGGCTCGCGGCGGCGGCGGTGATCGTCGCCAATGTCGTGCGCACGAATTATCCCGACCTTGCCGTGCCGTTTCATGCGCGCTGGCGTCACTTCGTCGTTGCCGGGCGCGATCTGTGGCGCGAACGCGTGGCGGCAAGCCATTGGCGCGACGCGGCCGCGCAGGCGCGGGCGGCTTTCGACCTCGCGATGGTCTCGGTGCTGCTCGACGCCGGGGCCGGCACCGCGTGGCGTTACCACGACCATGCGACCGGCGTAGAGATCGGCCGCTCGGAAGGGCTCGCGCTTGCGAGCATGCGCATGTTCGAGGCCGGGCTGTTCTCCGCCGATCCCGCCGATCCGCTGCGCGCCGATGCCGAGCGGCTTGCGCGTCTCGACGCGGCGGCGTTGGCCGCAGGATTCCAGGCGGACGAGGGCAATCCATTGCCGGGCCTCGACGGCCGCGCAGCCCTGCTCCAGCGGCTCGGGCGCGCGGTTGCCGGCAACCCCGGTGTATTTGCGCGGCACGAGGCGCCGCGTCCCGGCGGCCTGTTCGATTTTCTTGTTGCCGCCTGGGGCGAGCGAGTGCCGGCCCCACGTATTCTCGAGGCCCTGCTCGTGCATCTCGCCGAGATCTGGCCCGGGCGGCTCACGCTCGGCGGCATCGGGCTCGGCGACACGTGGCGTCACCCCGCGGTCAAGCGCGCCGACGCGAGCGACGGCTTGATCCCGTTTCACAAGCTCTCGCAATGGCTCGCCTATTCGCTGATCGAGCCGCTGCAGGAGGCTGCGATCGACGTGGCGGATATCGGCGGCCTTACCGGGCTTGCCGAGTACCGCAACGGCGGCTTGTTCGTCGATGCCGGCGTGATCGTGCTGCGCGATCCTGCGGCTGCCGAGCGCCCGCATCCGGTCGACGCGCCGCTGGTGGTTGAATGGCGCGCGCTCACCGTGGCGCTGCTCGACCGCCTCGCACCGCTGGTGCGCGAGCGGCTGGGCGTTACCGAGCAGGCGTTCCCGCTCGCGCGCGTGCTCGAAGGCGGCACCTGGGCGGCGGGCCGTCGCCTCGCGCAGGAGCGGCGGCCCGACGGCGCTCCGCCGATCCGCGTCGCAAGCGACGGCACGGTGTTTTAAAACAAGGCGCGCAAGACGAGGGTTGATCGATGGAAGGCGTGACGGTCGTCGAGCATCCGCTCGTCCAGCACAAGCTTACGCTGATGCGGGACAAGAGCCGCTCGACCAAGGGCTTTCGCCAGCTCCTGCACGAGATCGGGATGCTGCTCTGCTACGAGGTCACCCGCGACCTGCCGCTGGAGTTGACGCAGATCGAGACGCCGATGGCGTCCATGCGCTCGCCCGTGCTCGCCGGCAAGAAGCTCGTGTTCGCGCCGATCCTGCGCGCCGGCATGGGTTTCGTCGACGGGATGCTCGAGCTGGTGCCCTCGGCGCGCGTCGCCCAGATCGGGCTCTATCGCGAGCCGAAGACGCTCGTTTCCGTCGAATATTATTTCAAGGCCCCCGAGGACGTGGCGGACCGGCTCGTCATCATCATGGATCCGATGCTGGCGACCGGCAATTCGGCGGTGGCCGCGGTCGACCGCCTCAAGGAACGCGGCTGCAGCAACATCCGCTTTCTCTGTTTGCTGGCGGCGCCGGAGGGGATCGAGAAACTGCGCGGGCACCATCCCGACGTGCACATCTGGACGGCGGCGATCGACGATCGGCTCGACAATCACGGCTACATCGTTCCGGGCCTCGGCGACGCCGGCGACCGCATGTACGGCACGAAATAGGCCCGTCATTGCGAGCGAAGCGAAGCAATCCAGGGCAACCTCAGCCTGGATTGCTTCGTCGCTTCGCTCCTCGCCATGACAGCGTTGGTGACGCCTGTCTCAACGATTCAAATCCGATGAAAATTACTTAACCGCCCGTTTGCCATGTCCGCGGATCGGCAGGGCGCGCAGCGCGATGTTAGGACGGCGCTCGCGGTTTGATGGTGTGATGACGCGCACCCGGAACGCCGGCTAACATGCGCAACTTCATCATCTTTGGCATCGTGGCGCTGGCCGCGGCCGCCTTCGTGCCGCGCTATTTCGACCGCATGGCGAGCCACGCCGCCGCGCCGCCGCCGGCGGCCCCGGTCCAAACCGTTGTCGCGCCGCCGCCCGTTTACTCCGGCGGACCAAATACCGTCGTGATCCAACCCGACGCACGCGGCCACTTCGCGGTCGAGGGTGCCGTGAACGGACGGCGTATCAGGTTCATGGTCGATACCGGCGCCTCGCTCATCTCGTTGACCGAGCGCGACGCGAGCCGCCTCGGCTATCACCCGGCGACCCGCGATTACACTCTCAAGATGCGCACCGCGAATGGCACCGGCCGGGCCGCTCCCATCAAGCTCGACATGGTCGAAATCGGCGGCGTGATGGTCCGCAACGTGGATGCCCTGATCGTACCCGACGGGGCGTTAGCTGAAAACCTGCTCGGCCTCTCCTTCCTTTCCCGCCTGCGCCGGTTCGAATACCGCGAAGGCCGCCTGGTGCTGGAAGAATAAGTCCGGCCGCGTTTGTCGGCCTCCCGACGTTCCATCGCTTGGCTTTGCACGGCCCAATCCATCGGCTATGTGCTCGCCGCGCCGGGCGGCATGAACCCGTTCGCAGCGGCGACGTTATTCCTCGGTTCATGCTCGGTCTCGAGGTTCCGATGTTTCCTGTCCCCGCCGCCGCGCTCAAGCCCAACACCTACGCGTTCGAATCGCGCCCCCTGGTCAAGGCCACCGGCTTTCGCGAGTACGACGCGCGCTGGCTGCTCGACCGCGAGATCAACCTGATGGGCGTGCAGGCCCTCGGCATGGGGCTCGGCACGCTCATTCATCAGCTCGACGTGCGGCCCGAGATCGTGACCGGCCACGACTTCCGCTCCTATTCGGCCGCGGTGAAGATGGCATTGGTGTCCGGGCTGATGGCGGCCGGCTGCAAGGTCCGCGACATCGGCCTTGCACTCTCGCCCATGGCCTATTTCGCGCAATTCGAGCTCGACGTGCCGTGCGTCGCCATGGTGACCGCCTCGCACAACGACAACGGCTGGACCGGCGTGAAGATGGGGGCCAATCGCCCGCTCACCTTCGGGCCCGACGAAATGAGCCGCCTCAAGGACATCGTGCTCGCCGCGCGCTTCGACCTTAAGGGCGGCGGCGAATACCGGTTCATCGAGGATATGGCGGCGCGCTACATCGCCGATCTCACGCGCCGGCCGAAACTCAAGCGCCACCTCAAGGTGGTCGCCGCCTGCGGCAACGGCACGGCGGGCGCGTTCGCACCCGAGGTGCTCGAAGCGGTCGGCTGCGAGGTCGTGCGGTTCGATTGCGACCTCGACTACACCTTCCCGAAGTACAATCCGAACCCCGAAGACATGAAGATGCTGCACGCCGTGCGCGACGAGGTGCGGCGCACGAAGGCGGACGTCGGGCTCGCGTTCGACGGCGACGGCGACCGCTGCGGCGTGGTCGACAACGAGGGCGAGGAGATTTTCGCCGACAAGGTCGGGGTGATGCTGGCGCGCGACATGTCGGCGCTGCATCGCGGCGCGACGTTCGTGGTCGACGTGAAGTCGACCGGCCTGTTCGCGACCGACCCGGAGCTCAAGAAGAACGACGTCAAGGCCGATTACTGGAAGACCGGGCACTCCTACATGAAGCGCCGGGTCAACGAGATCGGCGCGCTCGCCGGATTCGAGAAGTCGGGGCACTTCTTCTTCAACAAGCCGCTCGGGCGCGGCTATGACGACGGCCTGATCTCCGCGCTCGCCGTGTGCGACATGCTCGACCGCAACCCGGGCCGCAGCATGGCCGATCTCAGGAATGCGCTGCCGCGCACCTGGCAGTCTCCGACCATGGCGCCGCATTGCCCCGATGAAACCAAATACGACGTCGTCGCCGACGTGGTGAAGCATTTCGAGGACGCGCGCGAGAAGGGCGAGCAGGTCGCCGGCCAGCCGATCCGCGATCTCGTCACGGTCAACGGCGTGCGCGTCACGGTCAAGGACGGCACCTGGGGCCTGGTGCGCGCGTCGTCCAACAAGCCGGAACTCGTGGTGGTGGTCGAGAGCCCGGTGTCGGACGCGCGCATGCGCGACATGTTCAAGGCCGTCGACTCGGTGCTGCGCACCCACAAGGAAGTGGGCGAATATAACCAGACGCTCTGATCTCGTCCCCTCGCGCATTCTCATCTAACATCGGCTTCATGCGCGTTGCGATCCTGGGTGCCGGACCGGCCGGGCTCTATCTTGCTTATCTGATCAAACGGCGCGACCGCGGCGTCGAGGTGAGCGTGGTCGAGCAGAACGACCGCGACGCGACCTTCGGGTTCGGCGTCGTGTTCTCCGACCGCGCGCTCGAGTTCCTCAAGGACGACGATCCCGACACCTACGCGGCGATCGTTCCCCATCTGGAAGCCTGGACCGACATCGCGATCGTGCACCGCGACGAACGCGTGCGCATCGACGGGGTCGGGTTCGCGGCGATCGGCCGGCTCAAACTGCTGCATCTTCTGCAGGCGCGGGCGCGCTCGGTCGGCGTCGAACCAAATTACCGGCACGCCGTCGTGAGCTTGAGCGACCTCGGCGACGCCGACTTGATCGTGGGCGCGGATGGGGTGAACTCGCTCGTGCGCCGCACGCACGAGGGTGCGTTCGGCGCTACGACCACCTATTTGACCAACCGCTTCGCCTGGTTCGGCACCACGAAGCCGTTCGAGACGCTCACCCAGACCTTCCGGCGCACCGATCTCGGCGTCTTCAACGCCCATCACTACCGTTACGCGCCCGACATGAGCACGTTCATCGTCGAGGTGACCGAGGCGACGTTCGCCCGCGCCGGCTTTGCGCACATGAGCGAAACGGAATCGGCTTCCGCATGCGCGCACGTGTTTGCTGCCGCCCTCGACGGCCATGCTTTGGTGTGCAACCGCTCGCTCTGGCGGCAATTTCCCGTCGTGCGCAACGCCCGCTGGTCGCACGAGCGGCACGTCCTCATCGGCGACGCCCTGCACACGGCGCATTTCTCCATCGGCTCGGGCACGCGGCTCGCCCTGGAAGATGCCATCGCGCTCGATCGCGCGCTCGCTGCCCACGCGAACGACATACGTGCTGCACTGCAGGCGTTCGAAGCCGCGCGCCGGCCGGTCCTGGAGAAACTGGTCGCGGCCGCCAATGCCAGCGGCGCCTGGTACGAGCGCTTCGCCGAGCACATGGCGCTTGCCCCCCTCGACTTCGCCATGAGCTATTTGACGCGCTCGGGCCGCATCGATCCGGCTCGCTTGCGCCAGTCCTCGCCGCGCTTCGCCGAGCGGTTCGCGCGTCGGATGGGCTGACGCCCGTTACGTCGGCTCGGGCAGGGTGGCGCGGAACGGGTGACCGCGATAGACGCCGAGAATTTTGAGTTCCTTCGAGAAGAATCTCAGCTCCTCCAACGCCAACCCGAGGCTGCGATCGTCCGGGTGGCCCTCGACGTCGGCATAGAATTGGGTGGCGAAGAAATTGCCGTCGACCATGTAGCTTTCCAGCTTGGTCATGTTGATGCCATTGGTGGCAAACCCGCCGAGCGCCTTGTAGAGTGCCGCCGGCACGTTGCGCACCCGGAATACGAACGTGGTGACGATCGCGCCTTCGCCGCGCGTCGCCCACTGCGCCTGCCGCGCCAGCACGATGAAGCGGGTGGTGTTGTGCGCTTCGTCCTCCACGTCCTCGGCCAGGATGTCGAGGCCGTAGATTTCCGCGGCGAGACGCGAGGCGATCGCGGCGCGGGTCTTGTCGCCGCGCTCGGCGACCTCGCGCGCCGAGCCCGCGGTGTCGGCGGCGACGATCGGTTTGAGGCCGAGTTTGCGGATGATGTTGCGGCACTGGCCGAGCGCCATCACGTGGCTCTCGACCGACTTGATGGCTTTGAGCTGCGCGCCCTTCGGCGCCATCAACTGATGGCGGACCGGAAGGAAATACTCGCCGATGATGTGCAGGTCGGAGGTCGGCATGAGGTGGTGGATGTCGGCTACGCGCCCGGCGACCGAGTTCTCGATCGGGATCATGCCGAGTTCGGCTTCGCCGGCGGTGATCGCCGCGAAGGCGTCCTCGAAGGTCGCGCACGCCACCGGCTCGTGGTCCGGATAGGCGGCGTGGCAGGCGATGTGGGAATTAGCCCCCGGCTCGCCCTGGAATACGATTTTCTGTGCGCTCATGCTGCGTCCGGTACGCGTTCGAGCGGCCCAAAGTCAATGTTTCGTATTTCTCAGCAAATCGCGCACGCGTTCGAGGTCCTCAGGCGTGTTGACGTCGAGCGGCTCGGCGTCGATCAGCGTCACGTCGATGCGCATGCCGGCTTCGAGCGCCCGCAACTGCTCGAGCCGCTCGCGTTGCTCGAGCAAGGAAGGTGGAAGCGCCACGAACCGCTCGAGCGCCGTGCGCCGGTAAGCATAGAGGCCGAAGTGATGATAGAGCGGTCCGTCGCCCCAGGGGGCCGTCGCGCGCGTGAAATAGAGCGCGCGCAGCCGCCCGGGCGCGACGGTCGAGCCCACGACCTTGACCATGTGCGGATTGATGCGCCCGGCCCCGTCGCGGATTTCCGTCGCGATGGTTGCGATGTCGACCGCCGGATCGGCGAGCGGTCCGAGTACCGCACGGAGATCCGCGGGCGATAACGTCGGCATGTCGCCCTGCAAGTTGACGACGATTCTGCCGCCGCCCGCGGGATCGAGCGTGCACATCGCCTCATGGATGCGGTCGGAGCCGGAGGCGTGATCTTCCCGCGTCATCACCGCCTGCCCGCCCGCCGCCTCGACCGCCGCCGCCACCTCGCGCGAATCGGTCGCGACCGCGACCGGGCCGATCGCGGCGGCGCGGGCGAGCGCCAGCATGTGGGCGATCATCGGTTTGCCGCCGATGTCGGCGAGCGCCTTTCCCGGCAACCGGCTCGATGCCATGCGGGCGGGAATCAGCACCAGGACGTCGCCTTCGGGCATCGGGCCCGCTTCCCCGCAGCTTGCACTTCGGTCGCGGTTATACGGGTTGCCACCGGCGCGGCAAACCGGGTATGTGGAGCCCCGCCGGGCGTCCGTCCGGTCCTTATCGATCAGCCCTCCGCCCGTTCGGGAGCCGCAACGCGATGGACTCGTTCGAGATCAACAAAATCCTGGGCGCGGTCCTCTTCACCTGCCTGGTGTTGCTCGCGCTCAACATCGCGGCGGGCGCGATGTTCGCGCCGGCAAAACCGCAGAAGCCGGGCTACGAGATCGCGGTGGTCGAGCAGCCGGCGGAAGGCGCGAAGCCGGAAGCGGCCGCGCCTCCCGAGCCGATCGAAAAGCTCCTCGCCTCGGCTTCCGTCGAGAAGGGCGAACAGTCGGCGAAGAAGTGCCAGGCCTGCCACACCTTCACCAAGGGCGGCCCCAACCGCATCGGACCCAATCTGTACGGGGTGGTGAACCGGCCGAAGGCATCGGAGGCGGGTTTTACCTATTCGGATGCGATGAAGAAGAAGGGCGGGAACTGGACGATCGACGACCTCAACGAGTTCCTGTCCGGCCCGCGTACCTTCGTGCCAGGCACCAAGATGACCTTCGTGGGATTGCCCAAAGGGAGCGAGCGGGCGGACGTCATCGCCTATTTGAACAGCCTCGCCGATAACCCGGCGCCGTTGCCCAAGGCGGCGCAAAACGAGACGCCCGGGCAGAAGACCCAGTAGCG
>Ga0153928_1001004_pt1 | contig 13332 bp, 8 predicted proteins | sample TSNJ012MetaG_FD_106656 | JGI IMG/M metagenome (GOLD analysis project Ga0153928, IMG submission 106656) | Attine ant fungus gardens microbial communities from New Jersey, USA - TSNJ012 MetaG | ecosystem: Host-associated > Fungi > Mycelium > Unclassified | place: USA: New Jersey, Wharton State... | reverse complement strand
CATGATCATCCACCCCGGCTTGTTGCCGGAATTACGGAATGCCTCGACTACTTCCAGGCGCTTGATAATTCTGGCGCGCTTCTGGCCGCTGGCATCTTTTAACTCTTTTCTTAACGTTTGGGAATCTTTTTCCAGATCAATGCTCTGCAGCAATTCCTGAATTGCCTCTGCACCCATTCCGACCCGGAAGTTGCCATAGCCGTTCTTTTCAATCTCTTCCCGATATTCTTTCTCCGAGAGAACCTGCTTATACTGCAGGCTGGTCTGACCCTGATCCAGCACAATATAGGAAGCAAAATACAGGACTTTCTCCAAAGTTCTCGGGGAAATATCCAGAATCAGTCCCATCCGGCTGGGAATTCCCTTAAAATACCAGATGTGGGAAACCGGCGCTGCCAGGGCAATGTGACCAACACGTTCACGACGCACACTGGCCTTAGTTACTTCCACTCCACAACGGTCGCAGATAACGCCTTTGTAGCGGATTTTTTTATATTTACCACAGTGACATTCCCAGTCCTTGCTTGGTCCGAAGATCTTTTCACAGAACAGACCATCCCGTTCCGGCTTTAACGTTCTGTAGTTGATCGTCTCCGGTTTCTTAACCTCACCGTGAGACCACTCCAGAATCTTTTCCGGTGAAGCCAGACCAATCTTAATGGCGTCAAATGTCAGCGGCTGATATGTTTCGTTTGTTTCAGGCATGAGCGCTACTCCCTTCTACTCTTCCCCTAAGCAAAGCGAAGGGGACTTTCCTAAATTTATTCTTCGTCAAATCCATCTTCTTTCAGGTCTAACTCCAAGTCATCTCCCTCAGGTTCAATTTCCTCTTCAATATCAACCAGTTCATCTCCCTTGAATTCCTGCTCCTGATAACCAAGAGCGCCCAGCGGCTGCTCTTCCCGTTTATAATTGCGATCCCCCTCAATGATAGAGCGCAGGTCAGTCTCACCATAATCAATGGTCTCACCAATCTCTACCTCGGTATTGTCATCGCGCAGCACTCTGACATCCAGTCCCAGTGACTGCAGCTCTTTTAAAAGCACCTTAAAGGACTCCGGAATACCCGGCTCCGGAATATTCTCGCCCTTGATAATTGCTTCATAGGTCTTGACACGCCCGACCACGTCATCCGACTTCACCGTCAGAATCTCCTGCAGGGTATAGGCGGCGCCATACGCCTCCAGAGCCCAAACCTCCATCTCACCAAAACGCTGTCCGCCGAACTGCGCCTTGCCGCCCAGCGGCTGCTGGGTAACCAGGGAGTATGGTCCGGTCGAACGGGCATGGATCTTATCATCCACCAGATGATGCAGCTTCAGATAATGCATGTGGCCAATGGTAACCGCACTGTCAAAATACTCACCGGTCCGGCCGTCACGAAGCCTGACCTTACCGTCGCGGCTTAGGGGAACATCTTTCCACAGACCTCTGTGTTCCAGATGCTCGCCCAGATATTCGATGACTTCCGGTTTTAGCTCATCCTGGTATTTCTCCCGGAAATCTTCCCATGATGTATTGACATAGTCATTGGCAACATCCAGGGTATCCATAATATCAATCTCGTTGGCACCGTCAAATACCGGGGTTGCAATGTTAAATCCAAGGGCTTTGGCAGCCAGGCTTAAGTGAATCTCCAAAACCTGACCGATATTCATACGCGACGGTACGCCCAGCGGATTCAGTACGATATCCAGCGGACGGCCATTGGGCAGGAACGGCATATCCTCCACCGGCAGCACGCGGGAAACAACACCCTTGTTGCCATGGCGGCCGGCCATCTTATCACCTACGGAAATCTTACGTTTTTGCGCTATATAAATACGAACGGTCTGGTTCACGCCAGGGGACAGCTCATCGCCATTCTCTCGGGTAAATACTTTTGCATCAACGATAATACCATAAGCACCATGGGGTACTTTCAGGGAAGTATCACGTACTTCTCTGGCTTTCTCACCAAAGATCGCCCGTAACAGACGTTCTTCAGCCGTCAGCTCGGTCTCACCCTTAGGGGTAACCTTACCAACCAGAATATCACCGGCACGTACTTCGGCACCGATGCGGATAATACCTCTTTCATCCAGATCCTTCAGGGCATCGTCACCAACACCAGGAACATCACGGGTGATCTCTTCCGGTCCCAGCTTGGTATCACGTGCTTCTGCTTCATATTCTTCAATATGAACCGAGGTGTAGACATCATCTTGTACCAGTCTCTCACTTAAAAGAACAGCATCCTCGTAGTTATAACCTTCCCAGGTCATAAAGCCGATCAGAGGGTTCTTGCCCAGCGCAATCTCACCGTTCTGGGTGGAAGGACCGTCAGCAATTACCTCGCCTGCCTCAACGTGGCTGCCTTTATATATGATTGGTTTCTGATTATAGCAGTTGGACTGGTTACTGCGCTTAAACTTGGTCAGATGATAAACATCACGGCCACCGTCCTTATCACGCCTGATAATGATCTCATTGGAAGCGGAACGCTCAATCACACCGGCATTCTTTGCTACCACACAAACGCCGGAGTCAACGGCCGTCTTGCCTTCCATACCGGTTCCGACCACAGGTGCCTCCGTCGTCAACAGCGGCACGGCCTGACGCTGCATGTTGGAACCCATCAGGGCACGGTTCGCATCGTCATTCTCCAGGAACGGAATCATCGAGGTCGCTACCGAAAATACCATCTTCGGCGAAACGTCCATCAAATCCACATTTTGGCGCTGAAACTCCGAAGTTTCCTCGCGGAAACGTCCGGATACATTATTACGGAGAAAATGTCCGGTGGCATCCAGCTGCTCGTTCGCCTGGGCCACAATAAAGTTATCTTCTTCATCCGCCGTCAGGTATATTACCCTGTCGGTGACAATGGGATTATCCGGATTGGTCTTATCAACCACCCGGTAAGGTGCCTCAATAAAACCGTACTGGTTCACCCTTGCATAAGTTGCCAGGGAATTGATCAAACCGATGTTCGGACCTTCCGGGGTCTCGATCGGACACATCCGGCCATAGTGGGTATAGTGTACATCCCGTACCTCGAATCCGGCACGGTCTCTGGACAAACCGCCGGGGCCCAACGCGGAAAGTCTTCTTTTATGAGTCAGCTCCGCCAGCGGATTGTTCTGATCCATAAACTGGGACAGCTGGGAACTGCCGAAGAACTCTTTGACCGCTGCGGTAACCGGCTTAATATTAATCAAGGACTGTGGCGTAATGCCATCCATATCCTGGGTGGTCATCCGCTCTCTGACCACACGCTCCATTCGGGACAGGCCGATCCGGTACTGGTTCTGCAATAACTCGCCAACGGCACGGATCCGGCGATTGCCCAAATGGTCAATGTCATCCGCCGTACCAATCTCACCCTCCAGGTGCATATTATAATTAATGGAAGCAATAATATCTTCTTTAGTGATATGCTTAGGAACCAGCTCACCGATATTGCGATGAATCAGTTTCTTTAAGGCCTCTTGGTCACCGGAAGCTTCTTCCAGAATAGTTTTCAGGACAGGGTAATATACTAACTCCGTAATTCCGGCTTCTTTCGGTTCAAAATCCACATAGGAAGCCAGATCAACCATCATATTGGAAAGAATCTTGTAATTACGTTCCGGCCCCTGTACGTACACATACGGTACTGCGGCATTCTGAATGTCGGCAGCCAGTTCTTTGGTCACAGAAGTGCCTGCTTCGGCCAGAACCTCACCGGTGGTTACATCCACAACCGTCTCCGCCAGGGTATGACCGGTAACCCGGTTTTTAAACTGAAGCTTCTTATTAAATTTATACCTGCCGACTTTGGCCAGATCATAACGTCTCGGATCAAAGAACATGCTGTTCAACAGGCTCTCTGCACTATCAACGGATAAAGGTTCGCCCGGGCGAATCTTCTTATACAATTCTAACAAGCCATCATGGTAGTTGTCGGAAGTGTCCTTACCAAAGCTGGCCAGTAACTTCGGTTCCTCACCGAACAAGTCGATAATCTCGGCGTTGGTACCAAAACCAAGGGCACGCACCAATACTGTCACCGGTACTTTTCTGGTCCGGTCAACACGTACATAGAAGATATCGTTGGAGTCGGTCTCATACTCCAGCCATGCACCACGGTTAGGGATGACAGTACAGCTGTATAATTCCTTACCGATCTTATCATGGCTGATGCCATAATAGATACCGGGTGAACGAACCAGCTGGCTGACGATAACACGCTCCGCACCGTTGATCACAAACGAACCGGTGTTGGTCATCAGCGGCAAATCGCCCATAAAAATCTCATGTTCATTAATTTCTTCTTTATCTTTATTGTAAAGTCTTACCTTTACCTTTAAAGGTGCCGCGTAAGTTGCATCACGTTCTTTGCATTCTTCGATGGTATACTTAACATCATCCTGACATAATGTAAAGTCTACAAATTCCAGACTCAGATGTCCTGCAAAATCTGCGATAGGCGAGATGTCATTAAATACTTCTCGCAGCCCTTCCTTCAGGAACCACTGATAGGAGTCTTTCTGAATCTCAATCAGGTTTGGCATCTCAAGTACTTCTTTCTGTCTTGAGAAGGTCATTCTCACGCTCTTCCCGGCTGGTACCGGGCGCATTCTGCTTTTCTCCATTGACGTTTTACCCCTGCTTTTCTTTCTGATTTTGGGCGCAAAAGGCCCATGATGCCACAATAGTGCACATTCCATATTAGCATAGCCCTGTCAAGGTGTCAAGTTTTTTCTCTTGCATTCCTGACCGAAAAATGATATACTATTTGGGCAGGTTTTTTGCCTGCTACATACAAGTACTTAATTGGAGGTATTCCCCATGCAAACATTTTTAAACATACTGCTGATTATTTTGGCAATTGCAGCAGTAGTCCTGGCCGTCCTTTATTTCCTGGGCAGAAGGCTGGAAAAGCGTCAGGCGGAACAGCAGGTGATGATGGAAGCCGCCAAGCAGACCGTATCCATGCTGGTCATTGATAAAAAGAAGATGAAGATCAAAGATGCCGGACTTCCTAAGATGGTGTACGAACAGACACCGAAGTATATGCGCTGGGCTAAAGTTCCGGTGGTAAAAGCCAAGGTTGGTCCGAAGGTGATGACACTGATGGCGGATGAAAAAGTATTTGCGGCCCTTCCCCTGAAGACGGAAGCCAAGGTCGTTGTAAGCGGTATTTACATTACCGAAATCAAGAGTGTCCGGGGTGGTACGGTAGTACAGGCACCACAGAAAAAAGGATTTTTGTCAAGATTCAGAAAAAAGAAATAATTTCAAAACAACAAAGAGGTCAGACGCTGCATCCCGGTCCGGCCTCTTTTTTTGAATCCATAGTTACAAGTTTAACTGGGCCTTTCCCCGGGAACATACATCCAGCGTAATATTGCACACCGTCATCGGCTCGTAGTTGATATCCAGTGAATATTCCACCGACACATTCAGCCGGTCCTCTTGTTCCTGCAGCTGGATCCGGTTGGTGTTGATGCCAATCATCATATCGCCCATGGGGGTGGCATAGCGGGTCATTTTCTTCTGATCCTTTTCAAATACCATATGGGTATTGATAGCACCACGTTTCCGGATGTCCAGCATCTGCGGTGTGATCTTTACCGTATTGCGGATCATTCCCTCGACTCCTTCCAGCAATTCTTCATAAATCACATAGTGCTTTCCGTTTTTTTGGAAATAATCACCGGTGGTAATCACCTCCACGTCATCACTTTGGTCATCCATGCGCTGGAGACCGCTGATGCGGATCAGGACATCTTTTGTCATATCAATACTCCTCTATGTTTATCTTTTTCGTCTCTTTTACCTCATTGGGCAAAATGGCTGTCGCAAAGCTGGTAAACTGATCAGCCAGATCGCTGACATAAAACTGGTATTTCTCGCCCGTTGACGGTTCTGCGGCATTATATTCAAGGCCCTGTTCCATTAATAACTCTTTCAGCTCAATGGCAGTCTCATAAGCGGGATTCACCAGGGTTACTTCCTCGCCCATCACTCTGCGCATCGTCGAACGTAAAAGGGGGTAATGGGTACACCCCAGAACCAGGGTATCAATGTATTTTTCCTTTAACGTGCACAGGTAACGGGAAGCAATCTCGTCAGTCACCGAATCGTGCAGCAAACCTTCCTCGACCAGCGGAACAAACAGTGGGCAGGCCTTGCCAAACACTTTAATATCAGGACGCAGCTGCGTCATCACTTCGGTATAAATCCCACTGCCAATGGTACCGGCCGTGCCGATTATCCCGATCTTTCCATTACGGGTTGCCTGTACCGCAGTTCTGGCTCCGGCATTGATCACCCCGATAATCGGAATATCCAAATCCTTCTGCACGGCTTCCATGGCATGGGCACTGGCGGTATTGCAGGCAATTACAATAGCTTTTACTTCCTGGGTTTTTAAAAAGCGGATTATCTGCCCGGAATAACGGATTACCGTCTCTCTGGATTTACTGCCATAAGGCACTCTTGCGGTATCGCCAAAATAAACGATCCGCTCCTGCGGCATCTGCCGCATAATCTCCCGTGCCACTGTCAGGCCGCCGACACCGGAATCAAAGACACCAACCGGAGCATTCCTTTTGTTATGTTCCATGACTGCTCCTTTATTCCCGTTCAAATGCCAGGGTAATCAGCTGATCAATCAATAACCCCTTGGACAGCCCCGCTGCCTCCCATAGCATCGGATACATGCTGATGGCCGTAAATCCGGGCATGGTATTGATTTCGTTAAAGATCACTTCCCCCTCTTTAGTAACAAAAAAATCCACTCTGGCCAGGCCATAGCCATCTACCGCATTGAAAATCTGCTCGGCCGTCTTCCGCACCTGTTCGGCTGCGTCGCCCGGCAGCTCCGGGTCAATCACCGTACGGGATTCTTCATTATAATATTTAGCCTCAAAATCATAGAATTCGGCGGCCGCTAAAATTTCGCCCACACCGGAGGAACGAACCGGCCTGGTCCCGCCGCCTAACACGGCACATTCGATTTCATGGCCAACGATGGCTTCCTCCACCAGAATCTTCCGGTCATGCTTTGCCGCCTCTGTGAGACCGGCTTCCAGCTGCGTTCTGTTTTCCGCCTTGCTGATGCCGCGGGAAGAGCCGGCATTGGAGGGCTTGATAAATACCGGATAGGAAAACCGCTCTTCAATCCGGCTTACCGCCGCCGCCATATCTTTTTTCAGCTGCCAGGTCATCACCGGCACATAAGCGGCCTGGCGGATTCCCAAAGCATCGACAATAATCTTGGTATACAGTTTATCCATGGCCACTGCTGATGAAAGCACACCACAGCCGACATACGGAATCCTTGCCAGTTCCAAAAGTCCCTGTACCGTGCCGTCTTCGCCATACAGACCGTGAAGCACCGGAAATACCACATCAATCTTTTCTTCCCGACTGACGCCATCGACCGTTAAGATCAGACACCGCCTGGTGGCATCCGGTGAAATAATCGCTTCCATATTGCTGTTGCGCCAGGTTTCGTTACGAATGTCCTGAATCGAATCCGCCCGCAGCCAGTGGCCATCTTCGGTAATCCCAATTAATATGATCTCATATCGCAGTGTGTCAATCTGTTCGGCCACATTGGCTGCCGACATACAAGAAACAATATGCTCGGACGACTGCCCGCCAAACAGCACTGCAACTTTCTTCTTGTTCATGTTCCAGTCCTCACTTTTTGCTTTTATTTCCCAATTTTCTGATTAATTATACCATATCTGTCAATACTTAAAAATGTAAATTATGCTTTTTATATTGTAAAAAATGACAAGACGAGGTGTCCCCATGAAAAAATATATGTTTTTATCCTTTACCTGCCTCCTGGTGGCCGGTTTGATCGCTTTTAGCCAGGTTCGCAAACAGCAGGAGAAACTGGCCGATCATCTGGCGCCTTCTATTCTCCGTTTTCATATTCTGGCCGACAGTGACAGCCGTCAGGATCAGCAGGTGAAGCTGGAAGTCCGCAGCCTGATACTGGATTATATGCAGAAGAAAATGGATCCGGACGCCAAAAAGCCGGAAATCACCGCCTGGCTGACCGAAAATACCGGTTCTCTGGAAACAATGATGAATCAGTATCTGGCTGAACAGGGCTTTTCTTATCAGGCCAGACTGCAGCTGACAAACTGCTATTTTCCGGCCCGTGCTTACGGCACATTTACCTTTCCCGCCGGTTACTATGATGCTGCCAGAATTGTTTTGGGGAAAGGAAGGGGGCATAATTGGTGGTGCGTTCTCTATCCGCGTTTTTGTTTTGTCGATGCGGTCTGCAGCTCGATTCCGGAGGAATCTCTGGCTTTCTTGCAGCAGAACCTGAATCAGGACGATTTCCTCGCTTTGGAGGATAACCGTCCTGAAATTAAAATCCGTTTTTTCCTGCTGCCGGATTTATATTCTGAATAAAAATCCTTACTTATTCAAGGGAGGCATAGCCCTTGACAGCCCACTGATAGGTTTCAATCGACAGACGCAGGGCCAGATCAGCCGATTCGCAGGCAGCCTTCTTCTGATAATAGGATATCTGGGCGCCCAGATAATCCGATTTGCTAAGCAGACCCAGCTCATACATCCGGTTATAACCATCCAGACTTTTCTGAGCAGCAGCGAAACCGGTCTGAGCCGATTCATAGGATGCCTTTTGGGCAAGAACATCACTATAAAGCGACTGCATCTGAATGACCATCGTTTGCTCACCCTCTTCAATTGCCGCCAGACGGGCAGCGATGCCATCGTTGGTCTTGCCGGGTTCGGAACGGCGAAGTTCCATCAGCGTAACGTTGTTACCGACCGCTTTTACCGCATCTGCTTCCAGATCCATGGTATCAATCTGGCTGACATCCACCGGCGGAATCACCGCAATCACCGGACCGGCATCCGCTGCCCAGCCGGTCAGAGTACACAGGGAGGGTTTCATCTGCAGCAGGCCGCTTTCAATGCTGTTCATGTTGTTTTGCGCCGACAGCACATTGATCTGAGCGGCCAGAACATCTGCATCGGTGGCCATGCCCTGGGCTCTTTTATTCACTGCCAGTTGATACTGGGCATCGTACAACTCAGCCAGATGTCCCAGCGTCTCCTTTTGTTTGCGCAGACTGTCATAAGAAATCATCAGGCTTTGGGTACCTTTAACAATCTGATCTTCACCCCTTTGAATGCTGGATAAAGTGGATTTACGGTTCAAAGCGGCACTGCTCTTCAGAGCGCTCAGCGAACGGTCAAAGATAATTTCCTGGGTTGTATAATTTACCAGCGACTGATACGTGGCATTTTTTCCCAATTCTTTTTGATCTTGTAATAACGCAGGATTTTGCGCAACTTCTAATTGAAAGTCTTTGGTCGTTTGATCTTTCAACTCTTTCATTTTCCGGTTTTGGCTTTCCACTTCCTCTGCATTGCTCTGAATTGTCTGTCTCGCCTCCTCCAGATTTTTCCAGATATCACTGATGGTTCTGTTATATTCATGCACCAGCAAGGGAATCTCATCATATTCCAGAATATCATCCTGTAAGCGGGCCCAGGTTTCCTCGTCGTATCCTGAATTCACCTTGGTGGCAACCGGACCGGCCGCCAGAATCGTACCCGACATCAGCATGTTGATGGAAAGCACTGCCGCCACGCCCGTTGTATATGCTTTTTTCTTCATTATATCACCACCTTAAGATGCATTTGCCAATCCGTTTACTGCCCACTGATAATTCTGTACTGCCTGCAGCAATGACATCTCTGCAATCCGGACATTCAACTGGGCTGTCTCGGTTGTGTTTTTTTGTGACAGGTAATCCAGCCTGCTGATATTTCCAACACTATATTTCCTCTCGGCAGACTGAAAATTCTGCTGTTCCAACTGGGCCTGGGCAACCGCCAGATCATAAGATGTTTTAGCTGCCAGCACACTCTGGTAACTGCTTGACAATGCTGCACCAATATTCTGCTCATTTTCTTTAATTGTCTTATCCAGCGTTTCAATGGTGTCCTGGTATTTGGCATTTTCCCGTTTCCGCTTATTAATCTTCAGGGTATAGTTATTTTCCAACGCTGCCGCTTTATCCTCCGCCGGGTTCATTGCTGTAATCACGGCCATGTCCACACTGGGAAGTGCACCAATCTCAGGACTGGCATCGAACTTCCATCCTAACATTACCTGCAGCTTCTGGCGGGCATTTTCAATCGAAGACGCATTCGATTGAAGGGCCTGATCCATACTTCGCAAATTTTCCTGTGCCGTCAAAACATCAACTTCTGTTGCCATGCCATTATTTTTCTTAGTTACTACCGACTGATAAGTTTCCTGCAGCAGTGACTGCTTCGCCTGATCCACCTGCTGCTGAACCTGATTCCGGTAATAAGAAATCATATTGCTCTGGGCCACTGAAACCAAGGTTGCTTCCGCCAACTGATAGGTCAGCGACTTAATCAACAGATCATCCACGGCCTCATCAGCATTTTCCCGCAGGGTATCTATATTAGACTCATCACTGATAATCGCCATCATTGCCGATGCATAGCCGGCGTCATCGGAATCCGGATAACTGATATTGTTTTGAATCTCATTTGCCAGTTCCCGGTAACGGTTGGCCCATTTTTCATTGGTATCGCCGTACTCTTTCCTAAACTCATTTAAATCAATCCGGTTCTTCTGCACGGTGGCATTGTATTCATGAACCAAATCCGCCAGTTCGTCGTAATCGATATGATCATCCTGCAGCCGCGCCCACTCTTCAGCAGTGCGCGAAAATTCCGGGCTGGCCGCCAATGCCTGCAGCGGAGTCGCTGCAAGCATCAGGGAGGCCACGCCCAACGGCAGTATGCGTTTCCACTTTTTCATGGTAATCTCTCCTCTTTCTCGTGCCGGGTCATTAGTTAGTCATAATGAATTTCTTTTTTACGCTTCGGTGTCATTATATCATAATATACCGGCAACATCAACAGCGCCATGACAGTGGAAGCAATCAGACCGCCCACATCTACCAGGGCCAGGCCCTGCATGGACTTACCGCTGTCGCCATAAGCCATTGCCATCGGAATCATTGCCACGATGGTGGTCAGGGTGGTCATCAAAATCGGTCGCAGACGGGTTGCGCCGGCCTCGATCAGGGCGGTATGCAGATCCATCTCCTGCCGGTACTGGTTTACCGTATCGACATAAAGAATCCCGTTATTTACTACCGTACCGACCAACATCAAAAAGCCCAACAAAGAAGTCATACTGATTGATACATCACACAGATACAAGAGGCCAAAGGAACCAATCAGGGCGAAGGGAATCGTCGTCATAACCATGATGGAGTATTTGGGGGACTCAAACTGTGCTGCCATAACTACGAATACCAGGAAAACGGCGATTCCGATGGCACCAAACAAGGCTGCGAACTCTTCATTCATCATTTTATCCATAGAGTTTTCTGCCCGGCTGATGGAGGGTGTCAGGTGCTTGATTACTACTTCATTATAGAGCAGTTTATCAATGGCATCCTGTTCTCGGGGATCATCCGTCAGCAGATCCGCCGTGATTGTTACCCGATACTGTTTATCTACTCTGATAACGGTGCTGGGGCTGTCCTTGAAACCAATCGTGGCCACATCCGTCAAGGCCACACTGCCGCCAGTATTGGTGGTGAGCACGATACCCTGAAGCTTGTCGATCGTGTCGTATTCATCCTTTGGATATTCAACCATAACACTGACTTCATTGCCATCCACTTCCAGTGTAGTGGCTTCAATACCACCCAGCATATTAGCGACAGTACCGGCAATCTGAATCGGCGTGATATTCTCGGCATTTGCCTTTACCGCATCGATATTCAGTTTGACTACCGGTGCCGCATTTTCCAGACTTGTATGTACTTTAGTTACCTCAGAACGGGTCAGCAGCTCATCTGCTATCGCATCCGATGCGGCTTTTAAATCATCATACTGAGTACTCTGTAAAATATATTCCAATCCACCGGAGCTTGACATCATACTCATAGAAGAGGCTGCCTCTACTGTAATATTAGCACCGGCAATCTGATTAAGCAACGGTTTCCATTCTTTTACAATATCATCGGTCTCCCGCTTCCGGTCATCCTTCAGATACGCCGTCAGGGTTGCCGAAGAAGAGCCGCCCAGGGACATGCCGCTGCCGCCGGAGGTCAGCATATACGAATCATAATCTTCATCCTGCGTCACCTGCGCCTCGACCTGCTGTAAGATTTTATCCATCTCTTCCAAAGTAAGGCCCGGACGGGTTTCCACACTTACCGTAATCGTGCCGGTATCATCAGCCGTCATCAATTCCATCCGCAGCTGCGTCGCCATCCAGAAAGCTCCCAGCAGCATTGCCACCGAAGCAAGCATAACCACTGCTTTTCTGCGCAGGAACACCTCCATAATCTTACGATAACCGCGCTGCATGGTCCGGATCATTCCGCCGGCCGGTGCATTTTCCTTCTCCTGCGGACGTAAGAAACAGTAGCAAAGGGGTACGATTGTCATCGCGCTGACCAGTGATGCCACCATACAGAAGACAATGGTAAAGCCCAGCGGCATAAACATCTGTCCGGTCATTCCGCTTAAAAATGCCAGCGGCAGGAATACAACGCAGGTCGTTGCCGTTGAACCGATAATAGACATCAGGACAATCCCGCTTCCCTTTAATGCCGCTTCCCGGTAGCCGACAATTCCTTTTCCTTCGGTTGCGCGGAAACAGCTTTCCAGTACTACAATGGAGTTATCCACCATCATACCGACACCAAGCACCAGACTGCTTAAGGTAACAACGTTTAAAGTAAAGCCCATCAGACGCATCAGAATCAATGCTGCCAGAATGGAAATCGGAATCGAAGTACCAACAATCAAGGATGCCTTAATTTCACCAAAAAACAGCCATATGATAATCATTGATACAACGATTGCCATGATCATGGTCTGCATAACGCTCGACAACGAAGACGTAATATCATCACGGGTATCATTTACTACAACAATCTCCAGATTAGGATCTGCTGCCAGCAGTTGGCTGATGATCTCGGTCGCCGCATCGGATACCTCAATTGCCGTCGAACTCTGTTGTTTCTTAATACTGACGGAGATGGTATCCTGGCCGTTATAACGGGCAATACCGGAAGCGTCTTCAAGATCGGTACTGATATTAGCCACATCTTCCAGGTAAATAACATTGCCGTTACCCAGAGAAATCGGAATCTGCTTTAACAAATCCATCGTGTCATATTCCGTACCGGCGCTGACCGCCAGTTTTTGTCCGCCGACAATGGTATCACCGGCCGGATAGGTAAAGTTGGAGCTGCCGATTGCCGAAGCAATGCCGCTCATGGTCAGGTGATACTGATT
>Ga0153928_1001000_pt1 | contig 13357 bp, 10 predicted proteins | sample TSNJ012MetaG_FD_106656 | JGI IMG/M metagenome (GOLD analysis project Ga0153928, IMG submission 106656) | Attine ant fungus gardens microbial communities from New Jersey, USA - TSNJ012 MetaG | ecosystem: Host-associated > Fungi > Mycelium > Unclassified | place: USA: New Jersey, Wharton State... | reverse complement strand
GGAGATTGAAAAACTCGCGGCCGAAGACGCGGCGTGGTCCGAAGATCAGGCGGTCGACGAAGCGCTGAAAGTTTAGTCCCCCACCCCGCGAGGCCGCATCGCGCTGGAAGCTTAGCGCGCCTCGCAGCTAAGCTCGCAGCCCTCGCATTACCTCGCGGCTTTGAGCGGGGCGATTAACGCGTTGCGGCTTCGATCGGAAAGTCGTGGCCAAACCAGGAACTCTTCATCTGACTTGCTCCTCGTTGCCTGAATGTATGACCGGCTGAGGACGTTCGGCGTGACGTTCAGTTCCCCACTTCGATCAGTGCGAGCAAGCCGCGCCAATGCATAGCGGTGCGGCGCGGCGAACGTGCTGAGCTTCGGGATCGGCACAGCTTCAGGAGGACGAAATGAGGCCCTTCTCTTTAATAGGCTTCGCGCTGAGCACCGGCATCACAGCGCCATTGCTTACGGGGTGCGGCGGATCGCAGCCGCCGATCGGCGCGCAGGGCGCGATGCTGCAGGGCCCTGCGTTCTCGCACCGTCTCTTACCTTCTTCGGCGCACCGCGTGCTGTCTTATCGGGTAATCCACCGCTTCGTGGGTGGCCCTGGCGGCACCAATCCTTCCTCGGATCTCATTTACGTAAACGGTTCGCTCTACGGTACGGCCGCACAGGGCGGCCTACCACAGAATACGGGAAACGGCTTTGGACTCGTTTACAGCATCACGACATCCGGAAAGATCAAGATCTTGCACGACTTCGCCGGCGGCTCCGATGGCGAAAACCCAGAGGCCGCCTTGGTCGACGTTGGCGGCACGCTTTACGGCACTACGTACCGTGGCGGTCGTTCAGGAGACGGCACCGTCTATAGAATCACCACCGCCGGCGTTGAGAAGGTGCTGTATGCATTCTCTTCCGCTACCGATGAGCCGTCGAACCCCGTTGGCGACCTGATCGCCCTCGACGGCACGCTGTACGGCGCGACCTACGTGGGCGGAGGCGGGACGTGTTTCATGTCGTCTGGCTACAACTATGGCTGTGGAACGATTTACAGCATCACTACCACCGGCAAGGCGAAGACCCTCGGCACATTCACTGGCAAGCGCGAGGGCGAGTGGCCCACCGCAGGATTGACCGCGGTCGATGGCCTGCTCTACGGCACGACCTCCCAAGGCGGAACCGCGCAGCAAGGAACAATGTTTCGCATAACCACTTCGGGAGTAAAGAAAAAACTCTACAACTTCGGGGCCGGCACCGACGGCCGCAACCCTAACGCGACCCTGCTTGACGTGAATGGCACGCTGTACGGTACGACGGCCGGCGGCGGCGACTCTAAGGCCGGCACTGTTTTTGCCATTAGCACGGACGGCGCGGAAAAGGTGTTACACAGCTTCGCAAACGGCGCCGACGGAGCGTATCCGGCTGCAAAATTGATCGACGTTCGCGGCAAACTCTACGGAACGACACAGCTCGGCGGTTCGCACAATTTTGGGACGATTTTCAGCATCACAACGGGCGGCACTGAAAAAGTCGTACACACCTTTACCGGCGGCCACGACGGGTCGTTTCCAACAGCCGGCATGACCGAAGTGAAGGGTACGCTGTACGGCACGACTCTTACCGGGGGTCATTCAGGGCCACACGGAGTCGGAACGGTCTTCGCACTGACTCCCTAGCTGGACGGCAGCCCGAAAGAATGAACGCCGTCAGCGACAATCGGGTCGCCAGGCCTGCGACCGTAATCAGCTGATCGCCACTTCGTCGACGCCGTAGCTCATATACCACGCGCGCCTATTGCGTGGTCCTTCCCCCGCCGCACTCACATGCCCGCGAGGCCGCGATCGGCGCCGGGCTTCGCAGCTGTATCAGTGAGTCCATCGTCTTTTCCATTCGCCGTGCAATTGTAGTTACAGCAAACGCAGCGCACCCTGGGCAGCAAGCGCAAGGGAAGCGGGGGACATACCCGCTTGCGCCAACGACCCCATTCCGCGAACGACGGCCAGCAGCGTTACGCCGATCGTTCGCGCATCGTGTTCGGCGGAAATGTCACCCGCGCTCTGTGCCTGGCGAACGCAGTTAACAATCTCACGTTCCATCGCCTTAAACGTGCGCTGAATAATCTTGTCCACTTTTGGAAAGCGCGCGGCAGTCTCAGCAGTACCCTTTGCCAGCATACACCCGCGACGGGCACTCGCGCCGCCCTCGGCGGCCGATTGAACGTACGCGCGCAAGCGCACGATCGCGTCCGCGTCGTCACCGCGCAACCGCGTCTTAATATTCGCAACGACCCATTCACAATAATCGTCGAACGCCAGCAGGTACATATCTTGCTTCGAACCATAGGCGCCGTAAAGGCTGCCCTTGCCGAGACCGGTGGATTGCATAATATCATCCAGCGATGTTGCCGAGTAGCCGTTGTCCCAGAAGAGCGTCTGAATGGTTTCTAACATTGCCGTTTGATCGAAGCTCACCGGGCGCCCCACGACTGTCATTCTAGCAGATGCTGACCAATGGGTCCAGATTGGTCCTTGGTTGTTGACTGAACGGTCCAGTAATGCTAGTATCTGTGGCGTGGGGCCGCGTTAGCGCTCCGAGATGCGGAACCGGATGGGCGTTGGCACGAGCCAGCCGACGGTGTCGAGTATCCCACAGACTCCGGGAGCAATCTGCGCTCCGATTCGTTTTGCGAGAAAGATGCACGACATGAACAGGTTAAGTGGGAAGACCGCCGTAATCACCGGCGGCGCTACGGGGATCGGGCGCGCCGCGGCGAGGCGCTTCATTGAAGAGGGTGCGTTCGTCTTCATTTTCGGCCGCCGGCAGGCTGCGCTCGACGCCGCCGTAGCCGAGCTCGGGCCGAATGCCCGTGCCGTCAAGGGCTCCGTCTCCGATCCGGCCGACTTAGACCGACTTTACGAGGCGGTGAAAGCCGAGCGCGGATCCCTCGACATCGTTTTCGCGAATGCCGGCGTGGGAAGCCAGCTTCGGCTGGGCGAGATCACGGCCGAACACATCAACGAAACGTTCGATACTAATGTGAAAGGCACGATTCTTACCGTTCAGCGGGCGTTGCCGCTGATGGGTAAAGGCGGTTCGATCATCTTGACTGGATCGAGCGCCGGCACCACGGGTGCCCCGGCTTTTACGGTATACAGCGCGAGCAAGGCGGCTGTGCGCAACCTTGCTCGGACCTGGGCCGAGGATCTGAAAGGTACCGGCATTCGCGTAAACGTCCTCTCGCCGGGGGCGACGGCGACTGAACTCGCGCGGGAGGCACTTGGCGAAGAGGGCATGAGCGCGTACGGTTCGATGACTCCGCTCCAGCGTATGGGAGATCCTTCGGAAATCGCGGCAGCGGCTGCATTTCTCGCATCGTCCGATAGCAGCTTCATGACCGCCAGCGAGGTCGCTGTCGACGGCGGCTTAGCGCAACTTTAGCATGTCGGTAAGGGGGAGAGCGTTCGTATGAAAATACAACTTGGCACGGTTTGGCATTTCAGTCTTGCCGTCAGAGACCCAGAGGAGCACGCGCAGTTTTGGACCAAAAACTTCGAGCTGCAGGAAATGTTCCGCTCCGATGAGGCCGTCGCAGTGACGAACAACGCCATCGTCATCGGGTTCTTCAAAGGCTTACCCCATCCGGACACGATCGACCACTTGTCGTTTCGCCTCGAAAATATGGGCGCGCTGCGCGAAGCGCTCAAGACGTTGAAGAACAACGGCGTAGAACTGGAAGATCCGGGTGACGAGATCGGCCCCACAAGCTCGGGCTCGCCGAATATGGGCCTTTGGTTTCATGATCCAGACGGTTATCGCTGGGAGTTGTCGGTCGAGAATGGCGCGCGAGAGAGCTAACGCGTCCACGGCGTGACGATCCTGCTTTATGGAGTCAACGAAAAAACCGTCCCGAGGTTGGCAGAGCCGCCGTACTCCGTCGTTCCGTAAAGCGCGCCCCCCACGTCGATCAATCCTCCCAGGGGAACTGCGCCATCGGATCCACTGCCGAAGCTGTGCAGTACCGTCTCCACGCCGTCCGTAGTGACGCTAAAAATTGTACCACAGCCTGAGCTGTACCGGCAGCTATATGTGCCGCCGTATTCTGTCGTACCATAAAGAGTGCCATTGACTTCGACTAAAGGCGCGGAGGGGTCGCGGCCGTCGGCTCCGCTGCCGAAGCTGTGGAGCACTTTCTCCGTACCATCCGTCGTGACGCTAAAGACGGTTCCACAGCCAATCGATGCGCAGTTATTATATGTGCCACCGAATAGTGTCGTTCCGTAAAGCGTACCGTTCACGTCGATTAAAGATGCAACGGGTCTGGCACCATCGCCGCCGCCGCCGAAGCTGTGCAGCACCTTTTCCTTGCCGGTGCTCGTCACGCTAAAGATCGTGCCGGCGTGGTGCGCGCCGCCAGCAGACGTCGTTCCATAGAACGTACCGCCCACGTCGATTAGCGCTGCGAGCGGACCAGCGCCCGTTCCTCTACCACTGAAACTGTGCAGTATTTTCTCCGTACCGCTCGGCGTGAGGGTAAAGACTGTGCCACGGGTTGCACGGCCGCCATATAGCGTCGTTCCGTAGAGTTTACCCTTCACGCTGATCAAGGGCGCATAAGGATAATCGCCGTCGGATTTCCTACCGAACGTGTCCAGCACTTTTTCGGTGCCGCTCGGCGTAATGCTGAAGACGGTGCCGTTTTGAGAGCCGCCTAAAGGCGTCGTTCCGTAGAGCGTGCCGTTGGCCTCGATCAACGATGCGACTGGGTTGATGCCGTCTGACGCAGCGCCGAAGCTGTGGAGCACGTGTTCCGTGCCGCCCTTCGTGAGACTGAAAACCGTCCCGCAGCCAAAAAAACCATCGACGTCGCATTTGGTGTATGAACCACCTCCGGCCGTCGTGCCGTAGAACATTCCGCCCACCTCGAACAAGCCCCCTGCGGGTTGGGCCCCATCGGGTGAGGTGCCAAAGGCATAGATGATTTGGTAGTTCTTGCTGCTCGTGGGTAGCGCAGTCGCCCGGCGCTGCGGCATCGCGTTCGACGCACCGATCGGCGGCTGCGATCCTCCGCACCCTGCGAGCAATGCAGCTGCGACGCTAATCGTGAATGCGTAGCGGCTAAGAGCGAAGGTTCCCATGTGCGATGCCTCCCGCAAGCTAAACGGACGAGCGGCTGAGAACGTTCGGCGCTGTCTTTGGCCAATCCGGCGCAGCAAGCGTCTTACGGCTTTGCGAGCCCCCGCAATGCTTCCCCAAAGCCTTGGATGCGGCACCCTCGTCCCAGCTCGGACGCGCGAGCAGGCCGCGATGATATCCCCGTCGTTGCCGCGATCTCCCGCTTGAACCACACCGCGTCGCGCTGGCCCGGATGCTCGCGAGTCCAGCGGCGATTGCGGCGATGTCCTTCGCCCGATCGCCTCGCCTCGCACGCGATTCGTGGCAGCCCTGCCGGCGTGGATCGTTGCCTGCAGCAGTCTGCACTGCGAGTACCTTTCGAGCGGCTACACTGCGGCGGCAGGTCATTACCGATCAACTCAGCGCAGGCACCAGAGAGAAGCACTTGCCCGCCGTTGTTGACGGCCAATAACCGCGCGACGCAGCGCGCGATGGGTGGCGAAGATTTCTCCACGGTTGAGGGGTTGCGCGTACGCATGGTGCTGCATTCGGGCAATACCGACGAACGTGACGGCGACTATTTCGGCCCGACGGTCAACCGCGCGTCCAGTGCCGCAGCGAGCGCATCGAGCGCGCGTGGAAAGGCCGTGCAAAATGCGTCGCCCATCGTTTTGAAGATGTACGCGCCGTGTGCTTCCATCGCCGCGCGCATCAATATATCGTGACGAGCGAGCGCGACGGACATCGCCTCGCGGTCGCGCTCCCAGCGCACGGTGCTGCCCTCGATATCCGAAAACAGGAAGGTTACCGTGCCCGTCGGACGCGCCGAGGCTGACCCCGAATCGTGCTGGGTCGCCATAAAGGCGCGTTTCGCGTCTAGTGGCGCTGTCCATGCCATACTGCTTGCCAAACCGAGCGAGCTCGTGCTACTTTTTCGATATGCGCCCGCGGGCTAGTGACGGCCCCCAGAAACGCTGAAAACACGGTTAACCTACTATCCAGAACATGGAGGATCTGTGAACTATCGCTTGCCGGTTGGGTTCGTCACACTTTTGATCGCGGTCGCTGGCTGCAGCGGCGTCGCTAATCTTCCATCAGGGCCCGGCAATCAAACGGCGTTTTCCCCGGCGGTGCTGGTCTCCGGGCGAACCGTTCGTTCCCGTCCGGGCGCCTCGGCGAACTTTCAGGTCGTCTACACGTTCCAGGACAGTGCCGACGGCGGAAACCCGTTTGCCGGCCTGACCATCGACAGAGCGGGAAACCTTTACGGCACGACGAGCTCGGGCGGCAGCGGTTACGGCACCGCCTTCGAGCTGAAGAACACGGCCAAAGGATACAAGTACGTCGTATTGCATACGTTCGCCGGCGGCAGCGATGGCGCGAATCCATACGCCCGCTTGATGCCGGGCGCCGGAGGGAAACTGTACGGGACTACCGTGAACGGCGGCGGCGGAGCCGGAACGGTTTTCGAATTGCTGCCGGGCAAGGCGCCCCGTTCCGAACGCGTGCTGTATGCTTTTACTCAGAGCGTTCAGGGCGCCAATCCATCTGCCGGGGACCTGACGATCGACTCAAACGGCGCAATCTACGGCACCACGCAATATGGCGGCGCCTATGGGCAGGGCACCGTCTTCAAGTTGTCACCCTCAAAGGGAGTCGATAAGGAAAAAGTCCTGTACAGCTTCGGTGCGAACTCATACGACGGCACTCAGCCGTATGCCGGGGTCACCCTTGACCGGGCGGGAAACATTTACGGCACCGCCGCGCTCGGCGGCCAAGGTTACGGCACCGTCTTTGAGCTGACCCCTTCGAAGAGCGGATGGACCGAACAGATCATCCACACGTTCGGGAACGTGAGCGACGGCGGGACTCCGTACGCCGGCCTGAGCTTCGATGCGCAAGGCAATCTCTTTGGCGCGACTACCCAAGGTCCGGGCAGCGCGGGGGGCACGTTTTTCGAACTGACGCCTGCGAACGGAAGCTGGTCGTTCAACACGATCTACAGTTTGCCAGGATGGGGGATCTCGGGCGAATTCCGTACCGCTTACCTTGACCCGAACGACAATATCTTTGGGACCACCCATTGCGACGGTCAGTACAGTTCCGGGTCGGTGTATGAGCTGCAGCGTTCGGGGAGCACCTACAACTACGTCGACCTGTATGATTTCACGGGCGGAACCGACGGACAGTACGTTTTCAGCAATCCGGCGTTCGATTCACACGGCAACATCTTCGGCACGACCAACGTCGGCGGTTCCGGGTACGGGGTCGTTTGGGAAGTTCGGGCAGCCGGCAAAAACCGGCGGGCGCCACGTGTGACCTCGACTGTTCCGGGTTAAACGTCCGAGGCCATCGGGGGAACGGGGATCTGTAGCGGCGGCTCGGTGGCCGATAACATTCGTCGAGGCGGGATTCTGTCCTAGCGAACGACACGTCATAGACCCGTGAGCCTGCACAAAGCGTTCCAATGCGTTGGGTGCGCTCGAGCACGGCCTCGCCGCACCTAACGCATGCAGCTGGGTTTGCCTGGCGCGCTTCCGCGGCCGGCGCGCGGCATGCGCGCGCTGCTCGATTTGCTGCAAGACCGCGTCTTTACAGCGCAAGATTTTGCCGAGCTTCCGAACGGGATATGCAGCATTGCTGCACCGCTGACGCACGAACTCGCACTCATGCTGCCGCCTGCGAATCTCTCGCGTGTGAGATGTGCAGCGAGCCAGTACTCAAGCGCAGACGCCACCATTGCGATGCCTGCCAAAGGCACGGCGGAGCATGGGCTTCGGCCGATCGCGCTTGCGAGGCCGCATCACGGTAGGCTTCTGCTTGGCTGGTTGAGCGGCGCGGCTCAACGAACGTGGTCAGCCTCTGTCAGCTTACGCTCTGGGAGACGCGAGATGAGAAATGTAGCTCCTAGCCACTTTGTGTTGACCGGCTTTGCCGTTGCATTGCTGGCGGGATGCGGCGGATCGCAGCCGCCGATCGGCGCGCCGGGCGCGATACCGCAGGGCCGCACGGTTCCGTCATCCTACGAGGTGATATATCGTTTCGGAAAGACGCACTCCGGCGCTCACCCGCTCGCCGGCATGATCGATGTAAATGGCGTGCTGTACGGCACGACGGTCGGCGGCGGTTCTTCCGGCGATGGAACCGTTTTTGCGATAACCTTGCCCCACACGAAGAAAGTTTTATACTCTTTTCGAGGCGGGGCAGATGGAGCGAGTCCGCACGCTGGCTTAGTCAGCGTGGATGGCGAACTATACGGGACGACCTTCGCGGGTGGCGGCTCGGGCTGCTACGGCCATCATGGCTGCGGAACGATCTACAGTGTAAGCAGAGCCGGTGTGGAGAAAGTTTTGTATCGCTTTGCCGGCGGCTCCGACGGAGAAGCCCCCGACGCAGGCTTGATTGCGGTGAACGGCACGCTGTACGGCACGACGCGATATGGTGGCGGAGAAGGATGCCGTTACGCTGAGGGTTGCGGCACCGTTTATAGCGTAAGCACGACCGGTTCAGAAAAAGTTCTCTACCGCTTCACGGTCGGGGGCGGCGGCTTTCCCGAAGCAGACCTACTCTACGCGAACGGTAGGTTCTATGGCACCCTTGAACAGGGCGGTGTGGGGTGCGGCAGCACCGGTGGATGCGGCTGCGTTTACAGCGTAACTCTACGTGGTTCCGGGAAAGTACTTTATCGCTTTCCTGGCTATCCCGACGGAGAGCACCCGGTTACGCCGGTGATTGACGTCAACGGTGCGCTCTACGGCACAACGTCCTCAGGCGGAACAAACGGTAGGGGAACCGTCTTTACGATCACTGCGTCAGGCTCTGAGCATATTTTGGTGAGCTTCGGCGGCGTCGACGGAGAACTTCCGGCAGGAGGCTTTATCAACATCCACGGCGTGCTATATGGAACGACCGCCGGCGGCGGTTTGTACGGGGGCGGAACGGTTTACCGCCTAACGAGGGTGGGGACGGAAACAGTGCTGCACAGTTTCGCCGGCGACTCCGACGGGAGAGAACCGCGCGCGCCCGTGACCGAGGAAAACGGGATGCTGTACGGCACGACCGACGTTGGCGGCAGCAAGCACGGGTGCGGGCGCCCAGGCTGCGGAACCGTCTTTGCGCTGAGCCCGTAATACGCCCCAGCGCCTCTGCTTCGCGATTCGCGAGGCCGTTGCGCAGTGCGGCCTAGTGGCTTCGATCGACGCGCGTCACTCGCATCCGCAGGTGCGCGGATTACCGGCGAGGTAGCGTTCCCGAAGATTCCAGCGCCCACATCCAATGGAGAAGCCGATGCGAGACACACGCCTATTGATAGGGCTCTTAGCGTTCGGCCTTCTCGGCGTCGGCTCGACTCCACCGCCGGCGGCTCCCGTCCGCACCGTTATCGATATGTATTTTGGCACGGCAGTCCGCGATCCATATCGTTGGATGGAAAATCTCGGAGATCCCGCGACTCAAGCCTGGATGAAGACTCAGAACCAGTACGCACGAGCGGTTCTCGCGAGCCTTCCGGGTCGTGCCGCTTACTTAAAAGAAATCATCGCCACAGGTGCCGTGCCGACCCGGGTAGGCACCGTTCAGGTTGCCGGGTCACGAGTGTTTTTTCGCCGGTTGGCTCCTGGCGACGAAACGATCAAGCTGGTCATATACGATCCACGAACGCGAGCTAGCCGCGTCATCTTCGATCCAAACGAGACAAATGGCGCAAACGTAAACGCGAACTTAAATATGTATACGCCCGACTCGCGCGGCGCACGAGTTGCGCTATCTGTCGCGAGCGGTGGGTCGGAAGACGCGACGGTGCGCGTGGTCGACGTGGCCACCGGCCATGCACTCCCCGACCAGCTCGACCGGGCGCGCTTTGCGATTCCCGCATGGCTTCCCGATAATAGCGGTTTCTTCTATACCCGGCTGCCAAAGCTCGCCACGGGTACACTCACCGCTCGGGATGAGAACGCCAAGACGTTTTTGCATATTCTGGGGACCGGTCAGAAGACCGATAAACTCCTCTTCGGTAGAGGCGTTACGCCGGGCGTTATCCCAGAAGATATTCCCGTCACGTTCACGTCTCCGACGTCGCATTACGCGATAACGCTCAACGTAAATGGCACGGCGAACTTCGGCGAATTCTACGCTGAGCGCATCTCCGATCTAAGAGCAGGGCACTTACGATGGCGTTTGCTGGGCGACGCCGTCATCGATACCACGATGGGCGATCCAGGGACGTTCGGCTTCATCACGACCACATTACATGCCGATGACCTTTACGCGTTGCGTCTCGATGCGCAGCAACGCACGGAACTCGTACGTATTTCGCTCGCCGGGACGAGGACGCTGCACCAGGCGCAGGTTCTGATCCCCGCATCTACCGCCGTTATCGACAATATCGCCGCAGCTTCCGATGCATTGTACGTGCGGACGTCGAGCGCGGGCGTTTCGCGCATCATTCGCCTGCCTTACACAGACCTCAGACCAAAGGCCATTGCGCTGCCGGTCGATGGAAGCGTTGACACTTTTCTTTCGACGGATCCGCTCAAGCCTGGGGTGCTCTTCGGTATCGATTCCTGGACGCGAGAGCGCGCCTATTATTTCTACGATCCCGCCTCTAATACGATAACGGCGGCGAACTTGAAACCAAAACCAACTATCGATACTAGTGAGTTTACCTCCGAAGAGTCCGTCGCGATCAGCGCTGACGGAACGCGGGTGCCGCTTTCGATCGTGCATATGCGTGGCATTGCGCTCGACGGAAGCCACCCGACGCAGCTGTATGGCTACGGTGCATACGGCGTTTCCGTGACGCCAACTTTTGACCCGACCGAGCTGCCCTGGTTGCGGCGTGGGGGCATTCTCGCCACCGCCCACGTTCGTGGCGGAGGCGAGTTCGGCGAGCCCTGGCATCTGGCGGGGAAAGGCGCTAATCGACAACGCAGCGTGGACGACTTCATCGCCTGCGCGCACTATCTCATCGCGAAGGGGTACACGTCTGCGACCAAGCTAGGGGCGGTTGGCGTGAGCGCCGGCGGGACGCTCATCGGGAATGCTTTCGTACAGCATCCAGAGCTTTTCGCAGCGGTGCTCGACGAGGTTGGCGTAAGCGACCTGTTGCGCTCCGAACAAGGGCCGAGTGACCCCCTCCAGCTTCCCGAGATAGGAAGTGTCGATACACCTGACGGCTTCAAGAACGTGTTTGCCGGAAGTCCGTACGAGCATGTCGCCGATGGGACACCGTATCCAGCGGTGCTTCTAACCACGGGCATCAACGATCCGCGGGTACCACCCTGGATGGTCGCTAAAATGGCGGCTCGTCTCCAGGCCGCCACGAGCAGCACTCGACCGATTTTGTTGCGAGTCGATTATAACGGAGGACATATGGGAGAAACGATATCGCAGTTCGACGAGGAAACGGCAGACGAAGAATCGTTCCTCCTGTGGCAATTCGGCGATCCCGCTTTCCAGCCGTAAAATAGGCGCTCAGCAGTTGTGTTTACTTAGCGCGGGCTCTTAGCAGCGTAGAAGCCCCCGCAGCTGTGAGCGCGGCGCGGCGATTAATCGCGAGCGCGGAGCTGTGCTACGGCTTAAACGCGAAGACCGTTCCGTGCTGGTTTGCTCCGCCGCCCGATGTCGTCCCATACAACGTGCCGTTTATATTGAGGAGGGCCGCGTCTGGGCTTTCGCCGTCCGCGGCGTGAAAGCTGTAGAGCACGGTTTCCGCACCCGACGGCGAGATCGAGAAGATGGTGCCGCATCCTCTGTGCTTGCGACAGTACGCACCTCCGGCATTAGTCGTGCCGTAGAAAGTGCCATTGACGTTGAGCAAACCTGCGTATGGTTTTGCGCCGTCCGGCCTGCCTTTGAAGCTGTAGAGTACGGTTTCCTTGCCGGACGTGGTGATCGCGAAAACCGTTCCGTCGCCGTTCGCTCCGCCCCCTCCGGCGGTGCCGTAGAGCGTGCCCTTTACGTTGATCAGGCTCGCCCACGGGCTTTCGCCATCTCCGGCGTTGGTGCCGAAGCTATGGAGCACGGTTTCCTTGCCGGATGTCGTGATCGAAAAAACCGTCCCGTAGCCGCTAGCGCCACCTGCCCAGGTGGTGCCGTAGAGCGTGCCATTGACGTCGAGGAGGCCCGCGTACGGCGATGCGCCGTCAGGTTCCGCTGCAAAGCAGTGGAGCACGGTTTTCTTGCCCGAGGTCGTGATCGCGAAAACCGTTCCGCCGCCGCTTCGGCATCCGTATTCGGTCGTGCCGTAGAGCGTGCCCTTTACTTTGATGAGGCCCGCAAGTGGGTGGAATCCGTCATTATAGAAACTGTAGAGCACGGTTTCGTGACCCGACGGGGTAATCGCGAAGACTGTCCCTGCACCGTACGCACCTCCGGCATTAGTCGTGCCGTAGAGCGTGCCGCTAACGTTAAGGAGGCCCGCCTGCGGCACTGCGCCATCCGGTTTCGCTGCAAAACAGTGAAGCACGGTTTCCTTGCCAGACGTCGTGATTGCGAAAATTGCCCCGTTGTAGTTCTCGCACCCGTATTCGGTCGTGCCGTAGAGCGTGTCGTTGACGTTGGTGAGGCCCGCTCCTGGGTCTGCGCCGTCGCCGGGATAGCCCCTGAAACTGTAGATTACACTGTACGCGTGACGCGTGTGCGCTCGCTCCTTTGTGAGTCTGGCGGCTGATGAGTTAAGCGGCGCTGAGATCGGCGGCTGCGATCCGCCGCATCCCGCGAGCAATGCGGCAGCGCCTATAACACAGAAGGCGGAGCACCTAAATGCGAATGTGCACATCCCAGTTATGTCAGAGGAGCGAACCCGGTCATGGGACCCATAATGAAAATGCTGCGGGAGGTTGAGGCGAGCTTGACTGACCGCCGCCGCATGAAGCGAGTAGCGCGCTGATGAATACCAACGTGCAACGACGCAGAAGACGAGAAACTACCATGGGGGCGGGGTCTCCTTTCGTAGTTTAGCCTGCCTTAAGACTCGAGCTAATCTTATTTTGGTTTAGCGAACGCGTAAGGAAACGACGCCGAGTGGGAAGTTCATACCTCCTAGCTTCGCGATCGGCAAACCACCCGCTGGATACTTGAAGACTGCGCCATCGTTATTGCCCGCGTCGGCGCAATAAACATACGGTTCTGCGATCCAAGACGAGGCGCAATCAGCCGCCCCGCTTAGCAAAACGGTGCTCTTCAACGTCGCGTTGGTGCCGCTGACCGTGTAGCGATAGATTGCGTCGGCGAGCTGATCGGTGACGGTCAGATACTTACCGTC